>CXWL01011941.1_pt1 | contig 17338 bp, 21 predicted proteins | sample 590931 | NCBI WGS metagenome assembly CXWL01 (sample SAMEA3498368, study PRJEB10139) | groundwater metagenome | biome: water well; material: biofilm material | place: Germany | collected 2015-04-27 | reverse complement strand
AATATCGTCGCCCCCGCGGTGCGAGCGTTGCGCGCGGATGGGCACGATGTGAAATATTCAGGCGAGCGGCCCGCCGATCCCGGCGACCCTGCCCTCCTCGCCGAGGCGTTCGCGGATTTGCGCGTTTTTGTGACCAAAGATCACGACATCGGCGCACTGGTGTTTCGCGACGGGGCCCCGCACGCTGGCGTCGTGTTGATCGACGATCTCGGCAGCGTCGTGGAGGAAATCGCACTGATCCGGCAAGCGTTGCTCACCAGTGAATCCGCGCTGTCAGCCGGAGGTTTTATCCGCGCGGGTGCGGGGGGAATGCGCGAGGCGATCGGGTAGCGTGCACATTCGCCCCGCGATCCATGGGCCGCGCAGGCGATCGTGGAGGACTGGCGATTGTCCGGGACGACGAGGAGTTGAGCGCGTTGGCGGCAAAGCGCAGGTTGTGAGGGAGGGAGAAGTGTTTAACGATCTGCCCATTCGTGCTGCCAGTAGCCTTTCCGCACTGGCCGCCGAAACGAAAATAGGTCCGCCAATTGAGCCTGTCTGGAGCCAAGAACTTACAGTCTACAAAACTGAGAGTGACACTATTGACGCACTTGCTGACTTGCGCAATTGGGCGGCAAAGACAAAGTGCTTTCTGTATATTTTTCAAATATCTTCAGAATTTGACAGGGACAAGCTTCGAACCGCGTATGCGCTTGAAGCCGCCAAGAAGCTGCGTAGATACGCTCGCCTAAACGATTCAACGTCGAGCTATCTCTACGCTGGCGGCTCACAGGATGTCGCCACGCGCATCAAGCAACATTTAGGTTATGGTAACAGGGGCACTTACGCCATGCACTTGAGCCATTGGGCTTCTAGGCTCCGCCTAGCTACAACGCTCACAATAGCGAAGTACCCGCAAATGGAAGCAAGGGTTCGTCAGGCTCTCGAAGACGCGCTATGGGATAAAGTGAAACCCATCCTCGGTCGCCGAGGTACACGGTAACTAAGCCACCTTCACCCGCGTCGCGGCCTCCGGCAGATCCGCTCCGAACGCGCGTTGGAAAAACTCCGCCACCGTTGGGCGTTCGAGTTCGTCGCATTTGTTCAAGAACGTCATCCGGAACGCGAGGCCGACGTCGCCGAAAATCTCGGTGTTCTGGGCCCAGGTGATCACGGTGCGCGGGCTCATGACGGTGGAGATGTCGCCGTTCATGAAGGCGTTGCGGGTCATGTCGGCGACGCGGACCATTGCCATGATGGTGCGCTTGCCTTCGGGATTGTTGTACGTTGGCGCTTTCGCCGTCACGATTTCGGCTTCGACGTCGTGATCGAGATAATTGAGCGTGGTGACGATCGACCAGCGATCCATCTGACCTTGGTTGATCTGCTGGGTGCCGTGATAGAGCCCGGTTGTGTCGCCCAGGCCGATTGTGTTGGTGGTCGAGAACAAGCGGAAATACGGGTTGGCCGAAATCACCCGGTTCTGGTCCAGCAAAGTGAGCTTGCCGCTCGCCTCCAGCACACGCTGGATCACGAACATCACGTCGGGGCGGCCGGCGTCGTATTCGTCGAAGCAGATCGCCACCGGCCGCTGCAGCGCCCAGGGCAGCATGCCTTCGCGGAACTCGGTGATTTGCTTGCCTTCCTTCAGCACGATCGCGTCCTTGCCGACCAGATCGATGCGGGAGACGTGGCTATCGAGATTGATGCGCACCATCGGCCAGTTCAGCCGCGCCGCCACCTGCTCCACGTGCGTCGACTTGCCAGTGCCATGATAGCCCTGAACCATGACCCGTCGGTTGTGGGCAAAGCCCGCCAGAATCGCCAACGTGGTCTGCGGATCGAAGCGATAGGCCTCGTCCAAATCAGGCACGTATTCGGTCTTTTTCGAGAAAGCCGGGATCTTCATGTCGCTCTCGACCCCGAAGGTGCGGGCCGAAATCGTCTTGTCGGGCTTCATCGAGAGCATGTCGTCGGCAGCGGTCATTCGAGTCTCTGTTGTTAGTCCAGGACCTTACCGCGCCGCGGCATGAGGTGAAAAGCGGCGTTTTGCCTGCCCTACACCAGCCCGCCAGCTTTCAGCGTCTGATAGGCCGCCAGTACGCGCTGGAGCTGCGTTTCCGCGCCGCGGTCGCCGCCGTTGGAGTCTGGATGCCAGCGCTTCACCAATTCGGCATAGCGGGTACGGACGTCGCCCGGGGCGGCGTTTTCCTGCAGCTCCATCACCTCTAGCGCTTTGGCCTGCAGCCGAGTCAGCCGCCGGCGCGGCTTGGCGGCTGGCGCGCCAGGTTCGCCGCCGAAAATCCCGAACGGGTCCCCCCGGCGTCCCGCCTGAACGCCTCGCCCAGTAGCCGCGAGGCGATCGCCGCGACCGCCGCGGAGGGTCCAGGTCGGGCGATGCCCCACCTCCTCCCGGGCGCGGTAATTCTCGAGTTCAGCATCGCTCATGCCGGCGAAGTAGTTCCAGCGGCGATTATAGTCGGCGACATGCTCGAGGCAGAAATGCCAATATTGGTTGTCGTGTTCCCGGCCTTTGGGAGCGCGGTGGGCGCCGGCTTTCTTGCAGCCGATATGATCGCAGGGCTTGGCCTCGTCGGGGGCGCGGGGGATCGGCGCCGCGCCAGGCTTCTTGACGCGGATGTCGACAAACTTCGGGCGATATTCAAATACATCCGACATGAAGCGCCAGTATGGGCGCCAGAAGGTAAAGGGACAAGCAATTGACAAACGCGAAACCGCATCTTTCTCGCGCAAACCGCATGGAAAAAGCGCTTCGGGATCAGCTGTCTCCGCTTGACTTTCAGTTGGAAGATGAATCCGCCCGCCACGCCGGGCATGCGGGCGCCAATGCTGGCGGCGAAAGCCATTATCGCGTCCGCATCACCGCTGCCGTCTTCACCGGGCTAAACCGTGTTGCCCGCCAGCGTCTGGTCTACGACATCCTCGCCGCAGAGTTCGAAACCGGCTTGCACGCACTTTCGCTCGACCTCAAAACTCCAGGCGAAGCCGGCGGCGGCGCGGCTTGAGGGGGGAGACATGGTCCGGGCGGCCTGGGGGGGCGCAATTCTGGCGGGGCTGGCCTTGGGCGCTGCAAGCGCCTGGGCCACAATCACGCTGGGCGGATTTTCCTTCGCCGAGCGTTATGGGCCCTGGCGCCACAGCCACGCTGCGGGCGCCCGCTCCGCAGACCTCTACACACGCGCCATCGTCGCCCGCGAGGGCTTGTTGGCGCTTTCTCCGCGTGAGGCGCTTTACTTCACGCTCGACCGCGATGAGCGCTCTCGTCCGCTTGACGAGACGTGCGTCTACTTGCTCTCCGGCGGCGATTTCAGCGCACGCTGGTGGTCGGTCACCTTATACGCCGACGACAATTATCTGGCGCAAAACGCCGATGACGCCCCATCCATCGACGCCACCGGCATACCGGCCGGCGCGTGGGAGGTGAGGATCGCCGCAGACGGCGCCGACGCGCCCCGTTGGATATCCTCACGCGGCGCGGGACGCAGTTTCTCGCTTACGCTACGGGTGTACCAGCCTAGCGACGGCTTTCGCCCAAGCGCCGCCACGCTTCCCACGATCCGCACGCTTTCTTGCGAGGCGCCATGAAGGCGCCGGCGAAATATCTCTGGGCGGCGCTGGGCGTCGCGGCGTTGTCGCACCTCGCCATCGTCAACGCGTTTCCCGGCGCGATGATGGGCGCGGCGATCGAGCGTTTGAGCCAGGGGCGTTTCAACGCCTGGCGCACCGCCGATCGGGTGACGCCGCTGTCGCGCCAAATCGTTCGTCCCTCGCCTGATTTCGCCTATTCCGCCTGCCCTTACGATTTGAGCCGCGGGCCTATCTCGTTGCGCGTGGCGCCCTGGAACGATTATTGGTCTCTCTCGCTCTACGCTGACAATTCGGACAATTTCTACGTCGTCAACGATATTGAAGCGCCCCAGGGCGCCGACATCACCTTGATCGCGGCCGACGACGGCTTGCCGAACGTGTTGACGCCGGTGATTCAAAGTCCCTCGCGGCGCGGCATCGCACTCATCCGCCGCCTGGCGCCGAGTGTGGACAGCTATAACGCCGCCATCCGCGCTGCGCGGGGCGATATATGCACTAGGCTCGCGCCCTAGCTTAGCGGCAACCGTGCAGCCCATACTCCGCCTCGCGCCGATACAGGCTCGGGGCGGATTTACGAGTCACGCTGGAAAAAAGTGAAAGGCGATCCACCTCGAATGGCGGCGCCTCGAACACTGCATGCCGGTTTTCATACCCTAGCACGCCGTCAAGCGACGCGCCCGAGAGATACGCCACCGTCACATGCGGCATGAATTTCCGCGGCTCGGCCTTTAGCCCCACCCTGCGCGCCGCCTTTTCAACAGCATCGGCCAACCCGTTGAGTGCGGGACTGGGCGCAGTCCCAATCCACAACGCGTGCGGCTCGGCTCCGCCAAATGAACCAGCGCCCTTCAGCCTGAGCTCGAACGGCGCGTAGCGCTCGGCCACAGCGGCAAGCTCGAGATCGAGATCGTCGGCGACCGGCTCGGCGACATCGCCGAAAAAACGCAGCGTGAGATGGAGGTTCTCGCGTGGGCGCCATTTTGCGCCCGGCGTTCCTTTCATCACCGCGAGCAGCGCTGCGGCAACGTGTTCGGGCAGATCGAGTGCTGCGAAGAGGCGGAGCGACATCTAAGGCGCCGTTGGTAACTGGTTCGGCAATTGATGAGGGGGGGCGGATGTACACGTAAACCCATTGACAACCAAATCAGAACACGGATGAATTGAGTTCGGGGGAGGGTGCGAGCATGAGCGGGCGGTCCTCGGTCGTACACATCATCACCGGTGCCCGCCCCAACTACATGAAAATGTTGCCAATTTGGCTGGCGCTCAAGGCCATCCCACGCATCACAGTACTGTGGATACATACAGGTCAGCACGCCAGCCGCGAACTCGCGGGGCAGTTTTTTGATGATCTATTCGCAGCAAGACCAGACTACGACCTTGAGGCGAAAAGCGCGGATGTCTTCAGCACACGCTCCCTAATTGAGACCCGGTATACTAAGCTCATGGATATTCAGGGTGTGCCCGATTGGGTGTTCATCCCTGGCGACGTGGTTTCGTCAGTCGCAACTTGGTATGCTGCGAAACTCAGGAACGCGAACGTTTGCCACGTGGAAGCGGGACTCCGAAGTGAAGTCCGTTCGATCGAAGAAATCCATCGACGAATTATTGACACTGACTGTGAACTCTACCTCACCCATTCAGATTCCGCGACCAAAAATTTGCTAGCGGAAGGTCGCGACCGCGACCGGATACTCTCGGTTGGAAATTTCATGATCGATACTTTGCGGCTCCTGGAGCCTAAGATTCGGTCGTCCAATATTGGCAAGAGACTTGGTGTGAGTGGATTTTCATACGTAGTTTTTACACTCCATCATTTGGTGAACCTGTCCAACCTCCAACGCCTGCGGGAGATCACTTCGCAGCTCTCAAAACTGGCCCAGTCATCAAAAGTGATCTGGCCTGTGCATACCCACGCACGAAATCTTCTGCATGACAGCGGCGTCGAGAAGGAGCTCACTGAAGCGGGCGTAGTGCTCCTCCCCCCTCTCCCCTATGCCGACTTCATCCGGCTTGTCCAAGACTCGCAGTTCGTCATTACCGACTCCGATGGGGTGGAGGAGGAATCCGCCTACCTAAAAAAGATTTGCTTTGTCGTGCGCCAAAGCACGGCACGGCCCGTAACAGTCCACTCCGGCTCTGCCCGCATACTGGAACCAAGCGAGATCTCCAACGCGCCGAAAATATTCGAACGCCTGGGCGATGTGCGAATACGCGAAATCAGTGGCTGGGATGGCTTTGCCACCCAGAGACTAATGCGGGAACTCGCAGCAAGAAACATAATGGGTTTGGGGGAAATCAATGACGTTGGTTCAAGACGCGCGGCCGCCCGACGAATTTGAGATATTCAAAGGCGGGTGGAGAGCCCTGCAAAATGTATGGCAGGCGACGCTGGACTTTATTGAGGGCGTTAGCTCAAGCGGGTTGGACCAGTTCATTTGGCTCGCCGCCATCTTTGTCTTGGTTCAGGGGTTGTCCGGCGAAATATTCACGGGTCTCAAACGGCTGGGGGGCTGGATATTCCGCCAAGTCTTTTCACGACTGAGCCCCTTGGGCCAACTACTTTATGGACAAATTGCGATTGTCGTCACCGAGTATCTTCCGAGCGGGTCAGCAGGCGCCACGCCACAAACCACTCCGAATGAAACGCAGGGGCGACTTGATCTACTGAGGGTCAAGAGCTGGATTTCCCAAGGCAGCTATCTCGCATTGGCAGACTTAACACAGTATTTCGCGAAACGCGGCCAGGGAAGGCTGGGAGTGATCGGTGATAAGCAGTCGAACGGAAGCGGCGAATATGAGTGGCGATTCGATCAAGCGCCGAAGTTGTTGGTGTTGGGTTCCCAAATCAACAATCTCGCCGCGGAAGCCGTAGCCGCCGCGTGGAATAAGAACCACTGTACGAGCATTGTCACAAACAATCACTTTGGTGACGGTCAGGTCGGCATATCGATGAAGGACGCGGATGGACACGAATTGGCCAGCATCAAAACGACGCGAAACGCGGAAGGAAACGGCGTCGATGGTGCTATTCTAATATTCAGCAAGAGGCGTGTCACCCAGAACCGGTTACTTCTTCAAGCAGCAGGTTGCTCCGCCCTCGGAACACAAGCACTGGTGAAATGGTTGGTTACTCCCAGCGCGCAGCGAACTGAATTCGCTCTGAAAACACTCTGGCGAGATGACTTCGTGGCCTTCTTCGAAGCGACCGTACATCGCGATAACGTTGGAAGTTTTCAACTCGTAAAAGTTCTCGGATGCTCAGAAAGGCTACGGCCGCAGAGCGGTGGCTTCTGGGTTGGGCCAGCTTCGAAGGCGGCTTAGCATGGTGTGAGAGTGGCCGCAGCCCGTTGGTTGCCAATTTGTTCGTGCAAACATCACCACACGCTGAAACGTCGCCAGACGCCGGCCGACCTCGACTGGTCCGCTTCATGCGGCCTGATTGCCGCGCGGAGTTTTTCGTCGAACGGGAAGAAGTCGTCGCGCGCCGTAGCCCTGGTGTTGTGCGCTGCTTGAGCTTTGCGAACGGGAACCGGCGATGCTCACGCCGACTTGCTTCCGACATCGCAATGGAACACCCGCCGTGCACATCCGTCAAGTAACGATTGTTGTAAGGCGCTTCATCCCACGACAACGCCATGGCGCCATTCCGCGTCGCGTCGCGGCAGCGCCAGGTACGCCTCGCTGCGCATCTCCATCAAACGCGATGCGGTGCGTTCGAATTCGAAACTCTGATCGCCGGCGGGATAGAGTTCGTCCGGCGCCGCCTCGGCGGACGCGATGAGCTTGGTCTTCGCCTCGTAGAGGGCGTCAATCAACAAGCGAAACCGCGCGGCTTCCTCACGCATCGCCGGCGGAAGTCTTGGGATGTGCTCTACAATGAGTGTATGAAAGCGCTCGGCGATCTCGATGAAATCGGCCGCCCCCAAAGGCCGCGCGCATAATTCCGCAAAGGTAAAGCGCGCAACGCCGGCCGCCGCGCGCTCCACCAAAAGCGTACGCCCGCCCACGTCCAGATTGATCGCCTGCGCCTGCGCGCCCAGCGTGAGGCGCTCCCAGGCCTGCGCTACCGCTTCGTCCGCAGCGGGCCCGAGGGGCCAATAATAAACCGGCGCCGCCATCAATTGCGCTAACCGGAAATCGCGCGGCCCCGCGATAGGAACAACTTCGAGCTGCTGCTTCAGGAGCGCGATGAAGGGCAGGAACAATTGCCGGTTCAGGCCATTCTTGTACAAATCATCCGGAAGCCTGTTCGAGGTGGCGACCACGACTACGCCCTCGGCGAACAAACGCTCGAACAAACGCCCCAGGATCATCGCGTCGGCGATGTCAGTGACTTGCACCTCATCGAAGCAAAGCAGCCTTGCCTCTTCGGCGATGCGCCGGGCGACCTGGACGATGATCTGATCTTGCGCCTCACCCCGATTAGCGCGCGCATCCCGCAAGCGGGAATGCGCCGCCAACATGAATTCATGAAAGTGGGTGCGGCGTTTTTTCGCGACGGGCGCGATCTCGAAAAACAGGTCCATGAGCATGGACTTGCCGCGACCGACAGGGCCCCAGAGGTAGAGCCCACGCGGGGCCTCTCCCCTGCCCAACCAGGCATCCGGCCGCCAGCTCGCCAAGCTCCGCGCCAATGCTTCCATGCGTTCGGCGGCGGCGGCCTGGTCGGCGTCCGGAGAAAGATCCCCGCGCGCCAGGCGCACGCGATAGGCGTCGAGAATCATGGAGCAGCCTGCATCAGGCCGCAAAGAACCCGCGCACGAGCCGCCGCGCAAGCCTCTTTTCCGCGACGCTCCCGCATGCAATTGGTCCAGCATGAGTGTTGAGTCCGCCGCCGCCCTGCCCGCGGCCCCCCGCAAACACATTGTCGACGAACTCATCGAGGAACGCGCGCCCAAGCTCTCTGGCGGGCCGCTCTGGCCGCTGGCGCGCCCGCCACTGTTTGCGCTGCTGAATTACAGCAAGGCCGTGCGCATGGCCGACGCAATCGCGCCCTTGGGCGGGCACGAGGCGTTGGAGTATATTTCCGAATTGCTCAGCGTGAAGCTCGATACTAGCGGCGGCGAGCGCATTCCACGTTCTGGCGCCTTCATCCTGCTCGCCAACCATCCCACGGGCATCACCGACGGCATCGCAGTCTACGACGCAATCAAGCGCGTGCGCGCCGACATCGCCATCTACGCCAATTCCGACGCCAATCGCGTGTGCAAACGGTTCGATGAAGCGCTGATCCCGGTGGAATGGGTGCTCGCAAAGCGAACGCGCGAGCGCACGCGCGTAACCCTGAAAATGACGGAGCAGGCCTTCGCCGACAATCGCCCGCTCATGGTGTTCCCAGCCGGGAGGCTGGCGCGTGTGCACGAAGGCAAGCTCACCGATCCCGAATGGATGCCGACAGCGGTGAGCCTCGCGCGCAAGTACGAGCTGCCGATTTTGCCGCTGCACGTTTCGGGGCCATACGCATTCTGGTTCCACACCTTCGCGCGCTTCTCCGCCGAATTGCGCGACATCACCCTGTTCCACGAATTGCTCAACAAGCAGGGCAAGACATATCGATTGACCTTTGGCCCATTGATCCCCGCCGAACACTCCACCGGCGACGCCGCCAGCGTCACCCGCCGCATCAAACATTATGTGGAACGCGTGCTGCCGCGTGCGCCAGACACGCCCTACGATCCCGAAGGGCCTGAATGTCCCTATCGCGATCCGCCGAAGTCGGATCAGCCGGAAGTGAAGCAACGAGCTTAGGAGACGCGCATGCGCACGAATATTGTCGCCCTGCTGACCTGGCTTTCGCTTGCACCATGCACAGCAGCCATTCCGATGATGCCGATCCCGGAGCCGGTCTACGAAGCGCCCATCGAGCGTGCGCTGGAGAACGTGGCGGCGATGGGGGGGGTTGAGCCCGCTCGGCGTGAGCAATTGTTGGGGCGGCTCAATCTGCTCGCGTACGCCCGCAACGATGCGCCTTTCACCTACGTACGCGCCGACAACCGGCTAGTCTTTTCCGGCAGCGTGTCCTGTGAACAGGTGGCGCAACGTCAAATGCGTCCCGATCAGAAGCCGGACTTCGACCCCGGCGACCGATGTGCGGGCTTCGATTTTCACCTCGGCCCGCAACCCGAGATTCTCGAGCCCCCTCCCGCTGCGCCAAACAGAGGCGCGCTCGCACGGCTTGACGCTGCACGCGCGCATTACGCGCGCGCTGTCCGCATCGACCGCTCCGATCTGCGCGCGCGGCTCGGCTACGCCTACACGCTCGATCGCAGCGGACACTTAAGCGCCGCGCGTCGACAATTGCGCACCATCATCCGGCTCGGGCTGCCCTTGCTTGCGTCCGAGCAAGCCGACTGGGAAACGCATGCCGTGCTCACGGAGGCGGCTGAACACTTGTCGCACGTGGCGCGCTCAAGCGGCGATCGCGCGCGTATCGCTAGATTGCGCGAACGGCTGGCCCATAGCCAGCCTGTGATTTACGTGACCCCGATACTCGTACCTTTGGCCGACGGACCATTTTCACGGATGGTCGACCGCACATCGTCAATCGCTTTTGATTTCGCCGGCACCGGCGATCGGCGCGCGCAAGGCTGGCTCACACCCGACGCGGCCTGGCTGGTGTGGGATCCGCAGGGACGAGGGCAAGTGCGCTCCGGCTTCGACATGATCGGTCAACGAACTTGGGCGGTGTTCTGGCGCGACGGCTTCGAGGCGCTGCGCGCGCTCGACGACAATCGCGATGGCGAGCTGACCGGCGCTGAAATGGGCGGACTCGCGCTTTGGCGCGATCTCAACGGCAACGGCGTCAGCGATCCTGGCGAGGTCACGTCCATACAAGCGAACGGTATCGCCGCGCTCGGCATGCGCGGGCGACAAACACGGCCCGGCTTGCTTACCGCGCCTGCCGGGGTTCGCTTTGACGACGGAACCGTCCGCCCGCTCTACGATTGGACGCCCGGCCTGGAGCGCGAGACGCCGGTGTCCTAGAGTAAGGCGCGGATACTGGGGGTTATTGCTGGGTATTGACGGTGGGCCTTTTTACCGGTATCAATGCCCATATGCCTGCTATGCGCAAGATTACGGTCGATGTCGATGCACGGGTGCTCGATGCGGCGCGCCCCGAAGGGGCGGGCATTGCCGAAACCGTGCGCACCGCGCTTGAGCGGCAAGCCCGGGCGCTGGCATGGCAGCGCCTGTCGGCGTTGCGTGGCAAGCTGAAGTTCGACTTGAGCTGGCAAGAACTTCGCGGAAAGGGCGACGAGTGATCGCCGTCGATGCCAGCGTGCTTATTCCTTGGCTCGATCTTCAGGACCTACCCGAGACGCGTCGCTTATCTGAACTTGCGCAGAGCGGCGATGGGGTGCTCGCCGCCGTGACCATTACCGAGATGTTGTCCGACCCCAAGGGAACGGACTCACTTGACGCCGCCCTCGTGGCGTTCCCGGTATTGCCCATTGGCGACGGCTATTGGGAACGAGCGGGAGTGTTGCGCGCTCAGGTTCGCAAAGCAGGGAACAAAGCGGCGCTTGGCGACACGCTAGTCGCGCAGGCATGCATCGACAACAACGTCGCGCTATTAACACGCGACTGCGACTTTGGCGCCTTCGCAAGGCTGGGCGGCCTGAAGCTGGCCTAGAGCTTCCGCTCCACCATCGCCTTCTTGATCTCGGCGATGGCTTTCGCGGGGTTGAGCCCCTTCGGGCAGACCTGCGCGCAATTCATGATGGTGTGGCAGCGATAGAGTTTGAACGGATCTTCCAGCGCGTCGAGGCGCTCGCCGGAATGATCGTCGCGGCTGTCGGAAATCCAGCGATTGGCTTGCAACAACGCGGCGGGGCCCATGAAGCGATCGCCGTTCCACCAATAGGATGGACACGCGGTCGAGCAGCAGGCGCAGAGAATGCACTCATAATGCCCATCGAGTTTGGCGCGTTCTTCCGGACTTTGCCGGCGCTCGGCCGAAGGGTCGGGCGTGTCGGATTGCAGATAGGGCTGGATCGCGGCGTACTGAGCCATGAAGTTGGTGAGGTCGGGCACCAAATCCTTGATCACCGGCTGATGCGGCAGCGGCGACACGGTAATGGTTCCGGCCGGCAATTCGTCCATGCCCTTGGTGCAGGCGAGCGTGTTGCGACCGGAGATGTTCATCGCGCACGATCCGCATACGCCTTCGCGGCAAGAGCGGCGGAAAGCCAGCGTTGGATCGATGTCGTTTTTGATGGCGATGAGCGCATCGAGCACCATCGGCCCGCAAGCATCGAGATCGACGTCGTAGGTGTCCCAGCGCGGATTTTCGCCAGTCTCGGGATCGTAGCGGTAGACTTTGAACTGGCGCACGCGCTTGGCGTTCTTCGCCGCTTTGTGGCGTTTGCCCGGCTTGACCTCGGAATTCTTGGGCAGGGTAAGTTCGACCATGGCGCGGTGATGGCGGGGTGCGCCGGGGCCGTCAAGGCGCGATCAGATCAACACTCGGGAAATAACCCTGGTAGCGGCGGGCATCGCGCGTCAGCAAGCGCAACCCGGCGATCGCTGCGTGTGCGCCAATGTAGAAATCCGGCAAGGGGGAGGTTCGCACGCCTCCGCGACGGCGATATTCGACGAACGCTCGGCCGGCCACGAACCCCGCTTCATAGGGCAACGCCAGCCGCTTGAAATCATCGAGGCCCAGCGCCGCATCGAGCGCCGCGATGGTCGCGAATCCGACAGATATTTCGGAGTAGATAATAGGGTTGATGGCGATCTCGTCGCTATCGGCTGCCTCGCCCAGCGCCGTCTCGGACCAGGCGCGCCAATCCGGGTCCTGTGTCATCACATCAATGATAACGTTAGAATCGACCAGGATCATTTGCGGCGCGGCGCTGGGTCCGCCGCCGGCCCGCGCATCAACGCCACCACTTCATCGGCGCTCATCGCGAATTCGCCCCGCCCTCGCAGGCGCGCGACCAAACCCTGGCCGCGTGTTTTCTTGGTGCGGGCGCCGGCCTTGGCTTTGACCAGCTTTACCCCGCCTCCGGCTTCGATCTTAAACTCCACATCGGTGCCCGGCATGAACCCAGCGCGTTCGCGCACCGTCTGAGGAATGGTGACCTGGCCTTTCGAGGTGATGCGCATTCGCCTATCCTTACTGTTCTTGGTAAGAATAATCGCGGGCGCTTGCCGTATCAAGAGCAAAAACGTTGGCGGGGGCCCGTCAACCCTCCGCCTTGCCGTACCAATTGATCCGCCGCGTCGCCAGCATGGCGGCGGCCAACACCGCGAACGCCACCACCGAACCCGCCAGCAGCGCGAAATCCTCTAGCGTCATCAACACGTACATTGCCGCGTAAAGCGCAGCCAAGCTCGCCAACGCGCGCAGGCCTACCGCAGGCGAATTGAAGGCGGCGCCGGCATAATAGGCAAGCAGGCTCACGGTCGCGCCAGCGGCGATGATGAACGCCCAGGAGAAACCGATAAGCTCCGTCATCGACAGCAGCAGCAGATAGAATACGCACTGCGCTAGGCCGACCAGGATATATTGCGCCGGGTGGGCTTTCTTGCCGCTGACGGCTTCGAAGATCAGAGTCGCCAGGAACACGATGCCAATGAACATGATGGCGTAGCGTGCCGCGCGCGCGACGCCCTGGTAGATGTCGTCGGACGCGACAAAACTCACCGCCATATCGCGCTGGGCGGCGAGACCCAGATTGAAACTATTCAGGTCGGCGGCCTTCTCGATGCCGCGAGCCACGAATGGCGCCCGCCAGGAGACTGAGAAGCCCGCCTCGTTCGTAGTTGGCGCTTCGGCGGCTTGGAAATAGCCTTCCGCGCGGGTGTCGCTGCGGTCGCCGCGAATGGAGACGCTGGTGTCCTGCGCGAAAGCGGCGATGGCGAAGCGCTGCGCGCCGGTGAGTTCGAGGCGCGTCTCGACGGTGAAATCACGCGGCGCGTTAGCGAAACCCGCGGGCGCCGCGAACGCTTGCAGATTCGAGGGCAACGGGTAGGCCGGCGCGGAACTTAGCCCTGGCCGTGCATAGTCTTCGCCCGGCGCCGGAGCTGCCAAGCTCAAGTCCGAAATCGGCGCCAGTACAGCCGTGCGGCCATCGGCGAAACGCAAGTTCGCCGCGTTGCGGATAGAGCGGCTGTCGCTGACGAACATCACGATCCGCGCCTGGGACCAATCGAAGCGATAGGCCGGATCAATGCCGTCGAGCGCCGCAGCCGGGCGAAAGCTGGCGTCAAAATCGATGGTCGCGGTGTAGATGGCGGCGCGATATATGCCGAGCTTGCGATCTTGCACCGCGAGCGTGGTGTCGGCGGCGCCGGTTTCGGCGAACACAACGAACGAGCCGCGCTCATTACGCCGTTGAGTGCGACCCTGGTCGTCAGTGGTCTCGACGGTGCGCTGATAAGGAACCAACAGCATAGGGCCGCCGACGCTTTGAGGACCGCCGGCCTTGGCGCCGATCTCGGCGGTAACTTGCCTGGCGCGGCCTTGACGCTCGCCGACCAGCCCGCCGACCATGAGCAGCGGCACGCCCATCGCCAGGACTAGCAAGCAAACCAAGAGTAGCTTCAGGCCTAGCGACCCACGCGGGATCAGGTTTGAGATTGGGTTTTGCGACACGCCGTCCTCCGCACCTCCTTTGTTCGGAGGCAATCAAGGCGCAATGTCGGCGCCGCTGCGTCGTCACGCCGAACTCAAGGAACAATATCAGTCACGATCGTGTGCGCGGGCGGGCGCCAATCCTGCTGTGGCGGCGCTGGCTTGCCGCTCCAGGCGATGACGAAGGCGGCCGCACCCGCCATCGCGCAAGCGAACGACAGCGCCAGGGCCAACCAATCGTAGCGTACGGCGATCTTGTCGTTGTCGGCGCCGCCCGCCAATTCCTTCTGGCGGCGCAAATCGAGCAGCCCGTAGCCAACCAAAAATAGCAGCGGCACGGCAAACCCCCAGGGCGCCTTCGCCGCCATCCACGGCCCAAGAAACATTCCCAGGGAGCCCGCCGCCAGACCACCAAGCGTGATGAACTCGCCGATCGCGGCGCCGCGATCGCCAAGCGCCTCCCGTATCCGCCGTCGGCGTTGGCCAAGTTCTGAAAACATGGAGGAAAAAAATGCGCCCATGGCGCCGGCTTAGCCCAGCCTGACGCCGGCCGCAAAGCGGCGGCGCCGGGCGGTCGCTTTCAGCCGCACGGCGTACTAAAACCCAGGCTGGAGACCTTCGCCATGAAGCTCAATTTCAAGATTCTTGGCCTTGCCGCCGCCGGCCTGGCGGCCGTTTTGATCCTCGGGGTTGCGCTTTTTGTCGTGTTCTTTCCCAAGGAGCTGGCAGCACGCGAGGCCGAGAAGCGGATCGAGGAGGCAACCGGCCGCGAACTGACGCTTGGTCCGAACATCGAGGTTTCATTCTGGCCGGCCTTGGGTTTTTCGGTTGACGGCGTTTCGCTCTCCAATCCCGAAGGATTTCCCACCGACCAGCCCTTCATCGCCGCCGAGCGACTCGTGTTCGCGGTTAGGGTCATGCCGCTGCTGGCGGGGCGAATCGAAGTGAAGCAACTCATTTTCGACGGCGCGGCGCTCAATCTCGAAGCGCATGACGACGGCGCCGCCAATTGGGCGTTCCCAACCGAGCAAACCGCACCCGATCAGGAATTCACCATCGAAGATCTGCGCCTCGACGATGTGCGTCTGAACCATGGTCGCATCAGTTTCAAAGGCGGCGACAGCGGCGAACCGTTGCTGCTCGAAAACGTGGACGTTCGCTTGGCGCTGCAATCGCTCGATCAGCCGGCGCAGATCGACGCTGCGCTCGATTATCGCGGCGAGCGGCTTGAGATTGAAAGCGCCATCGGCCTGCCTCGCGCGGTGCTGGAGAAAGGCGAGACGCCAATCGAGGCGAGCGTCCGCTCGGCCCTGCTCAATGCGAGCCTTGACGGCGCGTTTAACGCCGCGTCCGGCGCCATGACCGGTAAACTCGAGGCTGACGGCAGCAGTCTGCGCCGTCTGCTCGCCTGGATCGGATCGCCGATGGGCGAAGGCGGCGGTTTCGGGCCGTTCCGCGTCTCCTCGCAGCTGGCGCACGAAGGACCGCAGACGGCGCTGAGCGCACTCTCGCTACATCTGGACAACATCGATGCGCGCGGGAATCTGAGCCTGATCACCCAAGAAAGCGGCCGCCTGCGCATCACCGGCGCGCTCAACGCAGCCAGCGTGGACGTCAATCCTTATCTGCCGGCCCCGGCGCAAGGCGCCGCTCGAGGGGTGGAAGTCGACACCGCATGGCCGACCACGCCGCTCGATCTTTCGGGACTGCGCGCACTCGACGCCAATCTCGAACTGACCCTGGGTTCGCTCAAGTTCCAGCGCATGTCGTTTGCCGATGTCGCGCTCGCGCTGCGGGTCGCCAATGGCGCCGCCGACGCGCGGCTCACGCGTGTTTCGCTCTATGAAGGCGCCGGCACGGCGCGGCTGATCGCGGATGGCTCTGGGGCGGTCTCGCGCGTAGCGGTGGAGATCGACGCCCAGAACATCCAGGCCGAGACATTGCTGCGCGACGCCGTTGGCTTTGACAGGATCGTTGGCCGCGGCCGGCTGCGCGCGTCTCTGGTGGGCCAAGGCGCCACGCAGGCCACTTTGATGCGCAGCTGGAACGGCAATTCCAGTTTCAATTTCAACGACGGACAATGGAAAGGCGTGAACCTCGCGCAAGTCGCACGCACGGTGCAGCAAGCGCTCACAGGCACGGCCGCTGGCGAGGGCGCGTCCACCGATTTCGCCGAACTCTCGGCGACTTTCGCTGTGTCCAACGGCGCGATGGCGACCGACAATCTGCGCCTGCTCAATCCGTTCGTGCGGCTGGAGGGGCGCGGCATCGTCGATGTGGGCGCGCAAAACATTGACATGCGCATCGCCCCGCGCGCGGTGAATTCCGCGCAAGGGCAAGGCGGAAACCTGAGCGTCGGCGGCATTGGCGTGCCCTTCCGCGTGCGCGGGCCGTGGTCGCGCGTGAGCTTCGCACCGGCCTTGGAGGACGTGGTGCAGAGCCAGGTGCGCGACATTCTTGGCCGCCAAGCGCAAGGTAGCCCGCTCGGCGCGCTCGGCGACGCGCTGTTCGGACGCCAGCCTGCTGCGCAAAGCGCGGAGACGCCAGCCAGCACGCCGACTCCTGCGGAATCGCCGGCGACGCCTCCGCCGGCCGAAGAAGAACGCCCGCGCAATCCGCTGGAAGATCTGCTGCGTCGCGCGACGCGCCCGAAAACAGAAGAAGCGCCCGCGCCGACGCCATAGCGCGGCCTGAAAAGACCGCGCGCCCGCTACTTCTTCCCGCGCTCGCTCCAAAACACCGCGATCTTGTTGCCATCGAGATCGCGGAAATAAGCGAAGTCGCCGAACGCCCCGCGCGCGCCGGGTTCGCCTTCGGAGGTTGCGCCGAGCGTGAGCGCCTTAGCGTGGATACGCGCGACGTCCTCTTGCGCGTCTAAATTGATCGCGAGCATCGTGCCATTACCCGGATGGGCCGCGCCTTTGTCGTACGGGCGCGTCACCATCAGCATCGCGCCAGAGCCAAGGCGGTACATCTGCCCGTGCGGGGTTGGAAACAAACGCTTGCCGCCAAGCTCTGCGCTAAGCGCATCGTAGAACGCGCAGGCGCGGTCAAAGTCATTGGTTCCGAGACAGATGTAGCCGATGGCGGGCATGGGGTGCTCCTTTGGGACGCCGAGCTTAGCCTTCTCCCCTCAAGGGGAGAAGGTAAGCAGCTTCACCCATACTG
>CXWL01045992.1_pt1 | contig 17344 bp, 18 predicted proteins | sample 590931 | NCBI WGS metagenome assembly CXWL01 (sample SAMEA3498368, study PRJEB10139) | groundwater metagenome | biome: water well; material: biofilm material | place: Germany | collected 2015-04-27 | reverse complement strand
CCCGGTGTGCCATCGGCGTTGTAGCCACGGCCTTCGACGACGCGTACCGTGCCGTCCAGGAAGCTGCCCACCCGTTCGGTCTGCGTGACCTCGTGGCGCTTGCCACTGGGGTCCATCGTCCAGGCAGAGCCTCGCCAGGCACCGTCCATGAAGCTGAGCTGCGCCATTGCCTCGCGTTGTTTGACCATCAAGGTGGCGGCGCTTTCCGGCGCTTGCGCCCAGGAAGTGGTGACCATGGGTAGGGCCAACAGTGCGGCCAGGCCCAATTGGCAGGCGATACGACGTGTGGATGTCATGACAGGCTCCTTAGGATGAGAGAGGGGTGAGAGAAACGGCTATTGATCGCCGGAGAGAATGCTCTGGAGGTGCTGAACGTGTTGATGGAAGGCCTCGCGTCCGTGGCGTGTCAGTTCCACGCGGGTTCGCGGCTTCTTGCCAAGGAAGTCTTTCACGACCTCGATGTAGCCCGATTTCTCCAGCGTCGAAAGGTGGGCGCCCAGGTTGCCTTCGGTGGCCTGGATGATGTCGCGCAGACGTACAAATTCAAGCGGTTCCCCGACCGGGAGGGTATTCAAGGTGGCCATGATCTTGAGCCGTATCGGCTGGTGAATCAGCTCGTTGAATGGACCCATCTCAGACTCTTCTTAACCAAAATCCGGTCAGAACGAGGGTGCCGCCGCCCATCAAGCCCATCCAGGTGTTGAAGTAGGCCGGCAGGTAAAAGTAAGCAAACAAACTCAGCAGGCACACCACCACGCCGGCCACTATCCAGCGCAGCCCTGCCCACAGACCCACCAGCACGTAGCCCAGGGCCACTGTCAGCGTAATGAAGGTTGAAACTTGTTTGCCGGACTGCGGCGCCATGACCAGAAAAGTCGCCAAGAAGAATAGGAAAAGGCTCAGCCCTAAACCAGCGATGCGCCACGCCGTCGCCTGGTTTGCCCCTCGGCGGGCGTGATCGGCCTTGGCGATCAGGATCGACGCCAGCACCCCTGTGGCGTCCAGCATCATCCACAGCCATCCCGCCTGTGCCGGCCACAAGTCGCTCAGGCCATAACCCAGCGCCCATACCGCGCCCCATACGAAGAAGTAGGGCGACGCTTGGCGGTATCGGTAGAGGNNCGCAAGGTCGACCGGTGTTTGTTCTTGAGAATTCATGTTGTCAGTATAGAGTACTCTGTGAGACAGAGCAAGTGCGCAAAAAGTGACTGCGCCAAGATGGCGTCGGGCCTGGCCTGAATCCGCCCCGCATGGCCGAAGCGACAGACATCGGGGCCAAGCTCGCCCGCCTGCGCCGGGCACGCAAAATACGCCAGATTGATGCCGCCGCGCGCGCGGGGCTGGCACGGTCCACCGTGGTGCTCATAGAAAAAGGCGACCCCGGCCGCACTATTGCTCAGATTCTTCGCTATTTGGAAGCCATTGCGCCCGGGCTCCCATTGCTGGCGTTGCTGCAAGAAAGTGATCCATCGCTCAAAGCGCTGGAACAACGTGAAACCACACAGCGTGTGCGCCCCATGTCGGCCACTGAACTGCAAAAGATGGACTTTTGACCGTGCTAACCCAATGCAATTGCCGGTCCTCGACATCGAAATCCAGCAATAAATACACATTAGTATGTGTATAATGTTCAACCATGAACTTCATCTGGGATGAACCCAAACGCCAGTCGAATCTAAAAAAGCACGGACTGGACTTTGCCGATGCCGCCAAGGTTTTCAGTGGCCCCTTGGTGTTATTTGAAGACCAGCGCGAAAACTATGGTGAGCAGCGCATGATTGGCATTGGGCTACTCGACTACCTGGTCGTCCTGATTGTTCATGTCGAATCGGACGACAGCATCCGCATCATCTCCATGCGAAAGGCAGACAGCGATGAAACAGACCTCTTCTACAAAAACGCGGGTTACTTCTAAAGACGCGAACGACGACGCGCCCAAGTTGACGCAGGCAGACTTTGACGGTGCCAAGCTGCGCGTGGCAGGCCGGGATGTCAACCGCGCTGAGTGGCAGACGGCGGTACGCGCCAGAGTGGTCAAGCAGCGCATAAACATCATGCTCGACGCACCCATCATCGAACATTTCAAGGCGCTGGCGGGCAGCCGTGGCTACCAGACGCTCATCAACGACTCGCTGCGCCGGGTGATTGAAACCGGCCATCTGGAAGCCGACCTGCGCCGCGTGATCCGCGAAGAGCTGTCGCACTAAATCGGCGTCTAGCACTCGTCCGTCAAGCACGGATAGCTATCATTTTTGTACTGGCCACCCTTTACCCATGCTTGACGCAGAAACCAAACGCCGCATCGACTCGTGCCGCGACATCCTGGTGGGCAAAGTGCCCGACCCCAAAAGCCAGGTCGAGCAAATCACCATTGCGCTGATCTACAAGTTCATGGACGACATGGACGCCGAGGCCATCGCCACCATGCCCAAGAACCCTGGCGTGCCCGAGCTGTTCCGCGATATTTTCAAGAACGCCTACCTTCCCTACCGCGACCCCGAGACGTTGAAGAGCTTTCTGAAGGAAATCAACTACTTCACCTACGACCACTCCGAGCGGCTAGGCGATGCGGGCCAGTTCCGTACACCGCGCCACATCATCGACTTCATGGTGGCGGTGCTGGACCCCAAGAAGAACGAAACCATTCTGGACCCGGCCTGTGGTACGGCAGGTTTTTTGATCTCGGCGTGGAAGCACATCCTGGCCAGCAACACCCGCGTGCCAACGAAACGCTCTGAAAACGATAGCGCTACACACAATAACGACGAGGGCCAGAAGGGGAATTTACGCACATCCGACGAGCGCGCGCATTGCCGCCAACATCCGCGGCTACGACATCTCGCCCGACATAGTGCGCCTGAGCCTGGTCGATTTGTATCTGCACGGCTTTAGCGACCGTACCGTTTTACTCTGATTGAAGGCAGCAACTTCGGGGTCTTCAATTTCGAACGATGGTTTTCTTGCCGACTTTGGAGTGGTAGAACCCTTTGTTCAGCCGAGGCGTTGACGGGGTTTTCCTTTCCCGGAAAACTCCCACCACGGCAGCACCCGGCGCATCGACAGCACCTCGCCACTTTGCGCCGGGGCGTAGCCTTCGATCCGGGCCACTTCCTGTTGCCACGCTGGTGTCTTGAGCAGTTGCAGCAGGGCCAGGATGCCGGGCTCGGCCAGGGCCGACTTGAGACAGACCAGGTGGTAGTGCTCTTGTGCAAGGGGTACAAAGTCCAGCCCCTGTTTGTGCGCCGCGGCGGCAATGCCCAGGCCGCAGTCGGCTTGGGCCGCGGCCACCGCTTGCGCCACCGCTGCGTGAGAGGGTTCGGTGGTGTCGTAACCGGTGATGCTGGTCGGTTTGAGCCGGGCCTGCGTCAGCAAGTCGTCCAGCACCACGCGGGTGCCGCTGCCCAGGGCGCGGTTGGCGAAGCGCGCCTGGCGCTCGGCCACGTCGGACAGACTGCGCAGCGTGAGGGGATTGCCCCGCGCCACCATCAAGCCCTGGGTGCGTTGTGCAAAGCCGATGATCTTGTGCAGTCCCGGTTGCAACAGCGGCTTGTAGGTGCGCTCGGCCAGGGTGTTGCGGCCAGCATCCTGCAGGGTGTGAAAACCCGCCATCACGCAGCGACCCTCGTTCAGTGCGCGAATCGCATCCACGCTGCCGGTAAAGCGCACATCCAGGTGCAGGGGTGAGCCGTGTTGCTGCAAGGCATGTTCGCGCAGGGCGCTGAGCGCGTCGTCGTGGCTGGCGTAGATGGTGACGACGTGGGCGCTGTCGTCAAAGGCCACCGCAAAGGTGCGCTCCAGTTCGGCGCGCAGGGCTTCGATTTGCGGCGCCAGCCGCGCCTGCGCTTGCCGCTCGGCCCACATCAGCTTGGCGCCAAACTCGGTCAGGCGCGCCGACTGGCCTTTCTCCCACACGATGAGCTCGTTACCCAGCACGTCCTGCCAGCGTTTGAGTTCGCCCCAAACGTGGCGGTAGGACAAGCCCAACGAGCGTGAGGCGCCAGAGATCGAGCCTGCTTGCGCAACCGCTTGCAGCAAGTCGATCAGCGGGTTGCGGATCAGCGCCGGGCTGCTGTCGCGCGAGAGGGTGTAGTGGAACTGAAGCCTATGCACGGTGCTACATATGGTGGGAGTTTGAGGGCGTCGCTACGATACCCCAACTCATGAACTCGCTTACCGACAGCGCGGCCACGGCGCTGCAACTCATTCTGGCGTTGGATGCCGGCCTGCTGGCCATCGTGGCACGCTCCCTGCTGGTCAGTGCCTCGGCCTGCGCGCTGGCGTGCAGCACCGGGCTGGTGCTGGGGGCCTGCCTGGGGGTGGCTCGATTCACAATGCGCCCCGTCCTGTTGACGCTGCTCAACACCATGCTGGCGGTGCCCTCTGTCGTCGTCGGCCTGGTGGTATACCTGTTGCTGTCGCGCTCCGGGCCGCTGGGGTTTCTGGGCTGGCTGTTCAGTTTCAAGGCGATGGTGCTGGCGCAAGGGGTGCTGGTGTTCCCGGTGGTGGCGGCGCTGACTTGCCAGGCGGTGCAAGACGCGCAGGACAAACACGGCGAGCAAATTCAGTCGCTGGGTGCCGGCGTCTGGATGCGCAGCCTGCTGCTGGCCTGGGACGAACGATTTGCCTTGCTCACGGTGTTGATCGCCTCCTTTGGGCGCGCCATCTCGGAAGTGGGCGCGGTGATGATTGTCGGCGGCAACATCGAAGGGTTCACGCGGGTCATGACCACGGCCATTGCGCTGGAAACCAGCAAGGGCGATCTGCCGCTGGCGCTGGCGCTGGGGCTGATCCTGCTGCTGGTGGTGTTGGCGCTGAACGCCCTGATTGCGGTGCTGCGCCTGTGGCGAGACCGACACGAAGGCCGCGCGCACGGCACTGAGTTGCTGGCGCCGCTGGTGCGCGGAACCGTCCCATGAACCCCTTGCTCAGTCTGGACCAGGTGCACGTGCGTTTTGGCGCGGTGCAGGCGCTCAGTGGTGTCAGCCTGGCGATCCATCCGGGTGAACGGGTGGCCCTGATTGGTGGAAACGGCAGCGGCAAGAGTACGCTTTTGCGGGTGCTGCACCGGCTGATCGCACCCAGCGCGGGTGCCGTGCAGACCGATACGGGCGTGCGCCAGGCCATGTTGTTCCAGCGCCCTTACATGCTGCGCACCTCCAGCCTGAACAACGTGGCGCTGGGCTTGTGGTTGCGTGGCGTGCGATGGCGTGAAGCGCGTGCGCGCGCGCGCCAGGCCTTGCATCGGGTTGGCCTGGCCAACATGGCCGAGCGCGGCGCCAAGACCCTGTCGGGTGGCCAGCAGCAACGTCTGGCGCTGGCGCGTGCCTGGGTGCTGGAGCCGGGGCTGCTGTTGCTTGATGAGCCCACCGCCAGCCTGGACCCCCATGCCAAGCGCGAGGTGGAGTCCTTGATGGACGAACTGGCGCGGGGCATGACCCTGGTTTTCAGCAGCCACAACCTGGGTCAGGTCAAGCGCCTGGCCAACCGGGTGATCTACCTGGAGCAGGGCCGCGTGCTGGCTGACTTGCCCACCGAAGAGTTTTTTGGCGGCGCCTTGTTGCAGGAACGTTACCCGGCAGCCCACTTGTTTGTCAAAGGAGAGTATTCTTGAGAAATCTTAAACGTTTTTCGGCCTCAGCCCTTGTGGTTATTGCCCAGTTAGCTACCGTTTTTGTAGCAAATGGCGGCGTGGCGGCGCAGACCATCGTCATGGCGTCCACCACCTCCACCGAGCAGTCGGGCCTGTTCGCGCACTTGTTGCCCGCGTTCAAGCAAGCCAGCGGGGTTGATGTGAAGGTGGTCGCGTTGGGCACCGGCCAGGCGCTGGACATGGGCCGCCGGGGCGACGCGGACGTGTTGTTCGTGCATGACCAGGTGGCGGAAGAAAAGCTGGTGGCCGACGGCTTTGCGCTCAAACGCTACCCCGTCATGTACAACGACTTTGTGTTGATTGGCCCCAAGCTCGATCCGGCAGGAGTCAGTAGCAAGGACATTGTGCAGGCGCTCAAGAAGCTGGCTGCCGGCAATGCCGCGTTTGTCTCGCGCGGTGACAAGAGCGGCACCCATGCCGCCGAGCTGCGTTACTGGAAAGCGGCGGGCGCGTTTGAGAGCAAGGGCAGCGGCTACAAGGAATGCGGCTGTGGCATGGGTCCAGCGCTGAACATGGCTGCGGCCACCGGCGCCTACGTGCTGGCTGATCGCGGCACCTGGCTGTCGTTCAAGAACCGGGGCGAGCTGGCGGTGCTGGTGGAAGGCGACAACAAGTTGTTCAACCAATACGGCGTGATGGTGGTCAACCCAGCCAGGCACCCACACGTCAAAGCTGCCGAGGCGCAGAAGTTTGTTGATTGGGTGGTGTCGCCGAGCGGGCAGGGGGTGATTGCCAGCTACAAGATCGGCGGCGAGCAGTTGTTCTTTTCGAACGCCACGGTCAAGTAGTCATTGGCGGCCGCCTTGCGGCACGCTGTCGTTTGCGACGGGCACGTTCGGCATGGGTGCTTGAACCGGACGCGGCAACTGCGGGATCAGGGCCGGGCTGATAGGCTGATCATCCAGGCCCAGCGAGACAATGCCGCCGCCCAGTGCCCACTCGTCGTAGCGCCAGTTGCCGTCGATCTTGAGCAGACCTTCGGGCGGGCTGAGTTCGCGCTGCGGCACGTCCTTGAGCGCGCTGGCCATGAACTCGATCCAGGCCGGCAGCGCCAGCGAGGCACCAGAGGCGTGGCTGCCCAGGCTGCGCGGGTTGTCGTAACCCAGCCAGACGACGGCCACCAGATCGGGTTGGAAGCCGGCAAACCAGGCGTCCACCACCTCGTTGGTTGTGCCGGTTTTTCCATACAAGTCGGTGCGTTTGAGCGCGGCCTGGGCGCGCGCGGCGGTGCCGCTGCGTGTCACCTCTTGCAACAGGCTGCTGGTGATGAAGCTGTTGCGCTCGCTGGTCACGCGCAGAGTCTCGGCCAGCGTTTGCGCCGGTGCTTCAAAGATCACTTCACCTTTGCTGCTGGTGATGCGGCGAATCAGCGTGCTGGGCAGCAGGTAGCCACCGTTGGCCAGCACGCCATAGGCGCTGGCCAGTTGCAGCGGCGTGGTGGCGCCAGTGCCCAGGGCCAGCGTCAGGTTGTCGGGCTGGCGCTGGGGATCAAAGCCAAAGCGCGCGGTCCAGTCGCGCATGGGCTGTGCGCCCAGCAACTGCACCAGCCGGATGGTGACCAGGTTCTTGGAGTGCGTCAGCGCCTCGCGCAGGGTGATGGGGCCGTCGGTGCTGCCGTCCGAGTTGCCCGGTGACCAGTCGCCCACGTTGCTCAGTGGCATGTCGTTGACAAGGGTTTCAGGCATCACGCCGTGTTCCATCGCGGCCGCGTAAATGAAGGGCTTGTAGCTGGAGCCGGGTTGGCGCCAACCCTGCGTGGCGTGGTTGAACTGCTGCTGCTGAAAGTCGAATCCACCCACCAGCGCACGTACTTCCCCATTGGCGGGGTTCAGTGCCACCAGCGCGCCTTGTGCCTGCGGCCACTGGGTCAACAGCCAACCCTGGCCTTGTTGCAGCACACGCACCACGGCGCCACGGCGCAAGGCCAGTGCTCTCGCCGCTTTGGGAGCGAGTCCCGGCTGCGCCTGGCGCAGCCCGGCTTTGTCGATCCGGATGACTTCGCCNNAAGTCTTCATCGTCGTCCACGCCAGCGAGCAATTGCGCCACGGCGGCGTCGTCGTCCTTGATCTCGGCGCTCAGGTCTTCCCGGTCTTCCGGTCCGCGCCAGGGCTGGCGTAACGCGTGCTCGATCAGGGTGCGGCGCAGGGCCTGGTAGGCCGCTTGCTGCTCGGTGGCCACCAGCGTGGTGGTGACATCGATGCCCCGGGTGTAGGCCTCCTGGCCAAACTGCGCGAACACCTGATGGCGCGCCATTTCGGCCACGTATTCGGCATGTACCTCGACTTCGTTGGGCTTGCGCACAACCAGCTTCTCGGCCTTGGCGGCCTCCCATTGCGCGTCATTGATCACTCCCTGGGTGTGCATGCGCGACAGCACCACCAGTTGACGCGCGCGGGCTCGCTCGGGGTTGCGGATCGGGTTAACGTAGTGCGGGTTTTGTGGCAGGCCGGCCAGCATGGCGCACTCGGCCGCGCTGAGTGCCGCCAGCGTCTTGCCAAAGTAGGTTTGCGCGGCTGCTTCAAAACCGTAAGCCCGCGAGCCCAGGTAGATTTCGTTCATGTACAGCGCCAGGATCTGGTCCTTGCCCAGCGCGGACTCGATTCGCAGCGACAGCAGTGCCTCGCGGAACTTGCGGTCCACCGTGCGGGCTTGATTGAGCAAGAAGGTGCGCGCCACCTGCTGCGTGATGGTCGAGCCGCCGTTGATGCGCCGCACCGTGCCACCGGTGAGGATGGACACCGCCGCGCGGGCCACGCTGATGGGGTCAATGCCACGGTGCTCATAGAACCGTGCGTCTTCCACCGCCAGCAGGCTGTGCTGCATCAGCTTGGGTATCTGGTCGATGCTCTGGTAGACCCGCCGCTCGCTGCCAAATCCACCAATCTGCACGCCGTCGGCGGTGAACACGCGCAACGGTTGTTTGGGTTGGTAGTGGGTGAGCTTGGATAGCTCGGGTAACTGTGGGTAAATCAGCAGCGTGGCCACCACCAGCGCCAGCGTCGCCAAGCCAGTCAACGCGCCGAGTACCTTGAGAAAACGCCCCGGCCAGGGAGCATGAAGAAATCGCGACAGCGGTTGGCTGCAGGGGGATGGCGAGGGCTTGGTCATGCAGGGATCGGTAGCGAAGCAGTCGCGATTATCGGCAATGCGCGCGCAGGAAACTTCGTCATCGCGAGCGTAGCGCGGCGATCCACGGTGGCGGATCGGCACGATGGATTGCCGCGCTACGCTCGCAATGACGGACCGGGTGAGCCACGCTACGCTCGCAATGACGGACGGGGTGAGCCGCGGCGCTACGCTCGCAACGACGAGAGGCTGGAGTTGGCTTCAGTGACGGGGGTCGGCAAATGCGCGTTGTGACGCGTCATAATCGGCCCGTCACGAGGGGGTGTCCCTCGTGCAAACCCCTAACGAACTGCCCCCTCACAATCATGATCTTGACTCGCTTCCTCGCAATCGCAGCAATACTATTCGCAACCGGATGTGCCTCGACCCAACAAGTAACCGTGGCAAAGGCGACTTACAACAAGAAAATCGTGACCACGGCGCAGGTGGTTGATGAAGGTAACTCGGCGCCGATGAATGGCCACCTTAGTAGCGCGTTGCAGAAAGAAGGCGTTGCGGTGACGTTAACGCTTCCTGCGGGCTCCAAGACGGCAAGCGGTGTAGACGCACTGGTGAGTTACGTTGACGTGTGGCGTTGGGACTTGGTCATGTACATGAAAGATCTCACCGTTCGCATGCACGACGCTGAGACGGGTGACCTGCTCGCGCTCGGGCAGTGGGCTGACTCGCAACCCCACGGTTTCCGCGATCCAAAGGTTGTGATGGATGGTGTTGTCGCCGAAATGCTGGCCAAGCTCCGGGCAACCAAGAAGGCAGACGCGCCAAAGTGACGCCGTAGCCTCAGAAGTAGCTTGGCGGCTTCTCGCTTTGAAGCCCATCAGCCCAGAATGGCCACGCCCTTGATCTGAGCAAACACACCCAGGCCCGGTGCCAGCGCGAGGCCATGCGCGGACTTTTCGGTGATGCGAGCCAGTAGCGTGCAACCGCCGGCATCGAGTTGCACCATCACCTGGCCCGGACTGTCGGGCGACAGGGCCAGCACGCGCACCGGCAGGATGTTGAGAATGCTGGTGCCGCTGGGGCGCTGCAAACTCAGGCTNNCGCGCAATGCTCAGCTCACCGCCAGCAAAACGCGCCACGCTCAGGTGGTACTGCGCGTCGTGGCCGACGATGGTGGCGTCCAGCACCGCCGCCGCGGCGTCACCATGCGCCAGCGGCAAGTCGAGCCGGGTCAGCATCTCGGCGGTGGGGCCGCTGGCCAGCACCTTGCCCTGGTCCAGCAGCACCAGGTGATCGGCCAGGCGCGCCACTTCGTCCGGCGCATGGCTGACGTAGACCACCGTCATGGCCAGTTCGCGGTGCAACTGTTCCAGGTAGGGCAGGATTTCGGCTTTGCGCGCCGCGTCCAGCGCGGCCAGGGGTTCGTCCATCAGCAGGATGCGCGGGCTGCTGGCCAGTGCACGCGCGATGCAGACGCGCTGGCGCTCGCCGCCCGAGAGCGTGTCGGCCTTGCGCTGCATCAGGTGCGCGATGCTCAGCAGCGCCACCGCCTGGTCCAGCGAGACGCGGCGCTGCGCCGGCGGCACCCGTTGCATGCCAAAGGCCAGGTTGTCGGCCACGTTGAGGTGCGCAAACAGTTGCGCGTCCTGGAACACGTAGCCCAGCGCGCGCTGGTGCACTGGAACAAACAGTTGGCGCGCATCGTCCTGCCAGACTTCGCCGTTGACCACGACGCTGCCGCGTGCGCCGCGCTCGAGGCCGGCGATGGNNCCGGTCGGGTTGAGGGTGTACAGCAGCAGCAGCACGGCGAACGAAAACACCACCATGCCGGCTGCCAGGCCGTGGGCCTGGGCGTACTCCATGGCTTCGACATGGTCGTAGATCTGGATCGACACCACGCGGGTCTTGTCCGGAATGTTGCCGCCGATCATCAGCACCACGCCAAACTCGCCCACGGTGTGCGCGAAGCCCATCACGCAGGCGGTCAGGTAACCGGGGCGGGCCAGTGGCAAGACCACGTTGACAAAGGCATCCCAGGGCGAGGCGCGCAGCGTGGCGGCAGCCTCCAGCGGCTGCTCACCGATGGCCTCGAAGCTGTTTTGCAACGGTTGCACCACGAAGGGCAGCGAATAGATGACGGAGCCCACCACCAGGCCGGCGAAGCTGAACGGCAACAGGCCGAGCCCAAGCGTCTGGGTGAGCTGGCCCACCGGGCCACTTGGCCCCATCGTGACCAGCAAATAGAAGCCCAGCACGGTGGGTGGCAAGACAATCGGCAGCGCCACAAGCGCGCCCACCGGGCCCTTGAGGAATGACCGGGTGCGCGCCAACCACCAGGCCAACGGCGTGCCCAGCAGCAGCAGGAGCAGCGTGCTGTAGGCCGCCAGTTGAAGGGTAAGGGCGATGGCGCCCCAGGGAGAAGCGCTGGGCATCAATCCGGTCCGCCGCGTGGTTTAGTCGGTTTCATAACCAAATGAGCGTATCACCGCTTTGGCCTGATCGGTCTTGAGAAACTGCAGCAGCGCGTGCGCACCGGGGTTGTTGGCGGCGCGCTTCAGCAGGGCGGCTTGCTGGCGCAGCGGATCGTGCAGCGCGGCGGGCACCAGCCAGCCCGAGCCTTTGGTGAGGGCGCCGTTTTCCCAGACCTGGGACAGGGCAACAAAGCCCAGCTCGGCGTTGCTTGACGCCACAAAGCTGTAGGTCTGCGCAATGCTCTCGCCCTGCACCAGCTTCGGCGCCAGCGCCTCGGCCAATCCCAGCCGGGTCAGTGTCTGCATCGCGGCCGCACCATACGGCGCGAGCTTCGGCGCGGCCAGAGCCAGGTGTTTGAAACCCTGGCGTTGGAGCACATCGCCCTTGGAGTCGACCAGCGCGGGCTGCAACGACCACAACATCAACCGTCCGGTGGCATAGGCGAAAGCGCTGCCGACGACAAGCAGCCGTTCTTGGGCAAGCTGTTGAACGGAGGCGGTGTCGGCGGCAAGCAGCACGTCGAAGGGCGCGCCGTTGCGAATCTGCGCGGCGAGCTTGCCGGTGGCCCCGAATGACAGCAGCAGCTTGTGCCCGCTGCCCTGTTCGAAATCGGTGGCCAGGCGCTTCATGGGCGCCGCGAAATTAGCCGCCACCGCCACGTGGACCGGCTGCGCAAACACGTCGACGCGGCCCCACCAAGCCAAGAGGACAACCACCAGCAGAAGCCATCGCGCGTGCATCGCGCCAATTATGCGGTCAGCCCGCGCCGATGCCACGATACCAGGCCAGGGTTGATAGGCAGGTACGCCTGTGCTTGATGAGCATGCCAGTGGATCAACGCTGTTACGCGCCTGAAGGCGCGGCGCCGGCTCAGCCGCAGTGCAAACTGATGGCCTGCAGCGGCCGCCCGGTTTCAGGGTCGGACATCACCAGATTGATCTGCCGGGGATGCGCGGGAGTGGCCGCAATAGCGTTGAACTTGAGCGTCTGGGCGCCCTGGTAGCGACCCACAGGCGTGTACTGGCGTACCACAAAGTCGTGCCGGAGCGTTTCGCCGTTATTCTCGCCCGCCTTCACGCGTGAGCTGTGGCCGTGCTCGGTCACGCTCCAGTAGGCGCTCCAGGTGGTCACCCCGGCTGCCGGGACCACTTTGGCTTCAAAACTGTCGGGGTCGTTGGCCGCGCGCATCAGGGTAATGGTGGCGCGCGCCGGTTCGTCACGCACGGTGGTGGCCGCCGCGTAGTCACGCCAGTCACGTCCGTTGCGCACCACTTGAGGTGTGTAGATGCTGCGCAGGCTGTTGGCCGTGGCCAGTTGGCGTTGGCGTTCGGCATGGCTGGGGCTGGCGAAGCGGTCGACCCAGCCGATGTAGTCCCAGTAAGCGACATGAAAAGCCTGCGCCACTACCGGTTTGCCCTTGAGCGTGGACAGCCACTGATCGGCCGGCGGGCAGGAACTGCAGCCTTCGGAGGTGTACAACTCAATCACTGGCGTCAGGTGGTCGCCCGAGCGCACTTCGCAGACCGGGTTGGCGGCAAGGGCGGCCGCGGGCAGGCTGGGTGTGAGGAGCAGGCTCAGCATGGCGGGCAAGGCATGACGTAGCGGTGGTTTGAACATGGCACAAGCTCATTGCAAGGGATGATGAACTTGGTCGCTTGGGCAGGCGCTCTCTTACACTGACGGGCTAGCATCATCACCGATCTCGCGGGTATTGGCGCGCGGGGATGGATTGCCGCGCTGCGCTCGCAATGACGGCCTTTCGCGCCAGCGCTGCTTCCTTGTCATTGTCAACCTACCCATCTCATCACCGCCAACCCACTCACCCCGTCATTACGAGCGCAGCGCGGCAATCCATCTTGGCCTACGCGGGCCACCTCAATCGGCTTTCTTTTGCCCCAGCTTGCGGTACACCGTGGCGCGGCTGATGCCCAGGGCGCGGGCGGCTTCGGTCACGTTGCCTTTGGCGTCACGCACGGCCTTGCGGATCAGGGCGGTCTCCACGTCTTTCAAGGGCAGGGGAGCCGTCGCGCCGCGGCGCCGGTCAATCGCCAGTAGCTCGGACTCACAGGCGCGGGCAATCGGTAGGGCTTGCAGGCGCAGCCCGGTCCACAGCGGAATCTCCAGGCGCGGGTCGAAGTGCCGCACGGCGTCGAACAGCGTCTGGTGGGCGATGCCAAATACTTCGCTGACATGCACGCCGTGCCCGCTGGTGCCGCCCAGGTTGGGGACCATGTCGCGGGCGGCCCGGTTGGCGCCGGTGATCCAGCCATCGGTATCCAGGCATAGCAGGCCGTCGGCGTCGCTGCCCATCTGGTTGCCGGGCCAGTTCAGTCGCACGGTCAGAACATGCGGCTGGGCCAGCACCAGGGCGTTTTCAATCTTGTTGGCCGACTGGGTGACGAGGTGTTTGAGTTCCGGGCGCTCCACCGCGTTGATGCCGGTCAGGTCGAGCATTCCGGCGCATTGGCCGTCTGGCCCGAAAACAGGCGCGCCGGCGCAACTGTAGACCGAGGTGTCGGAAAAAAAGTGTTCACCGCGATGCAGCCAGACTGGCTGGAGTTCATGCAGCACCGCGCCAATGGCGGTGGTGCCGACACTGCGCTCCGACAAGTCCACACCGACGCGCGTGATCAGGTCGGCACGGGGGTCAGACCGGTCGATGGCGCCGCTGACATCCACCACCACGCCCTGCGCGTTGGTCAGGATCGCGAAGTAGTGGGTGTTGACGATGGCGCGGCCCAGCTTGTCGAGTACCGGGCGGGCGGTTTGGACCAGGGCCGCGTTGGCCTCGGCGGTGCGGCGCATTTGGGCACTGGTCAATACATCAAAGCCGACTCGCTGACCGGGCTGAAGCCCCACGGCCAGACACCGCTGCCAGGAGCGTTCGATCCAGGGCGTGATGGCGCCGTTGGGTGACGCGTGATGCTCATGCAGCACGGCCTGGCGGGCCTGCGCGATGCGTGCCAAGCGCGCCAACGGCGGGGCATGGGGCAGGGGCGATTCGGGTGCGGACATGGTGAGCGAATTGTGCGCCCTGCGCGCCCGGGTGGTGGCGCATGGCAATCTTGCGCAAGTGTTTCAAATTGAGAATTTCGACGACATAGCGACGCCGCATTAGGGTTGTCCCTAGGTCATGCGGGTGATTGCCACACAACAATGCCTAGGCAAGTCAGTTCATAGGCAAATCACTGCATAAGTGGTTTGCGGTTTTTCAGCAAACGCCCCCAAAGGAGACAACCATGCAAAAGGTGTTGCACATCAATGCAGACAAGTGCACCGGCTGCCTGCAATGCGAAATGGCCTGTTCGTTCGAGAACTACGCCACCTTTGCACCAGCCAAGTCGCGCATCAAGGTGTTTGACTTCCACCATACCGGCAAGAAAGTGCCCTACACCTGCACGCAATGCGACGAGGCCTGGTGCCTGCACGCTTGTCCGGTTGAAGCCATCACGGTGGACAGGGCGACTGGCGCCAAGGTGGTGAACGAAACCACGTGTGTCGGCTGCAAGGTCTGCACCATTGCCTGCCCGTTTGGCACCATCAATTACGTGCAGGAGACCGGCAAGGTGCAGAAGTGCGACCTGTGCGGCGGTGAGCCGGCCTGTGCCGAGGCCTGCCCGACTGGCGCTATCACCTTCATCGACGCTAACTGGACCGGGCTGGGCAAGATGGCGCAGTGGGCCGACAAGCTTGGCAATCAACCGGCGGCATCGTGAAACTTTGCGGGACAGACCGCAGCTACGCGTAGCGAGCCAGCTCTGTCCTCAACTGACTTAAATAGGAGAAGCATCATGTCATGGGCTGGAAAAATTCTTCGCGTTAATCTGAGTGCTGGCACGGTCAAGTCCGAGCCGCTGAACATGCAATGGGCGCGCGACTACGTGGGCTCGCGCGGCTTGGGGTCCAAATACCTGGTGGAAGAGATCGACGCCAAGGTTGATCCACTGTCACCCGAGAACAAGATCATCTGGGCCACCGGTCCGCTGACCGGCACCATGGCCTCCACCGGTGGGCGTTACACGGTGATCACCAAGGGGCCACTGACCGGCGCCATTGCCTGCTCCAACTCGGGCGGCTACTGGGGCGCCGAGCTCAAGATGGCGGGCTGGGACATGATCATCTTCGAGGGCAAGAGTCCCAAACCGGTGTACCTGTACATCAACGACGATGTGGCCGAGCTGCGCGACGCCGCCCACCTGTGGGGCAAGAGTGTCTGGCAGACCGAGGAGACCATCAAGAAGGGCCTGCAAGACCCCTTGGTGCGCGTCTCCAGCATCGGCAAGGCCGGCGAAAACGGCGTGTTGTATGCGGCGGTGGTGAATGACCTGCATCGCGCCGCCGGGCGCTCGGGTGTCGGCACCGTGATGGGTAGCAAGAACCTCAAGGCGATTGCCGTGCGCGGGACCCTGGGCGTGGGTAACTTGAAGGACCCCAAGGCCTTCATGAAGGCGGTAGCCGCCACCAAGAAGATCCTCGCCGAGAACGGCGTTACCGGCCAGGGCCTGCCAACTTACGGCACCCAGGTGCTGATGAACGTGATCAACGAGATGGGCGGTCTGCCCACGCGCAACCACCGCGACGTTCAGTTTGAAGGCGCCAAGGACATCTCGGCCGAAGCGATGGCCACGCCGCGCAAGACCGATGGCAAGAAACACCTGGTCACCAACCAGGCTTGTTTCGGCTGCACGATTGCCTGTGGCCGCGTCAGCAAGATGGACGAGAACCACTTCACCATTGTCAACAAGCCGCAGTACCGCGGTGCCAATGGCGGGCTGGAATACGAGGCGGCCTGGTCGCTGGGCGCAGCCAACGGCGTCAACGATCTGGAGGCGCTGCAATACGCCAATTTGCTGTGCAACGAGGAAGGCATTGACCCGATCAGCTTTGGTGCGACGGTTGGCGCGGTGATGGAACTGTATGACATGGGCGTGCTGACCAAGGAGCAGATTGGTATCGACGCCAAGTTCGGCTCCGCCGAGACCTTGGCCTTCCTGGCGGAAGAAACCGTCAATGGTCGCGGCTTCGGGGTTGAGATCGGACAAGGCTCCAAACGCCTGACCGCCAAGTACGGCCACCCTGAATTGAGCATGAGTTCCAAGGGGCAAGAGTTCCCGGCCTACGACGGGCGCGCCATCCAGGGTATTGGCCTGGCGTACGCCACCTCCAATCGGGGCGGTTGCCACTTGCGCGGCTACACCATCGCGTCGGAAGTATTTGGCATCCCGGTCAAGACCGACCCGACCGAACACGAAGGCAAGCCCGAGCTGGTCAAGGCGTTTCAGGACGCCACGGCCGCGTTTGACTCGTCGGGCTTGTGCATCTTCACCACCTTCGCCTGGGGCCTACCGGATTTGGCGGCGCAGTTGGCACCAGCCTGCGGTGATGAATACACCACCGAAGAGCTGGCGCTGATCGGCGAGCGCATCTGGAACATGGAGCGCGAATTCAACAACCGTGCCGGCTTCACCGCCAAGGACGACAGCCTGCCACCACGCCTGCTCAATGAGCCGTGCAAGACTGGCGGCTCCAAGGGCAAGGTCAGCATGTTGGCCGAGATGATGCCCAAGTACTACAGCGCGCGAGGCTGGGACAGCGAGGGCCGGCCGACAGCGGACACCAAGGCACGACTCGGCTTGTAGCGTGGCAATGGTCCATCACCTCATCCTAGGCGCCGGCCCGGCCGGCGTGATCGCGGCCGAGACGCTGCGCAAACACGCCCCGCTGGATGCCATCACCATCGTCGGCGACGAGCCCGAGCCACCTTACTCGCGCATGGCGATTCCCTACCTGCTGATGGGCGACGTGGACGAGCGCGGCACCTATTTGCGCAAGGACGCCACGCACTATGCCGATCTCAAGATTGACCTGGTGCAAGCCCGCGCCAAGCAGGTCGATACGGGTGAGCGCACCGTGACGCTGGACAACGGGCAGACCCTTGCTTTTGACACCCTGCTGATTGCCACCGGCTCCAGCCCAGTGCGCCCGCCGATCCCCGGCATGGACTGCGCCGGTGTGCACCCCTGTTGGACGCTGGCCGATGCGCGTGCCATTCAATCGCTGGCAACCAAGGGCGCGCGGGTGCTGCAGATGGGAGCCGGCTTCATCGGCTGCATCATCATGGAGGCGCTGGCGGCGCGTGGCGTCAGCTTAAGCGTG
>CXWL01085811.1_pt1 | contig 17347 bp, 5 predicted proteins | sample 590931 | NCBI WGS metagenome assembly CXWL01 (sample SAMEA3498368, study PRJEB10139) | groundwater metagenome | biome: water well; material: biofilm material | place: Germany | collected 2015-04-27 | reverse complement strand
ATACTGCAACTGGATGCGCGCGATGGACTTGATGTTCTTCTCGTCCAGCGCATGGAACACCACCACCTCGTCGATGCGGTTGACAAACTCGGGGCGGAAATGCATTTTTACTTCGCCCATCACCGCCAGCTTGATGACCTGATAATCGTCGCCGGACATCTGCTGGATCATCTGCGAACCCAAGTTCGATGTCATCACGATGACGGTGTTCTTGAAGTCCACGGTGCGCCCCTGGCCGTCGGTCATGCGACCGTCGTCCAGCACTTGCAGCAACACATTGAACACATCGGGATGCGCCTTCTCCACTTCATCCAGCAGGATGACGGAATAAGGTTTGCGGCGCACCGCCTCGGTCAGGCCGCCGCCTTCTTCATAACCGACATAGCCAGGCGGCGCACCGATCAGCCGTGCCACGGAATGCTTCTCCATGTACTCGCTCATGTCGATGCGTATCAGATGATCTTCGGAGTCGAACATGAAACCGGCCAATGCCTTGCACAGCTCGGTCTTGCCCACGCCCGTCGGGCCGAGGAACAGGAACGAACCATACGGGCGGTTCGGATCGGACAGGCCGGAACGCGAACGGCGGATGGCATCGGACACCAGTCGCACGGCTTCGTCCTGCCCCACCACGCGCTCGTGCAATTTGTCTTCCATCCTGAGCAGTTTGTCGCGCTCGCCCTGCATCATCTTGCTCACCGGAATGCCGGTGGCGCGACTCACCACTTCCGCGATCTCTTCCGCACCGACCTGGGTGCGCAGCAGTTTGTTCTTGTGCGTGCCGCCCTCGGCTTCGCGCTGCGCGGCCTCTTTCAATTTGGCTTCGAGTTGCGGCAGTTTGCCGTATTGCAGCTCGGCCACTTTCTCCAGTTTGCCTTCGCGTTGCAGCTTGACCATGTCGGCGCGCACATGCTCGATTTCTTCCTTCACGTTGGCCGCGCCTTGAGCCGCGCCCTTCTCCGCCTTCCATATTTCTTCCAGATCGGCGTACTCGCGTTGCAGCTTCTTGATCTCGATCTCGATCAGCTCGAAGCGCTTTATCGAGGCTTCGTCTTTTTCTTTCTTCACCGCCTCGCGCTCGATTTTCAACTGGATCAAACGACGGTCGAGCTTGTCCATCACTTCCGGCTTGGAGTCGATCTCCATCTTGACGCGCGCGGCGGCTTCGTCGATCAGATCTATCGCCTTGTCCGGCAGGAAACGGTCGGTAATGTAGCGGTGCGACAGTTCCGCCGCCGCGACGATGGCGGGGTCGGTGATCTCGACACCGTGATGCAATTCGTACCGCTCCTGCAGTCCGCGCAGGATGGCGATGGTGGATTCCACCGAAGGCTCATCCACCAGCACCTTCTGGAAACGGCGCTCCAGCGCGGCATCCTTCTCGATGTACTTGCGGTATTCGTCCAGCGTGGTCGCGCCGATGCAATGCAGCTCACCGCGCGCCAGCGCCGGCTTGAGCATGTTGCCCGCGTCCATCGAACCTTCCGTCTTGCCCGCGCCGACCATGGTGTGCAATTCGTCGATGAACACGATGATGCGCCCCTCTTCCTGGGCGATTTCCTTGAGCACGTTTTTCAGGCGCTCTTCAAACTCACCGCGATATTTTGTGCCCGCCAGCAGCGCTGCCATGTCCAGGCTCAACACCTTCTTGCCCTTGAGCGACTCCGGCACTTCATCGTTAATGATGCGCTGCGCCAGACCTTCGACAATCGCGGTCTTGCCCACGCCGGGTTCGCCGATCAGCACCGGATTGTTCTTGGTGCGGCGTTGTAAAACTTGTATCGCACGACGGATCTCATCGTCGCGGCCGATCACCGGGTCGAGCTTGCCCTGGCGTGCGCGCTCGGTCAGGTCCATGCAATATTTCTTCAACGACTCGCGCTGCCCTTCTGCTTCCTGCGAACCCACCGATTCGCCGCCGCGCACGGCGCTGATGGCCTGCTCCAGCGGCGCACGCGCCACACCGTGCTGTTTGAGCAAACGCCCGCACTCGCCCTTGTCGTTGGTCAGCGCCAGCAGGAACATCTCCGAAGCGATGAACTGGTCGCCGCGCTTCTGCGCTTCCTTGTCGGTGAGGTTGAACAGGTTGGCCAGATCGCGCCCGACCTGCACCTCGCCGCCGTGGCCTTCCACTTTGGACAGGCGTGCCACAGCCTCATTCAGCGCTGTCTTCAGCGCATTGACGTTACCCCCCGCGCGCGCCAGCAGCGAACCTGCCCCGCTGTCGGCATCGTTAAGCAAGGCCAGCAGCAAATGCTGCGGCTCGATGAACTGATTATCCGCACCGACGGCCAACCCTTGGGCATCAGACAGCGCTTGTTGCAACTTGGTGGTGAATTTGTCGAAACGCATGGTGCTCTCCCGGTTAAATTCGATGGATTGTCAGATGGGGTGGGATTTCAACAATTTCAACCCCGCGGTGCTTCCCTTATACTACGCTCTCGCTCAAAGGAATGTCCGATGCCGCAAACCAATCTCGCTCACCACATCCGCGCCAATGTCCGCGCCGCACTCGACGAGGACATCGGCACGGGTGATTTAACCGCACAACTGATCGCCGAACATACACCGGCTCGCGCCACCGTCATTACGCGCGAGGCGGCGGTGCTGTGCGGCACGCTTTGGTTCGAGGAGTGTTTCCTCACGCTCGACCCGGACTGCAAGATTGATTGGAAAGTGCAGGAAGGTGCAGTCACCGAGGCCAAACAGACTTTATGCGAGATACACGGTGATGCGCGGGCGCTGCTTACTGCCGAACGTTCGGCGCTGAATTTTCTGCAAACGCTTTCCGCCACCGCCACGCTGACGCGGCGCTACGTCGAGGCCGCTGGCGGCACACAGGCCAGGATCATGGATACGCGCAAGACCTTGCCCGGCCTGCGCATGGCACAGAAATATGCGGTGAAGGTGGGCGGCGGACACAACCAGCGCACCGGCCTGTTCGACGGTGTGCTCATCAAGGAGAACCACATCACGGCGGCGGGCGGTATCGGCAAAGTCATCGAAAACGCCTTCAGGATCACCCCGCCGGGCATTCCGATTCAGATCGAGGTGGAAACGATAGCGCAACTGGACGAGGCACTGAATGCGGGTGCGCAGCTGATCCTGCTCGATAATTTCTCATTGGTGGATATGCACATCGCCGTGACCCATGCCGCAAAACGCGCCGAACTGGAAGCCTCAGGCGGCATCACCCTGGAGAATGTGCGCCTCGTTGCCGAAACGGGCGTTGATCGCATTTCCATCGGTGCGCTGACCAAAGATGTGCAGGCGATTGATCTGTCGATGCGTATCTCCATCCCCGGCAGTTCGTGAGGCGGCCTTGAGCAAAGCAAACCACTTCGTCATCCTTATAATCTTGCTGCTAACGGCCTGTGGCAGCGATTTCTATCAAGGTCTGTACGAAGGTGTCAAAAGCGTTAATGATGCGAAACGGACACCGGCAGCGCGCGCAATCTCTCCGACTCCGAGCTACGACACCTACAAAAAAGAGCGGGAACAAAAGCAATAGTCAGGTATGCGCACAAACATAAAACGGGAAGCGATTACGCTTCCCGTTTTTTTGTCGCTGCCACTCAGTGCAGTTCGGGTTTTTGTGCGGGCGCTTTGATCCTGCCCAGCAGACGGCGCATGTTGCCCAGCGATGCGAGATGCAGATAAGCCATCCCCAGCGCACCGCTTCGAAACAAGGCAGGCAACTTGTCATCGGCCAGCTGGCCGAACTTGGCCTCGTCGACCAGATAAAAATCGTTGAGCTGGAAAGTCTGCCCGTTCGGGGTATCGAAGCGCGCGCCCTGCTGCACGAACAAACCCAACTCGTCCAACTGCTGCGCCAACAACTCGGTGCGCGCGAATTCGTTCTGGAAGTTTTGCAGGAACTGCATCACTTCGTTCATGCGCGGCTGCAGGTTGCCGGCCCCGTCGATCAGCACTTCGCCTTTCTCGCCGTTCAAGGCGGGACACTCTTCATCGATGCACACCAGCAACTGCCCTGCCCCGCCGCCGTCGGCCATCACGAACGGGTAACGGCGCACGAACGCCGGGATGTAGTGCGCATCCCATTTGCCCTGCTCATCCACATACAGATTCTCACCCGTGCGCACGCCGAGCAAAGCCACCGGACGCATCTTGCCGTCCTGCGCCTTAATGAACACGATGGGATACTCGCGCGCCGCTTCGGCGAATTCGATGGAACCCAGCAGAACGGCAGTCGTGTCGCGTACGAAATTGAAATTTACCTTGGACGCATCAAACTTCAGATTGCGGTGCACGTTGGAATTCAGCGCAACGACTTTTTGATAGAACGCAAAACTGCTCAATTAACACTCCTCAACACTTGATTTTTCAACCCGTCCTTCCCGCGCGAGCGGGAAGGAAATTCTATTGCCCCACGACACAAGTCCCGCCGCGATTGCCCCCGGTGGTGTTGCTGCCGTTCTTCTCGATGTTGTCCAGTTTCCTGTCGCCCCCCATAAAGCCGGGCATCGATGACAATCTGGTCAACAACTCTTCGTTGGAAAAGCCGGTCTCGCCTCTGCCCAGATTAACTTGCAAATCGCCCCTGACGAGAATCACCTGTCCGTCATGCACCGTCACGTAAAGACCCGGATCGCCCTCATTTTGGGTTTCCTCGAACACTTTGTCATCCACTTCGATGCCATCCGGTCTGGGGGCTGCGTTGTCCCTGATCCCCGGCGGAATAGCAATGATCGGCACCGGTTTGCCGGTGTCGCGCGCGATGATCGCAGCCTCATTGATCGCCACGATGAACGATCCTCCGGGTGTGACGAATAACACCTCACCCTGCCAAACGAACACACCGGCGCCATCCAGCGGCTTGCCCTGCGTGGCGCCAAAGTCTTTCACCCCCTCGGCACAAGGTCCGTTGCACCACGCATCGAAACCGGTACCGCGGATACCGATGGTGGCGCCGGCCACGGCAAATTTGTAATTGTCGCGATTGACGCGGCCGATCAATCCGGTCACCACGCGCACGCCGCCTTTGATCAAGCGCAACGCCGCGTTTTCTTCCGAACTGACTTTGTCAAATTTGAATTGCTCGACTTTGAAGATGGTGCTTTCCTGCAAAGTGACGCGACCGCCATCGCGGAACGCCACCACCGCATGGGATCTGGCATTGCTCTTCAAAGAGTCGCCTTCGTACACCGGCGACCCCAAACCCAATTTGCGCGATCGGCCATTCGCTTCCTCCGCCGCCAACTCACCCTGGATCAGCATCACCCGGCCAACAGCCCGGGGGAGCTTCACATCCGGCTTGGCTACCTTGGCAACTTCGCCATCATCCTGGCAATTTTGTGTCGCGCAAATGCGCGACGTGAAATCGGTACCGCGTATGCCCAGCGTGGCCGTTGCGGTGCGCAATTTATAAGCATCGGGATTGCCGCGCTTGCCGATCAGTCCGGTCACGGTGCGGAAGCCACCCTTCAACAATCTGAACACGGCGTTGTCCGTCTGCGGGGATTCTTTTTTGAATTGATACGACTCGATCTTGAGGTTGGAATTGGGGCGCAGCGTCATCTTGGTGCCGTCATTCATCACCACCTGGGCATAGCTGTCCTTTGCGGTCACCAGCATATCGCCCTCGTGCACTTCGGACTTGGGCACCATCACCTTGACCGTGCCATCGGTACGCTGCGCGATCAGCGCACCGCTCATGTAGCCGATCTTGCCCGACACTTCCGCCGCTTGCACCGGCGCGGCGACCGCCAAAGAGATCAGCGAAACCAGTAATGATATCCATCTGTTCACGTCACACCTCACCCTCAAAATGTCCCCGACAGAGACGCATGAATGCGCCAGTCGCCCTTCAACTGTTCCGGATCGTTGCCGGCTTTCATGATGCGCCCCGCATCCAGACGCAAAGAATAATGTTCAGCGTAGGCCGAACGCAGGCCGAATCCCGCGCCGGAAATGGTAGTGGAACTGCCGCCTTTGGGCTTCACGACACCGCCATCCAAAAACACCAGCCCGCGCAACCTGGCATCGCCTTTTTCGTATGCGGACGAATAAATTTCCAGATTCAGCCTGCCACCGATCTCGCCCGTCTCGCTGCCTTCCGAGAAACCGCGCACACCATCCGCTCCGCCCAGGCGCATCTGTTCACCCTGGATCAGCGTGTCGCCGCTCCACTGTCCGCTGAATGCGCTACGGAACTGCCAATCATTGGCAAACGCATTGAAATAACCCGCGCCGAAACGCACCACTTTGTAGCCGGGCTTGGGACTGGATTGATTCACTTTGTCATAGGTTGCGAAATCTGCCGACTTGCCCCGGCTCATCGTCGGGACATTCAAAGCCAACGATCCGCTGAAATTGACATCACCCTTCCCCGCCCTGCCCTGTGCGGAATAAGCCACGCTCAACGGTGTCACCACGATGTCGTCATACAGGATCGTGGGCGGCGGATTGGTCAACTCGATCTTGCTGAACTTGCGCCAATCCAGCCCGAAAGTAACGCGCGGGTCGAATGTGCCCCAACGTTCCAGCGGCACGTTGTAACGCGAGCTGAACATCAAACCGCCGCCCTGGAAATTCGACAACCCGCCCACCAGCGAATTGACGTTGGAGTAGCCGCCGAAGAATTCCACGCTGTGCCCATATTGATACAGCGGAATCTTGTAGCTGCCGCCGAATACCTTCACGCGATCCAGATACTGCGGCGACACCTGCATCTGCACTTGCGCCACATGATCGGCGTCGAACGCATTGGCATCGCGGAACGAAAAGCCCAAACGCGAGCGCCCCGTCTCCTTGGAGCCGGAATTATCCAGCGTCACTGTCCACTGCACGGGATCGCTGTCCGTCACCAGCACACTGGCATCCACCTGATCATCCTCCTCGCCGGCTTTCAGCACCACGTTCAGCTGGCGCGCCGGATTCTCATTGGCCAATCTCAACTCGCGTGCGATGCGTTTGGCGCGCGGCGCATCACCGCTGCGCACCGAGGGAAGCGCGTTCAGCACATTGGCTTCATCAAAGTACCTGTTATCCTTGACCACGATCTTGCCGAAGTGGCTTTCGATCACCTGGAAGCGCACCGTGCCTGCCTCCAGTTCCTGCTCCGGCAACAGCACATGCACGGCCGAGTAACCGTGATCCGCATACAATGCCTCCACCGCTTCCAGCGCGTGCTGCACGTCGGAGAAATCCTTCTCCTTGCCTACATAAGGTGCGACCGCTTTGTCGAACTCGGCTGCAGTCAGCAACGTCGACCCCTCGACCACAAAGCGCTGGATGGCAAAACGAATCACCGGGGGCGGTTCATCTGCAGAGGTTGCTGCAGGGGCGATGCCGGAGGCTGGGAGTTCCGCAGCGAGTGCAACTCCAGAAAAGATCAATGAAAAAACCAATAACGCCAATCTTTGGAGTGCGGCGACACGTTGCCCCCTGACGAGTGAGAGCTGGAGGGGGTTTTGGTCAAATGAGTTCTCTATTTTCATATCCATCACTTTATCTGCACACCGGCAACTGACCTTCTGCCCCGGAAATGATGCCTTCGGCTGTCGTCGCCGAACTGGCGATGGCTTCTTCGGCCAGACGCTCTTCTTCCTCGTCAGAGGTCAAAGTATTTCGATCTTTCGGCATATCCAGCAGCGAGATCTCCGTGATCTCCTGCACCACCGTCGGCGCCAGGATGTTGAAATTGCACGGCACGTAACTCAATGTATAGTTCGTGGACAGCAGGGCGAGCGAGCCTTGATTGACACGATAGGTGCCGATGGATTCACCCAGGTCGCGTGCCAGTTCACCGGTCAACACAGAACTGATCGGGTCGTACAGACCGGTCACCATATAAGTCAGCAATGGATCAGATGTCCCAAGTACCTTGTTCTTCGGGATGCCGGTGACGATCAACGCTGCCGCTGAGATATCGGCAAAAGTCATGGCGGTGGTATTGAAGGTGTAGTTGCCGGCATCGATACCGCTCAAGCTGATGCCCGTCACATCCACTTGCTTGGTAGTGCCAATATTCTTGTCCTGGAAGTTGGCGGCACCGTAACTCGCGGTGAGCACATCTCCCGCCAAGCGGGTATCACTCAGGTTGACGCTGGCTACAGTGGTGCCGTTATAAAAACGATTGACGCCGCTGGCGCTGACGGTCAGCGGGATCGCCGTGATGGTGCCGGTCGCTGTATTGAGCGACACACGGTAGTTCAATCCGACGTTGCCGCCGTTGACGTCGTTGACGGTGTAGCCGATCACGTTCAGCGTGCTGCCGTTCGCACCCAGTACGTGCTTGCTACCGAAGGCCTGGGTTATGCCGGTCACAGAGTCGGAATTCACCAAGCCCGAGACGACGACTGGTGTCACTGGTGAGGACGTAGTGCCGTCGTATTGCTTGGAATCCGTTACAGCACCCAGAATCAGAGGTGCAGCATTCACGGTGAGTGTGCCATCCACATAGGTGATGTTGTAGTTGCTGGCGTTACCCACGCTGAACACTTCTGAACCGGGTGTTACTACGATATCGTAAGCACCCACGTTAGCCGTATTAACCGCACCGGCACTGGTCATCGTCACACTGCTGATATTGTCAGTGCCCACCAGGGTGCCCGACGTGAGACTGAATTCGGTGCCGGCGAAATTCAGTATAGAACCGTAGGTCTTGGTAGCATCGTCCGCTTTGAGGCTCAACAAAGTGATAGCCACCGGGTTGATCGTCAGCATGCCGCCAGCGGTATAAGTGATGTCGTAGCCCTGTTGTCCAGACCAGAACATCTCGTAAGAACCCGCGTTGGTCACCGGCGCGCCGAACGGTGTGGCTTCATTCAATAAATTCAAACCAACATTGAGGGTTGGATCAGAGTAAGTGATCGTACCCAGCGCGGGTGCATTCCAAGCCACAGCGTCGTAGGTCTTGGTGAAGTTGCCGGTTATGCCACTGGCTCCCACCGTCACCGGTGTGAGGAACGATTTCAGCAACGGTGCAGTATGGCCGTTGTAGATGCGCCAGGTGTTGGCAAAATCCCAACCGGTGAAATTGGACTCCTGCTGCATTTGAGAAGTGGTAAGGCCAAGCACATTGGTAGTCGAATTCACACCATTAGTACGGCCGAACGCATTCGCTTGCCCAGTCGTTTGCGTATCCCAGAAACTATCGCTAACAGCAGCACCGTTGACACCCGCCAGACCACCGATACTCGTCGTACCCGCTACCGATCCGCCGCTGACATAACTGTTGCTGATAGCACCGCCGGGATTCCCCATATCACTTGTGGAACCGTTTGCACCCACCAGACCGCCGACATTTGTAGTGCCACTCACAGCGACACCACTGGCGTAGCTGTTCAGGATGTCGCCAAATATTTTTCCTGACATCCCGCCAACATTTTTGGTACCGCTCACCGTGCCACCGATGACGTAATTGTTGCTCATGGTTGCGCCCGGCGAGCTTTGCCCAACCAGTGCACCCACCTCGTTCGTACCTGTGACATTCGGATTGATGAGTCCAATATTACTGACCACACCAGTTGATTCAAGCGAGCCAATCAATCCGACATTATTTTGTCCCGGTCGGTTGATGGTCAGATTAGAGATAGTGAAGTTCGCGCCATCCAAAGAACCGGTGAAACCGTAGGGGAAAGAATTCGGGTCGCCCAATGGCACGAACCCTGCGCTACTCCACATCCCGCCCAGCGCCAAAGCTGGAGCGAGATCGATGTTGTTCGCCAGTGTGTAGCTCGCTGCGAGGGTCGTCGCATTCATGCCGATCAATTGCAACTGGTGCGCGTTGACGATGTTCGTGCTCCATTCGCTTTGCAGGAAGGGGCGGGTGCTGCCGTCTATCATGTACCAGGTGCCAGTACCGGGAGTGAAGTCGAAGCCGAGGCCGATAAGGGTAGCTTGGTTCAGCATACCGGCGATGCCGGTGGAGTTGGTTAATGTCCCACCCCCACCCCAAGGGTCATCACTCCATGGCCCCAAAGTTGTATTCGAATCCCAGAAACTATTGGTGAAAATGCCACTGTTGTTGAATGCCAGTCCGCCCGAGTAAGTTGCATTCACCGACCCGCCACTGATATAGCTATTGCTGACGCTGCCGAAGTTTCTACCCACAAGGCCACCCGCACCCAAATGGGTATTCGATATTGTGCCGTTGCTGACGTAGCTGTTGGTGATGCTGCCGCTGCCGGAATTCAACCCTATCAGACCACCAACAGCGTCACTACTACTGCTAGCACCGACCAGTCTGCCAATGCCCGTCACACTGCCGTTGCTGACATAGCTATTGCTGATGCTGCCGCTGTTGTCACCCACCAGCCCACCGACACTATTGCTGGCGCTCACTGCAACTCCGCTGGCATAGCCGTTGCTGATGCTGCCAGAGTTGTTCCCCACCAAGCCACCCACATCCGAAGCAAAATTGAGAGCGCTTACCGTACCGCCGCTGACATAACTGTTGCTGATGCTGCCGTAGTTGCGGCCCACCAAACCACCCGCCCATACGGAGGAACTGCTGCTGGTCGCCATTACAGTAGGAGTGATGACGTAGCTGTTGGTAACGCTACCGTCACTGCTACCCACCAGACCACCGACAGCATATCTGCCGGTGACTGAGGTCGTTAGCGCATAACTGCTATCGATATAACCAATGTCATTAAATCCGAAACTGGCATTGTTGCCCACCAGACCGCCAACGTGAACGTCGCCGCTTACCGTGCCGCCACTGACGTAGCTATTGCTGATAGAGCCACGATAGACGGTACCGTAGCCCAGTCCAGTCCAAGTGGTGCTGGAAGAACCGATGTTATAGCCGACCAGCCCGCCAACATTGCTGGCGACTCCGCCGCTCACTACCGTGCCGTTGGTAACATAACTGGAGCTGATGTTGCCGTAACCGTTGTGACCCACCAGACCACCAATACCCGTGACCAAAGCACCACCCGTTATGGCATTGCCGGTCACTGTGCCGAGATCCACATAACTGTTGAAGACGGCGTCGTAGCTGGCATACCAACCAGATGCAGATTGGGTGATATTGCCGATCAAACCGCCGACATGCGACTCACCGGTTACCTGAGTGTTAAATGTGTGGCTGTTGCTGATCGTGCCGAGCCGAGAGTTGCCGTAGCTGCCCTCGCCGCTGTCGTTTCCCACCAGGCCACCGACGTTAATTTTTCCGGTCACGGCGACGTTATCGACAGAACCAAAGTCGATGGATGCACCCCAGTTGTTGCCAACCAGCCCACCGACATCGTTGCCGGTCGAGGTCACTGTGCCGCTGCTGACATAGCTGTTGCTGATCGTGCCAGATTGGGAAGTCACCAGAACCGAACTGAAACCATTCCATGACCAATAGCTGACTGTCCTGCCATTGTTGCTGCCCACCAGCCCGCCGACCATGGAGGCCAGGCCGCCGTTCACATTTGCATTCAGTACGTGGCTGGCGCTGATATTGCCATTGAAGTTAAGGCCGACCAACCCGCCGATGGCGCTGCTCAAAACGCCTCCCGTTCCCGTCACCGAGCCGCCACTCACATAACTATTGGTGATGATGCCGCCCTGCGCAGCACCCGACCAGTAGGGGGCGGACGCCTGATTATTCCCCACCAATCCGCCGACATTGCTGGTTCCGCTGACAGCCGTGTTATCGACACCGCTGAGATCGATGTTGCCCCAACTGTTATATCCAACCAGCCCGCCAACATTGGCATTGCCGCCAGTGACTGTTCCGCCGCTCACATAACTGTTGCTGATATTCCCAAAGGTGGCTGCGCCCAACGCGGTGAATGACCCCCCGTTATTCTGACCGACCAGACCGCCGACATTATTGTTCACCGCGCTGATCCCGCCCGCACTCACGCCGACAGACACATTGTCGATGTTGCCGTAGTTGCTGCCCACCAGTCCGCCCACGTTGCCATAGCCATTAACACGGGCATTCACCAGGCTGAGGTTGCTCACCAGACTGGTCGTGTTAGTGACCCCGAACAGGCCCATGTCGTAATTCGGCAGAGTGAGGCTGAGGTTCGAGAGGGTGAAGTTATTACCGTTGAAACTGCCCACCAGCTTGGGAACGTAGTATCCGGCAATCAAATTGATGTTGGGCGACAACAGGCTGAAATTATAGCCAGCCGGATCATCGGCAAAACCGAGCATGTCCTTCATGCCCTGCAGCGTGCCGATGCCATAGCTGCCATCGCCTTGCAGCACCAGCGAGGCGCTGTAGTCTGTAATGACCAGCGCTGCTAGCGGAGTGCCCACATTGAGCCAGTCGTTGTATTGGTTGGTATACAGCCCGGCGATGGTGACGTTGTTGCCGCCATTGGTCGTAACGGCATCGATGTTGAAGTGCGAATTGGTGCGCGTGCCGAGATCGGCTCCGATCAATCCGCCGATACTTGCGCCAGATGCCGTAATCGCGGCACTGCTCACATAGCTGTTTGCAATCGAGCCACTGTGATATCCCGCCAGGCCACCCACATTGAAAGCGCCCGACACAGTCACACTGCCGTTGGTGATGACGCTGAGGCTGCCAGCGCTGATGATGCCGGAGTTATTCCCGGCAAGACCCCCAACGTCGGAGGAACCCGACACGGTCACGCTGCCGTTGGTGTTGGCGCTGACACTGCCGGTGTTGATGGTGCCGCTATTGGCCCCCACCAGACCGCCGACCGAGTTGGCGCCCGATACACTTACGCTGCCGCCGATACTGGTGCCGACACTGCTGTTGTTGATCGTGCCCTGGTTCGAACCGGCCAATACGCCGACGCCTCCACTACCAGTCACGGCAGCATCAACCAATACCATATTGCTCACCGTACTGGTGCCGGATACTTTTCCAAAAAAGCCGAGGTAGGAAGTGGGCAGATTAAGGCTGAGATTGGAAATCGTAATGCCCGCGCCATCAAAACTGCTTGCCAGGATCGGAATATAGAATCCCGCCATGCCGGTCAGATCGATAGTGCCCGTCAGCGTGAAGGTGTACAGCGAGTTGTCGGAAAAGCCGAGCAGGTCCTTCAAGCCCTGTGTATTGCTGATGGTGTAACCGGCCGCATCGGTACCGAACGAACCATAAGGGGAGGTGTAATTGGCGATGTTCAATGACTTGTTGCCGTTCACCAACCAATCGGTGTATTGACCAACATTATTAAAACTGGCGGTGTTGTCGTTATACAGGCCACCCAAAGTGACGTGGTGGCCGCCGTTAATCAAGACGTCGGTGATGTTGTAGTGCGAATTGGTGAGCGTGCCGGTATTGCTGCCCACCAGACCGCCGACACTCAATGTACCTGTCACGCTACCGATGCTTACATAGCTGTTGCTGATGGTGCCGAAGTTGTCGCCCACCAGACCACCGAGATTGTCGAAGCCAGTCACACTGCCAGTGGCGTAGGCATTGTCGATGGTGCCGAAGTAGTTGACGCCCACCAGACCACCAAGATTGTTGCTCGCAATGCCGCTGCCGATTACATTGCCGGAGGCATAGCTGTTGCTGACAGGGGCGTAGGAGTTGTAACCGACCAGACCGCCCACGCCGGAATTTCCGGTCACGCTGCCGCTGGCATTACTTGCGTTGATAAAATTATAAGAGTTGCTGTTCGATCCAACCAAGCCACCGACATTCGAGCCACCTGTCACATTACCCGTGGCGGCACTGTTGCTGACCGTGCCGTAGGTGTAATACCCGTACATATCGAAATCATACTGGTTGATACCCACCAGACCGCCGACATTAGAGGTTCCCGACACATCGCCATTGGCAGTGCTGTTGACCACGCTGCCGGCATTGAAGCCCACCAGACCGCCGACATTTGTTTGACCGCTCACCGTATTACCTGCTGTCGGTGTCCAGAAGCTATTGCCGCTGACGCTGGAGCCATAATCGTTATACCCCACCAGCCCGCCGACATGATTCACGCCAATGACGTTGCCAGTGGCGCTGCTGTTGCTGACGGTGGAACCAAAATTAGAACCCACCAGTCCGCCGGCGGCCCACCAGGTTCCCGTCACATTACCGCTGGCTGTGCTGTTGATGATGTTGGTGTATTGGGTACCCCCGACCAGTCCGCCGATATAGTTTGCACCGCTGACATTGCCGCTGGCACTGCTATTGGTGAGACTGGCGTAATTGTAGTTAAAGCCCACCAGTCCACCGACATAACTTGAGCCCGAAACGTTTCCGCTGGCGCTGCTGAAACTGACACTGGAAGATGTATTGGCCCAGCCCACCAGCCCGCCGACATAATCACCGCCGCTCACATTGGCGCTGGCATTGCTGGTAGTGATGCTGCCATTGTTATAACCCACCAGTCCGCCAATATGTGTTGCCGAGCCCGATACATTTCCGCCGACACTGCTGTTTGTGATGCTGCCATTGTTTTGGCCCGCCAGACCGCCGACGTATCGGAAACCCGTTATGCTGACATTGGTCAACGCAACGTTGCTTACCGAACTGCCGGCATTAAGGTATCCGAACAGGCCAATATATTCTGTGCCTGGACGGTTGATGGTGAGACCATCGATGGTATGTCCCAGCCCGTCGAAACGGCCGGTGAATGGCGTCGAGATATTTCCGACAGGTGCAAAACCGGCACCGGCATTCCATAGGGATGTCGCTGCGGCAAAGTCTTTACCCAATGCATAATTTCCGGCAAGGTTGGTGCTCATCGCCTGCAAACCAAGCGTGCCGCCCGTTTCAAGCCCAACGTCGTTCACCAGCATCCATGCGGTGTATGGATTTCCGCCGAACACGGCGGAATATGGATTGCCGAAATTATCGGACTTGGTTGCCGCATCCGAGTAGGAGACCGGGTTGTAATAAAGGTCGACTCGACCACCGAGCAAGCTGAACGTATTGGTGCCACCGAAATTAACCGTACCTCCGCCACTACCATCGGAATCGGAATGCATCACAACGTTAAGGGCACCACCGCCCGAGCCGATTCCCGCACCAATGCCGAAATTGATGTTGTTTCCCGCAAGCATTGTGAGTGTGGCGGCGGCCCCAGCGGGCTTGGCGATGGAGGCGTTGACGTTGATGTCGGATGTTGTTCCGCTTGCGGTCAAATTCAAACCGTTTGCAGATACCGCGCCAGACAAGGTAATGCTCCCTGTGTTATTCAGAGTGATGCTGCCGAGCGAATCTGTCATGCCGCTTACAGTCAGCGCACCTGTGTTGTTGATCAGCGTATTGCCCGCCCCTGTGTTGCTGGTAGTGATGCCAGCCACTGCGGTATGCAAATCAACACCCCCAACGGCTGTCACGCCGAGGGTACTGGCGGTAATCAAACTCGAGATTCCATTGTCCTTCACGGCTCCAGTTGAGCTTAAGGTGACACTCCCTGCATTGATCTGGACATTATTCAAGGTGGAGGCCGCGTTACCACTGCTGATGGAAAACACGCTGCTACCCGCATTGATCACATGCGCGAAACCACCGTTGGGATTGAAATCAATAAAGCCTGTTGTACCCAAGCCTTGAATCGTGATGGCTCCACTGCTCGCTCCGCCCAACGTAAGTGTGTTCGCTGCCGTATTGAGAAAACCAACCGCAGAGCCGCCGGCAGAAGTCTGGCCGGTCAGGTTGATCGCCCCGCCGCCGGAAAGCACATGCCCATCCCAGATGACCACGCCACCATCTGCATTGTTAAGATTGGTTCCGTTAAGCGTGATCGCGCCGCCGCCGGCAGCGGTGGTCTGAATGGTGCCACCATAGACACCTACGCCCCAGCTGGCACCGTAGGCATTGGCGGATCCATTGAAGTTCAGCGTCCCAGCGCCGGTCGTCTCGACGATCGTTCCCGTCTCTACCATGACACCAGCGGCACCATCTGTGCCAAACGACCAAGCAACCGTGTTTGTACCCGTCACGGTGACCGTGCCGGTCTGTGTGCTGAGCCGAGTTCCTGCATTGATAAAATCCACACCCGCTGCAAATACATTTGGAGATGGTCTGGTGCTATAGCCATGCGCAATGCCGTCTATGTTCACGATACCGTTGCTGGACAGCGTGCCTCCGGCGAAAGTGATGCCATCGGCAAAATTGTTGTTCGCTCCCTCGCCACGCATGGTGACGTTGCCCGCCCCGGCGGTGATGTTGCCCAACACGTAGATGCCGCTGTTGAAAGTTTTGCCGCCGGTGATTGTGCCGTTACCGATGGCATATCCCACTGACGGCGCACCAGCCAGCGTGATGTTGCCGCCATTGCTGACGATGGAAGAACCGGTATCCATATAGATGCCGCCGCCACCTACGCCATCATTATTCGAGTTAAAGGTTACGTTAAGTGCACCGCCCGTAGATGAGATTGATGTGCCCGCAGTGAGCAGGATGTTGTTATCTGCCTGCAATGTCAGCGTAGTTGCCGTTGCGCCTGTCATCGTCACCGGCGCTGCGACAGTGATGTCGCCCGCCTCGGCAAAACCGGCATTCGCCGTGGTGATGGTAACGTTGGTGCCGAGATTCAATGCGGCTTCGATAGTACCCGTGGTGATGAAGGAACCCGTGGCAGTCGGCATCCAGATTCCGCCAGTAAAGGTGCCGCCCGTTTGTCCGGCCAGACCGATCATGACGTTCAACGGGTCGATCAACCATGAGCCCGCCAGCCCATTCGGCGTAGCGGCAGTGATACGCGCCGTATCAGCGACATGCACATGCGCTGCCGAGGTGTCAATGAAACCGCCATCTCCCCCACCCCCCGCCCCTCCCCCGGTGGGAGAGGAGAGTGACGATGCTTGNNGGAGAGGAGAGTGACGATGCATCGAGCGTGCCGCTGACACTGACGGTGCCTGTCTGCATGTCAGAAAGTATCTTGATCTCGCCACCACCTATGCCGCTTGCGCTGATCGTGCCGCCCGCTTCGGTGCGTTGAGTGGATCTGAACACGATCTTGCCGCCTTGCAGGGTGGCGCTGTCGGCGCTGACCGCGCCGCTGTTGCGCACCACGGTGCCGAACAGGCCGAGGCTGCCTGCGCTGGCGACGAGTTGTCCGACGTTGGTGGCATCGCCTGCCGGCGCCGTGATGTTGACTCTGAGATTGGGATCGTTGGTGCTGACCAGGTCCACGCTGTGTCCGGCAACCAGCAGGATCTCGCCATTGGGTGCGGTGATGACGCCGCTGTTTTCGACGTTGGGCGCGATGAGGTAAATTTCACCGCCGCTTTGTGCGGTGAGGTTGCCGGCGTTGCTGACGGCTTGTGCGCCGGGTACTTGGGTAAAGTTGAGATGGCCTGCCTGGAAATCTGCATCGCTGATATTGAGCGAGGTAGCCACCAGTCCCGCCACGTCCACTGTTGACCCCGCGCCGAACACGATGCCGCTGGGGTTGACGAGGAATACGCGCCCGTTGGATTGCAACGTGCCAAGGATCAGGCTGGGGTTGTT
>CXWL01007121.1_pt1 | contig 17352 bp, 30 predicted proteins | sample 590931 | NCBI WGS metagenome assembly CXWL01 (sample SAMEA3498368, study PRJEB10139) | groundwater metagenome | biome: water well; material: biofilm material | place: Germany | collected 2015-04-27 | reverse complement strand
TTCCATGCGTTCTTTCATATATCCATGACGCTTTCCACCCATATGCTTAGACATATCAGCACCCATAGCAGGCATTCCTGCTGCTGGTGCTGGCTGAGATTTAGTCACTGCTGGAGTTTCCGCCATGGCAGCAGTAGAAAGTGAAGCAAGGGTAATTGCTAAAGCTATTGAGGTTTTCATATTTATCTCCATAAGGTGTGGGTTAGTAAATCTTACAGTAAAAGGCATGTAGTGTAGCAAGTACATATTTACAAGTTTATAGCCCAGTTTGCACATTAATTATTGTCCATGTTATTCTGCTGTTGATTTTTATTACAGTCTGGACTAGAACCCGCTACTATTACAAAATCTACATGTGAGATTTTGTGTTTGTTGATTTATATTTGGCATATGCTTTGGAGCCAAAGTGTTTTTATGTCGCAAGTGATTTATGTTTGCGGTCAGGTTTGCGGGTGTAGTTCAATGGTAGAACGTCAGCCTTCCAAGCTGAACACGAGGGTTCGATTCCCTTCACCCGCTCCAGTGCTTGCGCCAGAAAAATAAAATTGGAATATATTAAAATTGTATGTGCAAAAATTATAACTAATTAAGTAAGGATAACTAAAATGGCAAAAGAGAAATTTGAGAGAAATAAACCGCATTGCAACATTGGAACGATTGGTCACGTTGATCATGGCAAGACCAGCTTGACTGCTGCGATTACGAAGGTATTGGCTGAGGCTAATAAGAAGAATACTTATACAGCGTATGACAAAATTGACGCTGCTCCAGAAGAAAAAGCGCGTGGTATTACCATTAATACTGCTCACGTTGAATATGAAACTGAGAATCGCCACTATGCACACGTAGATTGCCCTGGTCACGCGGATTATGTGAAGAACATGATCACTGGTGCGGCGCAGATGGATGGTGCGATATTGGTAGTTTCTGCGGCTGATGGTCCTATGCCACAGACCCGCGAGCATATTCTTCTTGCGCGTCAGGTTGGCGTTCCTGCGTTGGTTGTATTCCTCAATAAATGCGACATGGTTGATGATCCTGAATTGCTTGAACTTGTTGAAATGGAAGTTCGTGAACTTCTCAACAAATACAAATTCCCAGGCGATACTATTCCAATCATTCATGGTTCTGCACTCTGCGCTTTGGAAGATAAGAATCCTGCACTTGGTCGTGAAGCTGTTCTTAAGCTTATGGAAGCTGTTGATAAATCTATTCCGCAGCCTGAGCGTCCGATTGATAAGCCATTCATCATGCCAGTTGAGGACGTGTTCTCGATTTCTGGTCGTGGTACTGTGGTAACTGGTCGCGTTGAACGTGGTATTGTAAAGGTTGGCGAGGAAATCGAGATTGTTGGTCTTCGTCCGACACAAAAAACCACCTGCACAGGCGTTGAAATGTTCCGCAAACTTCTTGATGAAGGTCGCGCTGGTGATAACGTTGGTATCTTGCTGCGTGGCACTAAGCGTGAGGAAGTTGAGCGTGGTCAAGTGTTGTGTAAGCCAGGTTCTATCACTCCGCATACTAAATTCACTGCGGAAATCTATGTTCTGAATAAAGATGAGGGCGGTCGTCATACACCATTCTTCAGCAATTATCGTCCACAGTTTTATTTCCGTACCACTGACGTAACTGGTTCAATCAAACTGCCTGATGGCGTTGAAATGATTATGCCTGGTGATAATGTCAGCATCGAAGCTACACTAATCTCACCAATCGCGATGGAAGAAGGCTTGCGCTTCGCTATCCGTGAAGGTGGGCGCACTATCGGTGCGGGTGTCGTTGCGAAGATAGTGGAGTAACCTAACATGCAAAACCAAAAAATTCGTATCTGGCTGAAAGCGTTTGATCATCGCGTTCTTGATCAATCGACAGCTGAGATTGTGTCAACTGCAAAACGTACTGGTGCGCAGGTGCGTGGACCTATTCCACTACCACTTCGTATTGCCCGTTTTACAGTGAACCGTTCACCACATATCGACAAAAAGTCACGCGAGCAGTTTGAGATTCGTACTCATAAACGTTTGATCGATATTTTAGATCCTACACCTCAAACTGTAGATGCTTTGATGAAATTGGATCTTGCTTCTGGCGTGGATATTAAAATTAAGGCGGAGGCAGCGTAATATGCGTACAGGATTAATTGCAAAAAAACTGGGCATGACCAGTGTGTATACGGAAGAAGGTGTTGAGACACCTGTTACCGTGTTGCATGTTGATAATTGTCAGGTTGTTGCCAATAAAACAGTTGCAAAAGATGGCTATAATGCTGTGCAGCTTGGTGTTGGTAAAGCTAAGGTAAAGAATGTTTCTAAATCTTTGCGTGGACATTATGCCAAATCAAAAGTGGAACCAAAGAGTAAGTTAGTTGAGTTCCGCGTTGATGAAAAAGCAATGATTGAACCAGGTGTTGAAATTGTTGCTAGTCATTTTGTTCCAGGGCAGTTTGTTGATGTCATTGGTAATACCATTGGTAAGGGATTTGCTGGTGTTATGAAACGTTATAACTTTGCGGGTTTGGAAGCGTCGCACGGTGTATCTGTTTCGCATCGTTCGGCTGGTTCAACTGGTCAACGCCAAGATCCAGGTCGTGTATTCAAAGGTAAGAAGATGGCTGGTCACATGGGAACAGTGCGTGTGACAACTCAAAATCTTCAGATTATTTCTGTTGATGAAGAGCGTGGATTTATCATGGTGCGTGGTGCTGTTCCAGGTGCTGAAAATGGTTTTGTTCTTGTTAAAGATGCTTGCAAAAAAGGTGCTCATCCGCTTGCACCGTTTCCTGCAGGTGTGCGCAAGGTTGCTGGTGGTGAACAAGCTGCAGAAGCTAGTGCTTAAGTAAGCTAAATAATAGAGAAAATATATGAAAATAAAAGTTGTCACATTAGAAAACAAAGCAGCAGGCGAGATTGAACTCTCTGATGCCGTCTTTGGTGCTACAGTGCGTAAAGATATATTACACCGTATGGTGGAATGGCAGCGTGCGAAAGCGCGTTCTGGTACGCATAAAACCAAAACCATCAGTGAAATCAGTGGTACTGGTAAAAAGCCTTTTAAACAAAAAGGTTCTGGTAATGCTCGTCAGGGATCTATGCGTTCGGCGCAGATGCGTGGCGGTGCTACGATTTTTGGACCAGTTGTACGAAGTCATGCTTTGGGTTTACCTAAAAAAGTTCGCAAACTTGCTATGCGTGTAGCTCTTTCTTCTAAGCAGGCTGATGGCAGTTTGTTTGTTGTTGATAATGTTAATGTAAAAGCTCCAAAAACCAAGGCTATGGTTGATTTGTTCGCAAAAAATGGTTGGGATGCTCCGTTATTTATCGACGGTGCTGAAGTGAATGAAAATTTTGCTAAAGCTGCTCGTAATATTAAATTTGTAGATGTGCTGCCACAGCAGGGTATCAATGTTTATGATATTCTTCGCCACAAGCAGTTGATTTTGACTAAAGATGCAGTGAAGCATCTTGAAGAGAGGCTTAAATGAAAAAAGCAAAGAAAATAGCAAAAACAGAAGCTCGCGCTTATCACTACGACACGATCGTGTCGCCAGTTATAACTGAGAAATCGACTATGGTTTCTGAGTTTAACAAAGTGATGTTTAATGTGCGTCTTGATTCAACTAAGGCTGATATTAAATCAGCGGTTGAGGCTTTGTTTAATGTAAAAGTTGCGAATGTAAATACTTTGCGCCGTCTTGGGAAAACCAAGCTTTTTCGTGGTGTAAAAGGCAAACAGAATGACACTAAAAAAGCGATTATTACGCTGGCTGAAGGTCAGTCGATTAATTTAGAAGGGGGAGTGAAGTAACATGGCTCTCAAAAGTTTTAAACCAACAACTCCTGCACAGCGTCAATTAGTAATCGTTGATCGCAGCGAGCTTTACAAAGGCAAGCCAGTTAAGCATTTGACTGAAGGAAAAAATAAAAGCGGTGGTCGCAATAATTACGGTCGCTTAACGGCGTTCCGCGTGGGTGGTGGTCATAAGCAATCTTATCGCGTGATTGATTTCAAGCGTAATAAGTTTGATGTTGCTGCTACAGTTGAGCGTTTGGAATATGATCCAAACCGCACTTCTTTTATCGCACTTATCAAATATTCTGATGGTGAGTTAGCTTATATCATTGCACCGCAACGTCTGGCTGTTGGTGACGTGGTTATTTCTTCAGAAAGAGCTGACATTAAACCAGGTAATACAATCCCACTGAAGAATATTCCAGTTGGAACTATTATTCATAATGTTGAAATGAAGGAAGGTAAGGGCGGTCAGCTTGCCCGTGCTGCTGGAACTTATGTTCAACTGGTTGGTAAAGATGCTGGTTATGCTCAGGTTAAACTTCGCTCTGGTGAGCTTCGCTTGATTCGTCATGATTGCTTGGCAACTATTGGTGCGGTTTCTAACCCTGATAATCAAAATGCGGTTATTGGTAAAGCTGGTCGTAGCCGTTGGCTTGGTGTTCGTCCATGCGTTCGTGGTGTTGCGATGAACCCTGTTGATCATCCACACGGTGGTGGTGAAGGTCGTACAAGCGGTGGTCGTCATCCAGTTACACCATGGGGTAAAGGAACTAAAGGTACAAAAACTCGTTCGCGCAAGAAAAAGAATAAGTTGATTCTGCGCAATCGTCATGGGAAATAGGGAGTAGAAGATGGCACGTTCAGTTTGGAAAGGTCCGTTTGTTGATGGCTATTTGCTTAAAAAAGCAGAAGATGCTAAAGTCGCAACTCGTAATCAAATCATTAAGACATGGTCGCGTCGTTCGACTATTTTGCCGCAGTTTGTTGGTTTGACTTTTGGTGTTTATAACGGCAAGAAATTTATCCCAGTATCGGTAAACGAGGATATGATTGGTCATAAATTCGGTGAGTTTGCTCCGACCCGTACTTTCCACGGTCATACAGCAGCTGACAAAAAAACCGCAGCTAAGAAATAAGGATGATATAGTATATGTCTAAGAAATCAACGCAGCGTGCATTAGCACCAAATGAAGCGAAAGCGGTAATCAACCGCATTCGCATCAGTCCACAGAAACTTAATCTAGTTGCTGCCCTTATTCGTGGGATGGATGTGAATGGTGCGCTTAACCAGCTTTCTTTCTCTAGCAAGCGTATTGCAGGGGACGTAAAAAAAGCATTGCAGTCGGCAATTGCTAATGCTGAAAACAACCATAATTTGAACGTTGATTCACTTTATGTAAAAGAAGCGTATGTGGGAAAAAATTTGGTTATGAAGCGTATGCATACTCGCGGTCGCGGTAAGTCAGCGCGTGTATTTAGACCGTTTGCAAATTTGACGCTGATAGTGCGTGAGAAAGAGGAGAAAGCATAATATGGGTCAAAAAGTAAATGCAATTGGTTTTCGTATAGGTATAAATAAAACGTGGGATTCACGTTGGTTTGCGGGTGCTGATTATGCAACCAAATTACACGAAGATTATAAAATTCAGGCTTATTTGAAGAAGAGTCTTGATGCTGCTGGTGTGAGCAAAGTGGTGATTGAGCGCCCTACTAAAAAGGCGCATATAACTATTCATACTGCTCGTCCAGGTGTTGTTATTGGTAAAAAAGGTGCCGATATTGATAAAATCAAGAAGGATCTCGCCAAATTCACCAAAGATGAAGTTCATCTTAATATTGTGCCAGTTGCAAAGCCAGAGTTGGATGCTACTTTAATTGCTGAGTCTATTGCACAGCAATTGGAGAAGCGCGTTGCATTCCGTCGGGCTATGAAACGTTCAGTGCAGTCTTGCTTGCGTCTTGGCGCGCTTGGTATTCGTATCAATGTTAGCGGTCGCCTTGGTGGAGCTGAAATTGCTCGTATGGAATGGTATCGTGAAGGTCGTGTGCCATTGCATACTTTGCGTTCAGATATTGATTATGGTGTTGCACGTTCAGAAACCGCTTATGGCACTATTGGTGTTAAGGTTTGGGTTTTTAAAGGTGAAATACTTGGTAAAGAAAAGAAGATTGACAGCACTGTTTCTGAAGCAGCTCCTGTCGAAATTCTATCAACAAATAACGAATAACTAGTAACGAGTAACTATCTATATGATGAGTCCTAAAAAAACAAAATATCGTAAAGCCCATAAAGGTCGTATCAAAGGTGCCTCTAAAGGTGGGTTCACTCTGAATTTTGGCGAATATGGTCTGAAAGCAATGCAGCCAGAGCGTATTACTGCCCGTCAGATTGAGGCTGCACGCCGTGCTATCTCTCGCCATGTTAAGCGCGTTGGTCGTATGTGGATTCGTATTTTCCCTGATTTGCCAATAACTCGTAAACCTGCGGAAGTTCGTATGGGTAGCGGTAAAGGTTCTGTAGAATTCTGGGCAGCACGTGTTGCTCCAGGGCGTATATTGTTTGAAGTTGACGGTGTTTCTGAGGCAGTTGCCCGTGAAGCTTTTGACCGTGCTTCAGCAAAATTGCCTATTAAAACTAAATTTGTTTCGCGTGTGAATGAAGGAGAATAAACATGAAAACCTCTGAACTGCGTACAAAATCAAAAGAAGAGTTGAGGGATATAATCCTTAGTTCCAAGAAAGAACAGTTCAATCTGCGGATGCAGGATGCTACTGGTTCTCTTGAAAACAGGCAGGGTTTCCGCGAGGCTCGCCGTACTATAGCTCGGGCAAAAACCTTGTTGAACGAAGCTACTAATAATGTTAAAAGTGCTGCCCCTAAAAAGGCTGTAGCTAAAAAAACTAAGAAGGGATAATCCATGCCAAGGCGTGTACTACAAGGAACTGTCGTTAGCGACGCAAATGAAAAAACTGTAACGGTGCGTGTGGAACGTCGTGTTTCTCACCCAGTTTATAAAAAGACCATTCGTCGCTCTAAAAAATATGCGGCGCATGATGAAAAGAACCAGTTTAAGGTTGGCGACAAGGTGCAGATTGTGGAGTCAGCTCCTATTTCTAAAACCAAGTGCTGGCAAGTTGTTTACGAAGGCTAGAAATTAGGAAAATAAAATATGATACAGCAACAATCTAACCTTGAAGTGGCCGATAATTCAGGTGCGCGTCGTGTGATGTGCATTAAAGTACTTGGCGGTGCAGGGCGTAAATTTGCAAGCGTGGGCGATGTTATCGTAGTGTCTATTAAGGATGCTATTCCTCGTGGCAAAGTAAAAAAAGGTGAAGTGCATCGTGCTGTTATTGTACGCACTCGCCGTGACATTCATCGCGCTGATGGTAGCACCATCCGCTTTGATAAAAATGCGGCAGTTTTGCTTACCAAGCAGAATGAACCGATTGGCACGCGTATCTTTGGGCCAGTTACTCGTGAACTTCGTGCTAAGCAGTTCATGAAAATTGTCTCTCTGGCACCAGAAGTATTATAATAGGGAATATTTAAAATGGCTGTGAAATTCAAAGTAAAAAAGGGTGACGAGGTTATCGTCATTGCTGGAAAAGAAAAGGGTAAAAAGGGAACAATTACGCAGGTGATTACCAGTGAATCGCGTGTTGTAGTTGGTGGAATTAATATGGTGAAGCGTCATACTAAGGCGAGCAAGACTTCTGCTGGTGGGATAATTGCAAAAGAAGCTCCACTTCATGTTTCGAATGTTTCTCTTATTGATACAAAATCTGGTAAGCCAACACGCGTTGGGTATAAAATTGAAGGAGACAGCAAAGTGCGTGTTTCCAAGCGTTCGGGAGATAAAATATAATGGCTAAAGCAACTGAGAATAAGGCTGCAGCAAAGACTGATAAAGCACCTAAAGCTGAAAAAGCTGCAAAGGCTGCTTCTACAACTTCTGGCAAGGGTGGTGCGTATACACCTCGTTTGCAAGCTGTGTATGAAAAAGATGTTCGCCCTGCAATGCAAAAGCAGTTTAATTATAAAAATGGAATGCAGATTCCTAAGCTTGATAAGATTGTTATCAACATGGGTGTTGGTGAGAATGTTAATGACAGCAAAACCATTCAGGCGGCGGTTAATGAGCTTGGTTTGATTACTGGTCAGAAAGCTTTGATCACCCGTTCTAAAAAAGCTATTGCTGGTTTTAAATTGCGTGAAAATATGCCGATTGGCTGCAAAGTGACCTTGCGTAAGCAACGTATGTATGAATTTTTGGATCGTTTGATTAACACTGCTCTGCCTCGTGTTCGTGACTTCCGTGGCGTGCCACATAAAAGTTTTGATGGTCGTGGAAATTATGCTTTGGGCTTAAAAGAGCAGATTGTTTTCCCAGAAATCAATTATGATAAAATTGATCAGATTCGTGGTATGGATATAATTATTTGCAGTACCGCAAAAACTGATGAAGAAGCAAAGGCACTACTTGCCGCGCTGAATATGCCGTTTGTGAAATAGTTGGAGAATTTATGGCTAAACTGAGTTCGATAAATAAAAATAACCGTCGTCTGAAAATGGCAAAGAAATTTGCTAACAAGCGTGGTGCATTGAAAGCAATTGTTATGGATCGTGATTTGCCATTCGATGAGCGTTTGCAAGCACAAATTAAACTTTCTGCATTGCCACGTAATGGTGCAATGACTCGCCATCGCAACCGTTGTGAACTCACTGGTCGCGCTCGTGGTGTATATCGTAAATTCAAACTTTCGCGCATTAAATTGCGTGAGCTTGGTTCGTTCGGACGTGTTCCGGGCTTAACCAAAGCAAGCTGGTAGGAGAATAAATATGTCGATGAATTATCGTCTTGCTGATATGTTATCTTTGATTCGTAATGGTCAGTCTGCCCGTCTTGCGCGTGTGCGCTGCCAAGCGACGAATTTGCTAGGCAACGTGCTTGAAGTTCTAAAAAACGAAGGGTTTATTGCTGATTACAGCCGTACTGAAAATGATGGTAAATCTGAGTTTGATATTGAGCTTAAATATCATGATGGTGAACGGGTTATCAAAGAGATAACCTGCATTTCTAAACCTGGTCGTCGTGTTTATTGTGAAATTTCTAAATTGCCAAAGTTCTTTAATGGCTTGGGTATAGCTATTCTCTCCACCTCAAAAGGTGTGATGTCGGATTTTGAAGCTCGCCAAGCTAATGTTGGCGGTGAAGTTCTTTGTTCAGTATTTTAGTTAGTTAGGAAAGTTATAAAATGTCTCGTGTAGGTAAACAACCAGTTGCAATACCATCAGGTGTCACTGTTACAGTGAACTCTGGGGAGATTGCTGTTAAAGGTGGTAAGGGTGAACTGAAAGCTAAATTGGCTCCAGAAGTTACTGTGAAAGTCGATGGTGGCAAAGTTATTATTCTGCCGATTGACAAGGAAGATAAGCGTTCGCGTGCGATGTGGGGAACTACTCGTAATCAAGTGAACAACATGGTTGAAGGCGTTTCCAAAGGCTTTGTTACACGCCTTGAAATTCAAGGGGTTGGTTTTCGTGCAGCAGCAGATAAGAACTATCTGACTCTTGCTCTTGGTTTCAGTCATGAAATAAAATTTGCAATTCCTGCTGGCATCAGCATCGTTTGTGAAAAACCGACATCTATTACGATATCTGGTTTCGATAAAAAACTAGTTGGTCAGGTGGCTGCTGAAATTCGTGGATTGCGTAAGCCAGAGCCATATAAAGGTAAAGGTGTTCGCTATGAAGGTGAATATGTACGTCAGAAAGAAGGGAAGAAGAAATAATGTCTCAGGCCGTTAAATCAAAAGCGTTGTTTGAACGCCGTAAACAGAGGGTTCGCTCTGCCATCCGTAGGCAAACGAATAGTCGTGTTCGCCTTTCAGTGTTCCGTTCTGGTAAGCATATTTATGCTCAGTTGATTGATGATAGCAAAGGCGCAACATTGGCTTCAGCTTCATCTCTTGATGCAGATGTGAAGGGCAAGGTTAAATCAACTTCTACAATTGAGGCGGCGAAGGTGATTGGTTCTTTGATTGCTCAGCGCGCTAAAAAGGCAAATGTAAAAGAAGTTGTGTTTGATCGTGGTGGTTATTTGTTTCATGGTCGCGTTAAAGCACTTGCTGACGCAGCGCGTGAAGCTGGTTTATCTTTCTAAGTAAAATAGTATTTAATAGAGTTGGGAATAAAATATGGCACGTCCAGAACGCAATGAAAAGAAAAGTGGTCGCGAAGAAGGCAGTGATTTGATCGATAAGTTGGTATCGATTAATCGCGTTGCTAAAGTGGTGAAAGGTGGTCGCCGCTTTGGTTTTGCTGCCCTTGTTGTTGTGGGGGATGGAAAAGGTCGCGTTGGTTATGGTTCTGGCAAGGCAAAAGAAGTTTCTGATGCAATGCGCAAGGCTCTTGAAACAGCAAAGAAATCTATGATGCGGATACCTTTGCGTGAGGGGCGCACCGTGCATCATGATTTATATGGTCGTTTTGGTGCTGGTAAAGTTATCATCCGCACTGCTCCAGTTGGTACTGGTATCATTGCTGGTGGTCCGATGCGTGCTGTGTTCGAAGCACTCGGTATTCAAGACGTTGTTGCTAAGTCTGTTGGAACATCTAATCCACATAACATGCTTAAGGCAACTTTTGATGCGCTTGAAGGGATGAAGTCTCCGCGTGCTATTGCTGCAAAAAGAGGTAAAGCTGTAGGTGAAATAGTTGATCGCCGCGAAGGTAAAGCATCTGATTCTGCAAAAACTGATAAAAAATCTAAGGAATAAACTATATGGCAACTGAAGCAAAAACAAAAGCTCCAGCTAAAGATTCAGCAAAAAAAGAAGTAAAAGTTGATGCTGTTTCTAGATCACCTAAAGCTGCTGCTGGGAAAAAAGCTGAAACCAAGAGTGCTGCTGGTAAAGTTAAAGTTACCCAGATGATTGGCTCAATCGGTCGTCGTTCAGATCAGGAAGCGACTCTTATTGGGCTTGGTCTTAATAAACGTCATAAGTCCCGCGTTCTTGAAGATACACCATCAGTGCGTGGCATGATCTATAAGGTTCGCCACTTGCTCAAGGTTGAGTCAGCTAACTAACATACAGTTGTTCTAGGATAATCAAAATGCAATTAAATGAATTACAAGATAATAAGGGTGCTAAACATCGCAAAATGCGCGTTGGTCGTGGCATCGGTTCTGGCAAGGGTAAAACCTCTGGTCGTGGCGGCAAAGGTCAAACCGCACGTACTGGTGTGCGTATTAATGGTTTTGAAGGCGGTCAAACGCCTATTCATCGCCGTTTGCCAAAGCGCGGATTCAATAATTATACACGTCATGAATATGAAACAGTTAATCTTGGCGCAATCCAAAAGGCTGTTGATGCTGGGGTTCTTGATGCAAAAAAATCTATAAATATTGATGTATTGAAAGATGCAAGACTAGTGCGTAAGGCTGCTACAGAAGTGAAGTTACTGGCTAAAGGTACTATCACCGCCAAAGTTACTTTGGATGTGCATTTTGCATCGGCTACAGCGAAAGCGGCAGTTGAGAAGGCTGGTGGGAAATTGATTCTTCCTGCAGTTGCTGAAACGGCAGCCTAGATTTTTGGTTATACATAGATAAAATTTATTCGTATTTCCGCTGATGTGGAAATAAAAAAAGTATGGAATGACGATAAAATGACCTCTGCCGCAGAACGCCTTGCTAGTAGTATGAATTTTAGTACATTCTCACGCGCTACTGAGCTTAAGCAGCGCTTGTTGTTTGTGTTGCTTGCTCTCACTGTTTACCGCATTGGTACTTATATCCCTGTACCAGGTATCGACCCACATATTTTAGCTGAGATTTTCCAGAAGCATGGCGGTGGTGTTCTTGGAATGTTCAACATGCTTTCTGGCGGTGGTTTATCGCGCATGTCGATTCTCGCGCTTGCTGTTATGCCCTATATTTCGTCTTCGATTATAATGCAGATTCTATCTTTTGCTGTTCCGTCGCTTGCTGCTCTAAAAAAAGAGGGCGATGCTGGGCGCAGAAAAATCAATCAATATACGCGCTATGGTACGGTACTGCTTGCTGCCTTGCAAGGCTATGGTATAGCTGTAGGGTTAGAAGGTATGACTGGAGCAAAGGGTTCCGCAGTTATTGATCCTGGTATGTTTTTCCGTTTCACGGCCACTGTGACTTTAGTGGGTGGAACAATGTTTTTGATGTGGCTTGGTGAGCAGATTACCGCGCGGGGAATTGGTAACGGAATTTCTCTGATTATTTTCTCAGGTATAGTTGCTGGTTTGCCAGGTGCGCTTAGTCAAACATTAGAGCTTGGTCGTACCAATGTTATTTCTACACCATTTCTTTTTCTTATCATTCTTATCGTTTTGGCTTTAATTGCGCTGATTGTTTTTGTTGAACGGGCGCAAAGACGGGTTATCATTCAATATCCAAGAAGGCAGATGGGTGCTAAGGAAAGCAACCATATGCCACTTAAACTTAATACGGCTGGTGTTATCCCACCTATTTTTGCCAGCTCATTATTATTATTTCCACTTACGATTGCTAGTTTTAATGCTGGTAGTGGTGGCATATTACAAACTATCAGTAGCTATCTGGCACATGGGCAACCTTTATACATTGTGGCGTATGTTGCCTTGATAGTATTTTTCAGTTTTTTCTATACATCAGTGGTCTTTAACCCAAATGAAACGGCTGACAATCTGAAGAAAAACGGTGGTTTTATTGCTGGTGTTCGTCCTGGTCAACAGACAGCTGATTATCTTGATTTTATACTAACCCACCTAACTGCAGTTGGTGCGGTTTATATGTCCTTGGTTTGTGTTATGCCAGAGATATTTGTGGCTAAATATGCTATTCCATTCCAACTTGGTGGCACTGGTCTGCTCATTGTTGTGAATGTGGTTATTGATTTCGTTACCCAAGTGCAGTCACATCTTTTTGCTCATCAATATGAAGGTCTAATTAAAAAAGCTCGTTTGAAGGGCAAAATAAAATGAATTTAATTTTATTAGGTCCTCCAGGAGCGGGTAAAGGAACACAGGCGCAGCATCTCCAAAACAAGCTTGNNTTCTTGATGGATTTCCACGCACTTTGGGACAGGCAGAAGCACTTGATATCATGCTGAAAAAAGAAAATAAACGCATTGATTTTGTTATTGAAATACAGGTCGATGATAAACAACTCACAGAGCGTATTGCAGGGCGTTTTTCCTGTGCAAAATGTGGTGCTGGCTATCACGATAGCTTTAAGCAAACTCGGAAAAAAGATGTATGTGATGAGTGCGGAGCAACGGAGTTTATCCGCCGTGCTGATGATAAGGCTGAAACGGTTGCTGCCCGTTTGGATGCTTACCATCGTCAGACCGCTCCTTTGCTGCCTTATTATAAGGCGCATGGGGTACTTAAATCTGTTGATGGAATGGCAGAAATAGGTGCTGTTACGCAGCAAATTGATAATATTTTAAAAACAAGGGAAAAAAATATATAAAACTGTTGACGGAAGTTATAATTTCCCTATTATCCTTCCTCCTCTTAACCAATTTTTTTAGTAACTTATTCATTTAACTATTTATTTTTTGGGGTTTTTGTGGCTCGTATCGCTGGTGTAAATATTCCTTCAGGCAAGCGTCTTGATATTGCGCTTACTTATATACATGGCATTGGTCATGTTAAATCTGCGGAAATCTGTGAAAAAGCAGGTTTGCCCCCAGAAAAACGCGTTCATCAAATGGCAGAATCTGAGGTCATTCGTATACGCGAAATTATTGACCGTGACTATACTGTGGAAGGCGATCTCCGCCGTGAGATATCGATGAATATTAAGCGTCTGGTTGATTTGGGCTGCTATCGTGGTCTGCGTCACCGTAAGAAATTGCCAGTTCGTGGGCAGCGTACACATACTAATGCTCGTACTCGTAAGGGTAAGGCAAAACCAATCGCTGGTAAGAAAATTGCAACTAAGTAACAAAAAATAACAAATAGTTAGGTATAATAATTATGGCAGCTAAAGAAGCAGGTGCGGCAAGGCTTAAAAAGCGTGAACGCAAGAATATAACTACTGGCGTGGCGCATGTGAATGCATCGTTTAACAATACAATTATTACCATCACTGATATGCAGGGTAACACTGTGTCATGGTCATCTGCTGGTCATCATGGTTTTAAAGGGTCGCGTAAATCGACTCCGTATGCAGCGCAGGTAACAGCAGAGGACGCTGGGCGTAAGGCGCAAGAGCACGGGATGAAAACGTTGGCTGTTGTTGTTAAAGGTCCAGGTTCTGGTCGTGAATCTGCGCTGCGTGCATTGCAGACCGTTGGGTTTACTGTCACCTCCATTAAGGACATAACACCAGTTCCACACAATGGTTGTCGTCCACCGAAACGTCGCAGGGTATAATTCAGGGTATAATTTTAGAGCAATAAAACTTAGTTGCTTATCACTAAATTACTAGGAGAAAAAGAATGTTGGCAAAAAATTGGCAAGACATGATTAAACCGACAAAGTTAGAAATAGTGACTTCGAAAAACAATCCTTTTCAGGCGACCGTGGTTGCAGAGCCTTTGGAGCGTGGTTTTGGGCATACGCTTGGTGTGGCATTGCGTCGCGTTTTACTGTCGTCATTGCAAGGTGCTGCTGTTAGCTCTTTGAAGATAGATGGTGTTCTGCATGAGTTTTCTTCTATCCCTGGTGTGCGCGAAGATGTAACCGATGTTATTTTGAACATCAAAGAATTGCGTCTTAAATGTGGTACAGCAGAGAAAAAACGTATTACCCTTACTGCAACTGGTCCTGGAGAAGTTAAGGCTGGTGCTATTGAGGTTTCTGGTGATGTAGAAGTTATCAATAAAGACCATGTTATTTGTACTTTGGACAAAGGTGCAAAACTCAATATGGAAATGACTGTTGAAACTGGTAAAGGTTATGTGCGCGCGCAGCGTGCGTCGGACGCGCCAATCGGGCTAATTCCAGTTGATGCGTTGTTCAGTCCAGTTATTAAAGTTTCATACAAAGTAGAAAATGCTCGTGTTGGTCAGATCACCGATTATGATAAGCTATCTATGACCATTGAAACCGATGGTTCTGTTACGGCTGAAGATGCTGTCGCTCTTGCTGCTCGTATTTTACAAGATCAATTGCAGCTTTTCATCAATTTCGAAGAATCGAAGATTGAGAAGAAAGAGGATGCGAAACCAGATCTGCCGTTCAGTCAATATCTGCTCAAGAAAGTGTATGATTTGGATGAGCTTTCAGTGCGTGCCACTAACTGCCTGAAGAATGATAATATTATTTACGTTGGTGATTTGGTTCAGAAGACTGAAGGCGAGATGTTAAAAACACCTAACTTTGGACGTAAGTCACTCAATGAAATTAAAGAAAAACTGGCTAAAATCGGACTCCGTTTCGGCATGGAAGTGCCAAGCTGGCCACCTGAAAATATTGAGGAATTAGCTCGTAAATACGAAGAACCATATTAATCTAAATTTTGGGCTAAGGCTCTAAATTAAAACTAAGGAGTACATGTTATGCGCCACGGTATGAAGGGTCGCAAATTAGGTCGTAAGTCAGCTCATCGTAAATCGATGTTCATAAATCTTGCTGCGGCTTTAATTAAGCACGAACAGATTTCCACCACCTTGCCTAAGGCGAAGGATCTTCGTCCGATTGTTGAAAAACTGGTTACACTTGCTAAACGCGGTGATTTGCATGCGCGTCGTCAGGTTCTTTCCATGCTTAAAGATAGTGATATAACTAATAAGTTATTCGCTGCGATTGCTGAGCGTTACAAAACCCGTCAGGGCGGTTATTTGCGCGTTCTCAAAGCTGGTTTCCGTTATGGTGATAACGCACCAATGGCGATTATTGAATTCGTTGATCGTGACGTAACTGCTAAAGGAAAAGACTCTGGTCTTGTGGTTGAAGAAGAAGCAGTTGCTGCATAGTTTTAATAATTAATGTTATAGAAAAAGCAGCCTTTGGTAATCTTAGGCTGCTTTTTTATTATAGGGTAAAAAATGCAGGCAATATCGTTGATTTATGTAATGATAGGTGGGGCGATTGGTTCGGCACTGCGCTATATTGCCATGTCACTCATTGGTCGTTTGAGTGTTGATAGCTTTCCTTACGGCACTTTTGCGGTTAATATTTTTGGCTCATTCCTGATGGGTGTTTGGATTGCTTTTATGTCTAATTGGCTTCCTGAGCGCTCTAAAGATTTGCATTTGTTATTTGCTGTTGGTGTACTCGGTGGTTTCACCACTTTTTCCACATTCAGCTTGGATGTATTTTATTTATTTGAGCGAGGAGCATATACCCAAGCCTCTGTTTATGTGATTGGTTCTGTGGCACTCTCAGTTATCGCACTGGTCGCTGGAATATGGCTGGTAAAGGCGATAGCATGATAAATCAAACCATTTCTGATGAAGATAACGATATTCGTTTAGACCGCTGGTTTAAGCGACATTTCCCGAATTTGCAACATGCTATGCTGGAAAAATATCTGCGTAAGGGCGCGGTGCGTCTTGATGGCAAAAAAGCAAAATCATCTGATAGGATTATAGCAGGGCAGGTGCTGAATTATCCCGATTTTGGTGCGGATGTTTCCTTCGTAAAAGCCAAACCACAGGCTAGTGAGCAGGACGCAGAATTTGTCCGTAGTTTGGTGTTATATAAAGACGCAAATGTTATAATCATCAACAAGCCGTTCGGTCTGCCAGTGCAGGGCGGAACGAAGATAAAAAAGAGCTTGGATGATATGCTTGGTGGTCTGATGTTTGACGCTAAGGAACGCCCGAAATTGGTGCATAGATTAGATAGAGATACAAGTGGCGTGTTGGTGCTGGCGCGCAATACCAAATCGGCGGCTGTGCTTTCCAAAATGTTTGCAGGAAAAGATATTGAAAAAACCTATCTTGCGCTTACGCATGGTTGTCCGTTGCAAACTATGGGCTCGATAGATTATCGCTTACTTAAAGCAGTGCATGGTGAAAGCTCGTATGAACGGGTGGCGGTTGATGATGAGGAAGGCAAATATGCCAAAACTGAATATCGTGTGGTGGAATCATTGGCGCGGCGTTTTGCTCTGATGGAACTAAAACCGCTGACTGGGCGTACCCATCAACTGCGCGTGCATATGCAGGCGATAAACTGCCCGATAGTTGGCGATGAAAAATATGGTGGTGATGAGATGCAGGCGCAGGACGTGGGCATTGCCGATGGTTTGCACCTCCACGCCCGCAGGGTAGTAATTCCCGCCTTCGGTAGTGGCAAAAAAATAGATGTCACCGCACCACTCCCACCACACATGAAAGAGAGCTTCAAGGCTCTGGGAATAGAGGTGAAGAAGTAAGATGGTTATTGTTTTACAAATATGTTTATTCCTTATCGCATTTGCAATTCGTGGACGTTATTTATTTGGGAAACATTTACAAGAAGCTGACGCATCTAATAGATTAAGATATATTGCAAGAAATAAAAATAAGTCATTAGTCGGGCGCCATGTTGGTATTACTCAGCATGATGGAATAACATTTATAATAAAGCCTGAGCGTTTCTAT
>CXWL01003434.1_pt1 | contig 17352 bp, 12 predicted proteins | sample 590931 | NCBI WGS metagenome assembly CXWL01 (sample SAMEA3498368, study PRJEB10139) | groundwater metagenome | biome: water well; material: biofilm material | place: Germany | collected 2015-04-27 | reverse complement strand
TGCCATACCGCATTCGACCGTTGGGATATCGCATACACGTTGGGCCACCCACGGCGCCCCCAGCCACCGCAATTCACATCCTCATTGTAATGTTAAGCAAACCATTGCTGTTGTCCATAACGGCATTATAGAAAATTATCAGGAAATCAAGCAAGAGCTGCAGAAGAAGGGTATCAAGTTTTCTTCGGAAACCGATACCGAGGTTATTGCCCATTTAGTTTCTCAATATTTCCATGGTGATTTAATCAAAGCCGTCCAGAAAGCCATTGGCCGTGTGCGAGGGGCTTTTGCGATCGGTGTTATTTCTAGTGCCACTCCGAATCTTTTAGTTGCCGCTCGCGTGGGTTCACCGCTTATTATCGGTATCGGCAAAGGAGAAAATTTTATTGCCTCCGACGTGCCAGCAATTTTGGATAAGACTAAACGCGTGATTTATTTAAAAGATGGCGAGATGGCCGCTTTAACGGCCAATGACGTTAAGATCTGGAAATTCGACGGAAAACCCGTAACGCCTAAAATCGATACCATCACTTTTACTGTTGGGTCTGCCCAAAAAGAAGGTTATCCTCATTTTATGCTCAAGGAAATTCATGAGCAGCCCAATGTTCTCGCCCAGATGATGAAGGTCCGCACCAAGGGAAACAATGTTATTCTAGACGGTATTGGCTTAAGCGACAATCAGTTAAAATCTATCAAAAATATTTATATCGTGGCTTGCGGGACCGCTTATCATGCCGGCATGGTTGGCAAATACGTGATTGAAAAACTTTCCGGTATTCCTGTTACGGTGGATGCCGCTAGTGAATTTCGTTATCGTGAACCGATTTTGCAAAAAGGTACGCTTATCGTATCTGTCAGTCAGTCCGGTGAAACCGCCGATACTTTGGCCGCTGTCAGAGATGCCCGGGCTCGAGGGGCTAAGGCCATCACCATTTGTAATGCGGTGGGTTCTTCGCTGGTTCGTGAGTCTGATGGTGTCCTTTACACGCATGCCGGGCCGGAAATCGGCGTGGCATCGACCAAAGCCTATACGGCGCAGATCGGAATGTTTTATTTGTTCGCTCTGAAATTAGGAGAATTGCGCAAGAAATTATCCGACGCAGAGCGCCAAAAAATTCTTAAAGAACTCAAACATATCCCGACTCTTTTTAAAACTATTTTAAAAGACAAGGATCATGTCGCTCAGATCGCCAAAAAGAAATTTCGTTTTGGTTGTTTTCTATTTCTGGGAAGAAACGTCAATTATCCGTCGGCGTTGGAAGGCGCGCTCAAGCTTAAAGAAATTTCTTATATCCCCGCCGAAGGTATTGCCGCCGGCGAAATGAAACATGGGCCCATTGCTCTTATTGATGAATACCGTGCCGTTGTTTGCATTGCTCCGCAGTCGGATGTTTATGAAAAAATGATTTCCAATATTCAAGAGATCCGTGCCCGCAAGGGAAAGATCACCGCGATCGCGACCCAAGGCGACACAAATATCAAAAAGCACGCCGATTATGTGATTTATATCCCTAAAACCAACCCGTTGTTGACTCCGCTATTGGTCGCATTGCCGCTTCAGCTCATTGCTTACTATATCGCCGTTAACCTTGGTTGTGATGTCGATCAGCCGAGGAATTTGGCGAAGAGCGTGACGGTTGAGTAAGATTGCTTCATTGCTTGCTGAGTAAGTTTGCTTCGTCCGCCTCCGGCGGACTCGCAATGACGACTATTAATATTTCTTTTTGTGCTGGTGTGTCCTGATTATAAAATAAATAAACGTCATTGCGAGACCACAAAGTGGTCGAAGCAAACTTACTCAGCGTAAAAAAGCATGCTCTATATCGTCTCCACCCCCATCGGCAATCTCAAAGACATTACCTACCGCGCGGTTGAAACACTCAAAAGTGTTTTTTTAATCGCTGCCGAGGATACGCGTCACACCAAGATTCTTCTCGATCATTACGGCATTAAAACTCCGACGACAAGTTATTTTGAACATAACGAATCCAAGAAAAGCAATTACATCCTGTCTCTTTTTCAGGAAGGTAAAGATATTGCTTTGGTTAGTGACGCCGGAACTCCTGGAATCAGCGATCCTGGTTTTACGTTGATACGGTTGGCTCAGGAAAATAATATTCCGGTTACCATCATTCCCGGCGCCTGCGCGGCGATTGCGGCTTTAAGCGCGTCGGGCTTGCCGAGCCATGCTTTTATTTTTGATGGTTTTCTGCCCGTTAAATCCGGCGCGCGACGAAAGCAATTGGAATCTTATAAAACTGAGGACAGAACGGTTGTGCTTTATGAATCGCCGCACCGTTTGTTAAAAGCGCTTAAAGACATCGTTGAAGTTTTAGATAATCCGATGATTGTATGCGCCCGGGAATTGACCAAGAAGTTTGAAGAGATCAAGAAAGCCCCAGCACAAGAACTGCTGCAGCATTTTATTTCCCACCCGCCGAAAGGCGAATTTGTGATTCTTATCCAGCGATAATATTGCGGGAACGATGACATTATCTTTGAGCAAGGGGGTTATAAATTCTCTGGTTTTGGGATAAAGGTGAGTAGGCGCGTAAGTAAATTTCTTAAGTTCCTGCTCTTAGGCGCTTGTATCCGCTCCTTCGCTCTTCAGGCAGGAATCCTTAAAAGAAAACGCTTCCTTAAAAACTTGATAACATGGTTGTTTAATCGATCCTATTATATATAATTGTTTTAGATGAATAACGTGTGGGATTTTAAAAAGAGAGCTTTCAAATTAGCCTTCATCGTTCTGGGATTTGGATTTTTGACATTCCTGAACGTCGGTTTAATCACTCCTTTTGCCCAAGCGGCTACTTGTTCAGCTACTTCAATTACTGCTGGTGAATCGATCCGCGCCTGCCAGGTTGAGAATATGCGGTCTCTTATTAATCAAGCCAGGGCAGCCTGTGCCAACGGCTCGATCGCTCCCTATTCATTTACCGATGATCCGATTGTTCCTGATCAAACAAAGATATCGGTTCGTCATATGGATGAGATGAAGGCTGCTATTAGTGAAATAGCAACTTTATGCCCGCCGACCCGCGCCGCGATGACTTTTACTAATTTGATCGCAGGAGATAAAATTTCCATAAGGGATTTCGCTTATATTTATAATCAATTTGTCAACACAGCCTTTTGCGGAGACGCTATTCAGCAAGGCGGCGAGGATATAACAACGTGTTCGGTCGACAGCGGCGGCGCCGCAAATTATTATTGCAATGATCTTGGAACATGTTACGCGAGTAACGCCTGTCCGACGGGAAAAACTTGCTATACTTCCAATGCGGGATGTTTGGCTACAGCTGCCGCGGATTGTGATATCAAATGGTATTGCGACGGCGCCTTGCCTTGCGTTAATGCTGTATGTCCGGAGGGGGCGACATGTTTTGATGATCAGGCCAGCTGTACGGCCGCGGCCAAGTGCACAATATGCATTTCTGACTGCTCTTGCGCGAACAGTACTTGTTCGGACCAAACCTGTTCCGATGGATGCGGCGGCACATGCACAGGCCAGAAGAACTGCTGTGTCCCTGATTGCTCTTGCGCAAGTACCACGGGTTATGGATGGACCTGTGGCGATAATGTGTGTTCAACCCTATGTGCAGGGGCTGTTAATTATGCCCCTAACACATATGGACAGTGCAACCAGACTGTTATTAATGTAGAGACGGTAGACAATAATGATTTTGGTTTCTTGGGCATTGATGGTTTCTATGTGTATCGATGCGACGGCGTCTGTACGCCGACGGATGCGGATCTGATCGCGAGCGCCGTAGATCCTTCTGGAGATTATGCAGATACCGCTGTAATTTTGGGACAAAAGTATTCCTATTCCACAAGGCTCAATTATACTGCGACAGGCCTTGGGCCGATGTCTTTAGTTACAACGGCGACAGCCACACATCCTGTGCCTGATTGTTCCTGCGCGACTAGTATCTGTTCGGATCAAACATGTTCAGCTGCTACATGCCCAGGATCGTGTATCGGAACTGCTAATTGTTCATCCACTCCAATTGTATATCAGCAATGCCCCAACGATGGGACTATTTTTATAGACATCCCGGGTTGCGATGCTATAGGGACTGATAAAGGCATTATTTATCGATGCGCGGGCACGTGCCCATCATCGGCCGCGGTTGACATATCAGGTCCAGTTACTAACTGTACTGATTTTGCAGATACCACTGCGGTTATGGGGCAGACATACACGTATTTTTCAAGGAGCTATCAAACTTCGACGGGTGTTACGGGGCCGTTTTCTTCGCCGGTAACTTATAAGATGGTGTCAACAATAAACCCTTGTCCCTGCGCGAGTACTACGTGGTTTGATGATGTCTGCGATAGCGGGTGCGGCATATGTCACGGGACTGTAACTCAAGTAGAAAAAGTATATCAGAAATGCGAAGACAATACTGCGATTTGGATGCCGTATTCCTCTGGTAATTATCCAACCCAAACAGGGTTCTATATTTATAGGTGTGATGGGGCGTGTGTTCCTAAAGATTCGGATAGGATATCACCCCTTGTTGCCGATTACGTAATATGGGGGGATACTACTGCGGTTATGGGGCAAACGTATACGTATTCCAAGAAACCTGTTTTTTCAGACGGCTACCCGGGGATATTTTCGATGCCTATGACTTATACGATGGTGCCCGCACCTAGCTGCAGTCCTACATGCGTGCCGAATTGTTCCTGTGCGGCCAGCACGTGTATTGGTGCTACTTGTTCTAATGGATGCGGTGGATCTTGCTCCGGTACGAAGACGTGTACTCCGACAGTTTGGCCAGCGAAAGATTGCCCTAAAACAATTTGCAATACTAGTGGTTTTTGCGCTCCAGCTCCGTCTTTAACATGTTCTTGTTCTGGGGGACTAAGGCCTGTCTGTCGATCCGCCCCAATATTGGCGCCTACCTGCGGCGGTTCCTGTCCGAGTTCAATCTGTACCTGCGTTCCTTAATTCCTGATACGAATATCGTTTTAAATTTTATCGTCAAATAAGATTGCTTCGCTCCTCGCCGTAATAAAACGCAGGCTCGTCGCTCGTAATGACGGATGCTCTCGTTTTTTCGAACCGAGCGAAGCGAGGTGAAGCAATCTAGCATGCGCAAAAGATTGCTTCGCTGCCGTTAGTCGCTCGCAAAGACGGAAAGTTAGTCGTAGCAATGACGAGTTTCCCATCGTTGCGAACAATCTTAAAGGCAGGCGAAGGTAGGGTTCCCTCGAATTTGCTTGAGGAGCGTGAGGGAGCTGTGAAAGGGCGAATCAATTTTTATCCGATGCTTGCGGGCGCTACGCGAAAATAAATTTTCGCTGAAGTTTACCCAGAATAAGATAATTCGTTTTTCCTGGTCTGCTTTGCAGGCAATCCAAGGCAGAGGCGGTAGGATAAAGAAAGGATGGAAAGTTATTAAGGAGAAGGGATTTAGTATTTCTTACGGCGCGTATACCGCGTAGCAGCTTCCGGGGGTCGTTTTACAATCTACTTTAAGTTCCCCTTCGAAGGTTGGGTTAGCGCTGTCAAGTTTTCCGCCTATGGGGCCGTTGACATGTAATTTGTAAACCGGCGCGGCGATGCCGATGCCGACATTAACGCTTGAATCGGTAACGACCGCGGTGCGGCTTGCAATGAGCTGGGACACGTTGCCGACATTCAGAGATATGCTGGAATTATCCCCTGCACTAAATGGAACTCCGAGAGTCATATTATATAGATTAGTCGAATCTCCGTACATGCGCACGCCCATAAAATTAGAATCAGTGGATGCGCAGTTGGTGCCGTCGCATAAGGCATTGGCTGTATAACCAACTCCATTCTCGTCGATTAAATTTATATTGTCAAATTTGGCAATAGATAAAGTTCCGGCAGGGGTTGCCGCGCGCGAGACATCAAATATAGCTGTTGGAGCTGTGAGGCCTATTCCCACATTTCCGGTTTCATCGATGATCATTTTATCTGCGTTGTTGATGAGGAATCGTAGTCCTTCAGAAGCGGCTGTTCGTGACATCATGATATCGCCACGGCCTGTTACACTTGCGCCGGCTGAGTTATATAAAGATATCCTTGCGTCAGTGCCCGTAGATTTTACTTCCAATTGGCCGAAGTTGGCGTTGTCTACGCCTTTCACCTCTAAGCGGGTATCGGGTGCTGTTATGCCGCCGATGCCGACATTACCGTTTTCATCAATGATCAGTCTATCAAAAGTATTGGTTACAAAACGCAATCCTTCAGAGCCTGCTGTATCCGACATGACGATGCTGCCTTTATCTCCATTAGAATTCAATAAAGTTAGCTGAGCCTCGGCACCCGTGGATTCAATTTCCAGTTGGCCGTAAGTGGCATCATCAATGCCTTTCACATGAAATCTGGCGTTGGGTGTCGACGTGCCGATGCCGGTTTTGTAGGCGGTGTCAGTGACGCTGGTAGTTAAATAAACAATCTTTGTGGTGGTGTTTAATGTCCATGGATTAGTTGAGCTCCAGGCGGTGCCGGTGCAAATTTTTAGTTCAAAGGAATTGCTGCTTAAATAAAACAATCCGGTCTTTGAGCTGTCGCAGACGCCCATACTAGCGTCTGTATTCGGCGTTAATTTAAGCAGGTTGTAGGAACCGAATGGTGCGGGATAATAGGTCGTTAATGAAAGGGTGTCAGCACTCAACAGGGAAGGCGTTGATAAAAGAAATAAGATCGTCAGGTTACGAAATAATTGTTTCATATCTCACCTCAAATGGAAGTATAAAATCAATCAATAATATTACTTAGAGTATATCTTATCTGAAAGTCAAAACAACCGAAAATCTATATAATCAGAAAGCGTTTTCTTGGCCCGCCCGGGGGTGGGTTTAAGATTTTCGGTTTGCTTGACAGTTTCCAGGGGTGGTGTTATAGTTTACCAACTTTGAAATTTCCTTTAACTCGGTTCTGTGAAGCCGGGAAGGTTTTATGAAAAAAATGTTATTCAAGTGTCGGAATTTAAACCCGCTTTCTATGAATTTAGAGAGTGGGTTATTTTTTTGCCTGCAATCCTCACTGTCGCAATTCGTTTGTATTTCTCAAAATTCACAAACGAATTGAGCGGGGATACAACTTCTAATTTGAGGTCGTCATGACAGTCAACAGCAAAATCATGGATAAAGAAGCCGTTCGTCGAGCAATTTCACGTATGGCTCACGAGATTTTGGAGAAAAATAAAGGATCGCAAGGGCTTTGCTTGGTTGGTATCCGCACCCGCGGGGTGGTTTTGGCGCAGCGGCTTACTGAGGCGATCAGAACGATTGAAGGCGTTGATGTCCCGGTTGGGATTCTTGATATCACGCTGTATCGTGATGACTTAACCACGATTGATGTTCAGCCGATCGTGCGTGAAACCCAAATTGGTTTTGATATTCAGGACAAGAAAATAGTTTTGGTCGACGATGTTTTATTTACAGGCAGAACCATCCGGTCGGCTTTAAATGCCTTGGCCGATTTTGGCCGGCCTTCGATGATCCAATTGGCGGTTTTGATTGACCGCGGCCACCGGGAACTTCCGATCCGGGCAGATTTTGTCGGCAAGAATATTCCCACATCGCGGCAGCAGGATGTTCAGGTGATTTTTCAGGATGTCGACGGCAAAGAAGACCAGGTAATGGTGGAGGACAAACTATGACGAGCGAATGGCGTCATCATGATTTGCTGGACCTGAGTGATTTTACGCGCAAAGAGATTGAACTTGTGATTGAGACGGCAAAGTCTTTTAAGGAGGTTTCCTCGCGCGACATTAAAAAAGTTCCCGCCCTCCGGGGGAAAACAGTTGTTATGCTTTTTTTTGAACCTTCCACGCGTACCCGCATTTCATTTGAGCTTGCCGCCAAACGTCTTTCGGCAGACACTTTGAATGTTTCGGTTTCGGCGAGCTCAACGACCAAAGGTGAATCCATTTTAGATACGGCGCGAAATATTGAAGCGATGAATGTGGATTTGATTATTGTCCGCCACAAATCATCCGGCGCGCCGAAGATTCTTGCCGACGGGCTCAAAGCATCTGTTGTCAATGCCGGTGACGGCTGCCGCGCTCATCCGACGCAGGCTTTATTAGATATGTTTACGCTCCAGGAGAAGTTAGGCAAGATTGAAGGGTTGAATGTTGCGATCGTCGGAGATATCCTGCATTCGCGGGTCGCTCGATCGAATATTCAAGGATTAATCAAGCTCGGGGCCAAGGTTACAGTCTGCGGTCCGGCAACGCTTATGCCAGTGGGGATTGAGCGCATGGGTGTCGATGTGAGTTATGATCTTAAAAAAGTGTTGAATCATTCCGACGCGGTCATTGCACTGCGCCTTCAGATGGAACGTCAAAAGGATCATTTCCTGCCCTCAATTCGAGAGTATGCACGGATGTTTGGTGTGAACGCCTCCAAATTAAAAGACGCGCGGCCTGATATTATTGTTATGCATCCAGGGCCGACTAATCGCGGCGTTGAGGTTTCAGCCGAAGTTGCCGACGGAGAAAAATCAGTAATTCTGGATCAGGTGACCAATGGTGTTGCTGTGAGGATGGCGGTCTTATATTTGTTGCTGGGGAAATCATCGAGTACGGGGTAAAGAATGAAAAATAATAATAAAAAACGTCTTTGCGAGGAGCTCCGAAGGAGCGACGAAGCAATCTTATGTGCAAATAGGATTGCTTCGCGCCTGTCGGCGCTCGCAATGACGGCAATTTGTATTCATTTCAAGATTTTAATCAGCCATGGGGAGTTGATATGGGGCTTTTAATCAAACATGCCATTATCGTCAACGCCGACAAGATTCATGCCAAAGAGCAAGACATTCTTCTCGAGAATGGGGTCATTACTAAGATTGCGCCGTCGATCGAGAAAGGTTCTCATCAGGTCATTGACGCCCGCGGTAAGAAAGTTTTGCCAGGGCTTATTGATATCCACGTCCATTTTCGTCAACCTGGGCGTGAGGATAAAGAGACGATTGAAACTGGTTCAAGAGCCGCGGTTCGTGGAGGATTTACGACGGTTATGTGCATGCCGAATACTAATCCGGTCATTGATAACGGACCGATTGTCAGTTATGTGATCAATGAGTCCAAGCGGATAGGCTTGTGCAATGTGATCCCTATTGGCGCTATCACTAAAGGGCAAAGTGATCAGGAATTGACCGACATGAATGAGCTTAAGCAGGCTGGCTGTCTGGCGATTTCCGACGACGGAAAGTCCGTGCTTAACAGCAGGCTCATGTTTTTAGCCATGCAGTACGCCAAGATGGTGGGGCTTTTGATTATTGAACATTGCCAGGATTTTCTACTCACCAGCGGCGGGGTTATGAATGAAGGATTTGTTTCGACGGAATTGGGTTTAAAGGGAGATCCTGTGATCGCCGAAAGTGTGATTGTCGGACGGGACATTGAGATTGCCAAATATCTGGATGCGCGCGTGCATCTTTGCCATATGAGTACAAAGCGATCCATCGAACTCATACGATTTGCTAAAAGTCAGGGAGTTAAAGTAACGGCCGAGGCTTGCCCGCATCATTTCACATTGACGGATGACGCAGTCAGAGGTTTTGACCCGTCGACAAAAATGAACCCGCCCTTAAGGTCTCGGGAAGACGTGGATGCGATTAAAGAAGGAATCAAGGATGGCGCGATCGATTGTATTGTGACTGATCATGCTCCCCATACGCTTGAAGATAAAGAAGTGGGGTTCGACCAGGCGCCGTTTGGGATCATTGGACTCGAGACGTCCCTTGGTTTGACCATTGCCGAATTAGTGGCGACCGGAATTATTTCTCTGCCTCAGATGGTCGAGAAAATGTCAACGGCCCCGGCTCGTATCGTTGGACTGAGTAATAAAGGCGAAATACGCGAAGGCAAGGACGCTGATTTAACGATCATTGATCCAGATAAAGAATGGATATTCACGAAAGAAGATATCGTCTCCAAATCAAAGAACACGCCTTTTATTGGACGAAAGCTTAAAGGAACAGTAGAATACACGATCTTTGGCGGAAATGTAGTTTATAAAGCTCATTGAAATGACAGAAAAAATGGGAATGCCGTCATTGCGGAGCTTCCGAAGGAAGCTGAGGCAATCTTAACGTTGCCCCTCCGCAGGCCAGGCTTCCCGGGCTTACCCGGGCGAACCGCTATGCTAAATAAGGTTGATTCGCTCCGCGCTTTCGCTCATCGTTCGCAATGATGATTATGCTTATCGCTATTTTAATTGCTTGGTTTTTTATTAATGATTTGCGTCTGCTCTCTTCGAGGACTGGGCGCATATTCTCTAATAAAACATCAAAGTCTTTGCGCCCGTCCCCTTCGGGGACTTGGCGCAATCTTTCTAATAAAAAATCAAGGTAATTGCGCCCGTAGCCTAACGGATAGGGCAACAGCCTCCGGAGCTGTGGGTGTGGGTTCAATTCCCGCCGGGCGCGTTTTCTTTTGCCTTTGAATTAAGAAAAAGCGCGACCGTCCTTTAGGACGGGCGCGTTTCGAATCAGAGAAATGAACCTAATCTGCATTTCGGGCAAATTGTGACGTGCGAGCTTTTCTTCCGTCGGCACATTTATCGCAACTGCTTTATTAAGATCAATTTTAGTTTCTGTTATAACAACATGTTGTGGTTATCCACAGAACGTCCACAAGTTGGGGAAAACTAGGTATGCGCACACAAAAGATCACTATATCGGTTATTGGTGGAAGCAAGGCAAGTAGCAAAGTGGAGCAATTATCCCACAAAACAGGTGAAATTATTGCAAAATTAGGATGTATTACCATATGTGGTGGTCTAGGTGGAGTGATGATGGCAGTTTCCAAGGGGGCAAAAAGTGCAGGCGGGCTTACGATTGGCCTTCTTCCGGGTAACCATAAAACGGATGCCAATCCTTATATCGATATTGCGCTCCCGACGACCATCGGTTATGCTCGTAACGCCATGGTCGCTTGTTCTGCGGATGTCATCGTAGCCCTTCCGGGAAGCTTTGGAACCCAGTCGGAAATTTGCTATGGCCTTGTCTACGGCCGGCCGGTTTTTGATTTAGGAAACTGGAAAATTCCCGGGATGATCAAAGTTAAAGACCTCAATGATTTCGATAAGAAGTTAAAGTCCATGGTCAAGAAACTAAGAAGTAGTTGACGGTATTGATTGTTTTTGTTGATTAAGAAGCGATCTTGGAATTATTAATTGGAAATGACCAATCCTTCCCGCCCAATACGCAGTGATTCTAATCCCCTTGAATTTATTATTGTTTGTTTGATCGGATTCTTAATTTATTCCAATGTTTTAAACGGGGAATTCATTAGTGATGATTTTGTCATGGTCGCAGATAATCTTGCGGTCCGTGATATTCACAATTGGCAGGCGGTTTGGCAGGCGTTTCATACGCGTTTTATTGTTGGCAGCACCTTTGCCCTTAATTATTGGTTATCGGGCTATGATGTTTTTGGTTATCATTTAGTCAATATAGGAATTCACATCGTCAATGCGTTACTCGTTGGGGTTTGGGCGCGGTATTTATTTTTAACACCAATTTTATCATCCGCTCATCGCGTTTGGCCCGTCAGGCGGATTGCTTTTTTTGCTTCGCTCATCTTTTTAACCCACCCTATTCAAACGGAGGGGGTTTCTTTTATCACTCAGCGGGCGGCATCGTTGGCCGCCATGTTTTATTTGCTGACGATCCTTGCGTATCTTAAGGTGCGCCTTGAGCATAAATCGTATTATTTGAGTTGGGGCGTCCTTGCGATGATTTTTGGTTTGTTGACAAAAGAATTTACCGTAACGCTTCCGGCAGCATTATTGATTCATGAGTTTTTCTTCTTCGATGGGAAGAATGAGTCGCTGATTCGCAGGACCCGTCGGTTAATTCCGTTTTTTGTATTAGCGCTCCTGTTGCCTCTTCTATTAATGTCGGATCAGTCTTCGAGGTTGGGCCTTAGAAGCCAGTTGGTGTCTGGTTATTTTGATTGGAATTATTTATTAACGGAGATCAATGTCTTGCGGACTTATTTGCGCATGCTGGTCTGGCCGTTTCCGCAAATTTTTGATTATGATTATCCTGTTGCCCGGGGCCTGTTTGATTGGTCGACGATCTTTTCAATAGGGCTGATCGCCGCCGTTATTATGTACGGCATTCAAAGCTTTAAGAAATATCGTTTGCGAAGTTTTGTGATCGGTTGGTTTTTTATAACGATTTTTATCGAGTTTATCCATCCCTGTTTTGTTCATCGATCGGTTATTTATGAACATTGGCTTTATCTTCCTATGGTCGGATTCGCAATTTTACTTCCAACATTGCTTTATGATGTCTTTAAGAATGAGAAAATCTGGGCATGGGTGATGGTGTTGTTAATTGCGTTTTATGCAGGGGCTACATATAAGCGAAATTTTGTTTGGCAGAATGAGCTGACATTTTTGCAGGAAAATTTAATTCATACGCCGAATAACGCGAATGTGTATTATGCCGTCGGGATCGCGTATGACCGCAAGAATCTTCCCGGGCAAGCCGTGCCCTATTATTTAAAAGCCATTGCTGTTAATCCCAAACATCTTTTTGCGATGAATAATTTGGCGATTGATTACACGCAATTAGAAAGAAAAGATTTGGCTGTCCAATATTTTGAGCGTGCCATGAAGGTGGATCCAGAATATAAGGTGACTTATGATAATTTAGCATTCTTATATCGCATGTATGGCGATGAAAAACAGGCGCAGGAAGTTTTAAAGCGCAGAAACGACCAATAGCATGCCCGAGCTCCCTGAAGTTGAAACCGTCAAGCGAGATTTGACCCTATCGGTGTTGGGACAAAAGATTGATGCCGTGCGCGTGGTGGATGCCCGCGTTATTCGTGGCATCGTCCCGCATTTATTTAAATCTCGTCTGAAGGGACGGATGATTCGGGATATTTCTCGCAGAGGCAAGGCCATTATCCTGTCGCTGGATCAGGGTTATTATCTGATTGTTCAGCTCATGATGACAGGCCAACTGGTTTATCTTAAGACGTTGCCGGACGTGTTATTGAAGGAAACCAAAGTTATTTTCACGCTTTCCAATGGTTCGCATTTAATTTATAATGACCAGCGGTTATTCGGACGTTTATCGCTCATTTCCGATCTGAACGATTTTAAGCATTTTAGTTTGCTTGGGCCTGAACCGTTTGATCAAACGTTTAATCCCAAGTATATTCGAGAAAAATTTAAGCAAAAATCAGTAGCCGTTAAAAGCGTTCTTTTAGACCATACTTTTGTTGCCGGAATTGGCAACATCTATGCTGCGGAAATATTGTTTCGAAGCCAAGTTGATCCCAGACGACGTGCCTCGAGTCTTAAAAGGACGGAAATTAATCGTCTGCATCAGATAATCGTTGAGGTCTTAAAAGAAGCGATCAAATACCGGGGTTCGTCTATGCGTAATTACCGCGACGGCCAGGGGCAAAAGGGAAGATTCAACGAGCGCATTAAAGTATATGCCCGTGAGGATGAGCCGTGTATGAGTTGTTCTGCGCCCATCGTTCGGATCGTCCAGGGCGGTCGCAGTACGTTTTATTGTAAAAATTGTCAGTTTTAAGTAATGCGTTTTGCGCAGTGCGTCGCTAGCGCACAACGCACAACGCATTACGCATCACATAATAATTATGAAACAACTCCAAAACATCTACCGCGTCGTATCGAACGATAAACTTTGTCCTCGCTTTTTTCGTCTTTCCTTTGACGCGCCCGAACTTGCCCGCGAGGTTAAAGCAGGGCAATTCATTCACATTCGTACCAGCGATGGCCTTGAACCGTTTTTCCGCCGGCCATTTTCTGTTTATCGTGCTAAGAAGCAAGTCGAGATTTTCTACGAGCCCATTGGCCCTGGAACACAACTGCTTGCCTCAAAGAAAAAAGGGGACGAGCTTGATGTGTTAGGCCCGTTGGGAAATCCGTTCACGCTTCCGTCAAAGAATATCAAGCAGGTTGTTATGATTGCCGGCGGAATAGGTGTCGCGCCGTTTTTGGCCTTGTCGGATATTCTTAAAGCGAAAAAGTTGGAGTTGATCCTACTATACGGCGGGCGTACCAAAGGCCATGTTTATCCGATGAAGGAGTTTAAAGAAAATGGAGTTAAGGTATTTGTCGCGACCGACGACGGCAGTGTGGGGGCCAAAGGCCGCGTATCGGAATTATTTTTAAAGATTAAGTTAGATAGTAAAACAACGATGATTTACACGTGCGGCCCAAATCCGATGATGGCGGCTGTGCAGAAATTTTGCGGCCAACACGATTTGCATGGTGAGGCCGCGTGTGAGGAAATCATGGCCTGCGCATTGGGTGCCTGCTTGGGATGTTCGATACCGACTAAATCAGGATATAAGACGGTTTGTTATGATGGGCCGTGTTTTGATATAAGCGAAGTAAAGTTTCATTAACGAAGTGGCCATTGGTCCGTGGTCAGCTAGAGAAGCTGAACACTGTTCTGACCACTGGGCACCGACCACTGAGCACTTAATTATGAATATTTCCGTCAACATTGGCAGTATCAAATTCAAGAATCCCGTCACTGTTGCCTCCGGCACATTTGGCCATGCCGAAAAATATTACAATCTTGAAGAGGTCAGGAAGCTCGGCGCGATTGTCCCGAAAACCGTGACGTGCCATCCTCAGGTAGGCAACCCGCCGGTTAGAATATTTGAAACGCCGTCGGGAATGATTAACGCCATCGGCATTGAAAACCCCGGGATCGATGGATTCATTAAAACAAAGCTTGCGAATTTCAAGAAGATCGGTGTTCCTCTAATTATTAGTATTCTGGGGCATAACGAAGAACAGTTTGTTGAAATTGTCGAGAAATTAAACGGGCAGACGGGAATCAGCGTTCTTGAGCTAAACCTTTCCTGCCCGAACCTTGGGCACAAAACCTTGGTCGCTCAGGATCCTGAGGCGACGCGCCGGCTGGTCAAACGTTTAAAAGAGATTTCAAAGTTTCCGATTGCGGCTAAACTTTCTCCGAATGTGACAGATATTTCTGAGATCGCCGTCGCTGCCGAACATGCCGGCGCGGATGCCATCAGTTTGATTAACACATTTACAGCAATGGCGATCGATGTGAAGACACGTCGTTCGCGCATAGGAAATTTTACCGGCGGATTAAGCGGCCCGGCGATCCGTCCCATCGCCCTTAGGATGGTCCACGATGTTTATAAACGCGTTAAGATTCCCATCATCGGTATGGGAGGGATCATGACGGCCAATGATGCTTTGGAATTCCTAATTGCCGGGGCCACCATGGTTGCCGTCGGCACCGCGAATTTTGTCAATCCCCGCGCGCCGCAGGAAGTTCTCGAGGGGATTCAGGCGTATATGAAGGAAAATAAAATTAAGGATATCCGGGAAATAGTAGGATCTTTAAGGAAATAAACGTAGGGGCAGGTTTAAAACCCGCCCTGTTATAGGATATTGATTATGAATAAAATAAATCCTCTTATTGTCGCTCTCGATGTCGAAACGCTCGACGAGGCTAAGGCTTTGATTGTCAAGTTGGGCGATAGCGTTGATATTTATAAGATCGGCAGTCAATTGTTTACGGCTTATGGTCCTGAAGCTGTCCAAATCGTCACGTCCTTAGGTAAGAAAGTTTTTCTGGATTTAAAATTTCATGATATTCCGAACACGGTTGCCAACGCTGTAACATCAGCGACGCGTTTAAATGTTTTTATGATGACGGTGCACGCGATCGGCGGGCGAGAAATGATGGAGGCGGCTGTGGCTGCTGCGCAAAAAAAGGCCCAGGCGTTGAATATTCAGAAACCTTTGATCGTCGGTGTCACAATATTGACCAGCGCTGCCAAAGATGTGTCGACAGAATCGATTGTTTTAGAACGGGCGCAATTGGCTAAACAGGCCGGGCTTGACGGTATTGTTGCATCGGTTGAAGAAGTTATGGTTCTTCGCAAAAATTTAGGAAAAGATTTCCTCATAGTTACTCCAGGCATTCGCCCTGCGGGAACGGACAAAGGCGATCAAAAAAGAATAGCAACGCCGGCAGAAGCGATTCAAAACGGCAGTAATTTTCTTGTCGTGGGGCGGCCGATCGTTGCGGCAGTGTCACCTTATGAAGCCGCTCAGGGCAGATTAAAAGAAATCCGGCGAACATAAAAATCTTTCCAACCTTGGATGCGGGGAAGGTCAAATAGGGAAAGGCGGTTTGTATGAATCTTTTTGCCAAGAAACCGATCAGCGAGATTATCGCCCAGTCCGAGGACGGGGAACATTCCCTTAAAAAAACGTTGGGGCCCAAAAGTTTGGTGGCGCTCGGGGTCGGGGTTATTATTGGCGCTGGGATCTTTTCTTTAACGGGTATTGCCGCCGCCGAGAATGCTGGGCCTGCGGTCGTCATATCTTTTCTCATCGCAGCTTTTGCCTGCGCGCTCGCTGGAATGTGTTACAGCGAATTTGCTTCTCTTATTCCGACGGCGGGGAGCGCCTACACATATGCTTATGCCACACTTGGTGAATTGATAGCCTGGATCATCGGCTGGGATTTGATCTTGGAATATGCCATGGGTGCCGCCGCGGTTGCCGTTGCCTGGTCGGGTTACGTTACATCCTTTTTAAAAGATATTGGTCTGGTTATTCCAGCGCAGCTTGCCGCAAGTCCTTTTGACAACATGACACTTGCCGATGGGACCGCGGCTCATGGCATCATCAATCTTCCGGCCATCTTCATTATCTTTCTGGCGTCTGTGCTTTTGATGTTGGGCATTAAGGAATCCTCCTCGGCCAATATGATCATCGTAGTTATTAAGCTTGCGGTCATTGTGGTGTTCATCGGTATTGGTATTTTTTACATTAATCCGGATAATTATGTTCCGTTCATTCCTGAGAACACTGGAAAATTTGGTGAGTTCGGATGGAGCGGGATCCTGCGCGCGGCAGGCGTTATGTTTTTCGCGTATATCGGATTCGACTGTGTGTCGACGGCGGCGCAGGAATCCAAGGATCCGCAAAAGAACATTCCGATCGGTATTTTGGGTTCTTTGTTTGTGTGCACGATTATTTACGTGGTTTTCGCTTTGGTTTTGACCGGTATGGTGAACTATCAGGACATGCGGGGAGATGCGGCACCGGTTGCTACCGCCATTAACCGTACCGCGTTTCCGTGGTTGCAGAAGATGATTAAAGTGGGGATCATTGCTGGTTTCTCGTCGGTTATTCTGGTTTTGTTGTACGGGCAGTCGCGTATTTTCTATTCCATGTCGCGCGACGGGCTTTTGCCGAAATTGTTCAGCGATGTTCATCCTATCTGGCGCACGCCGTGGCGTTCGAATATTCTCTTTATGTTTTTTGTGAGCGTGTTTGCCGGATTTTTTCCGATCTCGAAACTCG
>CXWL01119276.1_pt1 | contig 17359 bp, 17 predicted proteins | sample 590931 | NCBI WGS metagenome assembly CXWL01 (sample SAMEA3498368, study PRJEB10139) | groundwater metagenome | biome: water well; material: biofilm material | place: Germany | collected 2015-04-27 | reverse complement strand
ACATACGCCATGATCCAGTTGTCATTCCCTAATTTGGTCACGCCAACATCCTGCGTGGTACCAAGATTGAAGGTGCAGAATTCCCTGATGACATTGCGATCGCCGATCTCCAGCCTGGTCGGCTCACCGGCGTACTTCTTATCCTGCGGCGCAGCCCCGATGGATGAAAACTGGAAAAACGTGTTGTCACGACCGATAGTCGTATGTCCTTCTATCACCACATGCGGCCCGATTTTTGTGCCGGAAGCGATGCGGACATCGGGACCAATAATCGAATATGCGCCGACCTCGACAGTACTGTCGAGCTGCGCTTTAGGATCAATCAATGCCGTTGCATGGATGGCCATGTTTACCCCGCGGTGACAGTATTGGAAGCTGGTACAGCAGCCACCTCTGAGGTGGCATCGTCGGCGGTGCGCAGGGTACACATCAATTCGGCTTCCAACGCCAGCTGACCGTCTACCGTTGCCTTGGCCTGGTATTTCCAGATCCCGCGTGAGACACGCGTAATTTCAACATCCATCTTCAACTGATCGCCAGGCCCGACCGGACGCTTGAAGCGAACGCCGTCAATACCGACAAAATACACGATGGTATTTTCATCCGGCTTTTTACCCATGGTGAGAAATGACAAGATCGCAGCAGTTTGCGCCATCGCTTCTATCATTAATACACCAGGCATCACCGGTTTATTCGGGAAGTGACCGTTGAAAAATTCTTCATTAATCGTCACATTTTTGATTGCGGTAATGCGCTTGCCGCTTTCCCAGTTCAACACTCGGTCAACCAGCAAAAATGGGTAACGGTGTGGCAAATATTGTTTGATTTGATTGATATCGAGACTATTCATCATTATTTTCTGTGAGAGTTTTAATTGTTTTTTCGAGCTGGCGGATTTTTTCCCGCATGTTTCCTAGATTTCTGACGATTGCAGCTGTCTTCTCCCAATCGGCATTTTTTGCCAGTGGATAGAATCCGGTATATTGCCCGGCTTCCAATATGGAGCGAGTGACCATGCTGCCGGAAGAGATATGCACGCGATCTGCAATGGTGAGGTGCCCGAGTATCATCGCCGCCCCGCCAAATGTGCAGTACTTGCCTATTTTAGCGCTACCAGCGACGCCGACACATCCTGCCATTGCGGTATGCGCACCGATATGGCAATTGTGGCCTATCTGTATTTGGTTATCGAGCTTGACCCCCTCTTCAATCACGGTATCGGCGAGTGCCCCGCGATCAATGCTGGTATTGGCGCCGATCTCAACATCGTCCCCGATCAATACACGACCGGTTTGCGGAATCTTGATCCACAGGCCACGCTGGTTGGCAAAGCCGAAACCATCGGCACCGATCACAGCGCCTGAATGGATGATGCAACGCTGACCGACCACGCAATAATCGTAAATCGTCACATTCGCGTGCAAAAGTGAACCGTCGGCAACCGTAACGCCGCGCCCGATGACAGAGCCCGCACCGATGACAACATGTTCACCGATAACCGCCTCTGCATCGATCACAACATGTGCGCCTATGCTGGCACTGTCGGCAACGACGGCGTGCGGACTGACACTTGCCTGAGGATGGATTCCGACCGGTGCAGGAATCGCCTTTAGCGCAGCGAAATATTGCGCGGCACGGGCAAAATAAACATAGGGTTCTGGCGTCAGAATTCTGGCGCCAGTATAGCCAGTTCCGACTTGCAAATGATCCGCCTCGGACAAGATCAATGCGGCTGCGCGCGTCGATTCGGCTTGTGCGCGCAATTTGGGATTAGAGAGAAAGGTCGCGTGTCGTTCATCGGCATCACTCAAAGGAGCGATACCGATGACTTGTATTTCGGGGTTGCCAATTAATTGACCACCGAAGCGATCGACCAATTCTCCCAGTCGAATGCCGGCTGTGGTCATCATGTTTATTTAGCGAGTGCTTTGATTACTTTGTCCGTGATATCGACACGTGGATTGAAGTAGACCGCATCTTGCAAAACAATATCGTATTTCTCTGCTTCAGCGATTTGCTTCACTGCTTTTTGTGCACGATCCACCAAGGCGGCAAGCTCTTCGTTTTTACGCTGATTCAAGTCTTCAGTGAAAATACGCTGCTTACGTTTGAAATCCTGGTCCATGTCGGTCAAGTCACGCTGGCGCTTGAAACGGTCGGAGTCTGAAATCACTGGCGCGTCTTTATCCAGTTTTTCCGCCATCGCTTTAATTTTCGCTGCGCCTTCGACCAGCTCTTTGCTGCGCTTTGAAAACTCTTGTTCAATCTTCGCCTCAGCCGCCTTGGCCTGGTTTGATTCACGCATTACTCTCTGAGAATCAAAAATGGCCACTTTAGAATCCTGCGCATGCACCTGAGCATAGCTGACAAAACAAGCCGCACAAACCATCAGGCGTTGCAACAATTTGGACGGGGTAGTAAGTTGACTCAAAATAATCTCCATAATGCAAACCAAGACAAACTAAAGTAAACCAAACACAAACTCTCCAACAATTTATCAGAAACCAGCGCCCAGCTGAAACTCAAAGCCCTTTTTCTTATCACTTTGCGTCGGATTAATGGCATCAACTTTAGCATTCAATGCGCGACCAAAGCTCAATTTCAAAGGTCCAACCGGCGATATCCAGCTTATACCGACTCCGACAGAGTAACGCAAATCACTGAACTGAATTTTTTGACCTTCATCAAACACGTTACCGATGTCAAAGAAAGTGAACATGCGCAGCGATTTATCCGCTCCGGGGAATGGCAGCTGTAATTCTACATTACCCAATAACCTGGAAGAGCCACCCAAGGAATCTCCATTTGGCGTCTTACTACCCAAAGAGGAGGTTTCAAAGCCGCGTACCGATCCTATACCACCCGCATAAAAATTCTTAAACAGCGGGTAGGCATTGCCGCCCAATCCATGACCATAGTCAAACTCACCATTCATCGCGAGGATAAGCGAGCGATAGACCGGCTTGAAATATTGGTGCTGATAAATCGCACGATAGTACTTAAAGCTTCCGACCGCCGCCAGTTCAAGATTGGCACGCTGATAGCGGCCGATTGACGGAGTCAACACGCTATCGCGACTGTCTCTTTGCCACGCAATGGAAAGGGGAAGGGTCGTGTTGGTCGCTGTTCCTACGCCATAAAGCGCAGAGGTGACGTCCTTATCAACATCGGTACCATAATCAGCCACGTATTTCAGGTAACGATATGGGCTACCCAAATAAGTATTAATTTTTGTCCGTTCCACCCCTACGCCGAACAATACCGTGTCGACTTCTGAAAACGGCACACCAAAGCGCAGATTTCCGCCAGAGGACTGAATCTTATAATAACCAATACTGCCGACCGGGGGCAATGATGTGCGGACATAAAGGTCGGTACTGCGACTGATACCGTCATCCGTGAAATACGGATCAAAATGTGAAACCGCAATCGTCCGATTATATTTACTTGTATTAATATCAAGGCCAATTGTGTCGCCACTACCGAACGCATTCACCTGCTGAATCTGGCCAGTCAAGGTCAGCTTTTCAGCACTGGAGTAACCGGCACCCACCATGATATTGCCTGTCGGCTTTTCAGTGACAGTAAGATTGACGTCGATTTGATCGGTGCTCGTGGCAACCTCAGGCGTCTCTATCGTCACTTCTTTAAAGTAACCGAGGTGATCTACCCGATCTCGCGATATTTTAATTTTTTCATTGTCGTACCACGAACTCTCAAACTGACGGAATTCACGGCGTATCACTTCATCACGGGTTCGTGTATTGCCGGCCAGATTAATACGACGAACATAGACACGCTTGCCAGGATCAACAAATACCGTGAAGGCGACTTCTTTTTTCTCTTTATCAAGCTGTGGATTGGCATTTACATTCGCAAAGGCATAACCAAAATTTCCCATGCGGTCTGAAATACGCTTGGTACTTTCAGTCAGTCTGGCCGCATTGTAGATATCACCTTTTTTCAATAGCAACAACGAGGCCAACTCTGCTTCGCGCCCGAAAACTTCTCCGTCAACCTTGATATCAGAAACCGTATATTTATCACCTTCAACAATATTAACGGTGATAAAAACTTCTTTCTTATCTGAAGAGATCAAAATCTGGCTCGACTCTACCTGCATTTCGAGATAGCCACGATTCTGATAGAACGAGCGGATACTCTCTATATCACCGGACAATTTTTGTTTTGAATACTGATCCGCCTTAGTGTACCAACTGAACCATGTCGGCGTATTCAAGGCCATCAATTCACGCAATTCGCCATCAGAAAACGCCTTATTCCCGACGATATTGATTTGCGAGATTTTCGCAATCTCACCTTCATCAACAGCGAAAGTGACATTCACGCGATTACGCTCAATTGGCGTAATCGTCGTCGTGATCTGCATGCCGTACAAGCCACGCGAGAGATACTGGCGTTTCAGCTCTTGTTCAGCGCGATCAACGGTCGCCTTATCGAAAATACGCGTCTCACCGACACCGATGTCCTTCAGTGCTTTGATTAATGCGTCTTTTTCGAACTCTTTAGTTCCTGTAAAGTCGACAGATGCGATCGACGGGCGCTCATCGAGCAAGACCACCAACACGCCATCCTGAACTTCAATCTGGACATCCTTAAAGAATCCGGTTGCATAAAGAGACTTGATCGCAGTGATACTTTTTGAGTCATCAAACCGCTCGCCAACCCGAACCGGCAAATAACTGAACACAGTTCCGGCTTCGGTCCTTTGCAAGCCCTCAACACGGATATCTTTGACGGTGAATGGCTCTATCGCCAACACCTGTCCGGTACAAAGTGAAAGCGCAGCTAGCGCCAGAACATGGCGACGTAAAGTTGGCAAAGTAAAGTTCTCGATATGTAATTTCATTGGGTATTATTTAATCTCAATATTTCTACCGGGAAGATGCTAATTCAAGCCGATCACAATGATCAAACTAAGCATTATGACACCAGTCTTACAATGTCATTAAAAAAAGCTAGCGCCATCAAACTCATCAACAATGCAACGCCTGCACGTTGCGCCATTTCGCTGAATCTTTGTGACACAGGTTTCCCTGTTAAAACTTCCAGCGAATAATACAACAAATGCCCCCCATCCAACACGGGTATAGGCAGCAAATTCATTACGCCCAAACTGATGCTGATCAGAGCGATAAAACTGAAATAGCTAATCATGCTCACACGGGATGTCTGCCCGGCATAATCAGCGATCGTAATGGGACCGGTTATATTCTTCAAAGACACGTCACCAATCAGCATCCGGCCCAACATCTTGAAACTGAGAATGCTGGTTTCCCAAGTTTTTTCCGAGCCTTTGATAACGGCATCAATTGGCGCCATTGGGATGCTTAGCATTTCAGGAGCGAGCGTCAGCTGCACTTTTATTCTGCCGATTGTCAGCCCGTTCACTTCTTGTGGCTCAGGAGTAATCGCAACTTCAAATTCCTGAGATCCCTGCTGCGCCAGCAAAAGCAATGACTTATTTGCGGAAGCATTGATGATTTCAGTAAATTCGAGACCGTCGAGTAGCGGCTTGCCATTGACTTCAACTATCTTATCGCCATCTTTCAAGCCGGCCAAACTCGCCGGGCCATTTTCTATAACCTTCACCAGAGTCGCATCTGGGCGAGCCACTGAAAAGCCCATTTTCGAGATGAAATCACTTTCCAGATCCTGATTCGTCAACTGACTTAATGGCAAAATAATTTCCATCTGGTCAAAGCTGGATGACCTGTCTTTATTGATACGCTTGACGCCTACCTTTGCGTCGGCCTTTTCCAGTCCTGACTGCAGCAACTTCCAGCGCAGCTCTGTCCAAGTCTGGACATTTTCCTTATTCACGCTGGTAATGATGTCCCCATGTCTCAGCCCGGCTTGATAAGCGATTGAAGTCTCTGAGGGAACGCGAATTTTTGAGATAGGTTCAGGAATGCCATGCATGTACAAAGCAGCAAAAAGGACAATCGCAAAAAGAAAATTGGCGAAAGGCCCGGCGGCGACAATCACGATGCGCTTCCATACCGACTGCCGGCAGAATTCACGGGGCAAATCTTGTTCGGGAATCTGAGCGATGTCCTGCTCTCTCACATCAAGCATTTTTACGTAACCGCCAAGCGGAAGAATTGACAATGCCCATTCCGTTTGATCAGCGCCAAATTTACGTGAATAAATGATTTTTCCCATGCCGACAGAAAAACGTAATATCTTCACTCCACACCAGCGTGCTGCCAGATAATGACCCAACTCGTGTATGGTCACCAGCATTCCCAATGCGACAACAAATGCAAAAATTGTTTGCAAAAACATCATGCTGAGATAATCTCGTTGGTTAATGCACGCGTTTCCAGATCGCATGCAAGAATTGCACCGATATCTGAAACATCAGAGATAGGACAACGATCCATAACACGGGCAATAATCTGATCTATCATCCTGAAGCCGATCTTTCCATCCAAAAACGCTTGGACAGCAATTTCATTACTTGCGTTCAATATAGTTGGCGCAGACTTACCGACTTTCAATGCGGAATAGGCAAGTGACAGGCATGGAAAACGATTAAAATCCGGCGCCTGAAAATTAAGCTGCATTACTTTCGTAAAATCTAAGGGTGCAACGCCCGAATCGATTCGTTCAGGATAGGCAAGTCCAAACGCAATTGGCGTCCTCATGTCCGGATTGCCCAATTGTGCCAGCACTGAACCATCCTGATAAGAAACCATGGAATGAATCACGCTTTGCGGATGAATCAATACCTCAATTTGCTCAGATGGAGTGGCAAACAACCAATGCGCTTCAATCACCTCCAGGCCTTTGTTCATCATAGTGGCGGAATCAACTGATATTTTCCGTCCCATTACCCAATTGGGATGAGCAACCGCCTCGGCTGGCGTGACATGATCAAGCGTAGCGATGTCGCGATGCAGAAATGGCCCACCAGAGGCAGTGAGGATAATTTTGTGGATGCCATGATCTGACGGCGATCGGCTATAGGGGCGAGGCAAGCATTGGAAAATCGCATTATGCTCGCTATCGATGGGCAGCAGCGCCGCCCCGCTCTTCTCGATAGCGTCAATGAACAATTGTCCCGACATCACCAATGCTTCCTTGTTCGCCAACAAGACTTTTTTACCTGCAACAGCCGCAGCCAATGAGGCAGGCAACCCGGCGGCGCCCACTATGGCTGCCATCACCGCATCGCAGCGCGAGGAACGGGCGACCTCACATAAAGCCTCGGGACCATACAAAATTTCTGTATGGAGTTTTTTTTCATTCAATAAAGTGCGCAATTCGGCGGCGGCGGCAGCTGAGCCTACGACAGCGACCTCAGGCCTGAATTGTTCACATTGCGCGGCAAGCTTTTGCACCTGACTGTGCGCCGTCAACGCGAATACGGTGTAGCGATCTGCATGTCTTGCAATCACATCCAGCGTAGAGACGCCAATTGATCCCGTCGACCCCAGAACGCAAATTTTTTGTTTATTCTCGTTGCCGCTAGTCATAGTCAATGCCACCAGAAATCCAGAAGAGCCACGATAGGTAATACCGGAATCAGGGCATCAATTCTATCCAGCACCCCTCCATGGCCTGGCAACAGTGCGCTGCTATCCTTCATCTCAGCGCGACGCTTAAGCAGCGACTCGAACAAATCACCGACAACGCTTGCGGCCGCAAGCAAGCTCATTACAACAAGAAAGCCAAGCCATCCCGACTGGGCGAGAATTTTTGATGGGACCGTATCATGTAGAGCAGAAATCATTGTGCTTCCGGCGCCAATNNGCAAGCTTACGCCGGCCAAATGCTTTGCCAGAAAAGTAAGCCCCGATATCCGCAACCCACACTATCGCCATTGCAGAAAACAGGAACACGGGAGAATGCAGAAACAAGGCCGTCATAGCGACAAAACAGCCAAAAATGCTGACACCATAGATGCCGCTTAATATGCCACTGGAAAAACTAGTTAGCGTAGGCAAGCCAAATGCAAGCGCAGGAAGCAGCCTTGCGCACCAAAAAAGTACGCAAACAACAAACAATAATGGCAGCGCAGGCCCGTACAATGGGGTACTGACCAGAGAAATATAGAGAAATAAGGCAGACCACACCAGCGCCATAGGGATGGGGGCAGGCTTTTTGAATAAGCGCTGATTTTCCCACATCGCAGCACCAAAAAAGAGTGTGGCGACAACTGCAAAAGCAGGCACAGAGCCGGAATACATAATCGGCAACAAAACAGCCAACAGCACCAACGCGGTGATAACACGGGTTTTAAGCATTGATTGGCCTATTGAAGTTATGATGCCTGGTCTATCACTTGAGAACTCGTTCGACCAAACCGGCGTTCTCTGGCCTGATACGATTTAATTGCGTCATCCAGCGAAGACGCATCAAAATCTGGCCAGAATGTATCCGAAAAATACAATTCACTATAGGCTAATTGCCATAATAAAAAATTGGATATTCGTGTTTCTCCACCAGTACGTATGAATAAATCTGGCTCGGGAGCATATGCCATGGACAAATACGGGGCGAGCTGATCTTCGGTAATGGCAGTGCCTGATTTATCATCCATTTGAAGACGATTAAAGGCCTGCACAATATCCCATCTACCACCATAATTCGCACAGACAGTCACCGTTAGACCTTTATTATTTGCCGTCTTCGCTTCTGCCGTCTGTATCATTTTTTGCAGCTGCACATCGAATCTGGACAAGTCACCGACCACCTTCAAGCGAACATCATTGGCATGCATTTTTGAGACTTCTTTTTCAAGCGCAGTCACAAAAAGGCGCATGAGTAAAGAAACCTCTTCTGCCGGCCTGCGCCAATTTTCAGAGCTGAATGCAAACAAAGTCAGATATTTCACATCGCGCCTGATGCATGCCTCAACGACACCTCTTACCGCCTCCACGCCTTTTGCATGGCCAGCAACGCGCGGCAAAAATCGTTTGGTTGCCCAGCGGCCATTGCCATCCATGATGATGGCAATATGCCGGGGGACTGTACCAACAACAGGAATATCTTTAGTCGAGCTAATGTGAACCATGTATATCCAGATTAAATGAAAAGAACTTGCTAACCGACATCTATACGGTCAACACTTCCTTTTCTTTCTCAGCAAGCAACTTATCCACTTCTGAAACTGATTTATCGGTCAATTTCTGAATATCGTCTTGAGCACGACGCTCATCGTCTTCAGAACAAGCCTTATCTTTCACCAATTTCTTCAATGACTCATTCGCATCACGACGGATATTGCGAATAGCGATTTTCGCATCTTCGCCTTCGGTCTTCACCAGCTTCACCATCTCTTTACGGCGCTCTTCGGTCAGCGGAGGGGTTGGCACACGAATGACGTCGCCCTGAGTAGAGGGGTTCAATCCCAGATCCGCATCGCGTATCGCTTTTTCGATAGTGGAGATCATCTTTTTCTCCCACGCCTGCACACCGATTGTTCGCGCATCAATCAGAGTTACGTTAGCCACCTGAGTAATATTAGTCGGGGCGCCGTAGTAATCGACCATCACGTGATCAAGTATGCCCGTATGCGCACGCCCGGTACGGACTTTAGAGAGATCTGCCTTCAGAGTCTCGATCGACTTCTGCATTCTTTCTACTGTATTTTTTTTTATGTCTATGACAGTCATGTCATTCTCCTTTGCTATTGAGAATACCAAATAATATTAACTATTATTTAATGCTATTATTTTTTTCACGAAAACAACAAACCAAAAATCTGGCTCGCGACCATGTGTGCGTTAAGCTACCGCATTTATCGATGAATTGAGACCGCGAATTATACGTGTACTAACGTACCTTCGTCTCCACCCATAATCAGATTTTTCAGGGCGCCTGGCTTCACAATCGAAAACACTTTGATCGGCAATTTTTGATCACGGCACAGAGCGAATGCCGTCGCATCCATGACTTGCAAATGGCGGGAAATTGCCTCGTCAAAAGAAATAGTCGAATAACGCGTTGCAGCCGGATCTTTTTTAGGATCAGCAGTGTAAACGCCATCCACCTTAGTCGCCTTAAGAACGACTTCCGCACCGATTTCAGATCCACGCAAAGCTGCTGCGGTATCGGTAGTAAAAAATGGATTGCCGGTACCGGCGGCAAAAATGACAACCTTGCCCTCTTCCAGATATTGCAATGCTTTAGGGCGCACATACGGCTCCACCACTTGCTCGATGGCGATGGCTGACATTACCCTTGCCGTCACACCAGCTTGTCGCATTGCATCGCCCAAGGCCAAGGCGTTCATCACAGTTGCCAGCATACCCATATAGTCAGCAGTAGCCCTATCCATGCCTTGCGCACCAGGAGCAACGCCACGGAAAATATTCCCGCCCCCGATAACAATGGCTAGCTCTACGCCCAACTTGGAAATTTCGGCGACATCAGCGACCATGCGCTCGATGGTAGCGCGATTGATCCCGTAAGAATCATCGCCCATCAAGGCTTCGCCAGAAAGTTTCAAAAGCACGCGCTTATAAGCTGGTTTGGTCACGGTCTGGACTCCTTTGAGGTGAATGAAGATATTTCTGTAAAAACTCTGAAGCGAATCAACGACTTGATGCGTTGCCATCAAAACATTTACAAAAATAGCCTGAACATTAAACCGATTAAATTCAGTTTAAAAAAACGGGCCTTTCGGCCCGTTTTTTTTGCCTAATTACGCTTGTTTTGCTGCGGCAACCTGAGCTGCCACTTCTGCTGCAAAATCGTCCTGCTTCTTCTCGATCCCTTCGCCAACCACATACATGGTGAAAGACTTAACCGAGGCACCAACAGATTTCAACATTTGTTCAACTGTTTGCTTGTCGTTCTTAACGAAAGTCTGGTTCAGCAAAGAAACTTCCTTCAGGAATTTCTGAACCGATCCTTCGACCATCTTAGTGACGATGTCGGCAGGCTTGCCGGACTCAGCGGCCTTAAGGGCAGCAACTGAACGTTCTTTTTCGATCAAATCTGCCGGCACTTCATCGGCAGATAAAGAAACTGGCTTCATCGCTGCGATATGCATCGCGACATCCTTACCAACTTGCTCGTCAGCAGCATCAAATTCAACGACTACACCGATGCGGGTGCCATGCAAATAGGAAGTCAGTTTCGCATTTGTCTCAAAACGCTTGAAACGGCGAATAGACATATTCTCACCGATCTTACCAATCAAGGCAGCGCGAGTTGACTCTACAGTGCCACCTTCGAGAGGAAGGACTGACAATGCAGCGACATCAGCAGGATTGTGCTCTGCCACCAATTTGGCACATGCGTTAACGAAAGCGATGAAATCATCATTTTTTGTAACGAAATCTGTTTCACAATTTACCTCGATCAAGGCAGCAACACCGCCGGAAACAACAGAGGCAACAACGCCTTCTGCAGTCACGCGTGAAGCTGCTTTAGATGCCTTGCTACCTAACTTAACACGCAGAATCTCTTCTGCACGTTCCATATCACCATCGGCTTCAGTCAATGCTTTTTTGCACTCCATCATTGGCGCATCTGTCTTCGCGCGCAATTCACCTACCATCGCTGCTGTAATCGCGGCCATGTTTTTCTCCTAGTTCCGTCACATCATCAAGATGCGAGCAATAAATTCTGTTTAAAAAAAGGGGCGAACTATTGTTTGCCCCTTCNNTTAACCGCTTCCAGCACTTCATTGACGGCATTAGCACGACCTTCCAAAATCGCATCAGCAACGCCACGAGCGTACAGAGCGATCGCTTTGGATGAGTCATCATTACCAGGAATGATGTAAGTAACGCCATCCGGAGAATGGTTAGTATCAACAACACCAATAACAGGGATACCCAATTTAGCTGCTTCAGTGATGGCACCTTTGTGGAAGCCAACGTCAACAACAAAAATTGCATCAGGCACGCCGCCCATATCCTTGATACCGCCGATGGATTTTTGCAACTTAACCATTTCGCGCTGGAACATCAAAGCTTCTTTTTTAGACAGTTTCTCTACAGAACCGTCTTCAACCATAGCTTCCATATCTTTCAGGCGCTTGATCGAGGTCTTGACAGTTTTAAAGTTAGTCAACATACCACCCAACCAGCGTTGATCAACGAAAGGCATGCCAGCGCGTTGCGCTTCAGCAGAGATCAGATCACGCGCTTGACGCTTAGTACCAACCATCAGAACTGTGCCGCGATTAGATGACAATTGACGGATGTATTTCATCGCCTCTTGGTACATGGCCAAGGTTTTTTCCAGATTGACGATATGAATCTTGTTGCGATGACCGAAGATGAACGGTGCCATCTTAGGATTCCAAAAACGGGTTTGGTGACCAAAATGGACGCCAGCTTCCAGCATTTCACGCATTGTTACAGACATAATAACTCCAGGGTTAGGTCTTGAATCCAAATCAGTGATCCCTTGTTAGATAACTTCAGGACACCCTTTTCGATCAGATTCGTTCTTAAAAAAATAAAATTTACATCAACNNGGCCTGGACTATAATCTCACCTCATTGACAGACACTTCACATAACTAAGCATGACATCCATTTCAATTAAATCAGCAGAAGATATCGCAGGCATGCGGGTAGCCGGCAGACTTGGCTCCGAAGTACTCGATTATATTACCCCGTTCGTTAAGGCCGGCGTCACCACTGGCGAAATTGATCGCCTTTGCCACGAATACATGTCAAACGTACAAGGGACAATTCCAGCACCGCTCAACTACTGCCCGCCTGGCTATACCCCTTATCCAAAAGCCATCTGCACCTCGGTCAATGACGTCATCTGTCATGGCATTCCGGGTGACAAAGTATTAAAAAATGGCGATGTTGTCAATCTTGACATTACCGTCATCAAAGATGGTTACCATGGAGACAATAGCCGCATGTTTCTGATTGGCGAACCGTCCATCCTGGCCAAACGCCTGAGCGAAATTACCTATGAATGCATGTGGCTAGGCATATCCATGGTAAAACCAGGAAATCACCTCGGCGACATCGGCCATATTATTCAACAGCATGCAGAAAAGTCTGGCTACAGCGTGGTACGGGAATTCTGCGGTCACGGCATAGGCAAAGTGTTCCACGAAGAGCCACAGGTTCTGCATTATGGCCGCCCGGGTACGCTTGACAAGCTGGAAGCCGGGATGATCTTCACCATCGAACCGATGATCAACGCGGGGCGGCGCGAAATTAAGGAAATGGGTGATGGCTGGACCATCAAAACCAAAGACAGAAGCCTGTCGGCACAGTGGGAGCATACCGTTCTTGTCACTGAAACCGGTTATGAAATTCTTACCTTATCGGCAGGATCGCCACCGCCACCTGCGTTCATCAAGACTGTTTAAATGCGGCTGGAAGGAATGCGACCATGACTGCAACGGCACTTCCTGCGCTCGCATTCAAGCAAGAATTGAAGTCTGCGCAGCAGCTCATTATTGCGACATTCAAGGAAAACACCAAAGCAGAACAGCTTTTGCATAATCTGTGCCGCTGTGTTGATGGTGTTTTAGCGAAAATCTGGAAACAATTTAGCTTTCCGAAGCAAATGGCCTTGGTCGCCGTCGGTGGATATGGCAGAGGCGAGTTATTTCCCTATTCAGATGTCGATGTTCTGATTTTGCTGTCAGAGCGACCGGACGCAAAACTGCGTGAAAAACTGGAAAGTTTAGTGCAAATTTTCTGGGATATCGGGCTCGATATTGGCCATAGCATCCGTACCGTGGACGAATGCATGGAAGAGGCGGCAGCGGATATTACCGTCAAAACCAGCCTGCTTGAAGCGCGCCTCGTTACGGGAAGCCGCAATCTTTTCCGCCATCTGCAAGAGCGCTACGACGAGGACATGAATCCGCAGCAATTTTTCCAGGCAAAACTTCTTGAATTGCAACAGCGTCACGTCAAATACGAGGACACGCCCTACAGTCTGGAACCCAATTGCAAGGAAAGCCCGGGCGGGCTGCGGGACCTGCAAGTCATCCTGTGGGTAGCGAAAGCTGCAAAACTGGGAAATTCCTGGAGAGAACTGGCTGAACGAGGTCTCATCACGGCGACAGAAGCCCATCAATTGAAACGCAATGAGCGGGCATTTAAAGACATACGCATACGTCTGCACATACACACTGGCCGACGCGAAGACCGCCTGATTTTTGATGCCCAGACTCCAATCGCTGAGACCTTTGGCTTTAAGACCACAGAATCTCGCCGCGCCAGCGAATATCTGATGCAACGCTATTACTGGGCGGCCAAGGCCGTCACCCAGTTAAATACAATATTATTGCAAAATATCGAAGCCAGCCTGTTCCCGCAGCCATCGGCACCGCAGCCAATCAATGAGCGCTTCAATGAAGTCAATGGTTTCATCGACATCGCCAACGACGACGTGTTTACCAACACCCCATCGGCCATGCTGGAAGTATTTTTGCTTCTGGCGCAACATTCGAAATTAAAGGACATGACGGCGCGGACTTTACGTGCGCTCTGGCACGCACGTTTTTTGATTGACGCCGGATTCCGTCACGACATATTCAATCGTGCGCTGTTTTTACAGATTATTCAGGCACCACAAGGCATTACCCATGCCTTGCGCCACATGAACCAGATGAGCATACTGGGGCGCTACCTGCCCAACTTCCGCCGCATTATCGGACAGATGCAGCACGATCTGTTTCACGCATACACGGTCGATCAGCACATCTTGCTGGTAGTGCGCAACCTGCGCCGGTTTACCATGACAGAACATGCACACGAATATCCGTTTTGCAGTCAGTTAATGGCAAACTTTACGCAACCTTGGGTGCTTTACATTGCCGCCTTATTCCATGATATTGCCAAGGGACGCAACGGCGACCATTCCACCTTGGGCATGGCTGACGCCAAGCGGTTTTGCCATGATCACGGGATCTCCAAGGCGAATTCGGAATTGATTGTTTTTCTTGTGCAAAATCACCTGACCATGTCACATGTCGCACAAAAACAGGATTTATCCGATCCCGACGTTGTGCAGGCTTTTGTTAACCTGGTCAAGGACGAGCGCCATCTGACTGCGCTGTATTTATTGACGGTATCTGACATCCGTGGCACCAGCCCGAAGGTATGGAATGCGTGGAAAGGCAAATTGCTGGAGGACCTGTACAGGATCAGCTTGCGCGTACTTGGCGGCGAAGCCCCATCGAAAGACCGGGAACTGAAAAACCGCCAGGAAGAAGCCTTAAAATCCTTGCGCCTGCATGGCTTACCCAACAGTGCGCATGAACGGCTATGGCAGCAGCTGGATATGGCGTATTTTTTGCGCCATGACGCTTCTGATATCGCCTGGCAGACACGTTCCCTGCATGACAGGATCGATAGCGCTGTGCCGGTTGTCAAATGCCGCTTATCGCCGATAGGCGAAGGCTTGCAAGTGGTGGTCTATGTCAAAGATCAGGCGGATTTATTTGCGCGTATCTGCAATTATTTTGATAGTAAAAATTTCGGCATTCTGGATGCAAAAATTCACACGACCAAAAGTGGCTATGCGCTCGATACTTTCCTGGTCACGGAACCTGCGTTTGCCGCCAATTACCGCGACATCATCAACCTGATCGAGCACGAACTTTCAGATATTTTGTTTCGGCAAGCCCCTTTATCGCCGCCCAACCGCGGCAGGCTATCGCGTTTATCAAGAACATTCCCTATCGTGCCTAGCGTAGACTTACGGCCGGACGAAAAAGGACAGTATTACCTGCTCTCGATTTCCGCCAACGACCGCAATGGCCTTTTGTACGCGGTCGCCAATGTCCTGACCAAATACAAAATCAATCTGCACACCGCCAAGATCATGACGCTGGGCGAACGCGTGGAAGACGTTTTTCTGGTCGATGGCGCAGCGCTGCAGAGTGCCAGAGTTCAACTGCAATTTGAAACCGATTTACTTGACGCCCTGCGCGTCTGACTGTTTTAGTATCATTCACACTTTATTCGCATCCACCTTATCCAATAGCGACCAATCAAGACCATGACAGAATTATTACGCCTCTCCAAAAGAATGTCCGAACTGGGACTGTGTTCACGCCGTGAGGCGGACGAATGGATAGCGCGTGGCTGGGTTCGTGTTGACGGGAAAATTGTGTCCGAACTCGGCAGCAAGGTTTTCCCCCATCAGCGCGTATCGGTCGAACGACAGGCCGCAGCAGAGCAATCCAAGCGCGTCACTATCCTTATCAACAAGCCGGTGGGCTATGTCAGCGGACAAGCCGAAGACGGCCATCAACCCGCCATCGCCCTGATAAAAGCGGAGACGCGCTGGAACGAAGACGATGTTGATAACGAGTTTCACCCTACCCAGCTCAGAAGCCTGGTGCCGGCGGGACGACTCGATATCGACTCAGTCGGCTTGCTGGTGTTGACGCAAGACGGGCGCATCGCCAAACATCTGATCGGCGAAACCACCTCGGTGGACAAGGAATATCTGGTGCGTGTGCAGTACAGCAAGCCGGGACGTTTGCCGGAAAAAGATTTACGCTTGCTCAATCATGGCTTGAGTCTCGATGGAAAGAAGCTCATCCCCGCCAAGGTACGCTGGCAGAACGATGACCAGCTGAACTTCATCCTGATGGAGGGAAAAAAACGCCAGATCCGCCGCATGTGCGAAATGGTCGGGCTCACTGTGCTGGGGCTAAAACGCGTGCGCATAGGCAAGGTAAAGCTGGGCAAACTGCCGGAAGGTCAATGGCGTTACCTGCGTGACGACGAACAGTTCTAGGCAGCTGCGGCACGCTCAAACATATACTCCCCTAAAAATATATTAAATTTCACTTATGGCGCACGTAATTAGTGCGCCACCGAAAAATACTGAAGGGAGTATGTTGAAAAAATCTGTTCAATCATCCTGATTCGGGTCCATCTCAGGAAACAATACCTCGGTGTAGCCGAACTGGGATAAATCCCTGATACGCATGGGATAAAGCACACCATTCAGATGGTCGCACTCATGCTGAACGACACGCGCATGAAATCCATCGACTTCCCGGCTGATCTTCTGACCGAATTGATCTACGCCCTCGTAACGCAACTTGCTCCAGCGCGGCACCATACCGCGCAAACCGGGCACCGATAGGCAGCCTTCCCACGCCTCATCCATCTCATCGGAGAGCGGCGTCAGCACAGGGTTCAACAAAACCGTTTCGGGCACATTCGGCGCATCGGGATAGCGCGGATTACTCTTGAAACCAAAAATCACCAGTTGCAGGTTGACGCCGATCTGAGGGGCGGCCAGACCTGCGCCGTTTGCTGCCGCCATGGTTTCAAACATATCCGCGATTAAAGCGGACAATTCGGGCGTATTAAATTGCACGACAGGCTCGGCGATGCGCAATAACCTGGCATCGCCCATCTTAAGTATTT
>CXWL01008568.1_pt1 | contig 17359 bp, 10 predicted proteins | sample 590931 | NCBI WGS metagenome assembly CXWL01 (sample SAMEA3498368, study PRJEB10139) | groundwater metagenome | biome: water well; material: biofilm material | place: Germany | collected 2015-04-27 | reverse complement strand
GTCGAGTATGAAGCGAGGACGGCAGTTGCTTAACCAGGTGTCCACGGAATTGGGGGAAGGTCAGGGTGAGATTAAGAACCAGACAGTCATTGCGTGTGAAGCTGACAATACATAGGTTCCTCAGTAAGAATCACTCTGACAAACCCTCCTTGTATTGTTGAGGCGCTCTTTGCCTGCAAGCCTTGACTGAAAATTTCCCAGTTTTGACGGTGCTGAAAACTTTGCAAAAGGACCGAATTCCTTTGAATCCATCGACGCTACAGAATCCCGCTCAGCTATAGCAGGCGGTGGAAACCCTTGATTCTTGCTCAACACGCCGTCGTCACGTCTATCCCACACCAATACCGGGACAGCTCGCCGGATACTCAAAAAGGCTGTCCTCTTCATTCGTCGTTCGTGAAGCGTATTTCGTTCCGGATTCGGACGTTTCACGCTTCACGGTTCACGAGCATGCCGATGGCGGCCGTTTTCAGCATCCTGCTAGGGCTTGAGGTGGCGCGTGGGCCATCCGTCAGCAAGCCTGATCCTCATCAGACGAGTGCTGCGCTGGCACTGACCAGGCATCTTCTTCCTCATCGAATGGGCTGTGTGCATTGGTTTGTGGAAGGTGAAGGAGTTGTAGGGCGGTGACCGTCAGGGTGCAGGCGGAGAACTGCTCTTCGACTTTTCCGGTGACGAGGTAGCAGTGGTTCGGGGTCAGGAGGTGGCCGACCGTGCGGTAGATTTTCGGAAAGAAGGTGGCATCGAACACCGCGGTGCTGTCCTCTAAGGTGACAAACTCCATCGGCTCGCCCTGCTTGGTCTGAACAACCTTTTCGGTCAGTACTACTCCAGCCAAGGTGACTGTCCGGCCCACGTGTTGGGCCAGTGCGCAGGCAGGAATGCAGGCGGTGTGCAGCAGACGGTGCCAGTGCTGCTCCAAGGGATGGCAGCGCAGGGGGAAGCCGAACAGCTGTCTTTCGTGCTGTATCTTTTGTCCTTCCGTATAGTCCGGAGGGACCGGCGTGTAGGTGGATGAGGCGTCGGCGTGCCAGGCGAACATCCTCCACAGGAGCGCGGGCCTGGTCAGGTCGCCCGCCAGCGAGTCGAATCCGCCGGCTTTGATCAACAGCCGAGTCTGCGAAGGATCTGGGCGGCGGCGATCGAGATAGTCGGAGAGGGAGCGAAAGGGGCCGTGCGCCGCACGGTCTGCGCAGAGCCGTTCGACGGTAGCCTTGTGCAGGCCTTTGATCTGCATCAGCCCCACACGTAGCGTCTGTCCGGATCCAGTGTAGTGCCACTCGCTGGCGTTGATATCCGGTGGCAGAATCGTCAGTCCCATCCGGCGCGTTTCCGACAGGTAGGCGTAGGGAGAATAGAATCCTCCTTGATTGCTGAGGACGGCAGCCATGAACTCCGCCGGATAATGTGCGCGGAGATAGACAGATTTATATGACACCTGTGCATAGCTGGCGCTGTGGGGTTTGCAGAAACTGTAGCCGGCAAAGGACATGATCATGGCCCAGATCTGGTCGATGATCGGGCGCGTGACGCCTCTGACTGTGGCACCCACGACGAATTGCTGGTGATAGTCGTCGAGCCGGCGCTGCTTGTGTTTCTTGCTCAGGACTTTGCGGAGCTGGTCTCCGTCCTCCACCGAGAACCCGCCTAACGCCATTGTGACTTTGATGACATCTTCTTGATAGACCATGATGCCGAAGGTCTCGGCTAGATGAGTGTGGAGTGAAACACTGAAGACGGATCTCGCCTGAAGCTGCGGTGGTCGCTTGCCGTTTGAAGATCAGCGGGGGGCACAGGAACGAGAGTTTCCCGACGATGCGCCGTCTGTCGTGTTAGCGCGGCGTCTTCTCTGAGAGGTCCGGTTGGCCATGGTACTTCATGTGGCGAAAGAAGATTCCCACATAGGCCATGACGAGGAGATAGATGCCTGACACCGTCATCAGCACGAGTGTGGCCACGTACCAGAACGGCGGACTGGCGGTGCCTTTAGGGGCAGGCAGAAGGTGGACGCGCCCTACGCACGTGAGAGCCGCGGCCAGCAGGAACACCACGATGGCAAAGGCGATGCGTGGGATCGAGTGACGTCGAAATCCTCCAGCCGTACTGAGCGACAAGCGGATATTGCGATCAAGCGCTTCGGAGAGTTCGAAGGTTTGGTTGGGGTGTTGGTTCAGCCAGATGAGAATGCGTCGCCACGCCACGGATCCGGCGACCAAGTTGGCACAGAGGCCACGGCGCGGTTTCCAGCGTGCCCACCAACTGGTTACGACCGCATGGGTGGGAGAGGCCTGGACTGTTGTGCCCTCCGCCCGGTCGCTGGGCGTCGCATCCTGTCGGCAGGTGGAGGGATTGAACGTGGGGACCGTCTGCACGGTCTCTGCCTGGTCGCCTGGCTTGGCTTCCTGTCGGTAGGCGTGCGTAGGGTTGGGGCATACCCAGAGCAGCACCCCGGCCAGCAGAGCAAGACTGTACGAGAGCGAAAAACCCTCATACCACCATCCGATCCACCCATAGCTGAGGAGGAGTCCCGTGACCACCGACGCGATCAAGGGGATGCGGAAGTAGGCCCAAATGAGAGCCGTGGCATAGACCCTGTCGACTTCGATAAAGTCTTTGGCGACGAATCGGCCCCATCGGCTGGTCGGCGTCTGGGGCTGGGGGGAAGCGGTTGATGGCGTTAGTGTCTTGATGTTCGGCTCATCGATCACTTCTGCGAGCAGTCCGTCGAACAGCGTTTGATCTTTCCAGTATTGGATATGCGCGACCCCTGGGACCGAATATCGACGGAACACCACATCCCGATAGGTGACCGGAATGGTGGTATCAAAGACTTTGCTGTAGTTGGGGCATTTCTGGGCGGTGTCGAGATGATGGCCGACCGGGTCCTGCTCGTCGCAGAGGTTGTAATGCGCGATGCGATGTTGATTCGTGTCGTCCAGCCACCCCTGACTCCAGTCAGTGGGGAACGAGTGGTGGCTCAGTCCCATGTGCCGATAGTTGTGATGCCAGAGCGTGAGGAACTTGTCGATGGGCGATCCCAAGGTAATGAAGTGCTTCACGTGGTTGCGCCACAGGAGGAGCGGGGGTTCGGGATACTTGGGTGAAGCATCCGGTTTCGGCATCGTTGCGCCGTGGAGTTCGCTGAACTGCGGATAGCGGGTACCGAACAGGGCCCAGCTCTCTTCGGCGTTCGGCAAGTCTGTGCGGCGGGGGTGTTTCATCAGATCGGACACCAGCCCGACCCAGGATTCATTGTCGTAATCCTCTCGCTCATTGTAGCCCGGAAAGGGAAGGGAGCCGCTGGGGTGCCGTTCGTTGCCGTCGCGGATGCTGTCTTTCGCGAAGGCGTAGATCAGGGCATCGAAACTCAGCACGCTCCCCAGGCTATGGGCGATGACGGTATAGATCGGCGGTACGTACGGCTCATCGGCTCGCTCCCGTTCGAACCGGCACCATTGGATGTAGTCGCGCAGGTGAATCTCGTCCATTACCGTATGGAATCGGCGGATCGCCTGGCCGCGGGTGCGGGCGTAATCGCCATACAGGTGCAGGTCGCCGATGACATCCCGAAAGATGGTCTTGGCCGCCTCAGGAAAGTAATAGGTCAGCAGGGCCTTCATCGGCACCAGGGTTCGTTCGATCTCGTACAGGAGGGGCATCACCCAGCAGGCCGACCAATTGGGCGGGGTAAAGGGCGGCTGGAGTCGATCGATCAGGGCTGACGCCCAATGTTCCGGCGTGGATCCAAAGTCGGTTTGATGCGTTTGGAGAATGTCGGCCCAGCGCATATCCACGAAGCGAAAGTTCTGCCCGGCGGTGCGGGCGGCGCGTGTGCCGTCGAAGGTGCCCGTGTCGGCGGTCGGGTCGACGGGAATTCCACGAAACTCCGACCAGCCGTGTCCAGCCCCAGTCCGGCGCATCGACAGGGACGACAGGTTAGCAGGGAGTAGCGCGCGGTAGGGCGTATTCGTCTTGTCTTTCGCCCGCGCCTCGGCAAAGCGGTGGACCACTTCCACTGTGGTTTCGTTATAGCGCTGCTCGCCGATGCCATGCACGACAATGATGTAGTGGCGTTGAGGAGAGCGAGTGGCATCCATGCCTGGTCCTCTTTCTCTAGCGCGGGTCGGTGAGCAGACCAAGGCATGGTAGTCTGGCACCACAGCTCTGTCAAATCGGTCTGTTTTGTTGGGAAGAACAGATCGGCGAGGAGTAATCCTGCTAACCTTCACACTGGCCGTTCAGCAAGGTCGCAGTAACGAAGCCTGGCCGGGAGGATCAGGTCAGGCCTGATTCTCGGTCTGCGCCTGCCGGCTCAGACTGAGCACGGGTTTGGATATGCTAGGATGTTTGCTATGCCGCCGTTCACACTTCAAGCCCCCTTTGTTCCCTGTGGGGACCAAGTCCAGGCCATCGAGAAACTGGTGGCTGGGATTACGGGAAATACGAAACATCAGGTCTTACTGGGGGTGACGGGGTCGGGCAAGACCTTCACGATGGCGAACCTGGTGGCGTCAGTGCAGAAGCCCACGCTCGTGCTGGTCCATAACAAAACTCTCGCCGGGCAGTTGTTTCACGAGTTCAAGGCCTTCTTTCCGCAGAATGCCGTGGAGTACTTCGTCAGCTACTACGATTACTATCAGCCGGAAGCGTATATCCCCCACACGGACACCTACATCGCGAAAGACTCCTCGATTAACGATGCGATCGATCAGATGCGCCACTCGGCGACGCGGTCGCTGTTGGAACGGAATGACGTGATCATCGTGTCGTCGGTGTCGTGCATCTATGGCCTGGGGTCGCCTGAGGTCTATCACGACATGTTGATCCATCTCGAAGAGGGGATGGAGATTCGGCGCGAGAAGATTTTGGCCAAGTTGGTCGAGATTCAATATGCACGCAACGACACGGATTTTCACCGCGGCACGTTTCGCGCACGCGGCGACGTCATTGAGATTTTCCCGGCTTCGTCGGATGCGGTGTCGGTGCGAATCGAACTCTTTGGCGACACTGTCGATGCGATTCACGAAATCGATCCGCTGACGGGCAAATCGCTCCGGCGATTGCCGAAAGTGCCGATCTATCCGAACACGCACTATCTGATCGCACCGGATCGGTACCAACGTGCGATTAGTGGGATTGAGATTGAGCTCGATGAGCGTGTGCTGGCGTTTCAGCGCGAAGGGAAATTGCTGGAAGCGCAACGCATCGAGCAGCGCACGAAGTTCGATTTGGAGATGATCCGCGCGATGGGCTATTGCCATGGCATCGAGAACTATTCGCGTCATTTGAGCGGGCGCTCGGCGGGCGAACCGCCGCCGACGCTGATAGATTATTTCCCCAAAGATTTTCTGATGATTATCGACGAGTCGCATGCGGCGATTCCGCAGGTGCAGGGGATGTATGAAGGGGATCGCTCGCGCAAGCGCAATCTGATCGAATATGGGTTTCGACTTCCGTCCGCTCTGGATAATCGGCCGCTGATGTTCAAGGAGTTCGAGCGGTGCGTGCAGCAGGTGGTGTATGTCTCGGCCACGCCAGGTCCTTATGAGTTGCAACATGCCGGGAAGCACGTGGTCGAGCAGATCATTCGGCCCACCGGCTTGATCGACCCAGTGATCGAGGTGAAACCGGCTCGTGGGCAGGTGGATGATTTGCTCGGCGAAGTCCGTCGAACGGTGGTCAAAGGCGGTCGGGTGTTGGTGACCACGTTGACGAAACGGATGGCAGAAGACCTTACGGAATATCTTCACGACTTGGGCATCAAAGTCCGGTATCTCCACTCGGATATTAAAACGCTGGAGCGGGCTGAAATTATCAGGGATCTGCGGCGCGGCGTGTTCGATGTGCTGGTCGGGATTAATCTGTTGAGGGAAGGGCTTGATCTCCCTGAGGTCAGCCTCGTGGCCATTCTGGATGCGGATAAGGAAGGCTATCTGCGTTCGCACCGCTCGCTGATTCAGACCGCTGGGCGCGCCGCACGGCATCTCGAAGGTCGGGTAATTTTCTATGGCGATGTCATCACGGAGTCTATGCGCCTCGCTATCGATGAAACGGCTCGTCGTCGCCGAATTCAGGAGGACTACAATATCGCCCACGGCATTACGCCAATCGGTGTCAGTAAGACCATCTCTGCGTTGAATTACAACATGGCCCAAAGCGATTATATTGCGTTGGATATGGTCGCTGAGGAGCTGGTGTCCTATGGAGCAAACCGGGCGGATGCCACGGAACAACAGGCGACGGTGGCCCGGTTGGAAGTGGAGATGAAGATGGCGGCAAAGAACTTGGAGTTCGAACGCGCGGCAGCCTTGCGCGACCGCCTTCGAACGCTACGATTGCTTGAATTGGAAGTACCTCAGGGGTAGGACGAGCCAGCAGCAGAACGCCCATTTCGACACATACTCTGGACAGGAGGAATATCAATCCTCAGGACGCTCACCTCGGCCGTTCAGCAAGGCCGCAGCAAGCGAAGAGGCGACGCGTACTCTTGTACGCAGAGCCTCTGAGCGAAGCGAGAACGCCGCTGGGCGGCCGAGGTGAGCGTCCTGCTAGGCGTTTCGGTAGAGATAGATGCCGAGGAAAATCCCGAGAAAGGTCAGCAGATTCATCCGGACGTTGAACCCGAGGGTCAATTTCATGAGAACCAGATCCAGCGTCAGGGGCGGCGAGATGCCGGGTGTGATCGCGGTAGAAAAGATGTTCTGAATGGCGCCTTGCGGGGCCATAATCCGGAGAATTTCACCAAGGACCCCGCCCAGCAACCCTCCGATTAAAATAAAGATCAGTAGCACCCACGGTGATTTCCGCATTCAGCTCCTTGTCGTCCTCCAGGCACGCACACACTCAATCTATTGTGGCCGAATTTATCGAAGCCTCTAGATATTGTCAAGAAAACCTGTCGATGTGTGTCATCGTTCTGGCGATGTGATCGTCTGTCCGAATGGAAGTGAGCATTTCGGTGCGACGTCCAGAATTGTCGCGACATTCGAGAAGTAACGGGCTGTAATCTCTTTAGGTGGGAATGACGGCCAATAATATTGACAGAGAAAAACTATCCGGCTATCTTAACGCTTCGCTGGAGTATCGCAAGCGCTGGGAACCTTGCGATACAACGTGATTTATAATGTGTCGTTCTCCTGCCAAGGCAGGCTTCGTGCTCCCTGGTCAGGGTCAGTGTGCGGTAGTGGTTTATTTTCATCCCTAAGGAGGCCGGTCCATGTATCATTCCAAGGGTTCCGTTTCTCTTCGGAGTTTGCTCGGCGTCGTCGCCGGCGGCGCACTCTTCTGGGCGCCACCGGTGACGTTGGCTGAGTCACCCTCCCACGATGGGCATGCGAATGCTCAACCCGTGGCGATGACTCACCAGACATCGGATTGGGCTGAAAAGCTCAAGGGGCAGACGATTGTCGAAAATACCATCGAGGGCCGCGGTGATCGCGCCGCCATGGTGGAGCTGCAGCATCAACGGGTCATGGATCACATGATGCAAGATCCCCAGCTGCAGCAGGCCAGTACAGGCATGTATAACAGCATGTCCATGATGCACCAGTACGGGGCGGGCGGTCAGGATTTTCTCTTGACCTCCGATCCTCGCACGGAACCGGTGGCTGCCGCTGGCGGTCGTTGCCCGGCCACAGCTCCCGTCAAGCACTACGATGTCTCCTCCATTAACGTGGAGATTACCCTCAATCAGTGGTTGGACTTCTATCCTGGCTATATGTATGCCTTGACGGAAGATTTGGACAAGATTCGCGCCGAGGAAGCTAAGAACAAGGCCGCGCGTGAAAAAGAGGGCTACGATCCAGGCGCCGTCCTCCCAGGCATTCAGGCTCAAATGATTCAACCGCTGGTGATTCGTGCGAATCAAGGCGATTGCCTCAAGATCTCTCTCCAGAACAAGTTGGAGGGTGGCGAGGATGTGAGCATGCACATCCATGGGTCCAGCATGATCGTGAGCGCAACGGGTAAGCCAGCCACGACCACTAACTCGGACACCATCGTGGCCAAAGATAAAACCGTGGAAATGGAGTGGTACATCCACCCCAGCACCCAAGAGGGTGGACGTCAGTTCCACAGCTTCAGCAACGACCGTGAGTTGACCGTGATGGGCATGTTCGGAACGTTTGTGGTGGAGCCACGGGGATCCGAATATCTTGAACCACTCGGATCGGGCGAGGCCACAGCGGCGCGAAGCGGCTGGCAGGTCATGATTAAGAACGGCACGGGTCCGGACTTCAGGGAATTTGTGCTGATCTATCACGAAGTTGGTGACGAAGCCTTCCGTCCAGTGAACAAGAAGGGCGAGTTCTTGCCGCAGCGCGATCCGCTGACTGATGCCTACCGTCCAGGTGGCCGCGCCATCAACTATCGTAGCGAACCATTCGGTATCAACAACATGCATGTGCAACACGAGTATTTTGGGTTCGAGGACGAGTCCATGGGGTATAGCTCCTATACCTTTGGCGATCCTTCTCCCACGATTCCTCGTTCCTACATGGGCGATCCCGCCAAATTCCGATTGGTGCACGGCGGGTCGGAAGTGTTCCACTCGCACCATCCTCATGGGGGAACCATTCGTTGGCCGCGCAGCCCACGGGCGATTGATGAAATGCCCATGTGGCATGCCGCAAAGAATGGTCCTGTGAAGTATCCGGTGATCCGTGCCAAGACCGACCGTGTGGACGTGGAAGTCATCGGGCCGTCAGAAGCCGTTGACCTCGAAACTGAGTGCGGTTCTGGTCTCTGCCAACAATTAGCGGGAGATTTCTTGTTCCATTGCCATGTGGCCCACCACTATGTTGCGGGCATGTGGGGCTATTGGCGCGTGTACAACACCATTCAGCAGGGCGACCAAAAATTGGACACCATGCCTGAGATGCGTGAGTTGCCTGACCGCAAGGGCCGAATCCGAGCCGGCGTGACGTCAGAGAAGTTGATTGGCAGCACGGTCGACTGGTTCGGCAAGCAGTTCAAGATTGTGGAAAAGGGCAAGAGCAATTGGAAAACCAATCCAGCCGTCGTGAATATTAAGGATTGGGTGTCCATGCAGTTCCCACCGCAGGGCAAACCTGGCCATAAAGATGACGAGAAGGGCCAGATTCAGTCCTACGATGCCACGGTGTTGGATTGGACCTGGGACGGCAATCGTGCCATGAGCGAGAAGGAAAGCACGATTGATAATCCCAAGTTTAAATCGACCCATCCGGGGAAACGGCATGCCCTCGTATTTGAAGCCACAACCGGTAAAGTGGCGTGGCCCTATTTGACGCCACACTTTGGCAAGCGGGTCATGTTCTCGCCTGGTCACGTGGGCGCTCCATGGTTGGAGATGATTCACGTTGACGATAATGGTGATCGGACATCTGAAAATGCCAAGCCTGGTGAAAATGGTGTGTGGAGCTTGTGTCCGGAGAATGCCGGTCGCAAGTACTACAACATTCACTTCATCAAGCTCCCAATTACCTTGGCGAAGAAGCAGGGCAACGAGCCGCCGGTGATCGATCCGAACGGCTTGATCTATGTGTTGCATGAAGAGGAAGCGTCAATCCGAGCGAATGACGACCTCAAGTATCCGCTGGTGTATCGGGCCAATATCTATGATTGCATCGATTGGACGTTGACCAGCGAATGGGATGACGACGATTACACCAATTTCCAATCGTCGAAGATCAATATCCATCCGCATTTCCTCCAGTTCGACAACCAGGCATCGGACGGCGTGATCACCGGCTTCTCCTATGAACAGTCGGTGCGTCCGTTCACGATGTTGGAGAAGAAAGTGAATAAGGGCTTGCCGCCTCCCATGAACACCACCATCCTTGCGGCGGTGAAGAAGGGGGCGAAGGCCATTCAAGTGAAGAATGCCGCTCAGTATCATGTAAACACCGAAGTCTTGGTCGGAGCGGATAATGTGGGTGGGAACGAAGTCGCTCGTATTAAGGACATCAAGGGCAATACGCTCACGTTCGAGCGGCCGTTGAAGAACGACCATCCCAAAAATGATATCGTCACCGTTGAATTTGTCCGGCAGCGGCTCTGGGCCGATGCGGACGTGGGAACGGTATTTTGGCATGATCACGCCTTTGGGGCGACGACCTGGCCGCACGGTGGGTTCGGGACCTTGATCGTGGAGCCAGTGGGATCGACCTACCATGATCCCAAGACCGGAAAAGCGATTCGGAGCGGACCGATCGCAGATATTCGCACGTCGGAGCCGGTAGGCTACGGTGTGAACGGGAGTTTCCGTGAGCTGATGATTCAGGTTCATGACACGGTGCCGCATACCGTGAACATCGTCACGGCCGGCAATCCCCCTGGGCAGCCGATTGAAGTCGCCTTGGAGGCCGGAAAGACCGTGTCTTTCATGATGCCTGAGAAGTTGTACATGACGCCGATGCCGTTCCTGAACGGCGGTACCCATACGACAGGAAGCGGTCTGAATTTCCGCGCTGAGCCGGTTGCCCAACGATTGGCCAGCAATCCAGACTCTTCCAAGATCTTCAGCAGCGTGGTGCACGGAGATCCGGATACGCCGCTGTTGCGAGCCTATCTCGGAGACACGATGGTATTCCGTCTGCTCCACACGCTCATGAACGAAACCATGACCTGGACGCTGTCCGGCCATACGTTCTTGACCGAGCGTTATGCGGGAGATGCGAACCGAAAGAATTCGATCCATATCGGTATCGCAGAGCGGTATGACCTCGTGGTGCCACAAGCCGGCGGTCCGCGGTTGCAGGCTGGCGACTATATTCACTTCAACGGTCGGTCTTCGAAGTTCTCCGAAGGCGGCTGGAGTATCGTTCGGGTCTTCGATAAGGATCAGGCCGATCTTCAGAAACTGCCGGCGGGGTTCTCGCATCGGAATGAAATTCCCGAAGCGAAGCCAGTGTGTCCGGCGGATGCCCCAGTGAGAACGTTCAATGTGGTATCGATTGATTATCCGTCGATGAAGTTCAACCCAAAGGCACCGGAGTCTATTGAAGTGGACTTCGAGCGGAAAATTCAGATTACCAATCCAGAAGCCAAGATTTATGTTCTGGAAGATGAAGTTGTGAAGGTGGCTGAGGCGCAGCCCATGCCGTTGACACTTCGTGCCAACGTGGGCGATTGCATCAAGGTCAACTTTAAGAACAAGCTGAAAGAGGGCCGTGCGTCGTTCTCAGCGATCGGCCTCGCGTTCGATCCGAAGGATTCTCACGGAGCGAACGTCGGGAACAATCCTGGGGAGCAGACGGTGGCTCCCGGTGAAAGCCGTACCTATACCTATTACGCAGATCCCTTCTTCGGGGAAACCACGTCGTTGGTGTGGGACTGGGGCAATGTGATGACGAATCCTCGGAATGGACTGTTCGGCGCCATTGTGGTCGGCCCGAAGGGTGCCAAGTATCGCGACCCGAAGACGGGCGAGGATCTGGGGAATAAGAATCGATGGCTTGCCGATGTGATCGTGGATCGGTCTATCCCAGGGATGGAAATGCGGTCGAACTACCGAGACGCCGCGCTCTTCTTCCAGGATGAGGACAACATCATCGGTACCAGTTTTATGCCTTATGTGCAGAACGTGGCGGGTCTGACTGGTATTAACTACCGATCGGAACCGTATAAGTTCCGCGAGGAAACAGGGTGTTCGTTGAGCAAGATGTTCCAACCTTGCGTGGCGGACAAGCCTGAAGATCCGGTCACTCCGATCATCGCGGCCCATGCCGGTGATCCGGTTCGGATCCACGTAGTCGGCGCGAACAATGAACAGAATCAGATGTTCAGCGTCGAAAAGCATGAATGGCCGATTGAACCCTTCATGCGTGGAGCGGACCAGATCAGTGTGGTGGAATTCTCCGGGTCTGAAACGATTGATGCTTTCTTGCCTTCCGCGGGAGGGATCTATCGGCTTCCAGGCGACTATGTGTATAGCAATCAGCGGTTGCCCTATTCTCAATCTGGACAGTGGGGGTATCTGCGGGTGTTGCCGGCAGGTGATCAGCGGTTGCTACCGTTGAGCGGTGCCGTGCCAGGAGCGAAGCAAGCGAAGGACGAGGCGCCAGCTACGGGTCTTTTCCCAGTCGCGCTGCGGTAAGCGTCTCGGCTTCGGCCGAGTGCACAAGGAAGGGGAGCCCACAAGGCTCCCCTTTTTTGTTGTACACTGCAATGATCTCTTCCCGATCCTTGGCGATGAAATAATAGGGGGATGTCTATGTCGCAGGTGAGCAAGATTCTGGCGGCGGTGTTGATGTTTTTCCCCAGCTCGGTCTATGCCTATCAAGAGGGTGTGGTGGGCGATGGAGGCCATATTTCTGGAAAGGTCACGATGACCGGAGGGAAGCCGATACCCAAGGGATTCAACCTTGTGACGTTTCCTGACCCCGTGTACTGCGGGAGGATTTCGACCGGGACAGGGTGGCGGATTCTTGACGAATTCCAGATCGGCGTTGATGGAGGGTTGAAAGGTGTGGTGGTGACCCTTACCGATATCGATAAAGGTAAAGCGTTTAGCTTTGCCCCACCGACCATCGAGGCGCGGGACTGTCGATTTCTTCCCTTTGTCACTGTGGTGAGAGACCGACAGGATGTGGTGGTGATGAACATGGATCCGGTATTTCATGACATTCAGGCCTATGAGACGTCCCCCCAACTCGGAGCCCGCGTGTTGTTCAATACGCCGCTGCCGATGAACCCTCATCATCGGAGAGAGGTGGGGGCCAACACGCACGAACATCTGGCGGGTGTGCCCATGAAAGAAGAGATTCATTTGACGAAAGGCCGAAAGTTCTTTGTCATGCAGTGTGGATTCCACGCCTACATGGAGAGCTGGGGTATGGCCATTGATAACCCCTACTATGCGATCACAGGGGCGGACGGCGCGTTCCAGATTGGCGATGTGCCTCCTGGCACCTACACGTTGACGGCCTGGCATCCCCAAGCCGGTACGATGCTTGAGCAGAAGGTGACGGTTGAGGGAAAGGGAGCGGTGAATGCGGCTTTTGAATTTAAGGCGCCGATGGGGCGACGCAGTGCTCACGAGATTGTTGAAAATCCTCACTATGGTTTGGAGTCACTTGGTAGGCCTCTTGAGATTGTGCCAACATTAGAATTGCAAAAGCCTTGAGGGTCTGGGGCTCTTGGCTGAGGCGTTGGAATCCAATAAAGGAGGGCTCGCCTATGTCCATGCGGTCGTTACTCATGGGGTTGGGGCTGATCTGGACGCTGATTCTGCCTCACATGGTATCTGCCTATGAGATGATTGAGGTTCGTGAGGGGAGTGTTCTGGCAGGGCGTGTGACCCTCCTCGGCCAGGTTCCAACCCCCAAAGGATTTAACCTCATCACGTTTCCCGATCCTCAGTACTGCGGCCGTATTTCCACTGGGACGGGGTGGCGTCTCCTGAAAGACTTCTCGGTCGACCAAACCGGGGGACTCAAAGATGTCGTCGTGATGTTGGAAGGCATCGAGGCGGGAAAGCCCTTTGAACTGTCCGTGCCTCGTGTGGAAGTGAGAGATTGCCAGTTTTTGCCATTTGTGACGATTGTCCGTCAGGACCACGCGGTAGAGGTCGTCAATATGGATCCGGTCCTGCACGACGTGCAGGCCTATGAGACGTCCCCCCAACTGGGGGCCCGCGTAATTTTCAACTCTCCCTTACCTATGAATATTCACCATAAACGAGGGGACCTGTATGCTACTCATCGGCACACGCCTGGGCAGTCGATGCTGGAGCCGGTCCGCTTAAGTAAGGGGAGACGGTTCTTTGTCATGCAATGTGGGTTTCATGCTTACATGGAAAGCTGGGCCATGGCGGTGCAGAACCCCTACTATGCGATCACGGATGAGACCGGTCACTTTTCGATTGAGATGATTCCGCCAGGCACTTACCGATTGGTCGCCTGGCATCCCTATGCGGGACCGATTCAGGAGCGTATTGTGGTGATTGGAGCCAACACCACCCAGCGTGAACAGATGAGTTTTCAAGCGCCGAGTGGCAAGCGGACCGCGTATGAAATGGTGGAGAATCCACGCTTCGGCCCTGGGGCATTAGGATATCGTGTTGATATTGTGCCGCTCGTTGAACGTCAGCACTAGGGGTCTCTATCCCTGGAGTGGTTGTCTCGCGCAGGGACGATGCTACGTGTTGACCGTGAGTTGCAGGGTGGTCCTTTTCTTCTTGACGCTCGCGTTTCACGAAACAGGTCTTGCCCAGATATCAGCTCTCCCTCTATCCCCTCCGAAGCCCACCCTCGAATTCTCAGGCAGGCTCATTCGGCATGTGGGCGGACGGACCCTGGTCGCGCAGTTATTCGTGAAGGGGGACCGGTATCGATTGGAGCATTTGGGCGGAGTCAAGACCGAGCTGGGGTACGCGGGCATCTCCATTGTGCGAAGGGATAAGAACGAAGTCTGGTTTCTAGTGGCACAACGTCATGAGTACCTCGCCGTGCCCCTCAAGCCGGAGCATCTGTTGCCGTTCGAGGCGACGATGGAGGGAGAAACGGAACGGACGTTGATCGGCGATGCCGAAGCGGCCGGTCGTCCCGCACAGCTCTTCGAAGTGAGCGTCACTGCACAAAGTGGACAGAGCGAGCGGTATTTCCAATGGATCGATGTTGAGTGGAGGATTCCCCTCAAGATCGTCAGCACCTCCCATGAGTGGTCGGTCGAGTACGAACGTCTCGTGTTTTCGAAACAACCTGGGTACTATTTTGATGAGCCAATTGGGTATCGACGGTGGGAGCCGCCGCCCCCACCCTTGGAGAAAGGGTAGGGCGGCTAATTGCGATGAGGAAGGGTAGAACCGAATGTCCAGGATGATGAGTCAGAGAGTGGGATGGTGCAGGGGGAGCGCTCAATGGGTGCTCAGTGGGCTTTTGGCGGTGGGTGTGTCATGGGCTGTGTCTGTACCGGAGCCCAAGGCAGGCTCCCCTCTCCTCGAAGCGCAAGCCGCCTATGAGCGGAAGCAGTATGACCAGGCGCTGGCGTTGGTCGATCCCTTGGCTCAGGCCGCAACGAGCCCCGTGGAGGCCAAGAAACTGAAAGTGAGGACCCTGATTCGGCTCAAGCGAGCGGCCGATGCCTGGACCGAGTACGAACGAGTGGAGAAACAACTGGGGAAGGATGATCCCCTGCTTCTTCGGGAGGTGGGCGTGGGTTTTATTCTGCCGCTGTTGACCGATATGCGCGAGCAGATGCGAGGGGCCGCCTATACGGCGCTCAAAGAGGTCGAGTCCGAGGATACCGTGTCGTATCTTGAGGATGGATTGAGTGATGGCTCAGGCCTGGTGCGGGCCTTGGCCGTAGAAGGGCTCGGAAGACTCAAGTCTGGAGGACGATCGGAGCGGTTCCGCAAGGCGCTTGAGGATCAGGCCTCGATTGTACGGACAAGTGTGCTGAGAGTGTTGGGCCGATCGGCCGATCGCTCGGTGATCCCCTTACTCGAGCACGCGTTGAAAGACGACCAGGCGACCGTACGTATTGTTGCTGCAGGGGGTCTGGTATTGTTGGGAAAAACGGAAGCGATGGCCGTGATTCGCGATGGAGCCAAAGCGCTGAACCCAGAGGACCGTGGGGCGGCCCTCCGGATGCTCGGTGAACTGGGGAAAGTGGAGGACCGTCCGGTACTCGAACAGGCATTAAGCGATACCCAACCCTCTGTTCGTGGTGCGGCAGCCGCCGCGTTGGGAGAAATGGGTACGCCCGAGTCGATTCCAGCGATCGCCCCCCTGCTCAAGGATATCGTGCCTGCGGTTCGGGCAGCAGCGGCGGTCAGCATCAGCCAAATGAAATCGGCTGAGGCTCGCCCTCTACTCAAGTCTGCATTGAGCGATCCCAATCCGATCGTGAGGGCAGCCGCAGTAGATGGGTTGCTTCGGCAAGGAGCGCCCTTTGATGAACTCTCGGATGTCGTCCGCGAGCTCACCAGGAGCCAAGACCCTACCATTCGGGCGGCTGCGGCGAAGGCCCTCTCGCACAATCCTGGCCCTGATGTGTTGGGGGTGTTGCAAGCCTTACTACAGGACGATTTGCCACGGCCTCGCATCGGGGCCGCACGCGCACTTGGTCACTTGCGACCCTCAGGGGCCGTCATCGCCATTCTCAAAGGGGCGTTGCGCGACACGGATGATGCGGTCCGCGCGACGGTCGGAGGAGCGTTGGCGCGTTCCCTGCGCGCGAAAGCGCCGGTGACTCAGTCGCACTGATCCCCTTGGCAGTATTTTCAAATTCAGACATGAGCCACCCGAAGGTGTTTTCGTGAGGTGTGCTCAGGCTGTGCGTTGGTAGGTGTTGTTGATCAATTGAAAGAGTGCGGTCCGCGCCTCGTTGAGGTGTTGGACGGCGCCAGTCTCGCGGCCATCGTCGGCACTGGCCTCCAGTGGGTCCAAGGTTGTTCCCGGCTTGATGAGGGCGTGGGTGCCTTTCGACAGTGAGCGGAGCGTCTCCTCGGGGGGCATTATGCCTTGCAAACGGTCGCGCTTGCGTCGTCGTCCTGTTGTATCCGTGTCGTCAGTGGGGCCGTGACAGGGACGGGGGAAGTGCAGGGCCGGCGACAGCCCCTCGGGGGGCACGCATTCTCCCGGCTGGCGACGTGGTGTGGCGTCCGGCCGAAGCGTGATTGCTTTCTGCACGCGCCGTGATCTGCTCAATGCGTCGCTGCTCCAGCAGGTGTGCTACCTGATGATTGATGTCCTCCGAACCGTTAGCGCTGTGGAATCCACGGATGCCAAACGGGAACGCCTCCATTATGGCCTCCAGCACCGACACCAGGGACCACGCACGACTGCCCGCCGCGGCACAGCCCACCTGAAACTGGGCGACCATCTTCACCGCATTGATGAGGTCCAGGCCCGTAATCCCTCCAGATCTCCCCGAGGTCCACTGTCCCGCGCAGAGGGCCTGGGCAGCCGTGAGCAAAGGGGGCTGAGCCGCTCGCCAATAGGGATCCTGGTCGGACGGGTCTTGTCGAAGGCTTCACGCCCGGACTGAATAGGTCTTGTTGTGCTGACGCAGGTGGCACAAGTCGCCGTGGGCAATACCGCCAGTTGCTCGAAGCGGGCATCCCCAGGCATTTGGCGCGCCCGCTCAGACCGTTGCGTGTGATGGGGCCGGAGAGTGTGCCAGGCCGGGCCTCCACCGGTGCCAATAGTACGGATGTTTTCTGTCGGAGCGCGCCGCGCACACGGCACGGGAGGCGCACGGTGTCTGTCCTGGAGGTGCCCGCCGTCTGTGCCCTGCATACGGGAGAAGCCGCCACGATACGCTCTTGCCAGAGCGTGTGCCGCGCACGTTTCACCGAACGGCCTGCGCGTGTCTGGCAGCCAGCCGTAGGTGGCGTGGCGATCCGTGTCGTAACGGAGAGGGGCTCGCGTCCCGA
>CXWL01068610.1_pt1 | contig 17361 bp, 15 predicted proteins | sample 590931 | NCBI WGS metagenome assembly CXWL01 (sample SAMEA3498368, study PRJEB10139) | groundwater metagenome | biome: water well; material: biofilm material | place: Germany | collected 2015-04-27 | reverse complement strand
ACCTAATTGAACACCCCTGACAGGCAATAGGGACGTGGCTTGCGGGGCAGTTAATTTAACTGGCATACATCTTTCCTCTTACAATAATCACTTAAGCACGACGCCATGTCGTACCTTGTGGAGAATCTTCTAAAATAATGCCTGAATCAGCCAGCTCTTTGCGTATGCGGTCGGCTTCGGCGAAGTTTTTGGCTTTTTTTGCTTCATTACGCTGCAATATTTTGTTATCAACGTCACCTTCAACAACAAACTCAAGAAATTTATCATTAAAAACACCCTGCAAAAACTCATCAGGGTCACGTTGCAATAAAGCCAAAATACCAGCCAAGTTTTTGAGCAAAGAAGCCGCTTCCACAGACTTGGTTTTATTCACCTCATTCGCCAAATCAAACAGCACCGCCATCGCTTCTGGCGTATTGAAATCGTCATCCATCGCCGCTTGAAAACGCGCCGCCTGTGGATGTAGCCAATCTATAGCCAAATCAGTGGTTGAATTACCGCGTAAGGCCGTATACAGGCGAGTGAGCGCTAACTTAGCATCATCTAAATGCTGGTCACTATAATTAAGCGGACTACGATAATGTGCGCGTAAAATAAAGAATCGCACCACTTCAGCATCATATTGTTCTAGCACGGTACGAATCGTAAAAAAGTTGCCTAATGACTTAGACATTTTCTCATCATCCACCCGCACAAAACCATTGTGCATCCAGTAATTCACCATTTGGCAGGGTTTTCCATCATGGCTATGTGCGGCTTCAGATTGTGCGATTTCATTTTCATGATGTGGAAATTGCAAGTCTTGGCCGCCACCATGAATATCAAAGCACTCACCAAGATGATGTGAACTCATGGCAGAACACTCGATGTGCCAACCTGGACGGCCCTTGCCCCATGGCGAATCCCAACTTGGTTCATTCGGTTTTGCCGCTTTCCATAGCACAAAATCCATCGGGTCTTTTTTATGTGAATCGACTTCAACGCGCTCTCCCGCACGCAAGTCTTCAATCGATTTGCCTGATAATTTGCCATAACCTTCAAAATTGTTCACGGCATAAAATACGTCGCCGTTGGCAGCTGGATAAGCAAATCCTTTTTCAATTAAAGCCGCAATCATCTTAATCATGCCATCAACAAACCCGGTTGCTTTCGGCTCAATATCTGGACGTATCACACCTAACTTAGCAGAGTCTTCATCCATTGCATCGATAAAACGCTGCGTTAATTGCGCAATCGTCTCGTTATTTTCATTGGCGCGCTTGATGATTTTGTCATCAATGTCGGTAATGTTGCGCACATAAGTCACGTCAAGGCCAGAAGCACGAAGCCAGCGACTCACCATATCGAACACCACCATCACACGTGCATGGCCTAAATGACAGTAGTCATAAACGGTCATACCACATACATACATACTCACTTTGCCAGCAATAATTGGCGTAAAGACTTGTTTTTCGCGGGCTAAGGTATTATAAATTTTTAGCATAATCTGAGGGTTGGGTAATGTTTAAATGATAGATAATGCTAAATGTTACCTAAATAGGCTTGAAATTGGGCAGTTATTGCGAAATATATTGGTTAAACCTAAATGAGCTATTGGATGTTAGCTAGGCTATTGATAGAATTGCGTTTTACTTATTTACTTAAAAAGTATATCACAATGAATAATTTTATTGCTTCGTTCACCACTTCTGTGACAAGGTTTAATGTGACAAGGTTTAACTTAATTTTGTCAGCCGGCATTTTGTCAGCCGGCTTGTTTTTATCTCCCGCATACGCAGACGAGTTGAAAGATATCTCACAAATGGCAGACCAAGGTCAAGCTGCCGCTGCGCTAGAACGCATCAACACTTACATTATTGCCAACCCTAAAAATGCTCAAGCATTGTTCATGAAAGGCGTTTTGCTGGCAGAACAAGGTCGTCGCGATGAAGCGATTAGAACATTTACCGATGTAACTGAGAAGTTTCCTAACTTGCCCGAGCCATACAATAACTTGGCTGTACTTTATGCTGATCAAGGTCAGTTTGATAAAGCAAGAAAAGCGCTTGAAACCGCAATAAAAACACACCCAAGTTATGCAACTGCACATGAAAACTTAGGCGACATTTATGCTCGCATGGCTTCTGAAGCCTATGATAAAGCATTACAACTTGATACAAGCAACTCACGCGCTCAAACCAAACTATCGCTGATTAAAGACTTATTTGGCACTGGCAACAAAACAACAATTGCAGCTAAGGCAGACACCGTAAAGGTTACAAACCCAATTCGCGTAGCTGACTCCAAATCATCAGATCCGAAAAAAGCTGATACGGCGCCAGAGAAAATGGATGCTGTCACCCCTAAAAATAATGAAGATACGTTGAATGCCGCCGTAAGCAAATGGTCACAAGCTTGGTCATCAAAAAATCTTGATGAATATTTTGCTAGCTACGGTGCCAGCTTCCAACCAGCAAAAGGTGAAAGCCGCAAGGCTTGGGAACAACAACGTCGTGAGCGCATTGCTAGGCCTTCTAAAATCAGTGTTGAACTATCTAACATCAACATTACTCTTGTAGATAACGAAAATGCTAAAGTGCGCTTCAAACAGACTTATCGTGCAGACGGCAAGCCAATCAGCACGACTAAAACACTGGTAATGAAAAAAGCGGGTGATAACTGGTTTATTGTGCAAGAAATCGCAAGCAATTAATCTTAATTAATTATTTGTAAAGTGATGGGTTTGAATAAAGGTATAACATACGCGCTTTTAGCTGCAATTACGTTTGCGCCGTGGAATGCAACGGCAGTAAACAACTACAGCTTTAGCCATTTGCTGCCAAAGCCTAAATTCAGCAGCGTTAAAGACCTTGCCGAGAGTTTATTGGTAAAAAGTTTGCTGGAAATTACGCAAGGTAAAAACCAGCAAGCGCTTAACACCTTAGATCAACTGCTACTTAGCACGCCCAACTTCAAACTTGCCAACCTGGTGCGTGGTGATTTATTAATGGCACAGGGACAGTATTTGCAAGCATTTGGCAGCTCTGATAACAAACCAACAGAAGCTGTTAAAGACCTGCAGGACGAAGCGCGTGTGCGAATTGAACATTATTTGTCTAATGAAAACCAGGACAAGCTGCCTAATCTCTTATTGGCGCCCAATGGACAGCAGGGCCATGTAATAGTAGTTGATACTGATAAATCACGGCTTTACTTGTATAAAAATGAACATAATGGCTTGAGCTATGTTGCCGACTACTACATCACAGTGGGTAAGAACGGTATTGATAAACAAACTGAGGGGGATAAACGCACACCAATCGGCGTTTATTTTGCGGGACAAAAGTTAACTCAGCCATTGGCAGACATGTACGGAGACGGCGCTTATCCGCTCAACTATCCCAATGAATGGGATACTCAGCACAATAGAAGTGGTTCTGGCATTTGGATACACGGCACACCAAGTAACACCTACAGCCGTCCTCCACGGGCAAGCGACGGTTGTGTTGTACTGACTAACCAAGATTTAAAATCGCTCACCCCCATTTTGCAAACTGGCAAAACTCCAGTCATTATTGCTAACAATCTAAAATGGCTTGATGCAGATGATACGTCTAGTGAAAAACAGGCATTGAAAGATGCAATAGATAGCTGGCTCAGTGACTGGAAATCTCAAAACACACCAAAATATCTTTCACATTACTCGCATGAGTTCTCTAGCAATGGTATCAACTATCAGCAGTGGTCAGACCACAAGTTTAGTGTACAAGCCAGCAAACCCAAGGTGGATATTTCCTTATCTGAGGTCAGCATGTTCGCTTACCCAGATACTGAAAGAAAATTAATAGTCGTTGATTTCACTCAAGACTTCAGAAGTCCAAACTTAAGCAATAAAATGCAGAAGCGCCAATATTGGATTCAAGAAAACAATACTTGGAAAATTATTTATGAAGGCGCGGCTTAGTAGTTTACGAATTTAACCACTGCGCAGTTAATACCGCCAACATTGAGGCTTGATTTAATTTAGGGAAGAAAATGCGTCAACTTTATGCTTTTTTAAAACTTACACTTTTATGCGGATTAACACTTTTAAGTAGTCCGGCATTTGCAGCTAATCCACAGCTCGTATTTGAAACCAATCATGGCAATTTCATTGTTGAGCTCTATCCAGATAAAGCCCCTAAAACAGTGGCTAATTTCATGCAGTATGTAAACTCAGGGTTTTACAAAGATACAATCTTTCACCGTGTAATCAATCGTTTTATGATACAAGGTGGCGGCTTCACCGCAAACATGTCAGAAAAACAAACGCTGGCACCAGTTATCAATGAAGCCGGTAACGGCTTACTCAATGAAATTGGCACGCTTGCGATGGCCAGAACTTCAGACCCTGACTCTGCTACTGCGCAATTTTTTATCAATGTCGAAAACAACCAGTTTCTTAACTATCGAAGTCCAGATCCTGATCTTATTGGTTACTGTGTATTTGGTCGCGTCCTAAAAGGGTTGGATGTTGTACGTGAGATTGCTGCCTCACCTACTGGCAATGTTGGGCCTTATTACGACGTACCAAAATCAACGATTCTTATTCATCAGGTTAAATTAAACACCAAACCTTTATAGGTGTGACACTTATATAGGTGTGACACTTAAACTAGATTTCACTTCAACTATTTACACTCTATTATTAAGGATATTTTGTGGTTAAACTACTTACCAATTTTGGCGAGATTACTTTAGAACTCGATTCTGCAAAAGCGCCGATTACCGTTGCTAACTTTTTACAATATGTAGATAACGGCTTCTATGACGGCACTATATTCCATCGCGTTATTGATGGTTTCATGATTCAGGGTGGCGGTTTTGACACCACAATGAATCAAAAAAACTCCGCTGATGAAATCAAAAACGAAGCAGACAATGGTTTAGGTAACGACAAATACACCATTGCTATGGCACGCACATCAGCACCACACTCCGCTAGCAGTCAATTTTTTATCAATGTCGGCAACAATGAATTTCTCAACCATACTGCACCAACAAGTAGTGGCTGGGGTTATTGCGTATTTGGTAAAGTAACCGCAGGAATGGATGTAGTTGATAAAATTAGACAAGTTGCAACAACAAGTCGCAAAGGTCATCAGGACGTGCCTGTTGATAATGTGGTAATTGAGCAGGCTACTCGCTGCTAATCAGACATTGTTAAACTGCTTAATTAGGCAATATAGCGGATTATTCTGTTTAACATGAAAAACCTCGGAGATAAATCAGGCTCAAGCTTACTTGGCACTGACTTGTTTATCTCTGATTTGCATTTGTGCCAAAGTCGCCCTCACATCACAACTGCATTCTTAAATTTCTTACAAAATACAGCATTGCAAGCCAATGCGCTCTATATTCTAGGTGATTTGTTTGAGTACTGGGCTGGTGATGATGAAGTTGATGATGCGCATCATCAACCAATTATTGCTGCTTTTCAGGCCTTAGCCGATGCAGGCGTAAAAATCTATTTTATGCATGGCAATCGTGACTTTCTTATCTCGACAAGTTTTTGCAATACTGCAAAAATCACCTTACTGCAAGACCCTGCTCCAATTAACCTGTATGGGAAAAGAGTACTTTTAAGCCATGGGGACAATTTATGTACTGATGATGTGGCTTATCAAGAATTCCGCCAGCAAGTAAGAGACCCAAAATGGCAGACAGAGTTTTTAAGCCAGTCTTTGCAAGCAAGAAAAGGTCAAATTGAAGCCATTCGGGTACGCAGCGAGCACGAAAAATCTCAGAAATCAGCACAAATCATGGATGTTAATCAAGATGCGATTACGGCACTATTAACGGCATATAATTACCCAGAGCTGTTGATTCATGGCCATACACACAGGCCAAATCAACATCATATCCACCTCAATGGCCATAATGTTACTCGATGGGTATTGGGTGATTGGTATGAGCAAGGTAGCTATCTGGCTTGTGACCAACATAGATGCAGAAGTTTGAGTTTATAGGGTATTGAGCGTTGCAATACAAATTAAACAATATTTAAACTCTAAATTAAGCTTCAGTAAAACATTTTGCTATGGTTGATAACCTGGTATTTTCGTTTCATCCACATCATCAATTTGTTCTGGCTCCAAAAATTGCTGTGCATATTTTAAGTAAATTTTATCTCGCACAAAAAGATCAAACAGGTCTGGGTCAATATGATGGTCCAACTTCATCTTACCCAAAATATATAAAGATTCTGAGAGCGTTTTAGCTTTTTTGTATGGCCTGTCTTTTGAAGTAAGCGCTTCAAATATGTCTGCAACCCCCATTACCCGTGCAGGCACCGACATTTGATTACGCGTAAGCCCTTTTGGGTAACCTCCGCCATCCATGCGCTCATGGTGCCCTCCAGCATACTCCGGCACACGCTGCAAACTCCTGGGATATGGTAATGATTCCAGCATATTGATGGTGACTACGATATGATTATTGATGATTTCTCGTTCTTCAGCAGTTAAAGTGCCACGTGCAATACTAAGATTGTAAACCTCATTTTCACTTAAAAATGGAGTCAACAGACCATCAGCACCCAGAATAGTGATGGCAGCAATATTATTTACGCGCTGTTGATCTTCAGGCGTCATAAACTCACTACCAAAGTTAGAATTCCGTAAAAAAACACGATCTTCATCACACTTAAGTTTGAAAGCTTGTAGTTCTGATTCCAGCTTAGAGAAATCATCTTGCTGGCCCTTGCCTTGCATACCATTACGAAGTACCACGACCTGTTTCTTAAGTACATCGCACTCTGCTTGCTTCTTAAGCAACTCAAAGCGTTGATCTATCAAATGGATACGATCAAAAATAGCTGATAACTTGGTAGGCTTATCCATCACATACTCTGGCGTAGTGACTTTGCCACAATCATGTAACCAACCTGCAATTTTTAACTCATAGAACTCAATTTCGCTTAAAGTAAAATCTTTAAGTGGCCCAGTTTTAGTTTCAATCGCTGCCTGTGCCAACATCATGGTAAGTTCAGGCACACGCCTGCAATGGCCACCTGTGTAGGGTGACTTTTGGTCAATCGCCTCAGCAATCAACTCAATAAAGGCTTCAAATAGCCCTTTTAGTCCTTCGATTAAATTTTGATTTGTCATCGCAACAGCGGCTTGCGAGGCCAGCGACTCAACTAAACTTTGATTTGCTGCTGAAAAAGGAATGATTTCCTGTGTATCAATATCAATCGCATTGATGAGTTGCAATACACCAATAACTTCTGCCTCATGATTTTTCATGGGGATAGTCAAGAATGATTGCGAATGATAACCAGTTTTCTCGTCAAACTTACGCGTGCCTGTAAAGTCAAAATTTTGCGCCTCGTAGGCATTTTCAATGTTGACAGTTTTATCATTCAAGGTTGCATAAGCAGCTACAGTGGTTAAATTAGGGCTGCCATCTTCTAAATATAAGGGTAATGGTAAAAATGGAATATCTTTACCGGTGGTGCCACCCATCGCAATATTGAGTGTTTTATTACTCATGATCTCAAACTTTAGATGCTTATCGTCAGTAATGGTGTAAAGCGTACCACCATCAGCATTAGTGATTTCTTGAGCCCCTAACAATATCATTTCTAAAAGCCGCCTATTGTCGCGCTCAGCAGAGAGTGCTACACCAATAGCGTTGAGACGTTCAAGACGTTTGAGTAAATAAGGATGCTGATGATCTATCATGCTAAGTATGTTGTATTAATGAAAAATTGAAATCAAAATATTATGACTGTACATTGTGTAAAGTTGAGTGAATAATCTGGTGAATTTAAGTAGTTCCAGATTAAGTTTTATCCAGATAAAACTCCATTTTAACTCCTGCAAGTTCAATTACATCATAGTCACTTAGTGCAAATGCTTGCACACCCGTTGACGAGCCATTGACTATCGGAAAAACTTTTCCTTCAACATGAGTAATATAGTAACCGTGTGGTCGTTTAGTAATAACCGCTACTTGCACACCAATTTTACCAAGTGTCGTGAGTGCTTTATTTAACAATAACTCTCGACCGCTATTAGACCCATTTAATACCTGTATCCTGGCGGTCAGGTTAACTGCTGGGGATACCGCAGCCGATGTTAAGGAATCAATAGATGCAGCCATCTGCTGTGTAGCTGCAGGGCTTGCAGCAGGCGCATGTACTGATTCCGGCTCCATCGCCTTCATCCCTGATGGACGAGTAATCACGGTTTTTTTCAGGTCAGTTTCACCACCACCCATGCCTGCATTACTCAATACGGCTTCATCGATATACTTTAATTGATGTTTTCCAAACTCAATTAAGTCAGCATGTTGCAACAAGTGCTTCTTAATTCCTTTCGCATTGAGCAAGGTACCGTTAGTGCTACCTAAGTCTTCCACATAAAAGTCATTGCCTATTTTCAATATAGCTGCATGTTCACCACTGACGGCTAAATTATCAATATGGATATCATTGGTAGGCCTGCGCCCAATAGTGATACGTTCTTTATCGATCAGATATTCACTTAAAAATGTATTTTCTAAAGAAAGAATAAGTTTTGCCATAATTTATCCTACTATCTTAACCAACCCAGAAAGCTATTAACCCTGAAATTATCAACCCAAGACTGCTTATACTCAAAAGACTTATTAACTTGCACCAGTATGACAGAAATGTTATCTTTTCCGCCATTATCGTTCGCCATTTGCACAAGCGTTTGTGCGGCTTTTGCTAAATTTGACGATAGCGCATTGAGTGTAAATTGAATGACGTCATCTTCAACTAAATCACTCAAACCATCTGAACAGAGTAAGTAAATATCACCCACTTCCACATCGTATTCATTGAGTTCCAACTCAACTTCAGGGTCTATGCCTAAAGCGCGCGTCACTAAGTTTTTATTGGCAGAATACCTAGCCTGTTCTGCAGTAATCAAACCCGATTTAATCTGCTCTTGTAGCAGCGAGTGATCCTCAGTGAGTTGGCTTAAAACCTGATTTCGCAACCTATACATGCGCGAATCGCCAATATGCCCAACCAATAATTTGTTATTCGTAAACAGTCCGACAACAAGCGTGGTCCCCATGCCGGCACACTGCGGCTGACTTTGTGAAACATTGTAGATGGATTCGTTGGCACTTTTTACGGCATCTAGTATTAATTGTGCTTCTGCCTGTTTATGCAGTGACGCATCTACTTGGCCAGGGAGCCGATTCAACATGGCCTCTTTTAACTCAGCGGTAATACTTAGTACGGCAATTTCACTTGCTACTTCGCCTGCTTTATAACCTCCCATACCGTCCGCAAGCACCACAAAACCCATAGCATCATCGCTGGCGATCGCATCCTCATTATGATCGCGCTGCCGACCTGCATCGGTTAAACGTACAATTTCCAATACATTATTCAAGCGCATATTAACTTGCCTGTTCCGCACAACGTTTTAATTCGCCGGAGATTTCTTGACCTCTCGCATAACGCTTATCAGCATCTTTTTCCAGCATACGGTCAATAATGGCATCTAAACAGGGTGAAACCTCTGGATTGATTGCACTGGCACTTGCATGTGGTTCATTGGCAATTTTAAACATCAGGGTAGCCATTGAATCAGCGGTAAACGGCAGTTGGCCTGTTGTCATCTGGTAGAACATTACACCTAGTGAAAATAAGTCAGAACGGCCATCAACTTTTTTTCCAGCCAACTGCTCTGGCGACATATAACTTGGTGTACCAAGCACCATGCCTGTTTTTGTTTTAGATGAATCAGTAATACGTGCAATGCCAAAATCCGTTACTTTCAACATACCCGTTTCAGCTTCGTACATAATATTAGCGGGCTTAATATCACGATGCACCACATTTTGCGCATGTGCATAATCAAGCGCTTCTGCGACTTTACTTACAATATCTACCACCTTAGCAATCGGCAATAGATTGTCGGCTTTAGTATACGGCACTAAATCCTTACCTTTCAAAAATTCCATCGAAATGTAAGCTAAGTCGTGCTCTTCACCTGCGTCATAAATAGTCACAATATTGGGATGGTTTAACCTGCCGGCGGTTTCTGCCTCGCGGAAGAATCGCTCTTTTACAGCAACCAATTCATCTTCCTCAAACTCTTGCGACAACGCCAAAGTTTTAATTGCGACCACGCGACTGATTTTAGGGTCACGCCCTAGATACACCACACCCATTGCGCCTTTACCAAGCTCTTTTTCTACCTGGTAACGGCCAAGCATCGGTTTCTCTACAGAACCGTCATCCAGAATCAACGTACTTGCATTTGACCGTGTGCTGCCAGCACCACCCAAAATAACGGTTTCTGCCATGGCTCTGGAACGCGAAATACGCCGCTCTAAATCTTTATATTTCGGGTTATGGCCAGCCATATAGGCAAATACGGATTCAGCTTTATTAAATTGACGTTTACGCTCAAAATCTAATCCTAAACTGTACAAACCATCTATCACACTATCGTCCATCGGACATTTACGGAAGCGATCAAACGCCATATCAAGCTGTCCCTGGCTTTGAAACATCAGCGCCAGATTACGGTTACTTTCAGCTGAGTCAGAATCAGACTTAGCCTTACCTTGCTCCGTCATTAAAAAACGCTTAGTCGTCAGTAAAGCATGTCCCACTAACAATAAAGCGGCTGGCATCATCAGTTGCAACCAAAGCCTTTTTTGCGTCATCAATCCAAAATGCGCGGCCACTAATATGACCAACAAACCTAGTGTCACAAAAGCTGCAGTACCTGCTTTGAGCCTAGGCAACAATATCATTAAATAAAGCGCCACCGCCAGCCATACGGCCAGCTGCGCCCATACTGCCCAATTTGGAGATACAAAAAAGTCCTCATTCAAAATACTGGCAACCGAATGTGCAAGTGTTTCTATCGGCTTCATACTTGATGAAATTGGCGTAATTTGATTATCGCTACCATCGCCAGTAGCAGCCATGCCTATCAGTACAATTTTACCTTTATATTTATTAACTGGGATTTTTCCACTATACACATCAAAAAATGAATCTACAGGAAACACAGACTGCCCATTTTTACCCGAATAAAAAAAAGTATTCATTTGCAGGGCCGCATCCGTCACGATGTTGAGCTTGCCAAGTTTCACACCTTCACCCAAACGCACTTCAATATCCTTAGGCGTTAAATTGAGATATCTGGCAGCAATTTGTAGCGATTGAGATGGGTAATATTGATCGTAAAACGCCAAGATCAATGGCTCAGCACGAATTGCACCATCCACATCAGGGTTCGCATTGAGGTGGCCTATAGACACCGCAGCCTCACCGAGCGCAGGAATCGGCGATATGGCAGAAACTGTGGGAATCGGCAATAAACCATTTTGTTCTGCGTCAACTTTATCCACAATTTTTGGTAAAGCGTTCTTGGTAACGTAAGCCGGCAATGGCGTATCTGGATTGCCACGCGGCTCGCCAATCGCAAATGGCATGGCCAACACAACATTGTTAGCTTGCTTAATGCTGGCGGCAAGCTTTGCATCAGAATTAAGTGCAACTTGCGCTTCTTTAAGCATTGCATCAAGTTGCAATGCTTCGGGCGCGGCGGTGGGGATGGTGGATGATGCGACAAAAGTTGAAATTTTATTGATAAAGTTCAAACCCGGGTCGATTTGCGGCTCTAAAAAATAAACCGTATTACCAATTACTTTAGCTTGGCCCGCAGACAGTTTTTCTATAATTTTGGCGTGGATTTCACGAGACCAAGGCCAGCGACCGATATTTGCAATACTCTGATCATCAATCGCAATGATTGAAATTTTACTACCTGCATCGCGGGTACTAGATTGAACACCTAAATCGTAAGCTTTACGTTCTAAACTTTGTAAAAATGCGCTATTGGTAGCCAATAAAAAAGCTAAGGAGATGGTAAGGCCCGCAAACCAATCTGACCTCCAAAAACTTTTTCTCATCAGCCAACCTTTTTAGATGAACTTGCCTATTTGGTTTTAATTATTATAGTTTTTAAATTTTGGCACTTTAACTTCTAATACTTTTAACTTCTGTCGCACGCACATCTGCGGCAAGTTTATCTAAAACACCATTGATATATTTATGCCCATCTGTACCTCCATACAACTTAGCCAACTCTACACCCTCGTTGATCACAACGCGATATGGAATACTCATATCAAACATCAATTCACAGCCAGAAATACGTAATATGGCATGTTCTACAGGGCTTAATTCAGTAATTTTTCGATCGATAAAGTTCGCCATCTTGTCGTCAAGCTCGCCAACGTGGCTCGTTACAGCTTCTAGCAAATGTTTAAAGTAAGCTTCATCTGCCTTGTTATAATCCGGGTCTTCTGCCATGTCGCGAAAAATCGGGCCGAGTTCAGACTGGTTCAGCATGCCGCGATATACCGCTTTCAGCACCAGTTCACGTGATTTTCTACGGTTTTTGCCGCCGCTCTTTTTACCTAAGTCTTTTTTGGCGCTAGCTTTTATACCAGTATCTTTCTTACCCTCATCTTTTTCTACTACTAGGCTCGTCAGTTTTTGGCTAGCATCCGCAGGTTCATTATCAGTAATCATAACGCTCTAACCAAATTTGCCATTTCAACCGCTACTTGCGCAGCTTCCGCGCCTTTTACATGCATACGCGCAATCGCCTGGTCGTCATCTTCTGTTGTCAGTACCGCATTAGCGATTGGAATCCCGGTATTTAATTGCACTTCAGAAATACCACGTGCAGACTCATTAGCAACCACTTCAAAATGATAAGTTTCACCACGAATGATTGCGCCAAGGGCAATCAGCGCATCAAACTTTTCACTTAGCGCCATGTGCTGCAATAACAGCGACGTCTCTAATGCTCCTGGTACAGTCGCAATTGTAATCGCATCACTTGCAACACCTAGTTTTAATAACTCACTCTTACATGCACTTAGCAGGCCATCACCAATGTCACTATTGAATCTTGATAGCACAATACCAATTTGCATGCCAGCGCCATTCAAGTTTTTCTCTATTTCTCTCACGTTTTAACATCCTTAATCATTGCTACAAATTGCATAAAGCCACATTTTACCGCATATCTCCAGCATCTTTAGTCTATATCTTAATGAAATAAAACCCATGCTTTTTGCACAGTGCTCCATACTCCATAGCTAATAGGAATCAACACAAAAGCCCATGCAATAATCACTACCACGGGATTACTTGCGGCTTGCGTTCCACCATCGCCGACAAGGTTGCTAGCACTGTTGTTATCATTGGTCTTTATTGATTTTTCATGTGCCAACTTACGCTCTGCTTCAAGCTCTGCATCTGTCATGTAGTATTTTTCAGCGACTGGTTTAACCATAAAATTTGCAATAAAACCTACCACTAACAAACCTGCCAACACCACAAAAATGGGCGCATAAATCTGGTCGAATGGCACACCAGCTTCAAGCCGCGTATCATGCATATAATTCACCACCACTGGCCCTAAAATACCAGCGGTAGACCATGCCGTAAGCAGCCGCCCATGTATCGCGCCAACAAACTGCGTGCCAAACATATCGGCCAAATAAGCAGGAATCGTGGCGAAACCGCCGCCATACATTGAGGCAATCACGCAAAAACTTGCCACGAACAAAGCAAGCGATTTAAAACCTGACACATAAGTTGCGGTGCAATACATAATTGCGCCTAAGGTAAAGAAAATATAGTAGGTACGTTTACGGCCCAACCTATCGGATGACGTTGCCCAGGCAAAACGGCCAAAAATATTAAATAATGAAATCAGTCCCACAAAGCCTGCGCCTACAGCCGCAGCTGCAGCAGTGAGTGCTTCATCTTTTTTAATATCGGCAAAACCCAACCCTGTGTGGCCTATCAGTGCACCACCAAATGTCTCTTGCAACATTGGCGCGGCTGCGCCGATAATACCAATACCCGCCGACACATTCATGCACAACACTAGCCATAGCAGCCAAAATTGTGGTGTTTTATGTGCATTTTTTAAATGCACATGACGTGATGCAATCATTGTATTTTTTTGAGTTGCCGGGGGCGTCCAATTGGCTGGTTTCCAGCCAATTGGCGGCACACGATACCCTAGTGACCCGCATAACATAAACACAAAATAAACGACTGCTAGCGCCACAAAAGTTTGCCATACACCCACACCGCCAGATGCTGCAAAGTGGCTCATTAGTTTAGTCGCAAGTGGTGAACCTATCATTGCACCGCCACCAAAACCCATAATTGCCATGCCAGTGGCCATGCCGCGATGATCTGGAAACCATTTAATGAGCGTGGAAACTGGTGAAATATAGCCTAACCCTAAGCCTATGCCACCTATCACACCTGAGCCTAACCACATCATCCATAATTGATGGGTATAAACGCCATAGGCAGAAATAAGTAAGCCGCCGCACCAGCATAACATGGAAACCAAGCCGGCCTTGCGTGGGCCTTCACGCTCTAACCAACCACCCCAAAGCGCTGCCGAACAACCCAGCAACACAAAAAACAGCGTGTACATCCAGCCCAGATCAAACTGCGTCCAGTTACAGTCGGTTGCGAACAAAGCCTTTGCCGTGCCAGATAGTTTTTCTGAGAAATTTGTCGCACCTGCCGCACATGCGGCCAACGGCTTGCCATCATTACCCATCAATGCGCTGCCTAGCGGTTTCCAAAACACACTAAAACCATACGCCATGCCAATAGAGAGATGTACAGCCAATGCGGCTGGTGGCACTAACCAGCGATTAAAATTGGCATTTGCTGTGATGTGTTCTTTAGATAAAAAGCTTGCCATGTTGCCCTCTTAAATTAAGTATTATTTTTATGAAATGCAATTATGTTACATAGTGTAACAAATAGAAAAAAATGGCAATTTACTTATGCATGCATTTAACATTTGTCATGAATATGTCATATTGAAGTCATAAACTAAAACCTACAGAAATCCGGGAAATTCCAACAAGGAAAAGATATGCCAGCCAATATATTAGTTGTTGAAGATGAACCTGCAATTCAAGAACTGCTTGCACTGAACATTACTCAAGCTGGGCACAACGCTGTGCGTGCCTTAAGTGTTGAGATTGCGCAAGAATTAATGCGAGAAACCATTCCAGATTTAATTTTGCTGGATTGGATGTTGCCAGGCATGAATGGCTTGGAGTTTGCCCGTAAATTAAAGTCTGACAGCCTCACAAAAAGCATTCCAATTATCATGTTGACCGCACGTGGTGATGAGTACGACAAAGTACGTGGCCTGGAAGTGGGCGCTGACGACTATGTAACCAAACCATTTAGCCCACGCGAACTCAATGCACGTATTAAAGCAGTATTACGCCGCCGCGCCCCTCAAATGACAGACGACCCAATTGAAGTCAATGGCCTGCATTTAGACCCAACCACACATCGCGTCACTGGCAACCAAAAAACAATTGATTTAGGCCCAACAGAATTTAGACTGCTGCATTTCTTTATGACGAATGCTGAGCGTGTGCATACCCGTAGCCAGCTATTAGATAAAGTGTGGGGCGACCGCGTATTTGTTGAAGACCGCACGGTAGATGTGCATATTCGCCGTTTACGCAATGCGCTTTCAATTTCAGGCCATGAAGATTTAATTCAAACAGTACGCGGAGCTGGCTATAGATTTTCGGCAAAAAACGATTAAGTTAGCTCAAGAGATACAAAACCTCGCTATAATTTAAGCTTACTTTTTTCAAAGCTTATTCTGTGCTAGATATTCGTTGGAAAGCTGGTCTATTCGTCTGTGCTTTAAGCGTAATCTGTATTTTTTTATGGCTGATAAGCAGCTTAACCATTGCATTGGTTATGTTTTCTTTAGGTCTATTAATTTACCTCATCAGTCATATTTTTTGGCTGCACAAATTACAAACCTGGTTTAAGAAACCGATCCTTAAAGATATTCCTGAGGGTTCAGGATTGTGGGAGGATGTATTTACAACCCTTTTGCAATATGAACGCAATAATAATCTGAACCAAACCCAATTAAGCTCGGCGCTCGAACGCTTTAACATTACTGCCAACGCCATTCCCGACGGATTGGTAATACTCAGTTCTGCAAATGAAATTGAATGGTGTACCACGCATGCTGAAAGCCAGCTTGGGCTAAACTTAGCCAGTGATAAAAACCTACCCATCGTTAATTTAATCAGGGATAGCCATTTTATTGCCTACTTGTATAGCGAGGCTTATAGCGAGCCTCTCAAACTCAAGCATTGCCGAAATTCAGAAGCCATACTCGAAATTCAGCTAATTTCCCTCGCCAGTAAACAGAAATTATTAATTAGTCGAGACATGACACAACTCGAAAAAGTAGATGTGATGCGCCGTGATTTTATTGCCAACGTTTCACATGAGCTGCGAACTCCATTAACAGTTGTAGGTGGTTTTTTAGAAACCCTCAGCGATATGGAAGGCGCAGTGCCAGAAAATTTGAAACATTATTTCGCCATGATGCAAGAGCAAACTGGCCGTATGCGGCGCATTATCGAAGATTTACTCACGCTATCGACCATAGAAAGCAACACAGGCAACCCCATCAACAGTGAAATTGACATGCTTGGCTTATTAAAATCAGTACAAAACGATGCTATTAGTTTAAGCCAAGGCCTAAACCAAGAGATAAAACAGGCCAAACACCATATTTACCTGGATGCAGACCCTATGCTCAACTTAAGCGGCGCGCAGGAAGAACTGCTCAGCGCATTTAGCAATTTAGTCAGCAACGCCATACGTTATACGCCAAATGGCGGCGAAATATTTATCAGTTGGGGGCTGCATGATGAGCAGCCAGTGTTCTCCGTACGCGACACTGGAATCGGCATAGAACAAAAACATATCGACAGGCTCACCGAGCGCTTCTACAGGGTTGATCGTAGTCGCAGCAGGGAAACTGGCGGCACAGGGTTAGGCCTATCTATCGTAAAACACATTCTAATTCGTCATCAAGCAAAGCTGAAAATACAAAGTGAAATTGGTGCTGGCAGCACCTTTAGTGCAGTGTTTCCAAAAGCGCGAATCATACATAATCAAGTGACAATGCAAGCATGAGAATATTGTTTTTAATTGCAGCTTGCAGCTTCATTGCCGCTTGCGCTACCAATACACCAATGGCAGGCAAACCTATCCCCGAGCGCAACGATAGAAGTTCTGGTAGCCAATTAGCGAAAAACGATTTTGACCGCATGGCTGATGTTGAGCTGGCAGAGAATATGCAGAGTTTGCGCAATTTAATGATCAAACTCTATAAGCGTAATCCGCACGAACTCGCAAAAAGTACCTCTGACAATGCCGAAAAAATGGTGGGGTGGGTATTTGAAGGTGAGCAGCAACACCATTATCAATTTAAAGAGATTGATAAT
>CXWL01068552.1_pt1 | contig 17362 bp, 14 predicted proteins | sample 590931 | NCBI WGS metagenome assembly CXWL01 (sample SAMEA3498368, study PRJEB10139) | groundwater metagenome | biome: water well; material: biofilm material | place: Germany | collected 2015-04-27 | reverse complement strand
GGTGCGTTGTCCCACACCTCGCGCATGCGTTTCATCATCTCGGCGGCGCGGGGGTCGCCGTCGTCCATGGCCTGGAAGTTCAGGTCCTTGAAGTCCTTGAACGGGTCCCAGCTGGCAGGCACCAGGGCGTCCCAGGCGATGGTGGTGGGCTGTCCGGGCAGCGCTGCGGCAGCGGGCTTGGCGCCGGCGGCGGATGCCCCGCTGAGAGCTGGTTTCATCAGCGGCACGCCGCTGGGCTGGGCACTGGCCGCCACCACGGCCGTGGCAAAGGCACCCACCAGGGCAAGGCGCAGCAGCGGAAACAGGGGGACCAGATTCATCAGGTTCGCGGAGAAAGCCCGTCGGCCAGTGACAGACGGTAGGCGCGCCAGCCCGGCACAAGGCTGGCAAGCATACCCGCCAGCACCACCGCGCCAAAGAGCCCCCACTGCGCCACGGTGGGCGCCGCCGGCAACAGCGTGATGCCAAACTGCCGCTGCAACCAGGGCCCGGCGCCCCACACCGCCAGCGCCGCTGCAGCGGCACCCAGCAGCGCGCCGGCCAGCGTGACGAGCGCGCCTTCGGCCGCCAGCAGCACCAGCACATGGCGCGGCCCGGCACCCACGGCACGCAGCACGGCCAGCTCGCGGCGGCGTTCATTCAAGCCGGCCAGCACCACGGCCACCAGGCTGGCCAGGCTCACCAATGCCACCAGGCCGCTGATGGCCAGCAGCGCCTGTTCACCCAGGCCCACGGCGGCCCACAACTCGTCCAGCGCCACGCCGGGCAGCACGGCCAGCAGCGGCTCGGCCGCGTAGCCGTTGACAAAACGCTGCACGTTGAACACCGCCACGCGGTTTTTCAGCCCTACCAGCGCGGCCGTCACCTGCTTGGGCTGCAGGTCAAACTTGCGCGCAAATTCGGGCGCGATCTTCAGGCCCGCCGCCGCCGGCAAGGGCGCACCACCCAACCAGTCGAGGTGGATGGCCGCTATGGCCTGCAGGCTGACGTGCACCGTGCGGTCCACCGGCGTGCCGGTGCGCGCCAGCACGCCAACCACGGTGAAGGGTTTGTCGGCGTGTTCGGCGGCCAGCGCACCGCCCATCCCCGAATTCGCACCCAAGCCGTGCGTGAGCGTGATGTGCGCACCGAGCTTGTAGCCCAGCGCCTGCGCCACTTCGGCGCCCAGCACGGCCTCGTACAAACCGTCCAGCGTGCCGGCAAAGGGCCTGCCCTGCGCCAGCACCAGCGGCTGCCGGTCGCCATAGGCAAAGTGTGCAAAGTAGCCGGGCGTGGTGCCCAGCACCGGGTGGCCCCGGTGGCTGTCGCCCAGGGCAATGGGCACCACCCACGCCACGGCGCGGTGTTCGGTGATGGCAGACACGCTGTCCATGGTGATGCTGTTGGTGGCGCCGCCCACGCGGAACACCGCGTACAGCATCAACTGCACAGGCCCGGTGCGTGCCCCCACCACCAAGTCGGTGCCACTGACGGCCTGCGAAAAGCTGCTGCGGATGTCGGTGCGCAGCCGCTCCAGGCTCAGCAGCAGCGCCGTGGCCAGCGCGATGGACAACATCACCAGCACCAGCGTGCCGCGCCGGTTGAGCGCACTGCGTGCGGCGATGGTGAGCAAAGCCTTCATGCCGATGCATCCACGGCAGCCGCAGCGGCCTGGTTGAGCAGGGGCAAGGACAGGCGTTCGTCAAAACGCGCGGCCAGCCGTTCGTCGTGGCTGACAAAAATCAGCGTGCTGCCGGCAGCCGCGCAGGCGTCCATCAGCAAGGCCATGAAATCGTCACGCAGCGCGGCGTCCAGCGCCGACGTGGGCTCGTCGGCAATCACCAGTTCAGGCCCGCCGACAAGCGCACGCGCTGCGGCCACGCGCTGTTGCTCCACCACGCTCAGCGCGTCGGCACGGCGCTGCCACAGCGCAGGCGGCAGGGCCACACGCTGCAGCAGCGCACGCGCGGCTTCGGCTGGGCTGCCAGCGCAGCGGCGGGCACGCAGTGCGGAAAATCGGCACGGCAGCAGCACGTTGTCCAGCACCGTCAGGTAGGGCAGCAGGTTGAACTGCTGAAAGACCACGCCCACATGGTCGGCCCGGCGAGCATCGCGTGCACCGCCCTTGAGCGCGGCCCAGCTTTGCCCCAGCAGCGACACGCTGCCATGCTGCGCCACCAGCACACCCGCCAGCAAGCCCAGCAGCGTGCTCTTGCCGCAGCCGCTGGGGCCGTGCAGAAACACGGTGCGGCCGGCGGCAATGTGCAGGTGGGGAATGTGCAGGCAGTCCACGCCGGCACCAGGCCAGGCGTAGCGCAGGTCTTTGATCTCAAGCACCGGCGGCGGCAGACAAACCGGTGGCCATCGAAGCGCAATCTGCCGCAACCCGGGTGCCCATCAACGCACCAGCGCCACACGCGACTGCGGCCGGCGCAGCGTGACCTTCATCTGCCCCTTGGGCGTGGCGAGTTGCAGCTCGATGCGCTTGAGCGCGGGGAAGGCGTCGAACAAACCCAGCTCCACAAAACCCGCACGGGCGCCGGCTGTGCAGCGAAAGTCAAACTGCCCGTCCAGGTCGGTGTGGCCTTCCTTGCCTGCAGCCGCAATACCAGCCGCCGGGCCCAGGCCCAGCGCGGCCGAGACCAGGTCCACCTTGCCCAGCGTGCAACCCGCAGCAGAGTCGATGCGAAACAGCGCCGCCGCATCACGCAGCCGCGCCACGGCGGCGTCGGCCTTGGCGCGTTCGGCGTCGGTGCGTGGTGCGTGCTCAAAACCCAGCAGGTTGTCCAGAGGTGTTTCAAGGCTGAAGGACACACGGCCGGCCTCCACCGCCACGTCAAGCAGCGCCACGCCGTGTTCATGCGGCTTGGCGGCGTGCGCCGGGGCAGCGCAGGCCACTGCTGCCAGGGCCAGCAGCAAGGGCGGCAGGGTCAAGTGGCGGCTTTTCATGGTCGTTCTCCCATGCCGGCTGCGGTGGCCGGCTTGGCCGCGATTGTGCCGCCGCGTGCCCGGCGCACCCGCAATGGATGCACCCAAAGCCTGCACGTTTTTGGGGGCGTTGCCGCCGCCGCGATTTACCATGGCCGCCACCATGCCCACCACCCTTGCCGGCCAACTGGTCGTTGCCATCTCGTCGCGCGCGCTGTTTGACTTTGAAGAAGAAAACCGCGTCTTTGAGGACGATGACGACCGCGCCTACATGCAACTGCAGTTGCAACGTGTGGAGCAACCCGCACGGCCCGGCGTGGCGTTTTCACTGGTCAACAAGTTGCTGGCCTTCAACAGCAGCCAGCAAGCGCGGGTGGAGGTGGTGATCCTGTCGCGCAACGACCCGGTGTCGGGCATGCGGGTGTTTCGCTCGGCGCAGCACTACAAACTGCCCGTGCAGCGTGGTGTATTCACACGCGGCGAGCCGCCGTGGCGTTACCTGCGGCCGCTCAACGCCAACTTGTTCCTGAGCACGAATGAAGCCGACGTGCGCTCGGCGCTGGCCGCCGGCGTGCCGGCGGCGCGTGTCTACCCCGAAAGCGCACGGGCCTCGGCCGCCCACCCCGATGAAGTGCGCATTGCCTTCGACGGCGACGCGGTGCTCTTTTCCGACGAGGCTGAACGCGTCTACCAGGCGCAGGGCCTGGACGCCTTCCAGAGCCACGAGCGCGACCGCGCTGCCACGCCGCTGGCACCCGGCCCCTTCAAACCGCTGCTGGAAGCGCTGCACCGCCTGCAACGTGAACCCGCCGGCGGCATGCGCTTGCGCACCGCGTTGGTCACGGCGCGCAGCGCACCCGCACATGAACGCGCCATCCGCACGCTGATGAACTGGCAGATTGAAGTGGACGAAGCCATGTTCCTGGGCGGCCTGCCCAAGGGCACTTTCTTGCGTGAATTCGAACCCGATTTCTTCTTTGACGACCAGACCGGCCACATTGAGAACGCCGCCCTGCACGTGCCGGCGGGGCATGTGGCGTCGGGCATCAGCAACGGCTGAACACATCACTGCGTGCAGCGTTTGGGGCATTGCCCGACGCCGCCGCCGGTGTGATGCGTCAACGACGCTGTCGCCGCGCGATGGCAGCCAACGCCAGGGCCACCAACACCAGCCCGGCGGCATGGGGCTCTGGCATGACGGCGGTGGCTAGCATGATGCGGTCGTAAAACGCACCCGAGACCGTATCCAAGCTGCTGATGCGGAAGCCGACCTGGTTGCCACTGAACGAGTCCACGCCAATGCCATAGCGGCCAAATTGGCCGCTGAACAAGTCTTCATTGGGGAAGAGTGCATCGAAGTCGCGCTGGCCAAAGACCATGCTCAACACACCATCCTGGCTCACGAACAAGGCCGACTCGCCGGCAGCATTGGTGGCCGAAAACAGCACCGACTGCCCAACCACGCTAACCCAGCCGCCAAAGCCCGTGAACTTGCCAAAACCGCCCGGGCCTTGCGTCAATGTGTCTGCAATTCGCACTGGCGCCTTGCCGGCTTCGCCCAGGTAGACACCCACGGTGCCCTTGTCGCCCTCTGCCGTGAAGGCCACGCGGCCGTCAGAGATCGAGGGCGAAAACCGCAGCAGCTTGAAGGTCTCACCGGAAACCGCGTCAGGCATGGCCATGTAACGCTCGGCGATCACGTCCACCGTGTGAAAGCCGGTGTAGATGAAGATGCCTTCGCTGGCGACCTCATGCTGGCCGTTGGTAAAGGTGCTGAAACCCAGGAAGGCCATGTCCGGGCCCCAGGTAGTGCGGCGGTCGTTCCAGTCGACGGGTGCAAAGATGCCAAAACCATCAAAGTGGCCCGTGTAGCCGTTGTTGGGCAGAGGAGGCAAGGTGGTGGGTGTCACCGAGCCGGACCTGATGACAGCCTCGGTCTGCGTGGTGCCGTGCGTCACAAACAGGGCAGGGGCCAGCCCATTGCTGCCCTGACTCTGCCCTGAGAAGGTGGTGGTCCCGACAGACCGCACTGGTGTTCCGACGCCGCCGACAAGGTCGGTGCTTCCCTTGATTGCGGTCTCGCCGCTGAGTGCCAGCGTCTGCAACTGACCGCCCGTCCATCCAAACACACCACTGGCCTGGGCCCCGGTGGAGGTGTGCACAGCGGCGGCAAAGCTGACATCGCCAAATTCGTCCACCGACGCGTCACCCGGACGCCAACTGGCGGGCCACTGATTCATGCTGATCGTGTCAGCAACGCGCACGACTGCGCCGTTAACGCTGCGCCTGTAGACCGCAGGGTCTTGGCCCGTGTCGGAATAGGCCAGGTAGCCACCGTTCAAAGAAGGTGCACTCAAAGTGCCCTCGACGCCTTGCGCCGCCGTCTGGTGCACCCAGCCATAGATGGGGTTGGCCACTGCGGCCAGGGGAAGCGATGCGACGGCAAGCAGCGCCATCAGTTGTATGCCGTAGACAAAGCCCCGGGACTCCAGGGCCGCCAGTTTTTGCCTAAACATATGCGCTCCTTTCGATCAAGTCGCAGTTGATCGTTGTCCCGCCGATGGGCCCGGTCGTTGACATGAAACAACTTTTGGTTGCGAATTGGCGCACTGTTTGTTTCGCGGGCACGGGGCCTGCCTGGAGCATGGCGCCAGGGGTCGGGCAAGCCGGCGGGCAGGCGCCCCCAGAGCGCGAAGGAAGGGTCAGCCGAAGCGGGCTAACGCGCCAAGTGCGCGCTCTTCAGGGCGGACTCACCTCAACGCAACAACCACCCCAACAGACCACCCAGCGCCAAGGCGCCGGCGGCCACTGCGGCCGCCAGCCGCCAGCGTGATCTGCCGGGCGTTTGGCCCGCCCGCACGGGTGTACCGGGGTTGGGGTCGGCGGCTGGTTGGGCAGCCACCACCATAGGCGGTGCCTCCTTCGCGTCCAGCAGCTTTTGCAGTGCGGCCAAGCTCTGTGGGCGCTGCTCGGGCCGCACCGACAAACCGGCATCAATGGCGGCCAGAAAGACATCCGAGTAGCGCCCCTTGGCCGCCACGCGCGCCGGCACCAGTTCGTCGCGCACCACACGTGCAATGGACGAGCCCGGCGCCTTGCCCACTGCCGCCGTGTACAGCACCGCGCACAGCGCGTACACGTCGGTCCACGCGCCCTGGCGCATGGACTCTTCGCCTTCGTACTGCTCCACCGGCGAATACCCGCTCTTCAGGATGGCGGTGAGGTTTTGCGTGGCGTCGCCAATGACACGCCGCGCGGCGCCAAAGTCCAGCAGCACCGGGCGGGGTTTTTGCTCCAGAAAGTTGCCGCCCTTGCCGGTGGCAGCGCGGTCATAGAGCATCAGGATGTTGTCGGGCGCAATGTCGCGGTGAAAGCAGTGCTGGGCGTGCAGCGAGCCCAGCGCTTCCATCAGCGGCGCCATGAATTGCCGCAGCCAGGTTTCGCTGGGCGGTGTGCCCAGGTCGGCCAGCCAGGTCTTGAGCGTGATGCCTTCGTAGTAGGGCATCACCATGTAGGCGGTGCCGGCCTCGGCCCAGAAGCGGTAGACCTTGACAAGGCCGGGGTGGTCAAACGAACCCAGCAACCGGGCCTCGGCCATGAAGCTCTTCAGGCCACGGTCAAAAAAGTCCTGAAAACGCGGCAGGCGCGGCACGACTTCGTTTGTAGACAGCCGCATGGCCAGCGTGGCGGGCAGGTATTCCTTCAGCGCCACGCGGCGGTCCAGGCGAGTGTCGCGTGCCAGGTAGACGATGCTGTAGCCGCCCACGCCCAGCGGCCGCTCGACCACAAACTCTTGCAGCTTGTGGCCGGGCTTGAGCTCGCTGCCCTGGTCACGCCGGGGCATCAGCAGGGTGCGCTGGTCAACGCGATCGCGGGGGTCGTCGGCCATGGCTTGATTGTTGGTTCAGGGTGCCTTGAAGTCACCCCCCCAGGCCATGACCAGGCTCTGCGGGCTGATGTATTTGCGCCAGGCGTCATTCACTTGCACCAGCGTGAGCCGCTCTATGGCTTCGTCCACCTGCTGGCCAAAAGCAAAGGTGCGTTGCAGGTAGAGGTTGTTGACCAGGCCGCCGGCCACGGCTGCGTCTTGCGCACGTGACAGGCGGCGGTAGTTGAGCAGGCCCACACGCGCTTCGTTCAGTTCGTCCTGCGTGAAGCCGTCTTTCAGCGCGCGCGCCAGCTCTTCGTTGAAGGCCGCTTCCACCTTGGGCTGGTTGCTGGGCGCAAAGATGGCGCTCAGGTTCCAGCTGGTGTTGTCGTCGATGGCGCTCCAGTCCAGCACGCTGCGCACGTCGTAGCTCAGGCCGTCTTTTTCACGGATGCGTTTCCACAGGCGTGAATTGCCACTGGTGCCAAAGATGTAGTTGGCCAGCATCAGCGCAGGGTGGTCGGCGTGGCGGTCGGACAGCGGCAGCAGCAGCCGCCCGCTGAGGTTGGCGTTGGCCTTGTCGGGCGTCAACGCCACCATGCGCAGTGGCGCCACGGCCACCCGCGGATGCGGCACACGCACAAACCTGGCTGCACCGCCCGCCGGCTGGCGCCAGGCGCCCAGCGCGCTGTCCAGCGCCTTGCGCACCGCCGCCACGTCCATGTCGCCCACGGCCGTGAATTCACCCTGCGCGGCGCTGTAGAAACGTTTGTGGAAAGCACGCACCTGCTCGGTGCCCACGGCCTTCACGTCTTGCTCCATCTCGTCAAAGGTCTGCGCATGGCGCAGGTCACCACGCGGGTAGGGGTTGCCGTGGCGCGAGATCATGTTGGTGATCAGCGCATCGGGTTCCTTGCGCTGGCGCTCGATGCCGGTGAGCCACTGGCGGCGCGCTTCTTCCAGCGGCTCGGCCGGGAAGGAGGGCTCGCGCAACAGCTTGCCCAGCAGGTCAATCACCGCTGGCAAACGTTCACGCTTGGTGGTGATGTTGGCCGACACGGTCTGCCCGCTGCCGCCAATGCCCACCTGCGCCTGCAGCTTGTCCAGCGCGTCGGCAATCTGCTGGCGGCTCATTCCCGCACCACCCTTGTCGATGAGGCTGGCGGTGAAGGCGGCCACGGTCTCCTGGCCAAAGAGGCTCTTCTCGTCACCAAAACGCAGCGTCAGCCGCGCGTGCACCACACCACCGCGTGTGCCCTTGGGCAGCAGCGCCACTTTCAGACCACCCGAGCGCAGGTTTTGCGTGCGCGCGTCCAGCTTGGCGGGCGTGGGGTCAAAGGCCTCGGCCTGCGCCGCGCTGGTCTCGCCCTTGTAGCCGGCCACCAGGGCGGCCACGTCCACACGGGCGCCTTGCGGGGCGCGCTCGGGCGTGGCGGTGGGCAGATAGATGCCCAGNNGTGCGGTTGTCCTTGCGCAGCCACTCGGCACCGACGCGGTTGACGTCGGCCAGCGTGACGCTGCGCACGCGGTCGCGCTGCAAGAAGTACAGGCGCCAGTCGCCGTGAGAGATGGCGTCGGTCAGGGCCACGCCCACACGCTCGGGGTCGGTAAAAGCCAGGTCCCAGCTGTTGAGCCACATGGTGCGCGAACGCTCCAGTTCCTCAGCCGTCACGGGCTCGGTAGCCAACGCGTCCACCACAGCGGCCATGCCAGCGCGCACCTTGTCCACGTCCTGCCCCGGCGCCACGGTGGCGCCCACAAACAGTGGGCCCGGCTCGGCCAGGGCCCAGGCCGACGCAAAGCTCTGCCCGGCCACACGCGTTTCTACCAGCCGCTTGTGCAGGCGGCCGCCTGGGGTGTCGCCCAGCACCAGCGACAGCATCTGCACGGCCGCAAAGTCAGGGTGTGCGCCGGGCGGCACGTGGTAGGCCAGGTACACCAGCGGCGTGCCGCCCACACGGCGCACGGTGGCCTGGCGTTCGCCGTCTTGCGGCGGGTCCAGCGTGTAGCTGGCACTCAGCACACGCTGCGGCTTGGGCAGCACACCAAAGTACTGTGTGATCCAGCCCAGCACCTTGGCCGCGTCGTACTTGCCGGTGACCACCAGCGTGGCGTTGTCGGGCTGGTAGTACTGGCGGTAGAAGGCCTGCAGGCGCGAGATGTCGACGTTTTCAATGTCGGTGCGTGCGCCTATGGTGCTCTTGCCGTAGTTGTGCCACTGGTACATGGTGGCCAGGGTCTTTTGCAGCAGCACACGGCCGGGGTTGTTTTCGCCGGACTCGAACTCGTTGCGCACCACGGTCATCTCGGTGGCCAGGTCTTGCTTGGCGATAAAACTGTTGACCATGAGGTCGGCCTGCCAGCTGAGGTACCAGCGCAGGTTGTCTTCGTTGGCGGCAAAGCTTGCGAAGTAGTTGGTGCGGTCAAACGATGTGGTGCCGTTGGCCCGCAGCCCGCGCTTGGAGAACTCGGCCCACACGTTCTTGGTGGTGGGTGTGCCCTTGAAGACCAGGTGCTCCAGCAGGTGGGCCATGCCGGTTTCGCCGTAGTTTTCATGCCGGCTGCCCACGCGGTAGGTCACGTTCACGGTGGTGGTGGGCTTGGCGTCGTCGGGCACCAACAGCACCTGCAGGCCGTTGGCCAGGCGGTACTCGGTGATGCCCTCCACCTGAGTGAGCTGCGTCAGGCCCGCAGGCAAGGCCTGGGCCGTGGCGGCGGCAGCGCACAGCAGCAGGGTCAAGGCAAAAAGCCAGCGTTGGATCATGGTGTGGCAGCGGCAGCGGCAGCGGTGAAAGAGCGCGCAGTGTAGGTCGATACCCTCCCCCCGGTTTGCGGGGGCCGGCGGGCCATAACGGGCAACCGTCACGCACGATTCATGCATGTCGCCTACGGTGCCCTTCCGTGTCGGCATGGGCAGCACGCGCTGCCCTTCAAAGCCTTTACCCAACCCCTCAGGAGTCGTCCCCATGTCCAAGCGTTTCTTTGCCCTGGCCGCCCTGGCCGCCGCCGCCGCCCTGCCTGCCCACGCCGATACCCTGGCGCTGTGGGACTTCAATGACGGCAACCTCACGGTGGACGTCGGCGCCGGCACCGCTTCGGTGCTGGGCACCACCAGCTCGTTTGTTTCCGGCGTGGGTTCCAGCGACCCCGCTACCACCGACCAAGCCTGGAGCAGCGCCGGCTACCCGGCCCAAGGCACCGGCGACAAGACCGAAGGCGTGGTCTTTACCGTCAGCACGCTGGGTTACGACAGCATCGTGCTGAGCTTTGACAACCGCCAGAGCAACACCGCCAGCAAGTACCTGCAAGTGCAATACACGCTGGACGGCAGCAGCTTTGTGGACGCACCGGCAGGCCTCTTTTCGGCCTCGGGCGGCGGCGTCTGGAACAACGCCAACAGCGTGAACCTGAGCGCCGTGGCCGGTGCGGCCAACAACGCCAACTTTGGTGTGCGCATCGTCACCACGTTTGAGCCCTCGACTTCGGCCTACACCACGGCCGCGGTGGGGTCCACCTACGGCACCAGCGGCACCGTGCGCTACGACATGGTCTCGTTCACCGGCAACGTCATCACCGTGGTGCCCGAGCCCGGCACCACCGCCCTGCTGCTGGCCGGCCTGATGGCCGTGGGTTTTGTCAGCCGCCGCCGCGTCTGAAGCCCAAGGTCTGCACATGAACCTCACGCTTCACTCCCCACACCGCAGCCGCCACGCGGCCATCACGCGCGCCGTGCTGGCCGCCCTGGCGCTGCCGCTGGCCAGTGCCGCCGGCGCACAGAGCATTGGCACGCTGCAAGGCAGCGCCCACCTCTCAAGCTTCGCCAACACCAATGTCACGGGCATCACCGGCATCGTTACCGGCCTGGCCAGCAATGGCTTCTGGATGCAGGACGCGGGTGACGCCAACCCGCTCACGTCGGACGCCATCTTTGTCTTCCGCAACACGGCCAGCAAACCCGTCATTGGCGACAGCGTCAGCGTCAACGGCCTGTTGCAGGAGTTCCGCCCCGGCGGCGACCCCACCAACCTCACGGTGACGCAGATCAACGCCAGCAGCGGTGCCTGGACACGCCTGTCCGCCGGCAACGCCCTGCCGGCCGCACGCAGCATCAGCGGCAGCTACTTGCCGCCCACGGCCATTGCACCCGGCATTGGCAATGTGGAAGCCGGCCACACGCTGCAGCCCACGCTCTACAGCATGGACTTTTACGAGTCGATTGAAGGCATGCGTGTCACCTTGCCCAGCGCCGTGAGCAGCGGGCCCACCAACAACTTCCGCGAGACCTGGGTCACCGTGCCCAGCCAGGCCAGCCAGCCCGGTGTCTTTACCTCAGCGCGTGGTGGTGTGGTGCTGGGCGCCGGGCAGTTCAACGGCCACCGCATCCAGATCGACGACGGCTTTGGCTTTCCCGCGCCGGCCAACCTGAACAGCCGCGCCGTGCTGGCCAACGTCACCGGCGTCGTGAGCTACAGCTTTGGCAACTACGAGCTGCTGCTCACCGCCGCACCCACGGTGGTGTCCAACAGCCTGGTGCGCGAGACGGCCACCATCCCCACGGGCCACTTCGGCATTGCCAGCTACAACGTCGAAAACCTCGGTGGCAATGCGGCCGCAGCCCGCTTCACCGCCATCGCCGGGCAGATTGCCGGCACGCTGGGCGCGCCGCACCTGATTTCGTTGCAAGAGATTCAAGACAACAACGGCGCCACCAACAACGGTGTGGTGGCGGCTGACGTCACGCTCAACAACCTGGCCGGCGCCCTGAACACCGCCACCGGGCGCAGCTACGCCTGGGTCAGCGTCACGCCCAGCAACAACACCGACGGTGGGCAGACAGGCGGCAACATCCGCCAGGCCTTCATGTACGACAGCGCACGCGTGAGCTTCTCGGGTGTGGTGCNNGGTGTGGTGGGTGCAGCGGCTGACGCCATGACGGCGTCGGCCGACGCCAACGGCCAGATCGTCTTCAACCTGGGCGCGGGCCGTGTGGACCCGGGCGACAGCGCCTGGGCCAGCAGCCGCAAGCCCATGGTCACCGAGTTCACGGTGGACGGGCAGCAGCTCATAGTCATTGCCAACCACTTCAACAGCAAGGGCGGTGACGCCCCGCTCTACGGCCCCAACCAGCCGCCCAACAACGTGTCTGAAGTGCAGCGCCTGCACCAAGCGCAGGTGCTGGGCAGTTTTGTGGCCGGGCTGCTGGCCATCAACCCACACGCCAACATCGTGGTCACGGGTGACTTCAACGACTTCCAGTTTGCCGACACCTTGGCACCGCTGGCGGCCGCAGGCCTGACCAACATGACCAACACCTTGGCGGCCAATGAGCGCTACACCTATGCCTACGAAGGCAACCTGCAGACGCTGGACCACATGTGGGTGTCGGGCAACTTGCTGGCCCATGGCGGCGCCTTGTACGACGTGGTTCACGCGAATGCTGAGTTCTTTGACCAGGTGTCCGACCACGACCCCATCCTGCTCACGCTGTCCACCATCCCGGTGACCACCGTGCCCGAGCCGCAGTCGATGTGGTTGATGCTGCTGGGCGGCGCTTTCTTGCTGCGCGCCAAACGCCGGCGCAGCCACTGAAAACGCCGGGGCCAGAGGTGGCCCCGGCCTTCAGTTTGACCCTGGCCTGCCGAAGAAGGCCCCATGGACTCGGCCGCGCTCAGCTCGGCAGGGGCTGTTGACGGGCGCACCCCCCGACGCCCCGGCTGCGTACCTGAGTTGCCCACCGTGGCAGCTCAGGTGGCGCCGGCCGTGGGCGCCGATGCCACGCCGGCCTGCGGCCTGCCCGGCGCAACCGCCTTAATGCATGCCTTGCCCGACGCCGTGCACTCGGCACGGGGCCAGGGACGCCAGTTTGCGCTGCTGGCCATCAGCGCCGACCCCACCCTGCCGGGGCTGGATGCCGTGCTGTCGGCCCGGCTTGGCAGCCTGTGCAACAACAACGAGCTGCCCTTCTACCTGGGCCAGAGCCAGTGGGCCGTGCGCATGGCGCTGTCGGCCCCGCATCAGGGCGACGCCGCCGTGCCAGCCGCCGGCAGCCACAACACCGCAGTGGCCGTGCAGCAGCGTGCACTGGCGCTACAGGCCGCTTTGCAGGCCCCCGTGTGGCATGGCCTGGCTCAGGACCGGCCGCAGGCGCGCCTGGGCTTGGCACTGTTCCCCACCGATGCCGACCAGGGGCCGGCCCTGCTGCTGGCCGCGCAGGCTGCGGCGGCGCAGGCCCACATGCAGGGTGGCCTGCGGTTCTTTGGCGCTGCAGCCAACGCCCCACTGCTGCGCCAGTGGCAGCTGGGCCTGGCCCTGCAACACGCCGTGGAGCGCCAAGAGCTGACGCTGCTGTACCAGCCCAGGCTCAGCCTCGACTCGGGCCAGATCGTGGGTGTGGAGGCTTTGCTGCGCTGGCACCCGGCGAGCTTTGGCGAGGTGTCGCCGGGCGAATTTATTCCGCTGGCCGAGCGCCTGGGCCTGATAGACGCCATCGGCCGCTGGAGCTTGCACCAGGCTTGTTTGCAGTCGCTGGCGTGGCGCAGGGATGGGCAGCGCCGCTTGCGCGTCAGCGTCAACATCTCGGCCGCACAACTGCAGGACGGCGACCTGGCGCGGCTGGTGCAGAGCACGCTCATCCAAACCGGTGCCGACCCGGCCGACCTGGCCATAGAACTCACAGAAGACGGCCTGATGGCCAACGAGCAAGGGCTCACGCAGGCGCTGCGCGAGCTCAAGGCCCTGGGCGTGGAGATCGCGCTGGACAACTTTGGCACCGGCTCGTCCAGCCTGGCCGTGCTGCAGCACCTGCCCATAGACCTGCTCAACATCGACCGCTCGTTTGTGCATGACGTGACCGCCTCGCCCGAGAGTGTGTCGATGACGCGTGCGCTCATCACCATGGCGCACAGCCTGCAGTTGCGTGTGCTGGCCGAGGGCGTGCAGACCGAAGGCCAGCTGGGCCTGCTGGCGGCCAACGGCTGCGATCTGGTCCAGGGCCACCTGTTCAGCACCGCCGTGCCGGCCACGCAGATCGAGGCCCTGATGCGTGAAGGCAGCGTATTGCCATCACGCTTTTTGCGCCGCCGCGAACAACAGCGCACGCTGCTGCTGGTGGACGATGAGGACAACATCCTGGCCGCACTCAAGCGCCTTCTGCGGCGCGACGGCTACCGCATCGTCACCGCCAGCACCGGCGACGAGGGCCTGCTGCGCCTGGCCGAACAAGCCGTGGACGTGATCGTGTCAGACCAGCGCATGCCCGGCATGAGCGGCGTGGAATTTCTGCGCCGCGCCAAGGCCCTGTACCCCGGCACGGTGCGCATGACGCTGTCGGGCTTTACCGACTTGCAGTCCATCATCGACGCCGTGAATGAAGGCGCGATCTACAAGTTCTTGACCAAACCCTGGGACGACGACCTGCTGCGCCAGCACGTGGCCGAAGCCTTCAGGCAAAAGGAGCTTGACGACGAAAACAAGCGTTTGTCCATGGCGGTGGCGCACGCCAACGCTGAACTCGAAGCCACCAGCGTGCGCCTGGCCAGCTCGCTGCAGGCGCAACGCGAGCAGACCGAACTCGTGGCCGCCAGCGCCTCGGGCGCGCACGAGATGCTCGACGAGCTGCCCGTGGCCGTGCTGGGCATAGACCCTGGTGGCATGGTGGCCTATGCCAACCGCGCCGCGACACGGCTGCTGCCCCAGGTGCACGCGGCGCTGGGGCACGCGGCCGAGCACGTCTTCCCCAGCCTGCTGGGCTGTTTGCCACCGGCGGTGGGCAGCCCCGTGGCACTGCGCATAGGCGGGCGGCCCTGCCGTGCCATCACACAAGGCCTGCAGCCCACCGCCGCAGCGCCGCAGGGGCGCGGGCGTCTGGTGCTGCTGATTGACGCTGCGCTGGGCGACACCCCGCCCGGGGAGGCCACTTGAACCCGTGGCACACGCCCGCAGACTGCAGCACCGGCGCCGTGCCGGCGCCCGACAGCAGCCCGCCGCCCCACCCCGGCATGCCGCCCGCGATGGCGGGTTTGTTCCGCCACTCGCTGGCGCAGGGGCGCTTGCACCCGCTGATGCCGCTGCTGCTGCGTTACCGCCAGGGGCAGGATGCGGCGGCGGTTGGGGCGCCGGCCGCGCCGGGGCAAGAAGGCCCCGAGCCCCTTGGGCCCGAAGGCGCAACGCGCAGGGCAGCGCGGTGAACGCGGCCTTGCAGCCGGCTGACGTGGCGCGCCGTGTGCGCGACCTGCCGGCCTTGCCCGCCGCGCTGACCGAGGTGCTGGCGGCGCTGCAGCACGAGCCCCTGAACACCGCGCAACTGGCCCATCGCATCGAGCAAGACCAGGCGCTGTGCGGCCGCACGCTGCGCATGGCCAACTCGGCCTTTTACGGCCTGGCGGGCCGGGTGGGCACGGTGCACGACGCGCTGCGCCTGCTGGGTGCACGCGCTGTGGGCAGTTTGATGGGTGCGGCCGCGCTGGCCGCCTACGCCGACCTGGGGCGCTGCCCAGGCTTTGACTTCAAGGTGTACTGGCGCCATTCAATGGCGGTGTCCATTGCCGCGCGCGAAATTGCCCTGGCCTGCGGGCAAGACGGCGCCCAGGCCGGTGTGGCCGGGCTTTTGCATGACGCCGGACAGTTGGCGCTGGCAGCGCACTTCCCGGACGCGTTTTCGGCCGCGCTGGACTTGTGCCACGGCGCCGACATGGAGCCCACACAGGCCGAACGTGCCGTGATGGGCCTGGACCACGCCCAGGTGGGCGGCATGGTGGCGCAGCACTGGTGCCTGCCGGCCGCCATGGTGCAGGCCATCTTGCACCACCACGCGCCACTGGCGGGAACGGCCACGCCGCTGGCGGACACCGTGCACGTGGCCGACGCCATCGCCCACGCGCTGGACCTGGCGCAAGACCCGTATGAATACGTGCCGGCTGTGTCGCTGGGCAGCTGGGAGCGGCTGGGCATGGGCCGCCTGGACACCACCACCTTGTTTGCCACGGTCGAAGCCGGTGTCGCCAGCGCCGCCGAGTCGCTGCGCATCTGAAGCTGCCGACGCCATGGACACTGCCGCCCCCACAGCCCCACCGCCGGCCACAAGCACCGTGCTTTGTGTGGACGACGAACCGCACGTGCTTTCGGCGCTGCGGCGTGCGCTGCACAGCCCCGGCCTGGTGGTGCGCACCATAGGCAGCGGGGCCGAGGCGCTGGCCCTGCTGGCGCAGCAGCCGGTGGACCTGGTGATCTCCGACATGCGCATGCCGGGCATGACTGGCACCCAGTTGCTGGCGCAGGTGCAGCAGATGCACCCCGACATCGTGCGTGTGGTGCTTACCGGTCAGGCCGACCTGGGTGACACCATTGCGGCCATCAACAGCGGCAGCATCTTTCGTTACCTGCAAAAACCCTGGGACGACGCAGAGCTGCGGCAGGTGGTGGCCCAGGGCCTGGAGCGCCAGGCGCTGGAGCAAGAACGCCGCCGCCTGCTGGCACTGACACGGGCGCAAAACGATGCCTTGCGTGATGCCAATGTGCTGCTGGAGCAGCGCGTGGCCGAGCGCACCGCCGAGCTGGCCGGCGCCAACGAGCGGCTCAAGCACACACACGTCACGTCCATCCAGGTCTTCTCCAACCTGCTGGAGCAGCGCAGCGGCCGCTTGCTGGGCCATGGGCGGCGTGTGGCCGACATGGCACGCCGCATCGGCCAGGCCATGGGTCTGGCCGACGATGCCTTGCAGGAGCTGCGCCTGGCGGGCCTGCTGCACGACATCGGCCTCATCGGCCTGCCCGACCACGTGCTGCAACGGCCCGCCGCACGGCTGACCGGCCCAGACCTGGCGCTGTACCGCCAGCATCCGGCCGCCGGTGAGAGCTACCTCATGGCGCTGGACGAAATGCAGGGCGTGGCGGCCCTGATCCGCGCCCACCATGAAAGGCACGACGGCATGGGCTTCCCCGACGGCTGCGCAGGCCCCGGCATTCCGGCGGGTTCACGCATCCTGGCCGTGGCCGACGCCTTTGACGCCCTGCAGCACAACCTGCTGGTCGATAGCGCCACCACCGCAGCGCAGGCCCGCACGCTGATCCGGCACTCACGCGGCACGCAGTTCGACCCCGAAGTGGTGGACGTCTTTCTGCACATCACCGAAGTAGACCGGCCGCAGCGTGTGGGCGAGGTGCAACTGAACACCACGCAGCTCAAACCCGGCATGGTGCTGGCCGCCGACTTGCTGTCCAGCCAGGGCATGCTCATGTTGACGCCGGGCCAGCACTTGAACGAGCCGCTGATCCAGCGCATCCGCCAGTTCGAGGCGCGCGAAGGCGGCCAGCTCGTGCTTCGCATCCGCGCCGCCACGGCAGACGGGGCGTGACACTGCGGGGCACCGCAAAGTCTGCGTGCTTCAACCCGCAGGCGTGCGGTAGCTGCGCAGCCGGTCCAGGTCACGCACACGCACACCGCCGTATTCGACCTGGATCACCCCTGCGGCCTGCAGCGCGTTGAGCGCCTCGTTGACACGCTGCCGGCTCAGGCCCACCAGGTAACCCAGCTCTTGCTGGGTGATGCGCAGCACGTCGCCCACACCGGGGTAGAGCACGGGGTGGAAG
>CXWL01014430.1_pt1 | contig 17367 bp, 15 predicted proteins | sample 590931 | NCBI WGS metagenome assembly CXWL01 (sample SAMEA3498368, study PRJEB10139) | groundwater metagenome | biome: water well; material: biofilm material | place: Germany | collected 2015-04-27 | reverse complement strand
CCTACCACGTCATTATTTCAGGCCCCGGGCCGCTACTTGGATGATGGGGATACCCATTTTGTGCAATTTTCGCTCAAGGCGGGATGGTGCTTTACATAGGCGATACGGAAAATAAATTCGTTTATCTTGAGGCCAAATACCTGGCCGCGCTGGGAGTGGAATTGGATTCTGCAGCGAAAATTCCTGATGTGATTGTCCACGACAAAGCAAAGAACTGGTTACTACTAATCGAGGCCGTAACCAGCGCAGGGCCGGTTGATGGGAAACGCCGTAAAGAGCTGAAGGAACTGTTCGCTGGATGCAACGCCGGATTGGTTTTTGTGACTGCTTTTGAAACTCGCCGCGACATGCAATCCTTCTTATCACATATCGCCTGGGAATCAGAGGTTTGGATCGCCGAAGATCCCAACCACATGATCCACTTCAACGACGAGCGCTTTCTTGGCCCATATCCAGACACAGTAGCAAAGGCCGACACAAAAGCGTAATCCCTCACTCGGCCATTTTTCGGTGAGTGCCTGTCTACAACATCATCCATCCTTCAAAGACAATAGCCCATGATTGAGGCGTACAATCTCCGACTCTTTCCTCCGACTCTTTCTCGACGCGCAGGAGCGCGTCTATGACGAGGTCCTTGCTGATGAGCTGCGGGCCGGGAGAAAGTCTAGCCACTGGATCTGGTTTATTTTTCCACAGATCGCCGGGCTTGGTCATAGCGCGATGGCACAGCAGTTCGCCATTGGCTCACTCGATGAGGCCAAAGCTTATCTGCAACACNNGCAGCTTGTCCTTGACGTGAATGGTCGCAGCGCTGAAGATATCTTCTCTTACCCCGACCATCTCAAATTCCGGTCCTGCATGACCTTGTTTTTGACTGCTGCCACCGATAACACCAAATGTTTTAATTTGTTCTTGTCTGCCACGGACAGATTACACCTATGCGTTTCGTCGTCATCTTTCCGCCCTCCTGCTCAAGAAAGCCGTCACGGATGCAGCGTCGCATGGAAGCGCCGTACGCCTTTGATCTCCTTCTCCCGGCGGCGCGTCTCTGCAATGTCATAGTTGGATTGCATCTTCATCAATGTATCCATTTTGACGCCGAACGCCTTTTCGATCCGCAAGGCCATGTCGCCGGTCAGGTCGGCCTTGCCGTTCAACACATTTGAGAGGGCAGGGCGCGACACGTCCAGCACATCGGCGGCGGCGGTCACGGACAGGCCAGCCGGTTGAATAATTTCAGTTCGGATAAAATCGCCGGGGTGCGGTGGGTTCTTCATGGGCATGGTCTGGTACTCCTGTGCTAGTGATAATCCTCTAAATTCACGTCATCGATTTCTTGTTCGACGGTATCAACGCGGAACGTCAAGCGACGGTTGCGCGTCACGCTCAAGCTGACCCTGCCTTTACGGTCGCCGGTCAACGTGTGCGCCTTCCATGAGGTGAGGGCGCGCACTTCGTCGGCACTGCTCATCACCTCCAGGAACGCGAACATCTTCCGCAGCTTGTCCGCGGTATCTGGCGGTACACCCTTGGCGCTGCCGTCCAGATAAAGCCGTTGCAAGCCTTTATGAATAAAGTTCCGTATCTTCACCTGGAGACTGTAGCTTGTAACGCAACACGTGTCAAAACATAACTCCGGACAGAGCGCGTGGCCCGATAGTGGCGGGGATTGAATTATTTCGCTGCAAAGCTGACCACTTGTGAAACCGTGTCATGCTAATTGGTGGGGCGCGCCAAAAGAGTAACGCGTGCCAGGTTTTGCATTCCAACATTGCCATGCATGATATCGTCCTGGAAAGAATATACCGGGCCGCGTATAGTTTATGAGCGACGTATACAATCTCCACCGCTTTCTCGACGCGCAAGAGGGCGTCTATGACACAGTCCTCGCTGAACTCCGAGCCGGGAGAAAGTCCAGCCACTGGATCTGGCTTATTTTTCCACAGGTCGCCGGTCTTGGTCACAGCGCGATGGCACAGCAGTTCGCCATTGGCTCACTCGATGAGGCCAAAGCTTATCTGCAACACCCAATCCTAGGCCCCAGGCTCAGAGCCTGTACGCAGCTTGTCCTTGACGTGAATGGTCGCAGCGCTGAAGATATCTTCTCTTACCCCGACCATCTGAAATTCCGGTCCTGCATGACCTTGTTTCTGACGGCGGCCACCGACAACACCCTCTTCAACGACGCCCTGCTCAAATACTTCGACGGCAAGCCCGACCAATCGACGCTTGATATCCTGGCACAGCAATCGCTTTAGAGCAGATACAGGTGACAGGAACCATTCGGCTAGATGAGCGTTCGCACGATCTGCGCGCAACTTTTTCGCCCGCCCAACCCCGAGCGAGCCCGCTTCGCCAACCCAGCGAGGCGAGCCGAGACGCGCTCTTGTCCAAGGCAGCTACTCCTATCGTGCATGTTCTTTGAGTAAGAAGGACACCTGGTCGCGCCTTGTCCACCTTCTGATAGCTACTTGATTTTCCACCTAGTGGGGCTTAGCCTAGCACTAGCTGAACGACTTACCGGATGCTTATGGCGAAGGTTACCCAACTCAAAATTGAGTTAGAACAAGAGGAAGATGGCCGCTGGATCGGCGAGGTCCCGTCACTCCCTGGCGTGATGGCCTATGGGCAAACGAAAGGTGCTGCGCTTGCGGCTGTCCAAGCCTTGGCTCTTCGTGCAATGGCCGATCGCCTCGAACATGACGAGGGGGTACCTGAGGAGCTGCTGAACGTCTCGTTTATTGCGGCATGAGCCGTTGCCCGTCGACCCAAGCTTCTCGCGTTCTCTCCGGACTCCTCCGCATCGGTTGGCAGATCAAACGAACGACCGGTTCTCATAAAATTCCACAACGGACTGGGTGGCCCGATGTCGTCTTCGCGTTTCATGATCGCGACGAGATCGGTCCGCGTATGTTGGCCCGCCTCTCCAAGGTGACAGGTCTTCACCCAGAAGACCTGTGAAAACACTTTCGAAGTAGATTCTGTTTCTCCCCTGAACCGTACTTCAAGTGAGTGGTCAGGTTGTCCTTGACTGCGCGCGTCGAACGAGCACATTCTGATCGTGCGCGTTCCGCGAGCAGGAGGACGACCAGACCACCCCGCCCTTCCCCCCTGCTGATTGACAATCCTCTATCAGGCACTTATCGTCCTCCACGCTGGGCGAAACCTGGCTCGGAGATCCCACAATGGACAATTCCCCTTCTTCGCCCCCTACCCATCCTTCTTCCAATGCTCACAACGCGTTGGAGCAGATCACGCTCCAGATGGCGTCGAGTCTCGACCTTCAAGAAGTTCTCACGACTATCACGCAAGGACTCGTAGACGAACTCGATGGCGCCTTCGCCCGTATCTGGCTGTTAGGTCCCGGCGATCTCTGCGCCGAGTGTCACAAAGCGGCGGACTGCGCGAATCGGGCTCGCTGTCTGCACCTTGAGGCGAGCGCGGGGCTCTACACCGACCTCAACGGAGAATATCGTCGTATTCCGCTGGGGGCGCTCAAGATCGGAAAGATTGCGCAGGGCTTTGGAGCCATGCACACAAACGATGTGCTCGGCGACGACCGCCTGCCAAACAAACAGTGGATGACGAATAACGGCCTCCGCTCCTTTGCCGGGTATCCGCTGAAATTTCGCTCGGATCTACTCGGCGTGATTGCGATGTTCGGACGACGGCCATTGAGCGAAAAAGAGTTCGAGCGCTTGGCGGTCTTTGCCAACCAAGCCGCCATTGCGATCAAGAACGCGCAACTCTTTGCAGAAGTCGCACGACTCACACATCGACTTGAAGCGGAGAATCTCTATCTCCGCGAGGAGATCAAACTTGACCATAATTTTGAGGAGATCGTCGGTGAGAGCCCGAGCATCAAGGCTGTGCTCCGACTCATCGAACAGGTCGCACCGATGGATTCGACGGTCCTGATTCGGGGAAATACAGGAACCGGGAAAGAACTGCTGGCCAGGGCCATTCACAACCTGAGCCCGCGAAAAGCTCGCTCGCTGGTGAAGGTCAACTGCGGCGCGATCCCCGCGAACCTCGTTGAAAGCGAGCTCTTCGGCCATGAGAAGGGATCCTTCACCGGAGCATTACAACGCCGCATCGGCCGATTTGAGTTGGCGGACGGCGGAACCATTTTTTTGGACGAAGTCGGAGAATTACCGCTAGACGCACAGATCAAGCTTCTACGGGTGTTGCAGGAAAGGGAGGTCGAGCGAGTCGGAAGCGGCCATTCGACCAAAGTCGATGTCCGAGTCATTGCCGCCACCAATCGTGATCTTCATGCAGCGGTGAAGACCGGTTCATTCCGGGCCGATCTTTTGTATCGACTCAACGTGTTCCCGATCGAGGTGCCAACTCTGTCCGCCCGTGCATCTGATATCCCACTCTTGGTCAACCGATTTGTCGTCAAGTTCTCACACAAGATCGGCAAGCAGATCGACGGTGTGTCTCAATCGACCATGGATCGCCTCATGAAATACTCCTGGCCTGGTAACATCCGGGAGTTAGAAAATGTCATGGAACGGGCCACAATCCTCGCGAAGGGACCCCTGCTTCAGATCGACGATGTGATGCTTCAGGGGAACTCCGCCCCGCTGTTGCCGGTAGCCGATTCCCTGGAAGAGGTGGAACGAGCCCACATTCTCCGCATCCTTCAGGATACGAACTGGGTCATTGAAGGGAAGCAGGGCGCCGCGACTCGACTTGGTCTCCATCCCAACACCCTTCGATCCCGAATGCAGAAGCTCGGCATCAAGAAACCTCTCCCCACCGCTTAGCACCGAACATAACGTTCTATCTCCACGACATATCGTAGTTCCACGACATCTCGTGGAGGCACCTCTCTTTCCTTCTGCTTCATGCAACTGCGAATAGCCCAGCAACTCCTTGTCTCATCAACAGTTTTCTTGTTTCAGCAAATGCGGCGGCACGTGGTACCGGACTTGCCATGACAGATGGATATCGTGATCGACCGGTAGGACACAGCAGAGCCAAACAGACATCCACAATATCGTGAGTGTCATTCCTTCCAAGGAGAACCTATGAAAACAGCAATCATCATTCTGTCCGATCCGAAGAGTGGTTCAGAGGAAGCGCTTGGACGAGTCTTTAACGCGCTGGGGCTCGCAGCTGAATGTAAGCAGAAAGGCGATGAAGTCGCTGTCGTCTTCAATGGCGCCGGAACTCGTTGGCCGGCTGAGCTCACCAAACTCTCTCACCCAGCCAATGGCCTCTACAATTCGGTGCGTGATGTCGTGCAAGGCGCCTCGTGCGGCTGCGCCGAGGTCTTTGGGGCAACAGAAAGCGTCAAGGCTTGCGGTGTGCCGATCGTGAAAGACCATGCCCTCGCTGGGACAGCGGGGCTGTTGAGCCTGCGCCGGTACGTAGCCGAGGGGTGGAATACGATCGTGTTCTGAGATTGAGCATGAGAGGGCATGCGGCGTAACCCGTCGTCATGTCCTCTCGACAGGGAGTACACAACCATGGCGTTGAAATACTTGGAGCTGGCGATGACAGATGCCGTACATCGCGCACAGACGCAGTACTACGGAAGGGCCGTGAACATCCCAAGGGCGCCCGAACGAGATCCATTAGGTCAAGACGAGGCTGAGTTTATTGCAGCGCGTGACAGCTTCTATCTGGGTTCGATCAGCGAAACCGGATGGCCCTACGTTCAGCATCGTGGTGGGCCCAAGGGATTCTTGCGGGTGATCAACGAGACGACGCTGGCCTTCGCCGACTATAAGGGCAATCGACAGCTGCTCACGACCGGCAACGTTTCAGTGAACGATCGTGTGGCACTGTTTCTCATGGACTACCAGAACCGAGCGCGCTTGAAGATTCTTGGCCATGCCCGCTTCGAAGATGCACGTTCTCATCCTGAACTCGTCTCGCAACTCGCCGATCAAACAATGCGGTCGAGCGTTGAGCGGCTAGTCTTCATCGACGTCGTTTCATTCGACTGGAACTGCCCGAAGTACATCACGCCACGGTATTCGGCGGAAGAGGTCGAAGCGTATGTGGGTCCGCTCAAGAGCCGAATTGCCGAGCTCGAAGCCCAACTGCATACAGTGAAATTGTCATGACATTCGCATCGGGGACGCTTTTTTCTATCGAAGGAGTTGAAACCATGAAGGTCGCACAGATATGGCGATACCCAGTCAAGTCGATGGCCGGTGAGCAGCTAGACCATGCCCGGATCGGATCTCTGGGTATCGAGGGAGATCGCGTCGTACATGTGGAGAATGAAAATGGTCATGTCATCACCTCCAGAACGCACCATCGGTTACTCGGTCACCATGCCAGGCTCAATGAATCCGGCGAGCCTGTGGTCGATGGTCTGTTGTGGGGCGACCTCAAAGTCCGCACAGGTGTCGAGGATATCGTGGGTCCAGGCGCCAAGCTGGTACGCGATGACTCCAGCGATCGTTTTGACGTACTGCCCCTGTTGGTGGCGACGGATGGAGCGATTGCAGCATTCGGGCGTGACGGCCGGCGCCTCAGACCGAATCTGGTCATCGGCGAGGTCGATGGCTTGGCCGAGCGCTCATGGCCAGGCCAATGCCTGCACATCGGAGACGTCGTTATCGGGATACAGGACCTCCGTGGGCGCTGCATCATGACGACCTTTGACCCCGATACCCTGAAACAAGACCGTCAGGTGCTGACCGACATTGTGCGGAGATTTGATGGCACGCTCGCCTTGAATTGTTTTGTGATCCGGGGCGGGGACATTCGAGTCGGCGACACAGTTGAGCTGGCCCGGCACCGTGAATGCGAGGCTGTGCGTTCTTAGTGAGCCCGTTTTTTACCATCACGTGTGTGGAAGCTTCAGACTTTCACGCTTTACAACGCCGCAAGGCATGAGGGAGAAATCGATATGAGCAAGTCAGTGAAGGACACATTGGAAGAGATGTTGGGCATTTTGAAGCAGGGTCAAATGACCGAAGGTCAGAAGATCTACTTTGCGGATTCGGTCGTGACACAGGAAGGCAACCAGGCACCGGTCGTGGGCAAACAAGCCGCCATTGAGCGACTGGACAAATTTAGAGAGACCATCGGGGTAGCCGCCTTTGTCAGCTACACCATCGGCGCCGTGGCTGTTTCTGGAAATACCAGCTTCTACGACTCGGTACTGACCGTGAAATTGAAGGATGGGCAAACGATCAGCCTGGAACAAGTCGTCAAGACGGACTGGCAGGACGGCAAGATCGTCAAAGAGCGTTACTACCATAGCTGATCAAGCGTGATGTCGTATGGGAGCCGATGGCCAATGCCATTCGCTCCGACATCGGATCTCAATGCAAGAAGGTCATCATCATGAACCCTCTCGACCAGCCCAGGCCTCCATTTCCCCCTTTCGATCGTGCATCCGCGACCCAGAAAGTCCGCATGGCAGAGGATGCATGGAATACACGCGACCCCGAAACGGTGTCGTTGGCCTACAGTGCCGATAGCCAGTGGCGAAATCGTTCAGAGTTCCTAACGGGCCGAGACGCTATTGTTCAGTTCTTAACTCGCAAGTGGAGCCACGAGCTGGACTACCGGTTGATCAAAGAACTGTGGGCATACCACGACAACCGAATCGCGGTGCGGTTCGCGTACGAGTGGCACGACGATTCAGGGAATTGGTTCCGATCCTATGGCAATGAAAACTGGGAGTTCGACGACCATGGCCTGATGCGGCGGCGGCTCGCGAGCATCAATAATCTTCCCATCACAGAGCTTGAGCGGAAGTACCACTGGCCACTGGGCAGGCGTCCTGACGGTCACCCTACTCTCTCAGACCTTGGTCTTTAATTTTGATTAACCGGCGATCGTAAAGTGGTTCACCGAGAGGATCGCCTATGGCCGATACGACCATAATGCCTCGTTTTTCCTCGAAGAGTCTTCTTATCTACAGATCAGCCGCCAGACGATTGGACGGAATCGAATTGTAAACCGCTTGATCCTTCGCCTCGCCCCGGTTGTTTCCGTCGACCCATCCAGAGATAAGTTGATCCATCGATCCAGCGCGCATATTGATAGGTCCTGGTGACGCGCGCACCTTCCCGTGGCACTTCTTCCTCATAGAGCAGCAACTCGCGAGCTGGTTCGAGCAATCGTCCCTTCGGAAGTTGCAAGCCCTGAATGCCTCCCTCGCCGAACGCCGGCAGGACGCCACGTTTGAGCCGCAGGGTCATACCGTCTTTGACCGGAAGCAACGGAATCCAATAGTCCGGCACGGTGGTGCCGAGCCGGTACATCAACGGTGTATCGTCTGCGACAGGGGATGGCGGCTGTTCCCCCAGGGTCTCTTGATAGGCTTCATGACGATCCAACGGACGACCGGCGGCGCTTTCAATAACTCGCTCGACGGCCCAGGCCACATTGGCCATTTCATCCCTCAACAACGACAGGTCTTCCACGGGCTGGCTTTCCAATATCGGGCCTAACACAGGTGGCAAGAAGAACAACTTCTGGGTATCGTTCGTGAGGCTGAACATGCGCCAGGGTGAGGTCGATCCATCCACTTCGGTCGTGTGGGGTATCAGGAACCGTTCGCCGAACGTGTTGGTCACAACGAGCGCGCGGATCTGTGAGAGTGTCCCGACAGGGAGTTCAAGCGGCAGGAGAAACCAATCGTTGCTGTATTCCAGCGCAAACTTCACGAGCAGCAGGCGGGCCAGGTCCTGCGGTGCGGCCTGGACGCTCGCAAAATTCACGGCGCCGTCTTCGAATTCCCACAAGCGCGCGGAGGGCATGCCACGAAACGAGACCGGTGCCGGGAGAAAGGCCTCCGTGGCTGAGGTGCGGCTTTCGGTGGCGCCCAGACCAGTCCCTGAACTCGTCGTGAACGAAAACCAGTCCAATCGCCCATCCAGATATTCCGGTGCGGTCAGCACCACTTCGCTCGACGTCGTCTTGGCAGAGACACTCAGGGCGTACTCCATCCGTTCGGGAATCCACGCGGAGGGAGCGCTGCCTTGCTGGAAGAGGCCGTCGAGCCAGGTCAGCCAGGTGGTCATGATGGCGAGGAGCTTGGGCCGATCTACCTCGCTCACCTGATCGAACGGCGCTTCTCGGAACAATTCCGCCAACGTGTTGCCGACTTGCAACACTCTCAGGCGCGCGGCAAACCGCAAGCCGTCGATGGTGCGGCCGCTCAGCACACGGATGAAGGACAGGCTTGCGGCATCGATCTCCTTGGCCTGCTCCGCTGTGGGGGCAGCCAGGACGTACGTGCTAGCCACCCACTGTGCGCGAGTGGGCCCAAGCCTGGCCGTTTCCAGCAGGCGGAGTAGATGTCGTCCCGATTCGGCCGCCAGCCGCCAGTTGGGGTGTGAGTCGTCCGTCACCGGTTCCGCTTCCACCAGCGTTTCCAACGCCAGGCCAGCAGCTGCGTAGGGCCTGGCCGGATGCGGGCCGGAGCGTGGGCCTGGTTGATAGCGAGTGACGGCGGCGATGTCCACGATCACCTGCGCGGCGGCAGGTGAACCCGCATCAGCCCCGTTGAACTCGCCGAACTGCCATTGACGGCCCAGCATCCAAAGCGGATCGTGGATGCGCGCTTGCAGCCCGTCTTGCAAGTCCGGGTTGTGGGTGCTGAGGTCGAGTCTGATTCGAGAGGGCATGCCTAGGCTCCTATTGCTGGATCAATGACGCTGGTGAAGTCGAGGGTGCTGCCGGTGAAGAACAGCGCCGGGGCCGACGGGTCCTGCTCTCCTGAACCGACCGGCTGCAGTGCACGTTTGCCGGAACGATCCCACGTGGCCATACCGTCGAACAGGGTGAAGGCCATGCCCTCCACGATCCGTCCTTCCAATCCCACCGTTTCGGCAGGCACTTCGAGCCGCACCCACCGGCCTGGCGGCGGCAGAGGCCCCATGTACTGACGGCTGACGGTATTGTCGGTACCCCAGGGAATGAGGTTCTCACCCCAGTAGACGCGGTGATCCCAATTGCCTGCATGCCACTGCAACATGACTTGTCGAGGCATACGCGCGGGATCGAGATAGACATGCGCGAACAACCGGTCTCCGACACTGACGAACATGGCGAGCTTGGCGCCCTGGAAAAAGTGTTGGTGAATGCCGGCGGCAAACACCGATTGATGAGCACGTGTACCGGAGAGCGGTTCCGGTTTCGTGCGAACCCAGGTCCAGCCTTCACCGTCGCCGAGCGGCGTGGCGCCTTCCGGCAGCTGATCCTCCACCCAGATCAATTCCTCGCCGCTGTCTGGTGGCACGGCGCGGAGCCTGGCCAAGTCCATCGTCTCGTGCATGAGTGCTTCCAGGCTGTTGAGGTCCCAGGTCGTCCGCTGGTCTGCAGACACAGCGAGCAATAGCGCCTGTGGAGGCGCGTTGTTGGGTTGATCATAATGAAAGGCCAGGCCGGTCGTTTCCTTGGGGCTCGGCACCGTCTCCACCCACTCGTCGATCAGGAGCCCGCAGAAAACTTGATCGAAACGGAGCGGTTGTGCCGACGCCATCTGCGCGACCAGCGAGAGGCGTCCGCGCGGGAACGGCTTGTCCGGCGCCTGCGGCAGGGCCACCCAGCGATCCTGTGCCTGAAAGGGGAGTTGTCCGACATGGAACCGGAGTGCGGCGCTCCCCACAGTTTCGGCATAGAGCATCGCTTCGTTCAGCCGCGTCGCGCCAGGGCGGACGTAGGCAGCGCGCTGAAACCAGGTCACGGCTGCCATCGGATCTTGGCCTTGGAGCGAGAGTCCGGCTGCGAATGTCTCGTTTAATTGTGCTGCGTTGGCTGCGGTCACGCGGGGCAGCGCCAGGAAGTCCTGGCCGAAGATGATGCGGAGACGAGCCAGGTCGTGATCGCGCCGTTCTTCCGGCGTGGCGTTCGCACGCACAAAGTTCTGTTCGGATTCGGCCACGCGGTTCATCCGACGTTGCGCTTCGAGGACGACCGACCGCGCCTGGGTCAGCAGCAACGACCGCGCTTCCGGTCCCGTGCCGCCGATGTCCATTGGGACGGCGCTCGGTATGCCGTAGTTCGCCAAACCGAACAGGGCACGGCGCACCTCGTCGAGGTTGGCAGTCAGGTCATCCGACGAAGGCGGAGGCAGAAGGCCGTTGAGCCTAGCGCGCGCATCAGCCAGGGATTGCACTGCGCGGGTGGTGCGGCCGGCAAACTCGTCATGGTTCAGCCCGGAGTCGGCGGGTGATTCGGGCAATGACAGGTCACGACCGTCCAGTGAGCGGGCGTTGCTCAGCAGACGCCTTACTGTGGTCGCGACCTCGCACCATTCACTCACGCTGATGAGCTCTGCGCTCCAGTCGTTGCCTCGGCCGAACTGCAATCGAATGATCGCATCCGGCGGGACCGTCGCGGGACGAGTCTGCTGCAACACGAATCGCCAACGCTGCTCCAGTTCGGCTTGCTGTGCACGGGTACTGCCTTCGGCGAGATAAACGGCATCCAGCGGCGCCAGTCCAAGCGAGGTCAATGCGTTCTCTACCGTGTGGTAGACCTGGCCATCCTGCTGATTGACGTAATCAGCCTTACAACGGACCTGGGCCGGGTTCGGTAGCAGCGTCGCTACCCAGGCGTTGAGGATCGGTTCCGCCTGGGCGCGTGCCGATGGGGCGGTCGTCGGCCAGCCTGCCGGTACCGTTCCATCGGTCGCCGGGAATAGCGTGCAGAGTCGATGCGTCAGTCCGATGCCGCTTCTCGGAGTGCGGATCACGTCCAATTCCGGCGGCGGAACCTCACCCGCGGCAATGGCATCCAGCGTGGCGCCTGAGCGCAGCGGATTGCCTTGCACGAGCTGATACACACTCTCGGCCACGACACTGTCCCCCACGGAGTCGACCAGATCGTCGAGTGCCTTGAGCGCCTCCAGCAGCGCCGTGAAGTCCGGGCTGCCGAGCGGGGGAAATCCCAAGGTCGCGTTTCCGAACGGAATGGTGGTGACATCCCAGGGAGAGTGCGGTGCCTGGCGTTGTTGGCTTGAGGTCCATCGCCGGTGAAGGGCTAGTCCGTCGACGACGGCGGCAGCCGACAACGATTTCAGTGCCTCATTCCATTGCGCGGCGAGGCGCGTGGTGAGTGAGGCCCTGGCGGCGAGGAGATCGCTCGTGGCCTTACCGCGCTGCCCGCCTTCCTTAGCGAGGACCTGGCGGTCGAGTTCTGCGGCGAGGGTTTCTTGCCCTACCGCCATCTGCTGCGCGGCGGGAATGGAATCCGGATCAGCAGCATTGAGGAGCTTGGCCTGGGCCCGTTCCGCGAGCAGGCGTGAGCCATCCCGGGCGCTGACGGCCTGCTGTGCGGCGGCAGCGTGGGCCAGGGCGGTAGTATGAGCCTGGGTCATCTGTTCCACGCGATTGTCCCACTCATCTAAATCCCGCGCTTCCAACAACTGGACAGCATAACGCCGCACGGTGGGTTGGATCACCTTGCCCTGCGGTTTTGCCGCCTGTTGTTGCGCCAGCACCTGAACCGCTTGCGCTACCTGTGCCTGCGCGGCCTGCGCCTGTTGCACAAGCGTGGCGATCGTCCCCAGTTCGGCGCGATAGGTGTCCACGTGGCGCTCTCGCTCGGCCTTCAAGCCGCGCGCGTCTTCTGCCCGGCGCAGGGCCTGATCACGTTGCGCCGTCAGCACGGTCACCTCGTGCGCTAGCCGCTCAGCCCGTGTGAGGGTATCGCGAATGTCGGCGAAGCGGTCGGTACTGGTGAAGCTCGTGAGGGCGCGAAATCGCTGAATATAGCGGTCCAGTCCACGTTCGTGGAGATGGCGTTCGAATCGATATCCGAGCAGGGCGGTCAGGGACTGACCTTGGCGCACTCCGTCGAGCAACCACTTGGCGCGATGGACCCGTTCTGATGAAAGGTCGACGGCAAAGGGCGAAGCGCCGGGTGCGCGATTTGATTCTTGCGACAGGTAGCCGCTTCGCAGCACGGCGGCGGCCGCCGCATGCCCGAGCGAAGGAGCGTGGACGAAGCCCTTGTTCCGTTCCGAGCGCGAGAGTGGTGCAGGAACACCGGCCGGAAGTGCCGGAACCGGTTGCAGCGAGGCAGCACGTCGAACCTGTTCTACCCAGCCATAGGCGCCGAGCCTGATGCCGGAAGGCGCCGCCTGCCGCATGACGGCCAACCGCCTGGTGGCGAGGGATGTGCCCCAGGCATCGAGGCGATAGGTGAGCAGATCCATCACTTCCGCGAGCAGTTGTTGCCGAACCGGTTCAGGCAGGGCCGTCAGATCGTCCCAGGCCGGCTCGTGCGGAGTAGAGAGTGCGCGAGTCAGCAGCAACGACCGGAAGGCCTCGGTCAGCAACCGCTTCGGGAGGGGCGGCTGTTGAGTGGAGACTTCGGGAAATTCGCGCAAGGTGTAGCGGGAGGCGTTTGCTTCCAGCGCCAACAATACGACGGGGTTGGATTCAATCGTGGTCTGGAGGGCTTGCGACGCCTGACGGCGGCGAGTCAATCGTTGCCCACGCCACCAGATAGCCAATGCCCGGTCCTGGTCCTCACCGGTCGCCGAGATCCAGCGGTCGAGTGCCGCCACCGGCAGCAGGCCGTACGGTTGGCTGTCGACACGCAAGACCGGCAGTGGCCCACGAGCACGTACGTACTTCGTGAAATGGTCGCGCACCACGTCGGCTCCGGCTGCGCCGAGCAGTTGCCGCAAAAGCGGACTGTCGCAAAGCGCGAGCAGAGCCGATTGCATCAGCGAGGACCGGCGTTGTTCCGATCCGTCGGCACCACGAACATGGGCAAAGACGGAAGTCGGCAGGCCCAGGGCCTTCACCAGCAACTCGCCGTCGGACCCGGGACGGAGGAGCGAAGCACCCAGTTCGACGCCCATGCTCTCGGCGGCATCGCGCCCCGTCGAACGATACCCGGCGGAGGCTTCCGCCGTGTTGTTCGTGGGCACCTGCTGCTCCACGAGAGCAAGGCTGCTGGTGTAATGGTGGGCATCGAGCAGTCGAACCAATTGGTCGGTCGTGGTCGGAGCATCCCATGAGGCCTTGAGGCCCAGCACGACGATCCGATCGAAACCTGCCTGGGCGTCTTCCTCTGTAACGGGAATACGTAGACCCATCCCGATAGATTCAGCCGTATCGAAATCGGTGATCCACTTCATGCCTTCATCGACAGGCGGCAGTCCATTGCTGCCGACCGGGCCCGTGCCGCGTGGGTCCGGCCCGACCGCCACGGTCTCCGGGATTGCCTTGCCCCAAGCAGTGATACGCGCGGCATCGCTACGATAGCCAATGGCGACCCAGCGATTCGGAAGAACCTGCGTATAGGGAGCGCGCGTCCAGCTGTCGTCCCGACGCGAGACCGTTCCGGGTTGCACGGGATCGAGCATATGGACGATCCAAGCGGCGCGGGTTGTGCCGACGTGTTCGGTGAGTCCTTGCCAGCCTTGCCTGATGTGCTCCTGCCGGTCCGTACCTGCCGGCGCGGCGGCGACATGGGCCCAGAACTCCTTGCCACGGCGTTCCTCCTCTTCGGTGAGAGCGGGTTCGTGACTGTCAAGATGAATGTCGTCGGGATACACACGGAGCAGAAGGTCGGTGCCCGGTCCTGTCCGCCTTGCAGCAAACCTGGTTTCCACACGGACGGGGAACAGCAGCAGCGGATGGGTCGTGACAACGGTGCCGCTGAGGCGATCCGTGCCAAGCAGCCGGGCCGTCGCGGCATCGCGGGCGGATCGATGCTCGTCGACCTGCGTCGACAGCGCCGCCACGTCGGCCTTCTTCCGAGCTACCGCCTCCTCCGTGGCCGTGACTTGTGCGTTCACCCTGGCCAACTCGGCCTGGTGGAGGGCCCGTTGCCTGATGAGCAGGGCGGCCCGCCGTTGCGCGGCCTGGGCCCTCGCGACGGCCCGGTCGTGCGCCGCCTGCAATTGCCGGAGTTTCGTTGCCCATGCCCGGAGAAGTGTCGGAGGCACCCGTTCGGGAATATCTGGTCCTTCAGAGATCGGTCTCACACTGCTGATCCTTTCCTTAACAGAAACCTACGGCCCATCCTGCAAATGCGTGCTGACTTCGGCTTCAGCAGCCACCAGCGCCTGCTGGGCCGCTGCCTGTTGCGCCTCTACCTCAGGAATCTGCCTGGCGAGGTCGGCGAGCAGCGTGGTCAATTCGTTACGTCTGGTGATCACGCTTGCGAGAAGCGTCTCGGCATCCTCCAGCTCGAACCGCGTCGTGAGAAGAGTATCTTCCAACGTCGCCGTGCGGCCCGAGAGATCTGCTGCTACCTGTTGCAGGACTTCCCGCGCCAGCGGGTCGTGCGTGATCTCTGCATTCATGCGTTCGATCTCGGTGAGCGTCGCTTGCAGTTCCTGCCGGCGGGGTTGGAGGGCGGCGATCGTAGCCTGGGTGGCTTGTACCGCGGCGGTTGCCGCCGCAATCTGGCGATCCGCAGCCTGCACTTGCGCTTGAGCCTGCGCCACTCCCTGCTGCGCCTCGGCGACTTTCGCATGGGCCTCGGTCGCCGCAGTCTTGGCCAGTGCAAGTCTTTTTCTCATGGCGGTCAGGCGTGCTCTCCAGGAAGCCGGAGGGATGCCTTGCGGCGGTTCTGATACATCGAGCAGATCCTGTTGCGCCTCCGCGACCTGAGCGTCCGCTGCAGCGGCGGCTGCCTGCAGCGGCGGAATGCGAACTTGAGCCTGGGCCACACCGTTCTGCGCGTGGCTGCGCTGAGCCTGTGCCGCCGTTACCGCCTGCTGTTGCGTCGTCAGTTGAGTCGTCAAGGCAGTCTGTCGCGTGGCCAAGGCCTGCAGAGCCGTCTGGAGTCGCGCAGTCTCTTGTTCTAAATAGGGCATGATCTCGTCTCTTTCTGCCGCTACTGCTGGGCCGGCAGCCAGGTTCTCGCATGGACCGCCACGCGGAACGGCGGTTGTCTGGTAATGGTGGCCATATGTGCGGAATTTTTTCCCCACGGAATCTGATCGACCACCGCATCTTTCAACAGACCGTCGATCGGCACATACACGATCTGTTTCAGCGCGGCTTCGTCCTGCGCCAGATGTCCCCACGTCAGGTCGCGCCAGTGAGCAGGAGTACCGCCATAGGTCGTGGCGACGTCCATGCCGAATCGCGGTTCCGTCGGCTGCTCCTGCAGCACGAAGAACCAGCCAGGGTGTCCTCCGGCCATATTGTCGGCTCCACGAACGGCCGCTTCGGTCAGCGGAAACCCGAGCATGGTGATGTCTGGTGCCTGGGTCGCGCGGAAAATGGGATACCGTTCCACAGTGCCCAGCTCACGCCTGGTGCCATCTCCAGACCAGACGCTTTCCAACGCATAGACCATGGCGCGTGGGTAACGCCGCAGGAGGTCGCCGCGGATGAGTAGCACCATCTGGCCAACCGCCGAGCCTCGCGCACTGTGGGAGCCGAGGCGGCCGTCCGCTGCCCAGGAGGTAATTCGTGTGATGTCAAAACGAGCCTCGCGCTCTGCATCGTTGGCGGGCAGTTCGCCTCCGGCTGCATCCCAGAATTGCCGGAAGTAGGTGCCGCGCTGATCGGTCGGAAACCCACGCCAGAGCAGTTCGCGGCTCATCTCATGGTTGAGTCCGACCATGTAGGCCTCGATCAACTCGGGATTCGTCTTGAGGAGCGCAATCGTGTTCGAGGGCACCTGGTCCATGCCGGGCAACAACAGGTCCGGTGCATAGTCGCGCAATGGTTCGTACATCGGCTGGGGGAAACTCGGCGCGAATGTCGTCAGCTCCGTATTCTCGACGGTAGGCATCGTCTTTTTCACCGCGGCCAACACCGCCCCCTTAGGGGCCAGGCGTCGCAGCATCTCCACCTTGAGCTCAGACCATTCGCGCAACGCCGGCGCCTGGCGCTGCTTGGTCGCGGCGGAAAACTGCATGAGCGGGCGAAACGCCTGGCCAGCCGTCGAGGCGGGCGACGTGGCGGGGAGCCGGAGCGCATCGAGTGTGGCGGCATGGGACGCGATCGGACCATGGGCGCGGGTCAGGCGGCGAAAGGCGCCGGTCACGGCCGGATGGCCGGATAACAGGCTGTTGGCGGCAGTCGGCGTCGACGTATCGGATGTGGCGATGCCCGTCAACGCTCGCAGCGCCGGTCCCGTGAGTTGCAGCAGCCCGGCCGGATCGAGCGCGGCGAAGTGTTTCTTTGTGAGATTGTCGCCGACGGCCTCAGCCAGCTGCGCGCGCTTGATCCGCTGTCGATCCCGCCGTTCTTGTTCCAATTGATCCCAGGCCGAGGCCATCAACGGCTCTTGCTCCCGTTGGATCACCATCGTACCGATACCGGCGGCGATGCGGTGGCGCGGATCCAGATTCAGATCGCGGAACCAGTGCGGCGGTTGGTCGGCGGACGGCAGGCTGTCTCGATCTACGTACCATTGTCCATAGAGAGGCGGGCCGAGGAGGGCCGAGGATCCGCTCGTGCC
>CXWL01009768.1_pt1 | contig 17367 bp, 16 predicted proteins | sample 590931 | NCBI WGS metagenome assembly CXWL01 (sample SAMEA3498368, study PRJEB10139) | groundwater metagenome | biome: water well; material: biofilm material | place: Germany | collected 2015-04-27 | reverse complement strand
TTTTGCTGCTCGAATACCAATCTTACTGCTCGTTCTCGTACTTCCGGTGAATAACTGATTTGGTTTTTCATCTCTTCCTCCTCTCAAATCATTTTATCTCCGGAAATACCGGGGCGATTCAGATTGGTGAGACCGTTAAGAGCGTGATCGAACCGGTCCTAGCAAACTCCTGGGCGGTCGAGCTACCACCCGATCCGGTCTTCCCTGCAATCGCGTTTGAGATTGAGAGCGTGCCAGAAAATGGCTGGGTGCTGGGGGGTGGGTACACGCAGCACATTGTGACGATCACGACATTCTCGCACACGAAATCCGAGCTGATGGCTTTGGTTAATCAGATCCATGTAGCTTTCGAGGCCGTGCCAGGATTCATTACAGAAGAGGAAAGCGGCGATGCGGTTTTCGAAGACCTCGCAGGCGTTTACGCGTACTTCCAGAGTTTCAGAATCAGAACGAGTACCTATTAAATAATTTTTCATAGCAACTAGGCCGCTGAGGATTTCCTTTGCGGCCTTTTTTATTTCGGAGGTAGTGAAATGGCCGGTAAGTTAATGCGCAACGTTGCTCTGCTAGTCAAAGAGGAAACAACGCAATCAGTGGATGCGAGCCCAACCGCAGCTGCAAACTCGATTCTCGCGCGAGTGTCGGATGCGCAGCCCGTGATGTCCGAGTTTGCAGACCGCAATAATGTTCAGCCTTATTTTGGCTCGTCCGGAAAAGTGGCCGTGTCGAACCACTCAGAAATTACGGTTGAGTTCGAGATGGCGGGCGCGGCTGCTGCTGGTACCGTCCCCGGGTGGGCACCATTACTAAAAGCTTGCGGGTTTGGTGAGACTGTTGTTGCGTCGACCAGCGTTACTTATAAGCCGATTTCAACCAATTTCAAATGGGTTACTATTTATTATTACTTGGATGGCCTGCTTCACAAAATGATCGGGTGTGCTGGCACGGTGTCGTTCGCGCTCAATTCTCGCAGCATCCCAATGGCAACCGTGAAGCTGACCGGTCTTTATTCAACCACGACAGACACCGCTCTTCCGTCAGGATCTGTTTACACAGCATTCATGGCTCCGCAGGCTGTTAATAAGGTGAACACGCAGGCTTACACGCTCGGTGGCGCATCCGCTGCGTTTGATCAACTGTCGATTGATGTAGGTAATAGTGTTGTTTATCGCAACATGCCGACGCTCGAAGAGGTGCTTATCACAGATCGCAGGGCATCCGGGCAGATTTCTATCCAAATGACATCTGTCGCAGCGAAAGCTTGGCACGATATTTCGTTGTCGGGAACCCTCCAAGCAATGACGATGACACATGGCGTCGGTGCCGGAAAGATATTTACGATATCAGCTCCAAAAGCGCAGCTAGTAAATCCGCAATACGCAGACAAAGACGGTGTCGTGATGCTGAATTTCGGTATGGAGTTCATGCCTGACGTTGGTAACGACGAAATATCAATCGCTCTGACATAGGACTGACCATGGCACTCAAAAGAACACGCAAAAGCACATTTTCCGCAGACGTTACGGTATTCACCCCGAACGACAAATGTGGGCATGACAGATCAACTTTTATTGCGAAGTTCAGATCTCCTAGCACCGCAGAACTGGATGAGCTGAAGAAACTTCCGCAGCCAGACATGTTAAGAAAAGTCCTGGTTGGCTGGGATGGCTTCCAAGATGACGACGGAAACGAGCTCGATTTTAACGATGAAAATATCGAATCGCTGCTGAGTATCATCCAGGCAGTGCTTGGGCTCTCGACCGCTTTTTGGGAAAGCGTTATCAAGTTACGCGAAAAAAACTAATTGAAGCCGCCAGGTACTGGGCTGGCGGCGACAAAAAAGGGCAATCGGTCAGGATAGATCAAGACGTCATAGACGGCCTCAAAATGGCCAATGCGCCGCAGGAAGTTATTGACCAGGCATTGCTCCATGCGTCCGCAGATGCGCCGCAAGATTTGGAAATCGATCCTCGGAATTGGTTGTCGGTCACGTTATTTTTTTCAATATCCACACAATGGATGATCTCAGATTCCGGGCAGCACATCGGCATCCGATACGAATCCTTGGAATCCTCAATGAATATGTGCAACATCAATCAACGACGCAGACCCGCTGTATTCGAGGATATACGGATCATGGAGGGCGAGGCATTGAGAATATTGAGAGAGAACTATGTCAGCGCTGGGTAGCCTGGTTGTCAAGCTGGCGTTAGAACACGCCGAGTATACTCAAGGACTGGATCGAACGAGCCAGGAAGCGCTGAAGTTTGCGCAAGGTGCGCAGCGTAATTTTGATCAGGCAGCTAACAGCACGAGGGAATTTCTCGGCAGTGTTGCGCTGAATGTTGCGGGCGCTGTGACTTCGGTTGTTGGGTTGAATGCAGCGTTTAACCACACAAGAGACGCCATCAACGTGCTGGCGAGTCTCGATGATGCCGCACAGAAAACTGGTTCAAGCATCCAGGATCTGTCAAGAATTGAACAGGTCGCCCGTAATTTTGGGGATGCATTCGGACCCATTGAGCAAGGTATCACCAGGCTAGCTAAAGGAATCGCTCAAATCGATGATCCGAGTAGTGATGCAATTCGTGCGCTGGATGCAATCGGCGTCTCGGCGCGCGACAGTAACGGCCAGCTCAGGACATCCGCAGATGTATACATCGATGTAGCCAGGTCGCTGCAGAAGTACGAAGACGGCGCGCAGAAAACTGCGGTGGCAAATGCATTGTTCGGAAAGAGCGGAGCGGACCTACTGCCGACGTTAAACAATCTTGCGCAAGGTATTGACCATGTGTCCGCCGTGTCAGACAAGGCAACTCGGGACGCAGACGCATTTAATAACGCGGTAGCCAGATCGAAGGCTGGCGTTAATGCGTTCTTTACGTCACTTTCTGTCGAGCTGCTGCCGGTTTTGAATAGCATTGCATCCGCAATCAACCAATCATCATCGCAATTTAGTGTGCTATCCGCTGCCAGCGGGGCCGCGAGCATTGTTCTGAAAGGATTGGCAATCGCAGCATTCACGGTCGTTGACACGTTCAGGGGGATGGGGAGGGAAATAGGTGCGCGCGCTGCGCAGTTATCCGCGTTAGCTACATTGGATTTTTCTGGCGCAAAGTTCATTGGACAAGCGCTAGCGGAAGACAACGCCAAATCTCGTGCCGAATATGACAAATTTGTTGACACCGTACTGAACGGCGAGAACAAGATAGAACAAGCCGTTGGAACTGGCGGCAGCAAGAAACTTGTTGAGTTTCAGGCAAACATACAGACATCGACGGATCGGGTCACTCGATCCGTGGAAAAACAAACCAAAGCTTTTGATGTAGAGGCTCACAAACTAAAAGAATACGAAGCAGAAGCAAAGCGTGCTCGCGACATTACCGAAAGCGTGGCAACAAAGCAGGAACGCTACAACAGAACGCTTGAAGAACTTGAGCGCTTGCGACCGTATCTTTCTGTTGATGCTTACACCAGATCTCTCGAAAAAGCACAAAGAGAGCTCAGAGACACAGGCGCGGTAAACAGATCGGTTACGAATCAGATCGACCAACAGTGGATCCAGGCCGGGAGAAATATCCAGTCCGTTCTGTCGAATAGCATTTTCGATTTCTTTAGCGGTGGCATGGATAACATGGTTTCCAACGCCAAAAATGCGATCGGTAGAATACTCTCAGAATTTGCTGCGCTCAAGATAGCACAGAGCAGTGGCCTTGGATCGATACTTGGCGTGCAATCAAGCGGAATCGGAGGAACCGGAGCATCCAATGTACTGGCCGGCGGCGCGACGCTATCAAGCTTGTTCGGAAAAAGCGCAACGCAATCAGCGGCGGAAAAATTCGCGCTAGAACGATGGGGGAATTCCGGCGCATCTAAGGGAGGCTTCTTAAGTAGGATATTTGGAAGTGCTGGCGGCGCAGGCCTTGGGCAAGCAGGCGGCGTTGTTGCCGCATTGGGCGCAGGGATAAGTGTTGGAAGCACGGTTGCCGGTAATAAAAAAATATTTGGCATGGATGGGATGACAACAGCTATGATCGGGACTGTCCTTGGCGGTCCCGTGGGTGCTGTGATCGCCGGTGCATTCAATGCGCTTTTCGGTCGCGGACCGTACAAATTTCGGCAGCAAGTCGCTTTAGGCACAGCGAGCAACGAAGGTTTCGATGGCCGTGTCACTGACATATTCCGATCGAAGGGCGGTCTGTTCGTGAGCAATAAACACAAAGAACAGGCTGCCGAGAATCAAGACGAGCTGGTACGGTTGTTCGATGACACGATCAAAGGATTCAGCCAGAGCGCAAAAGGATTCGCAGATAACCTGGGACTGAGTTCGGATTCTATTTCGAACTACAGCAAAGCAATTCGAATCGAGTCAGAGAAAGGGAAGGCACTGACCGAGGAGGCCATTCAAGAAGCGCTGACTGGCATCGGCTCAGATTTTGCGCGCGGGTTGGTACCAGAGATCGATAAGCTTAAAAAATCAGGTGAGTCTGCTTTTGATGCGTTAACTCGCTTGAATACCGAATTCACGACACTTATTGATGTGGGTACTGCGCTCGGGCATTCGCTCTCTGGCACGAGAGATTTCATTAAATCCGCTAGCTTCGATCAGCGCAGCGCGTTTATCGATGCTTCCGGTGGTATGGATGTGCTTGCCAGCAACGCCAGAATCTTCTCTGAGAATTTCTTGTCTGCAGAAGAGCGGCTGAGACCGGCTCAGGAAAACTTGAATGAACAGCTGGCTAAGCTCGGGCTGTCAACCGATCTGACGCGCGATCAATTCAAATCGCTCGTACAATCATTTGGAAATGTTGGCGGAGTGTCAGAGCAAATGTTGCAGTCTTTGTTAAAGCTCGCGCCAGCTTTTGTGCAAGTAAGAATGACGCAAGAGCAACTAACACAAGCGACTCTGGATGCTGCGATGATTAATCGGCAAGCGGCTATTAGTAACCTGACATCCGCTTATTCGTCTTTAGAAAATGCTGTTAATAAAGAGCGTCAAAAATCTCAAGAGGCATATCAGAAGGCTATTGACGCATCTAGCAAGAGCATCCAGGACGTTACGGAATCCATCAGCAAACTGAAGTCATTCGGGGAGTCGTTAAAATCCACGATCAATAGTATTGATCCAATGCGCCGTGAGTTTGCCAAAGCTCAAATAAACACGGCCATACAAACCGGAAGGATTGATCCTGATAAGCTTTTATCAGCTGTTGATTCTGTTAAAAACATCGATTCATCTAAGTTCACAAATTCATTTGATTTTGAGCGTGAGCAAATCAAGTCAGCAATGTTGCTTGGTGATCTTAATGATGCTGTTGGTGTGCAAGTTGACAAACAACAAGCTCAAATAAACTTGCTGAATACGCAAAAAGATTTGTTGGATGCTGGATTTAATAATGAAATGTCACGTCTTGACGGGATTTTAGAAACAGCGAAGATGCAGCTTGATACATTAAGCGGAATCAATACAAGTATTATCGATTTAGCTGCTGCAGTAGGAATGTTTAATCGCGCGATCAGCCAATCAGGAATGACACCGTCAATTGGTGGAGGATTTGTTAGCGGTAACGCTGGAATATCAAACCAGCAAATCAATGACTTTCTAAAAACGCCTGGCTTGAGTGACATGGACATCTATAAAGCCGCAAAAGCCAATGGCGTATCGTTTGAGCAATTTTCGACTGCTACTGGCAAGAACTTGCAAGATCTGTATAAATGGTCAGAATTGAATGGCGTCCCTAAATTCGAAAGCGGCACAGAGTATGTTCCAAATACCGGACTGGCTATCGTTCACAAGGGCGAAAAAATCATCCCGGCTAATCAAAACAATCAGAGAGAAGTTGTTGTGGAGCTCCGTGCCATTCGCGATGCTATTATCAAAAGCAATCAGGAAGTCATTAAACGCTTGGGCGACAGTAATAAAAATATGCGCGCTGTAATGAGTGGCAATGCGTCATTTAGGACATCGTCAGCATCATGAGAGGAACGATACCTTACGCTATCACGGATGACATGATCGTAAGCAGCTCTATTCCTGAGCCTGCTGAAAATGAGCCAACGTGGGATATTGATGTTACATACGACGAGTTTGCATTGGTAAGTGTTGTCACTGAAAACAGCCACCTGGTTTACGAATCTCTAGTCTCAGACAACGCAGGACACAATCCGCAATTAACCAACTCAGATGTTGTTCCTGCAGTTAGCGCAAAATGGAAGTACAAATACCGTACAAATCGGCATCGGATGTTTGATTACATTAAAGGTGATGTAAGTGTCGCTGCTTCTTCTTTTAAGTTAGTTCTAAGACCGAAAAAACGGGTTGATACCATTTCATTTTTTGATCTGCAAGCGACTGATTTGGATATCACCGTTAGGAATTACGGTGATCCATCGGCTGTTTACACGCTAGACGGATTCTTGCTTGAGCGTAATGTGACTACCATTTACGAGTATTTTTTTGCACCTTTCGTTTATGTCAAAAAGGTTGCTACATTCAATATCCCGCCGATTCCGGATCCGATTATTGAAATAACACTATCCGACACATCTGGGGCGGTAGAAATTGGGAGGCTTGCTGTAGGGCAATCTACGTATTTGGGTGCTATCCAGTGGAATCCTGTCGTAGATTCTGATAACTACAGCAAAATAAACTGGGACGAGTTCGGTAGGGCTGAGCTAATACCGATACCAAGCGTTCCGAGCAATCAACAAAAAGTCTTAGTTGATGCGCATCGGTTAAATCTAGTAAGGCAATTTAGAGAGTTAGCAAATGCTGTCCCTGTTGTTTGGTCAGGGCTAGATGATATGGATTATCACTATACAGAATCTTTGTTGATTTTCGGCATATACGACAGCTTTCAAATTGTTGAAGTAAACAATGGATTCTCAGAACTAAATTTATCGATCAAAGGGACATAATGCCACTATTAACACCACCTCCGGACATTACGCCTGACATCAGAGTACAGACCCGTGATGAATATGAGTCCGCCGTAAATGATCATGTAAATTGGTTGCCTAAATTCTGGAAAGAATTGTCCCCCTCATATCAGGAACTTATCTTGATAGATGCAAACGTAAAAGCAAACGCATCGGCAATGGCAAACCTGGCCTGGGTCTCTGGTATCAGTTATACGATTGGAATGGTTCGCTACAGCCCGCTCGATTTTCTGAATTACCGGCGTAAAACAAATGGAGCCGGTACAACAGACCCAAAGAATGACGCAGAAAATTGGGCACTGATAACAAACACCGCAACCGGAGGCGGTGAGATCACCTCTGGTTCTGCGGATGTGGTTCTGACATACAATAACTATCGATTCCAGTCTGTAGCAATGACAGCTCCTGGAAAGAAAGTGACGCTTCCATCAGCGACGACATTAAATAAAGGTGTTGCAACATTTGTTATCGCAAACGCTGGGATGTATCGTTTTACAGTGCATCGCAATGGAGGTACGCTGCTTTGTGTTGTCGAGCCAGGTCAGACGGTATTGTTGAGTTGCGCGGATAACATAACTGTTGCGGGCGTTTGGGGAATAACCGGCGACAATATCAGCAAGATCAATAGTTATTCATCTGCCACAACAGTGAATAGTGTTGATTCTCGCGGTACGCAGATTTTAAAATTAACATCCACCAAGTATATTATTTTTTACAAGGTAGGAGCAAACACCAAGATTTCAGCGAGCACAATTAATATTGGCGGGGCGTTGGGCGCTGCTGTTGACGTGGTGACTGAAGGCGCTGCAGACTTTGACGTAAATGTGATTAACTCTACGCAAGTTTTGCTAAGTTACGTGACAGCAACATCAACCATTATCGTTAAGAGTCTGGTTATTACCGTCACAGGAGACACACCTGCACCAGGCGCTGTGTTAGAAGTGTTGAATACCGGATCAATATCGGCTAGTCCGCGTTGCGTCAGAAACAGTGTAATCAGCGCAACAAAAGCACTTTGTGCTTATGTGACTCCATCCGCAGCATACGTAGTAGGAAGGATGCTGACAATATCAGGGTCAACGGTGACGGCATCGGCAACTTCGGTAAATTTAGATGCGTTATCAGTCAACGCAAGCATGGGGGCCAATTTCACGCTTGATTTCGTATCAAGTTCGAAGATTATCCATTCATACGCTACCAATCAGCAAAGTACCTACTTCATAAGAACACAAGATGTCAGCGGAGCGAACCCTTCACCAGTCGGCGCTAATTGCACTGTGCCGATATACGGATCTGAGATCGTATCCGGAGGAACATATGCTGGACACGCAGTTCTGAGCGCAAGCAGATATTTGCTGGTCACGTCGTTTAATAGAGGGGATCGTCATTTGGCTTTTAGCCTTGTTGATATCTCAAGCACAACGCCTGCTATTATTGCTGTTGAATCCTTGCAGATAGCCGCGCAGTTTAACAATTCCGAGGTTTCAGTAGTCAAGTTGTCATCAAATAAAGTATTCGTGCAGTTCGAGGGAATTGTCGGAATGGATGTTATGACAGTCACAATAACGAATGACGATGATCTGATACTAGGCAAAGTTCAAGACAACGCCATGACACTTAGGCAAGCAGTTGGACAGCCTGGAATTTCATGCGTAGCTATCGATGCCAATAACGTTCTGCAGGTCTCTAGAAATGCGTTTGGGAATATCATTTTCAAACAGACAGAAGTAGCCGATTAAATAATTAATTACCAAACACCAAAAGCCAGCTTATAGCTGGCTTTTTTATTTTTAGGGATCCGAAAATATGGCGCTGATCGAAAACGTTATTAACAAAATCTTCAGTGAAGGTTACGTCAAGGTTGAGAATGGAATGCTTGTATTTAAAGGAGGCGTTATCGACTTGACCGCGATCAATGAAGTTAATGGGTCAGGTAACACGGTTGCTATTGCCTACGCTTCAGACATGAACGGTACTGGGTTCACGCTTGTAAATAACCAAGCTTTGGATTTCATGGCGTTTAAAGCGGTTCCGGTAGGTGCAGAAAGTTCGTTGACCGCAAGTAGTTTCGCTGGTCTGTGGTTCAACCGAAAAGGCACGCCAGGGACGAGCACAGGAACACCTACAAATGGAACTAATGGCGAGCCTGGGGGTATCCGTGTTGATTATAGCTCTGTTGTAACCGAAGAAGACCCAACAACAGGAAAGGTCAGATTCAATAATACAAACTTAGCGCTAGCTAATGAAATGTACATCAGCGGCTCTATGGTCTCTGGAGTTGATATATCAGGGTTCTATACTAACGTATCGGCTGGCTGGTATTTCATGGTTAAGCCAAACACAAATATTTACAAGCCGCTATTTATCTTCAAGGCACTCGCAGCGCCAAGCGACAACGACACATGGTTAACGTTCTCGATTCAGTGCGTTTCTTCTTCTGCGGAACCGTTTGTAAATGGCGACAAATTATCAGTTTTATTTTTTGGAGGTGGTGGCGGCGGTGTTGGTGCGGTGACTGAGGCATCCATATTGGCCGCAGGTAATTTTATTCGAGGGTTGGTTTCAGGAGGCTATCTAAGTCTTATCGATAACACCAACGATCCATTAGAGGTGACTTCTCCCGTTTACAAACTTCCAGCGTTCACTATTTCTGGCGTCACAAACGCACCGGCAGCAAATACATTCGACAACGGCTCTGTGGTTAGACTCCACGAGGATATTTTGGTCGGAGCAGGAGCAAATAAAATCGGTTCTTTCGTGCAAGCGAATGCAGCAGCAAACACATGGGAGCCGCACGGTCGGCAGCGGCTTTTCAGGAGCGTGTATGGAACGATGGCTGCACCAACGAACACGCTCACAGCTTCCGGTAAATTTACTTTAGGAGCATCTGGAGATCCGATAGTTCCGGCCGGGCTGCTCGGGGTCGGTAGCACATTAATACTTAGGTTCAAATACAGAAAAGTAGGTGCGACGCAGCCGACAATCACCATGCGGCTCGGAACCGACCTGAGCGTTAAAGAGAACAATTCAACTGTATACAACCAGGTTGTTAGCGCAACCGTAAACACAGACATCTACACGTGGGTCGAGATCACATTCACATCTGCAACCACTGCGATATCAACATCGAGATCACTCGTTGGTGGCGGTGGCACTGGATCAGGATTCCTGGATTGTACAACGTTAATAAATATCGCAGACGACATGAAGCTGACCATCGAGTCTACCGGATTAACTGGTGACACGGTGAATTTGTATTGGATGTGTATCAACTGGGAGTAACAGATGCCAAAAATAAAAAGCAGAATCCCAGGCCAAATATCATTTAAGAATTTCAACGGGCTTCCTAGTACTGGTGGCGGCGGTGGTGGTGGCGGCGGTGGTGGTGGCGGTGGCGGATCTGGAACAATGCATCCAGGAATCTACATGAAAACGAACGCCAGTGATATTAATTACGAGCTCACGGCCGCACATGCATGGACCCCGACTGGTTACAGCGCAAACCCATCAGCTTATCCAAATAGCCTTTTCGGCCTGCTTGATAACAAGAAATGGTTCAAAGGAGCGCTTGTACTAGCAAACTGGGACAGGATTGAAACTTCACAGGGCGTTTACAACTGGGGGTATCTAGACAATATCTTTAATACTGTAGCTGGTCTTCAAAAACCAAACGGCCAGAACAAGAAGGTGATGCTGCTGTTGAATTGGCGCACGTTCGATTTGGGAGCTCCGGATGGGATAATGCCAAATTACATGATGACGCAGCCATCTGCAAACGGCGGTTACTATAAAGATGTCGTTTCATTCCCGATGGGCCAGAACCCCCCAATAAATGCTAAGAGATATGATCACTGCTGGGCTTACACCGGGTATTACGACAATGCGCCTACAACACTTTTAGCTAAGGGTTACAACCTCAGTTTCTTTAAGTTCGCGCCTGGATTTGCGGATAACACTTTAAAAACTCGGTATTACGCATTCTTGACAGCGCTGGCAACTCGATACAATAGTCATCCTGCTTTTGGTGGGATAATACCCACGGAATCATCATGGGGTATAAGTCCATTTGTTTCATTTTATGATGGCAATAGTAGAGATCAGCATTACGCTGGAAGACTAGCCATTGTGAAAAAAATGCGAGAGCTATTTGTTGGTTCATTGGTTGCAGAAGCTATTAACTCAGACAACCCGTACTATAAAGCTATGTCAAACGCTGGGGTAACTGACGGGCTGATCGCTAACCACGTCGCATTTACTACACCAGATTGTCACATCGGAACAAATATGAACGTCGGGAATATCCTTCCAGTTCTTTCAGGAAAGGTTCCTATCGTAATGCAAATCCAGCCTCTCATGATGAAAAGCATGACCGGAAATAGACCTGAGTATTTCGATTGGCCGAACAATCCGACAGTCAAAAAGCCTGGTGACGGAATACTAAACAATGATCCGCCCACGGCTCAGTGGGTGATGGATCGAATCAAATATTTTAAAACAACACACTTTATTTATCAGCACATGATCGAGTCAAACGCCGCTCTTGCCGACTGGCCTGCGTGGGTAACGTACATGGATAACAGCCCGTACGCAAATGATCCAGCAGGCGGAATGGTAACAACAGTTCCTCAATTTCCTTACTAGATTTCAAATTATTAACCAAAGCGCTTGTTGATTGCGCTTCGGTTGCTATCGCACTTTTTTTATTGTTATCAGGAGGATTCATGCCGGAAGTCATAGAAAAAAAAGAGGAGACACGTATTCATTGGATGATCAGTTGGTACTTGACGACGGGTTAAATACGCCGTTTCCGCTGACCGGTTACACGTTGAGATCTCACGTCAGGAATGCAAGCAAAGTATTAATAACGACATGCACCTGCACTATAACAAATGCGGCCTTGGGTACATATAGAGTGTCATGTTCGCCAGTGGATACGGAGACCTGGGCAGTAGGTCAGTTATTTACTGATATTGAATTTACATCTCCTGATGGTTTTAAGTTCTCGACAGAAACATTCACGATAAACGTGATTGAGGATCAGACGATATGACCACTCCGCTTAAGATACTAAGGACAACTAATAATTCCGTTGTAAATATTATAGGCGACCCTGTTGTCGCAGTAGCTCCCTCAGGTTTTTCTACCATAGATATCATCACATCTGTTAATCCAGCAACAATGTATGTTCTTGTTTACGATCCGAATGCCGCCGGAGAAAAAATCAAGAGGGTATCGGTAGCGGATTTTATTGCGTCTTTAGAAATCATCACATTATAGGTGGAGACATGCCAAGGCTAGCAGATGTTATTCGCGATAGAAATATTAGTTATAACGCAGGGTTAGGTAATTTTTGCGATATCGGCGTATTTGGCAATGGATTTTCTCCAAAAGATCTAGGCCCAAGAAAATTCGTCCCAACCACAGAAGCTCCAGGAGGTCGTTATATTTATTGCGCTACAACAGGATCAGGAACCGCTGCGACAATAGGTAGCCCATGCTCTATTACAACCGCTTCCACGCTGGCTCAACCAGGTGATATCGTCTTGATGCGAGGCGGTGCTTATCCGTTCCAGTCTGGCGGATGGGTTATCGGTTGCAACGGAAATGCGCAGAATCCAATAATTTTCGAACCATATGTTGGAGAGGTGGTTTCAATTGATGGGTCTAGTGTTGCCCCGTTACCTGGAATCTCATATCTTGATTTAACCGGTAACTTTGTTCGTCTGAGAGGATTTGAGGTCCATCACATGCCAGGCCAAGGAATACGGGTAGTGGGCGCGGATAATATGATTGAGAACATGCACGTCCATCATAACCATTTATCCGGCGTGCATATTCAAAATCCTGCTGATAACACGCTGCAGGTAACGACCGCGCAATCTCGTAACATCGTAAGAAGTTGCGATATTCACGATAACTCGGATGTTGGTTTTACCGGTAGCGGCATGGGTGAAGGAGAAAATGCGGACGGAGTCGGAGCCACTCAAGGATTTGATAATGTATTTGAATACAACCTTATTTATAACAATTCAGATGACGGGATAGACATTTGGAAATCGCAACGATCTATCGTTCGTTATTGCATTAGCTACGGCAACGGGTACGGCCCAAATGGAGATGGGAACGGCTTCAAGATGGGCGCTCCAGGCTGGACATCAGACGGCCTGATTGAACACTGCATCTCGCATAACAATAAGGCGCGAGACTTTGATGCAAACGGCTCATCGAGTGTCACTATGCGATATCTGACAGCGTTTGGGACAGATGTTGCATTTAATGCAACATCTGATACGCAAATACAAAGTTGCATATCAGGGACATCTATTGTTTCTGGAACCGGAGTGCAAACAGATAATTCATGGCAACGCGCAGGAACACCAGCGTTTGTATCAACAGAGCCAGGAACTGACGGGTTTCTTGTGCCAACCTATGCGAGTTTAGTATATCCAAAGCAGAGCTCGATACTGCGTTTTAATTTCATCAAAAATTTCAGCCCAACAGCATCAAACCCATCCGCTAAGCATATTCGCATAAATAATGCTACCTACTCATCTGCTACTGAAATTTATATATCCAATAGGAATATAGACTCTGTTTATGTAGATGCTTATCTTGCCAGGGCTAAAAATGGTTCTATCGTGACGATCGTAGCATCGAGATACAAATACATCGTGTTTGCACTAAGCGCTGACGCGGCAAACATGACCGGATGGATCAGGTATACAGGTTCAATAGTTACCTCTTCCGGTGATTTTAGCGATGAAGAAATCGTAACGCTCAATTTTAATTGAAGATAGGACATAACCATGGCCGTACTAAAACAGAGAAAAGATGACAAAGAAACATGCCCTCTTTATGAAGATCATCTGCAGCTTAAAGAGCACTCAGAACAAAACCGGCTGATGATTGAGAATAATCACACGCAAGTGATGTCGATGATCAGCTCCGCTCAGTCATCTCATGATGGTTTATCGAAGTCGGTGAAAGAGATCCACAAAGACGTGAGAACGATTGCAGAAAAACTTGACAGCGCTAATAGTCTTTTTGAAGCCTGGAAAATGCTGCCAAAACTGGCAAGAACATCAATCAAAGTTCTTACAGTTGCCGGTGGAGCGGCCATCGCGCTGAAAGGTATTTTTGATTTTCTGAGACTGTTTACTGGGTAACGACGACATGAAAAAGAGATTTTTAAAAAACGCCACAACTTGTCTGGCGGAGCTGGTAGCAACACAAATTAGACAAGGAATTTCTATCGAGGATCTGAAGATGAATATTAATGAAGCGATGCAAGAACTAGCGCTGGCTAAAGAAAGAATGGACAAAGTTATCGTTGAACAAACAGCAACGCTCGCCCGCATTGCAGACTTGGAATCGTCACTTGCTGCGCGCGAAATCCAGTTAACGCCAGCCGAAGAACAGTTGGTCGCTGATATTAAAAATGGATTAACGGAGATGGATGAGCGCATCCCTGACGCTGAGCCGCAACCAGATCTACAGCCAGAACCTGAGCCAGTTGCAGATGCGGATCCGGTTCCTGCAGAAGAGCAAGTCCAGTAACAAAATCCCATAGCAACAGGGCGGGAGACCGCCCGCCACTACCATGACTAAACTGCGTTTGTTCTTCCTCGATCTATTTGAGAGATACCAGGGGTTCCGCCGACTGATAGTGTTGTATGTCTGTTGGTTGACTGCCTATCTATCTGTCGAGTCGATCGCATTGATAGCGCTCGCTATTACAAATGGCTCCAACTTGCTGGATTTGTCCGGAGCGTTCCTGACGATCTATGGGCCGCTAGGTGCAATCATGGCATTTGTGTCAAAGCTTTATTGGGAATCGAGAGACAAGGAGCCGAAAGAATGATACCGATATTTGCAAAGTTAGCAGCACCCGCAGCGAAGGCTGCGTTGAAAGCATTTCTTGGGGATAACTTAAAAAAGATAGCAATAATTGCTGCGGTCGTAGCAGCAGTCCTGCTGCTTCGACATGAGGCGTACGAGAATGGGTACCAGTCTGGCTACGCAGATATGGAGCAACTGCATAACGAAGAAGCAGAAAAGCTGAAGAAAGAAAGCGACGCGCTTATTCTCGAAGTTAAAGAGCGGAACGAAAAAGAGCGCGCAAAAAATGAAAGCAAATTACTGGAGATTATCGATGAAAAACATGAAGCTTATAGCGATCTTGATGCTAAGTATGCTGCTGCTATTAGTCGCCGGATGCAATGCCCAGCCCAAAAAACTGACAAGAGCAATAGAGACCGAGGAGAAGCCAAAACCCAAGGTGCCGCTGTCGATGATAATCGAGATCAGGAAGGCTGGGGAAACGGACTGGATCGAGAAAGTTCAGAAGCCATTCTTAGTCCCGGATGGGAAATGAATCGTGTTGCGATAGAGTGCAACGCCTTCGTTGATATTATGAGTGGCCACTATGAAGTGGTAGACGACACTCGAAAATGAAAAGCAATCCGAAATTCGCAAGCATTCCGGATGGTATAAATGCAGGCATTCGGAGTGCTAAGCAGTTGACCATGCTGTCATTGCTCGGCAACCCGAGATCATCTTACAGCTCAGATTGCCAGCCGATCACCAATCTGGCGCTGAAGAAATTGATAGTCATTGAGGATGTCGGGCCGTTCAGGGTAACCGGGATGAAACCGGCGGTTGATGATCTGCGTGACATCTTCAAAGCTGTCGAGTCATCGAATCCTGATTTGTATTCGTCGATTGGAACCGCTGGCATGTTGTGTTGCCGTCTTGTGCGAGGATCTAACCATGCAATCAGCAACCATGCGTGGGGCACCGCCATTGACATCAAAATTAATGGTGTTCTTGATAACCGCGGCGACAACAAAGTGCTTGAAAGCCTGGCCATACTCGCTCCATTTTTCAACAAACATGGGTGGTTTTGGGGCGCTGGTTTTCGCACAGAAGACGCAATGCACTTCGAGGTCGGTGAAGAACGGATCAGAGAGTTTCACGCAGCGGGATTTTTCGGAAATAATATTGTCGCGCCTGATCGAGTTTTAAACCTTGGCGATCGCGGACGGGAGGTTGTCCGTCTGCAGGAAAAACTAAATGAATTTGGTGCTTCGATGGAAACTGATGGTATCTATGGCGTTGCCACCCGTGCAGCTCTGGTTGCGTTTCAGGCATCACACGGTTTAGTTCCGGATGGAATCGTTGGACATGCAACGGCTGCTGCTTTAGGATTGTAGTTCGCGCAATTAATCTAGCTTCTTTGCAATCTCTTCCGCGCTTTCACGATAATAAATCTGCAACATCTTCAGATCTCTGTGCCCAGTCATTCTGGCTAGGCTCAGAATATCAAGTTTTTTCGCGAGTCTAGTTATGGCAGTTGCCCTGGTGTCGTGAAAATGCAGGTCTTCGATGACCGCTCGCGCCTTTGCTTTACGGAAATTTACGTCAATCTGGTCGGTTGTTAAGTCAAATATCAATTCCGATTCTGACCTCACCTGATTCAATAGCCTTGTTGCCTCGGTTGAAAGGGGCACGGTTCTTTTCGACCCATTCTTTGTTTCAATCAATCGCGCGGTTCGTTTGTCAATATCCACCCTGTCCCACGTCAAGCCAGCAATTTCTCCAGCCCTCATTGCAGTTTCAATCGCGAACAACATTGCTGCTGCGATCCGTGATGATATGGTGATTGGCTTCTCGTCGTAATCGTATCCGAGAACGAGCAGCAGCCTCTCGATTTCCTGGCTTGTTAGCAACCTGTCCCTTGGTTGCGGTTTGTCTGGTCTGCGGATTTTCGAGAGCGGGTTCTCTTTCATCCACCCCCAATCTTTGATGGCCGTATTGATTGCATGCGAGAGGATGTTGATTTCCCGCAGCACGCTACCCGTGGATACAGAATTTAGCCTCCTATCGCGCCACATTGCGAAATCTTTCTGCTCCAGGTCGCTCAGCATTAGCATGGAAATTTCATCGCGGCATATCGCATTTATGCGGGTCATCTCCCACTTTGCTCCGCGTTTTTTTGCGGATACTTGATCTGAGTACCTTCTCAGCAAATCCCCGAATGTTTTTTCTGGTATGTCTCCCCTCTTTCCAGACAGGATTTCCTTTTCGATTTCTGCTGCCCAATGGCTAGATTCCAGTTTGGTATCAAATGTTTTTGATTTCCTGATACCATGTACACACACTGACGCTTCCCATCCATTACCTTTTTTTCGGAATGATGCCATCGCCGTAAATGATCCGTGATTTTAACGTAAATCATAACGGCAATTAGTGATAAGTAGTTTAGATTTGTGTATTATATCTATAGATAAGCGAGCAAAAAGTATAATAAATACTTATTGTTATGTGGATTTGTGAAATATTACGACAAATCGTGTTAGCTAGCCGTGGTGCCCAGAAGAGGACTCGAACCTCCACACCCGAAGGCACATGGACCTGAACCATGCGCGT
>CXWL01010079.1_pt2 | contig 17371 bp, 9 predicted proteins | sample 590931 | NCBI WGS metagenome assembly CXWL01 (sample SAMEA3498368, study PRJEB10139) | groundwater metagenome | biome: water well; material: biofilm material | place: Germany | collected 2015-04-27 | reverse complement strand
CCACAAAAGTCCACCTCCACCCTGCTGCGCTTCTGCGTCTCGTGCGGGGCCACGTTGGCGTGTTGGGCGGTGTGGCTCGTGCTCGGGGCCGCGTTGATCACGCTCGGCTACATCGCCACGGTCCGGGAACTGCCCGTGCCCGACTTCATCCTCCGGCGCGCCGAGGCGGAGCTGGCCAAGGCCGGGCTCACGCTTAAGTTCGGTCGCGCCCGCTTTGACCCCACCGGCATCTTGCTGCTGGAGGATGTGCAGTTTCGCTCCCGTCAGTTCGAGGAACCGCTGCTCACCTGCCGGCTGCTTTATCTGCGCCGTGAATTCTGGTCGGTGCTGGCCGGCCGGACAATCCCCGACGAAATCCGGCTGGAAGGCGCCGAGCTCCGGCTCCCCGCCATGCTCTCGCCCAGCGGCACCGTCGAGCCGCTCATCCGCGATCTGGCACTGGTCGTGAGACATGAGGACCAGCGTTGGTTGGTGGACCAGTTCGCCGGCCGCATCGGCCGGCTGACGGTCACTGCGCAAGGCGAAGTGACACCGCCGGCCCACGTCCCCGGTGCCGCCGCCCTCACCCCCGACGAGATCGTCGGCCGGTTTTTGCAGCTCAGCCGGCAGCTCGCGCTCAAGTTGCCCCAGCTGGACGCTTTTGCGCAACCAACCCTCGAAGTCCGGCTCGAAAGTGCGCCGGGTGTCGGCAATCATGCACACCTGTTGCTCACCGCCGCGGGAGCAGACCGGCCGGGGGACCTGCCCCTCACCCTTGGGCCCCTTGCCGCCACCGGGACCCTCCGGCTCGGCGGCGGGGATCCGCGTCCGTTGCGCCTGCACGCCGCCGCCCGCAACGCCCGTTACCGGGAGAACTACCGGACGGAAATGGTGCGGGCCATCTGCATGGTTGACATCCAGCCGGACAATTTTTCCGCCCGCCCGCGCGAGGCCCTGGTCGCGGCCGGGATGTTGTCCGCACCCGATCTCGCCGTGCTCGGCCCCGTGCTGCGCGCCGATCTCCACCGCTGGCCCGAGGTGCAGACCACGGTCGCGGCGCAAATCAGCGGGGAATTCCTCGCCGCCGAGGTCGACGCGCAGCTGAAAGTGCAAAGTGCCCGGGTGCGCGCCGAGGGCCGCGTGGCCCACGAGCTGATCAACCGGGTGCTGCCCCGGATCACGCCGCGCGCCGCGCCGTATTTTGTCTTTGGCGACCCGCTGTGGTTTAGCGCCGAGGCCGTGCTGGACCCCGGCTGGCGCTTCGCCCGAATCACCAGCCGGGTGGATGCGCGGCGGCTCGACTCCCGCGGCGTGAGGATAACCGCCGCCCGCGGCCGGATTGACCTGGTGGGTGCCAGTTTTCTGGCCCGCGATGCACGGGTGGAGCTGGGCGAGAATATTGCGCGCGGCTCCTATTGGATGGATTTGGCGACCACCGACTACCGCATGCTGCTCGCCGGGCGGTTGCGGCCGGTCGAGATCAACGGCTGGTTCCGCGGCAACTGGTGGCTGGATTTCTGGAACACCCGCTTTGACTTCCCGGTCGCACCACCCACGGCGGAGATCGACCTCGCCGGCCGCTGGAGAGATCCGAGCCGCACCACGTATTTCGGGAGCAGCGACGCCCAGGGCGCCAAGGTGTGGGGCGGCGATTTTGAGCAGACGCATGCCCTGATTTTCCTCCGGCCCAATTTCACCCACGGACTGACCTTCGCCGCCACGCGCGCCGGCGGCACGCAACGGCTGACCGGCAGTTTCAAGCGCTTTGCCGAAGCGGGTTCGCGCGCAACCAGCCGGTTCGAGTTTGATTTCGACAGCAACGCCGAACCCGCGGTCCTGGGCCGGATGCTCGAGGGCAAAGCGGATGATGTCCTGGCCAGTCTGCGCTTCACCACCCCGCCCCGGATGCACGCGCAGGGCACGCTGGGGGCCACGGCCAACTACACTTTCACCGGCGTCGCCAATGACCCGCTGCACTATTATGGTTTCCCCCTCGACACGGCCCGCGTCACCGGCGGTGTCACGGGCAACGAGGTGCGGCTCGACACGATCGAGTTCACGGCGGCGGGCGGCAAAGGCTCGGGCAAGGCCGCCGTTTCCGGCCCCGCGGATTACCGGCGGTTGGGCTTTGACCTCTATCTCAACGGGGCGGATTTCGCCCACAGCATCCGCGCCCTCCAGGAATATCAGGCCAACCTCACCGGGGAGAAGGTCGTCGCCGGGGCGGAGAGCAAATTCATGAAACGCGCCGCGGGCGGCCGGCTGGACGTCGGGTTGTCCGCCACGGGCGATCCGGGTGAGCTCGCCAGCTTCACCGGCAATGGCAACGCCGCGCTGACCGGCACCAATTTGGGCGAGGTCCACCTCTTCGGCCTGCTTTCGCAAGTGCTCAGCGGGTTGTCGCTGAAATTCTCGTCCTTGAAACTGGACGCGGCCCACACCTCTTTCCGCCTGGAGCAGGGCCGGTTGCTTTTCCCGGACCTGAAAATCACCGGTCCCAGTGCGGTCATCGATGCCCGCGGTAATTTCACGTTCGCCACCAAAGCCCTCGACTTCACGGCCCGGTTCAAACCTTACGAGGAAAACCTCAATCTGCTCACCGCCGCCATCGGCATCGTCATGAATCCGCTCACCAGCATTCTGGAGCTCAAGCTCAGTGGTCCGATAACCGACCCCGCCTGGTCGATGGTCGTCGGTGGCTCAAATTCCCACCCCGAATCACCCGCGGAGATGAAAACCGCCCCATCCCCGGTGCCACCCTCCGACCCCGAGAAACCCAGCCCGCCGAAGAGTTGATCCTGTCCCATCAATCGTCCTGCATCCCCCCGGCCGGCTTGGGTGAACACCCCTTAAACCATTGCCAGCCGATAGGCGCACCGATAACCAGCTGAGCAACGCCATGCCGCTCCTCCCGAATCGCTTCAGGCAACATCCGTTGGCCCACGGCTACCTGATACCGCTTGCGGCGCTGGTGCTGTATGGGGTGGTGGGCTGGTGGAGCTGGCGGACCGGCAATCTGCGCTTCGTGCAACCACGCTCCTATGATGCCGTGCTGCCGGCCAATGCCTGCGCCTGTTTCCTGCTGCTGGGACTGGCCCCGTTCGCCCTGACCCTCGGCTGGCGGCGCACCGGCCTGATCCTTGCTTCGACCGCAACCTTGTTGGCGTGGGCCACATCCATTCAAAGCCCGCTCAACCTGGATTTCGGCATCGACGATCTGCTCGTGGCCCATGATCGCGTCATCGTCGGGCCGGACGTAGCGCGCATGCCCTTGGCCCTTTCCTCGGTGCTGATGTTCAGCGGGTTTCTGTTCATGTGGCGGGCGGTCCGGCCTGATGACTCGCGCCGGCCCATCCTGCTGGCGCTGCTTGGTTCGCTGTGCGCCGGCTACGGTTTGACCGGCCTCGCCGCTTATCGCACCGGCCTCAACGGCGTGGAGCTCTGGATTTCTTATGCGCGCCTCGGGCCGCACACCGCCTTGCTCCTCATCGTGCTGGGTGGCGCCCAAATCTGGATGGCCGCACGCGAAAATTCCGGTCGCCTCGACGCCGGGCCTCGCTGGCTCTGGCTACCGGTCGTCGCCTGCAGTCTCACGGTGACCTTCACCTTCTGGGTCGCGTTGCGTGAGCGCGAGCTCAGCTACACCAACAGCACGACCCAGCTCACGATCAACAACATCGCGGCCCTCTATAGCGGAGAAACCGAGGCCGGTATCGACAGCCTGGCCCGCCAGACCCGCCGGTGGGCCGGCGCAACCACCCTCCCGCAAACCGAGTGGGAAAGGGAAGCGGCCGAATACCTCGACGACTTCACCAGCTATCGCTCCATCCAGTGGGTCGACGCAGACTTGCGCACCCGCTGGTTCTGGCCGCGTATCGGCAATGAAGATGCCGCGTCCTTCGACCACTCGGCCGACCCCCTGCGCCGGACCGCCGTGGAAACCGCCACCCGCACCTACAGTTTCGCTGTCGCCGCCCCGCTCGAAACCCCGCTGCAATCCCCCACTTTCGCCGTCTATATTCCGGTCACCCCCGTCGGGCCGGCCAGAGGTTTCATCGTCGGGGAAATTTATTATGACCGGATCTTTGATCGGATTGACCGCCGGCTCAACCTGTCACGCCGCTACCAGCTCACGGTCACGGTCGCGAAGCCCGTCGCCACCCCGCCGGGGGCCGACCACCATGTGAAAGTCTTTGAATCTTTGGCCCCGAACGAGGCCGTCGACGAACGCCACCGTCAGTCGGGTTATTACAACATCCTTAATCAGCGCCTGCATATCACGCTGACCCCGCGCCCGGTCTTCATCGCCACCAACCGCCAATATTTGCCCGAACTCACGCTCGGCGCCGGCCTTGTTGTCAGCCTGCTTTTCGGCCTGGTCGTCAACCTCGCCCAATCGGCCCGCCTCCGTCAGCTGGCCGCTGAATTCACCAGCCGGCAGCTGCGCCTGGAAAATGAGGAGCGCCGCAGTGCCGAGGCCCGGCTCAAGACCGCGGACGAACGCCTTAACCTCGCCCTCGACTCCACCCAGGTCGGCGTCTACGAGTGGAATGTCGAGACCGACGAGGTCTATTGCACGCCGAGCATCTGGAAGCTCATCGGTTACAACCCCGCCGAGATGCCGGCCACCGGGCAAGGCTGGCTCGCCCTCCTGCACGGCGAGGATCAGCCTGCCGTCCGCGCTGTCATCGAAGCCCACTTCCGCGACGAGACTCCCTTCATCGAGATTGAGCACTGCGTGGTTCACGGGTCCGGCGAGCCGCTCTGGATCGCTTTGCGCGCCAAATGCATCTCCTTCTCCGCCACGAAGACCCCCCGGCGCGTCCTCGGCACGGTCCAGAACATCAATGCCCGCAAACGCACCGACGAGGCCCTCCGCGCCAGCCAGGCCGAGAGCCGCAAGCTTTCGCTCGTCGCCAGCAAGACCGACAACGCGGTCATCATCACTGATCCGCTGGGGAACATCGAGTGGGCCAACACCAGTTACACCCGCCTGACCGGCCGCAAGCTCGCCGAGGTCCACGGCGATCCCCTGGTCGGGTGGCTGGCCAGTCCCGATTCCGACTCCGGCGCCATCGAGCGCATCAGCGCCGCCTTCGCCTCCCGCGAACCCATCACCATCGACGCCATCCAGCTCGCCACCGACAACCGCCGCTTCCACGTCCACCTCGACGTGCAACCGGTCCTCGATGACGAGGGCTTCGTCGAGAATTTCATCGCCATCGAGACCGACATCACGGCACGGGTTGAGATCGAGCAGCAGCTCCGCCGAGCCAAGGCCGAGGCCGACGCCGTCTCCCGCGCCAAATCCGACTTCCTCGCCACCATGTCGCACGAGATCCGGACCCCGATGAACGGTGTCATCGGCATGACCAGCCTCCTGCTCGAAACCGACCTCAACGCCGAGCAACGCGACTACGTCAGCACCATCCGCACCAGCGGCGATTCCCTGCTGACCATCATCAATGAAATCCTTGATTTCTCCAAAATCGAGTCCGGCAAGATGGAGCTGGAAAGCCAGCCCTTCGAGGTCGCGCAGTGCGTCGAAGAGGCCATCGACCTCTTCGCCGTCTCCTCCGCCGCCAAGGGCGTCGAGCTGGCCTACGTGATCGACCCCCGGGTGCCCGCTTGCATCCTGGGCGACATCACCCGGCTCCGGCAGGTGCTCGTCAACCTGATAAATAACGCCGTGAAGTTCACTCCGCGCGGCTTCGTCACCCTTGAGGTCACCGTCGACCCCGCCACGGCCGGGTTGCCCGCCAACGAGAAGCTCCTGCTCGATTTCTACGTCACTGACACCGGCATCGGCATCCCGCCCGACCGGATGGATCTGCTCTTCAAGCCGTTCAGCCAGGTGGACGCGTCCACCACCCGCAAATACGGCGGTACCGGCCTCGGCCTCGCCATCTGCGACCGCCTCACTCAGCTCATGGGCGGCAGCATCGATGTCACCAGCATACCGGACCAGGGATCGCGCTTCCATTTCTGTATCCAGGCCAACGCGGTGGACATCACTGACAACTCCACGCCGCCGCTCTTCACTTCGCTCCCCGCCGGCTGCACGGTGCTCGCGGTGGATGATCACCAGGTCAATCGCACCGCCCTGTCCAATTACCTCGCCAGCTGGAAGGTCCAACCCCTGCTCGCGGCGGATGCCGTCACCGCGCTCACGCAGGCGGCGAGCGTGCCGCTCTCGGCTGCCATCATCGACCAGGAAATACCCGGCCGGTCCGGCCTGGAGCTCGTCGCTGAACTGCGCGCGCGCCACCCTAACCTGCCGATCGTTCTGCTCACCCCCGCCTCGACCGGCACCCACCGCCCGGAAACCAATGATCCCCTGGTCAGCCGCCTGACCAAGCCCATCAAACCCTATCCGCTGCATACCATTCTCCGGCGCATCATCAGCGGTCCCGGCCCGCGCGCCGATACCACCACCAACTCCGGGGTCGCGGTCCGCCTCGCCGATACCCTGCCCCTCGACATCCTGCTCGCCGAGGACAATCCGGTGAACCAGAAGATCGTGTTGCGCTACCTTGAGCTCATGGGCTATCGCGCGGACGCGGTCGGCAACGGCCTGGAGGCCGTGCAAGCCCTCCGGGAGCGGAACTACCAGCTCGTCTTCATGGACATGCAGATGCCCGAGATGGACGGTCTGCAGGCTACGAGCCAGATCCGCTCCATCATCTCGCCTGAACGGCAGCCCGTCATCATCGCCCTCACCGCCAACGCCATGGAAGGCGACCGGGAGCGCTGCCTCGAAGCCGGCATGAACGACTACCTCTCCAAACCGGTGAAGATTTATGAGATTCAGGCCGTCATCTCCCGCAACTTCAGCGCGCACGCCTGAGGAGCGGCCCGCGGCCGGGACGGTTTTTGCCCCGCCACGTTGTGGCTTTCACTGCGGTCCGTCCGAACCCGCCCCTCGCTCCGGCGCAACGCCTCAGTTTTTTGCGTCGTGGCCCGGACGTTGATGTCAACTATTGGTTGACATCAGCCGGACGCGGGGACGGGTCACGATCCATCCGGGTCGGCGGGCATCGCAGGCTGCACTTTTTTGGTTCCCCCCGCCGGCCAGGCGGGGCACTCTGCCGCCATGCAAACCCGTCGCCTGCTCGTCGCGCTCTTTGCGGGCGCTTGTCTCGTCTCGGTCGATGCCAGGATCACCGCTCTCGTCGGCGGACGCCTGATCGACGGCTGGGGCGGCGCCCCGGTGAACGATTCCGTCATCCTTGTCGACGGTGCGCGCATCACGGCCGTCGGCACCGCCGCCACCCTGCCCGTGCCCGCCGGGGCCGAGGTGATCGACTGCCGCGGCCTGTCGGTCCTGCCCGGTCTGTGGGACATGCACGTCCACACCATGCTGCTCGGCCACTCCGACTACACCCATTGGGACAAGACCTACCCGGCGCGTTTTGAAAAAGAGATCATGCCCGCCGCCGCCGTCCACCTCCTGCACGCCGGCGTCACCAGCGCCGTGGATCTCGGTGCGCCCCTCGCGGCCAGTCTGAACGTTCGTGCCCGCATCGCCAAGGGTGAGATCCCCGGTCCGACCCTCTACATCTCCGGCCCCTTCATCCAGCACGAACCCTACCCGGGCACCGAGGATTTCCGCTGGGGCGTCAAGGGCGCCGCCGACGCCCGCGCCAAGGTCAAGCAGTTGGCCGAGGCCGGCGTGAACGCCATCAAGCTCATCGACCAGGATCAGATGACCGGCGAGGAGATCGAAGCCGTCGTCTCCGAGGCCCACGCGCACAAGCTCCCCGTCGTCGCCCACGCCCACCGCCCCGACGAGATCCGCCTCGGTCTCAAGTATGGCGTGGACCGTTTTGAGCACACCGGCCTCGCCACCGCCCCCGAATATCCCGCCGACGTCATCGCCGCCCTGCAGGAACGCACCGCCAAAATGTCCCTCGGACCGATGTATTGGTGCCCGACCATCGAGGGTTTCTTCAATTACGAATACAACGTCGCCAACCCGATGCACATCGATGACACCGGTTGGCAGGCCGGCGTCCCGGCCGACATCGTTGCCGACATCAAGCAGTCCCTGAAAAACCCCGGCTGGCTCGCCTACTACCAGATCACGCCGCTGCGCGCCAAAACCTCCGCCGCCAAGTTCGCCCAGCTGCAGAAGGCCGGCCTCACCCTCCTCATCGGCACCGACTCCGGCATCCCGATGAAATTCCACAACCAGTCCACCTGGCGCGAACTCGACATCTGGGTGAACAAGCTCGGCGTCGACCCGATGACCGCGATCCGCGCCGCCACCTACTGGCCGGCGGTCTCGATGAAGGTGGACGCTGATTACGGCACCCTCTCGGCGGGTAAATACGCCGACATCATCGCCGTCAAGGGCGACGTCCTCCGCTACATCAACCTGCTCCAGCGCGTGGACCTCGTCGTCAAGCACGGCCGGCGCGTGAAATGAGTTTCACAGGAGAACGCAGAGAATTGGTTGTGGGTATTTCGCCCTACTGCCTCTGCTACCTCCTGTAAAACATTCTACATCAGCCGTTTGAATTCTTCGAGCTCCCTCGACCTCGCCGGATCCCCGGCGAGGTTTTTCATTTCCCATGGATCGTGCTCCAAGTCGAAGTAGAGCCACGGACTGCCATCGGCATTCAAAATCAGCTTGTGCTTCGCTGAACGAAATCCCCGCCACGCCACCGGACACTGCAACGGGATTTCCGTCCCGGTCGGCATCGAGATGAGCGCGCTGTCGCGCTTGTTGTGCCACTCCCGTCCCTCCGCCCACGCCACCGCCATATGCGGCAGATCGACCAGGCTGACTGTTTCCTGGCTTACTTTGTTTGGCGTTTGGGATTTGGCGTTTGGACTTTTCCCACGGGGCCATCGCACCAGCAACGGAACCCGTATGCTCTCTTCATAAGCCCATCCCTTCCGGAATAGACCGTGGGAGCCATGCATATCCCCATGCACCGACGTGAACACCACGATCGTCTCCACCAGGTCCACCTCGCTCAGCAATTTCCCGATGGCGCGGTCCGTCGCCTCGATGTGGGCGTAGTAGCCGGCCAGTTCTTCCCTCGCCTGCTTCTCTACGTTGCCGCCGGTTGGCACATTGGCCCGCAGTTTCAAGTCCCCCGGTTTCACCTCCGTCACATGAGGAGCAACTGCATGATACGGCGGATGTGGTGACTCCAGGCTCACCACACAAAACTGTGGGAGCGAGCTTGCTCGCGACATCCACTCCGCCGTCCGCTGCACCAGCACGTCGGCCTGGTAACCCCTGAAATGCACGGGTTGCGGCAGCCGCGTGCCGTGCAGCCACGGATCATTGAGCAAGAATCCGCTCTCGAATCCCTCCCACAGCTCGAAGCCGCCGCGGTGCTCCGGCGGCACGATCTGCTTCGCGTGCGCCTCGCCGACAAACGGCGCCGTGCGGTCGCGCTCCGCCAGATGCCATTTGCCGAACCACGCCGTCGCATAGCCCCGGTCCTTCAGCGCATGCGCCACGGTCCGGGCGTCCATCGGCAGCGCATCCCAATATCCCTTCACGCCGTTTTCCGGACTCAGTTTGCCGGTCAGCAATGCCGCGCGCGCCTGCGGTCCGAGCGGATGCGGCGTGACGGCCTGCGCGTAATTGACCGCCTCGCTCGCCAGCCCGTCAAGCCACGGCGTCCGGGCGTTGGCATCGCCCGCATAGCCGGTGGCCTGCGCCCGCCACTGTGTTGTCACAACCCAGAGTATATTCGGACGCGGCATGGTGTTACTCCATGAATCCAATAGACGTGCCAGATTCAATCTCGCCGTAGCATCCAAGCGAAGGCGGATGCGTGGTGATGATCCAAAGTATGTTCGGCCGGGATGGCATTGTTGACTCACTCAAAAAAGCAAAATGCGCGGCGAAAGCGACCCCGGCTTTTGCCGGCGCCGACGCCAATCATCCGTCAGCGGTTGACCAGTTGCGGGTCGGTGCGCAACACCGCCAGCGCGCCCACCACCAGCATGCCGGCCAGCACGAACATGCCGATGCGGTTGTCGTGCGTGAAATCCTTGAGCGCGCCGATCATGTAGGGGCTGACGAAACCCGCCAGATTGCCGACCGAGTTGATGACCGCGATGCCGGCGGCTGCGCCGGCGCCGCGCAGGAACGAGGTCGGCAGCGACCAGAAAAGCGGCACGCAGCTCATCACTCCGCCGGCGGCTACGGAAAGGAAAGTGATGGCCACGGCCGCGTTTTTCGCCGCCAACGCGGCCACCACAAAACCCACGCAACCCACCAAGGCGGGCACGACCAGATGCCAGCGGCGCTCGCGCCGCCGGTCCGCGCTGCGCCCGAGCAGCACCATGACGATGACCGCAAACAAGTAGGGAATCGCGCTGATGAGCCCGGTCCGCAATCCACCCACGACCCCGGCCGCTGTCACCAAGGTCGGCATCCAGAAAGTCAGTCCATACAGGCCCATGACGAAGGAAAAATAGATCAGGCACATGTGCCAGACCCGGCGGTCCGAGAAAACGGCGGCGACCGAGTGCACCGCGGCATCGCCCGGGCGCTGTCCGTCCCGGTTGCGCTCGATCAGTTGCTTCTCCTCCGCCGACAGCCACACCGCCGTCCCCGGACCGTCGCCCAGGTAATGGGAGAGGACGATCCCCACGATGACTGCCGGCACGGCCTCGATCACGAACAACCACTGCCAGCCACGCAGCCCCCCTACGTCGTGGAACCGGTCCATGATCCAGCCCGAAAGCGGATTGCCCAAAATGCCGGACAGCGGGATGCCGGTCATGAAGATGGCCACGATCCGGGCGCGGCGGTGCGAAGGGAACCAATAGGTCAGATAAAGGATGACTCCCGGAAAGAAACCCGCCTCCGCGACGCCGAGCAGGAAGCGCAGCAGGTAGAATATCGCCGGCGTCCTGACGAAGGCGAACAGCGCGGAGATCAGCCCCCAGGTCACCATGATGCGGGTCAGCCAGAGCCGGGCCCCGACGCGCTGCAGGATGAGATTGCTCGGCACCTCAAAGAGAAAGTAACCGATGAAAAAGATGCCTGCCCCGAGCCCGTAGACTGTCTCGCTGAAATTCAGGTCACCCGCCATCTCCAGCTTGGCGAAGCCCACATTCACGCGATCAAGGTAGGCGATCACGTAGCACAGCATGAGGAACGGGACTATTTTCCAGAAAATCCGGTCGTAGAGCCGGTCTTCATCAGTCGGGGCGGCGGGCGGCATGGGGTTGCCAGACTTTGTGGCTGATCTCTGCCGTTAATCCAGATTGAACTCCCGCCAGCGTCCGGGCAATCATCCGGTCATGCGCATCCGTGTCATCGCCGCTGGCGGCACCATCGACAAGGTCTATTTCGACGCCGCCAGCACCTACGAGGTCGGCGAGCCCCAGGTCGGGCCCGTTTTCCGCGAGTCCAACGTCACCTTCGACTTCGTCGTCGAGTCCGTCCTCCAGAAGGACAGCCTCGCCATGACCGACGAGGACCGCGCCCTGATCCGCACGCGCGCCGAGGTCTCACCCGAGAACCTCATCCTCATCACCCACGGCACCGACACCATGACGGCCACGGCGGCCAAGCTCGAAGGCCTGAAGGACAAGGTCATCGTCATCACCGGTTCCATGCAGCCCGCCCGTTTCCGCAACAGCGACGCCGTCTTCAACCTTGGCTGCGCCATCGGCGCCCTCCAGTCGCTGCCGCCGGGCGTCTACATCGCCATGAACGGCGTGGTCGCCCCCGCCAGCACCGTGAGGAAGAACCGCGCCCAAAGCCGCTTCGAGCCCAAGGGCTGAGTTTCGGCGATTAAGGTAGGGCGGAGCGGCCCGCTCCGCCGCTTTTTTTGGCCTGATGAGCGGCGCCCCGGGCCGGTGCGCCCTACCTGGCTCTTCCCTTCCGTGAGCGACCGGTAAATTGTCACCATGCCGCGACATTCTGCTGGCCACAGCCCGCCCAATCTCCAAAACACTGACCTAACTGACATGAATCTCTCCGACGCCCGCACCGCCGTCATCCAGGCCCTTGGCCGCATGAAATCGCTCTACAACCAGCCTGTCTTTGACGAGTGGGTGCTGGTGAAGCTCGCCCGCGAGTCGGGCGCCGTCCTGGCCTACGACGGGCCGCGGGCAGAGTCCTACCAAGCCCGCTTCAAGAAAGACATCGCCCCGTTGCAAGCCGAGATGGAGGCACGCAAGATGGCCGTCGGCGACTTTGAGTTCGTCCACGGGGCCGACGGCACGCATTTCGACGCCTGCATCCGCCTCGGCCCCGCCAGCTACCTGTTCTGCAACCACACCACCAAGTCCATGGACGAGATCCGCCAGGAGCGGCTGTGGCTCGAAGCGCAGAAACCGTTCGTCGAACTCAGCGTGAAATTCCGCGACGATCCGCTGGAGTAGGATCAGAGGACGGAGGACAGACGGTGCAAATCAGCCACTTCACCGATCTGAAAGCCCACCAGAAGGCCGCGGACCTGGCGGCGGATATCTTCACCATTTCAAAGCGTTGGCCGGCCGAGGAGCGTTATTCACTTGCCGACCAGATCCCGCGGGCCGCACGTTCGACCGGGGCAAACATTGCCGAAGCCTGGGGCAAGCGGCGCTATGAAGCGCACTTTGTCAGCAAGCTGACCGATGCCGATGCGGAGAATCACGAAGTTGAGCATTGGCTGCTTACAGCGCGCCGTGATGGCTACCTCACCGATGCCGAACTGGGCGGACTCTTGGAGCAGAAACGGGAGATCGGCCGAATGTTGGGCTCCATGCTCCAGAACCCAAGCCCGTTCCTGCTCAAGTAAGCTGTCCTCTGTTCTCCGTCCTCCGTCCTCTGTGCTCTGTGCTGGCGCTACGCCAGCAGCCCCGCGTAAACAAACCACCCATACACTGCGATCAGCAGGCCGCCCGCCCAGCGCGGCAGCCCGCCGGTCGCCAAAAGCATGACGCCGTGCAGCAAAGCCGCGCCGAGCAGCAGGCCGAGCGCCGTCGTCGTGAAACCGGCCATCGGCACCGGTTGCACCAGCGCAATAAGTCCCAGACAAAGAGGGATGCAGATGTGTCCGTCACCCACCTGCGAACTGTAAACGACATCCGCCCGGCGCTTCCAGCCCCAGTAGAGCGCGAGCACTGCGTTGGGCAGCACCATCAGCCAGCCGGTCAGCCAGCCCAGGTTGGCGGCGCTGACGAAACCGCTTTTCTGCGCCAACAGCCACGCCACGAGCCAGTCGATGGTCTCATACATGCCGTAGGCGCAGGCGAACACCACCAGCGAGTCCACATAGAACATGAACCCGAACGAAATTTCCTGCCGGAGGTTGTGTTTCATCACGTCGAATATCTGAAAGCACTGCCAGAAGAGGAACAGACCGATCAGCACCGCGCCGTCGGAGCGGTTCAGCTGACCGTCGCCTCCCAACGCCCAGACTATGCCCGTGAAGAACCCCACGGCGGTGAGCGTCAGCAGCAACGACAAGACGTTGAGCTGCCCCTCGAGGCCGCTGCCCTTGGCGGACTTGGCGGGTTTCCGGCCCTTGCCGCCGGCCCCGGCCTTGGTCTGGCCGGGCAGCACGACCAGCCCCCAACACAGCGCCGGCACGCCGAGGAGCAGCGTGAGGTTGGTGACGTTGTTGACCAGGCAGTTGGTCAACACCTCGCCCGACACGCCCCGCCGCGAAATCATGATGCCGACGAAGATGAGGTTCCCGAGGCCCGAGCAATACGGCATGAGCAGCGTGCCGAGCGCGGTGCCCTCCAGCCCGTGGTCGAGCATCGCCTCCAGCCGCCACACCATCAGCAGCGACACCCCGAGGAAGATCGCGAGGTAGGCCAGCGGGTCGTTCAGCGCGAGGGAGTCGAGCAGTTGCGGAAGCACGTCCCTGAGTCAGGCGGCTGCCCGCACGGCTGTAAATGGCGGAACGCGGCAGCCGTCCTAGGGCTGCACCTTGGGTCGGGGTCGTCCGATCCCAAACAGGCCGTAGTTCTGCAGGCCCATGACCTCCGCCAGCTCCTGCGGGACAGCGATCTCAAGCCACTCGGCCTGCACATAGAGCAGCGGCACATACCGGGCGCGCCGGTAAAAATCATCCACTGCCTCCCAGCGCGGTTTCTGCAGGATCATCACCGGCCGGTTGCGGTGGATGTAGTCCCAGCGTTGCAGATTGTCCGCCTGATCGGCCAGGCCCATCCAAGTGACGTAATAGGGGGTCGGATTGGCCTGGTTCTCCAGGTAACCGAGATACAAGGCGTCATTGCCGATCAGCACGGCGGGAATGTCCGGTTGGAACCGTTGGACCAGCGCCAGCGTATCCGCGATCTGGTCGAGATAGCGGGCCTGCTCCGGTGGCACCCGCATGCCCCGCAGCAAGGCGGGTTTCGCGAGGGTGACGAGCGGCCGGTTGATCGCCGGGGAAATCAGGCACGCCTTGAAATAAACCGCCGGCAGCAACACCACCGCAAACACCGCCGCCACCACCGGGGCCCGCCAGCCCGACCAATTCCATGCCGCATGGACCATCAGGCCAAAAACAGGAACGAGGCCATAAAACATGTGCCAGCAATCGCCCACCGGGTAATACTGCATCAGCGAGCCCAGGCCGATCGCGGCCCACGCCGCACTCAGGTAGTAGTCGACCGGCTGCGGGGCGCCGCGTTGCCGCACCGCCCCGACAATGCTGCCGACCGCGACCGCTAGCACGACCGCGGGAATCAACACGCTCCACCCGCCTTCCCGCATGGCTATCACCCCGAGCAACCAGTCATGCCGCCACAACAGCAGGCCCGCCAGTCCCGCAAAATACGCCGGCCACACCGCGGGCGGAAGATTGGGCCGGCGGCGCCCAAGCAGGCCCGGCAACGCCAGCGCGGCCGCGAGCGCCACCATGCCGGCCGCCGCCGCCGGGTTGATGAACACCAGCAGCGAGTCGGTCCAGGTCACCGCCCCTTTCAAACGGACCGGCCAGACGAAGTTCTGATACCACCACGCCGGCAGCGCTCCGCTCACGGCGGTTCCCCCAATCAGCAATCCATGCAGACCGAGGAATCCGCCCAGTATCCGGATGAGGATCGCGCGCTTGGACGACTGGACCGGCATCCAACCGGTCCAGTGCAGGGCCGGCCAGATTGCGATCAGCGATCCCGTCATCATGATGCCCACCGGCTGGCGGCACCAAAAGACCGCCGCACAGGCCAGACCCAGCACGAAGCCCCATTGCTCCGGCCGCTCGCTCCGGATTACCCGAAAAAGGGCGTAGAGCCCGATGGCCTGAAACAACATCGCAAAGGCCGAGGACCAGGGCAGCAGCATCCAGTGCTCGTGGTTCCACGGCTCCGTCTCGTAGGCCGGGAGGAACAGGATGAGGAGAGCGCACGCCACGACAGCGAGCGAACGCGGCAGGCTGAGCCGCCAGGCGGCATAAAGGCAGAACAAGGTGGCGCCATAGAGCGCCACCGTCGCAAGCCTGAGGGCCAGCAAGCTTGGCTGGATCGCGAGTGCCAGCGCCTGGAAGTAGGTGGTGATCGCGCCATATTGCGAAAAGGTGTCCCGGAACAGAACCTGCCCCGCGAGCACGCCCATGGCCGGTTTGACCATGATGCCATCATGATGCGGATCCACGCCAATGGGCGCCATTGGCAGCAGGAAAGCCATGAGGATGGCGGCGAGGCCCCCCGCCACCAGCACATCGCGTTTGCTCATACGCCTTCCACTATCCCCGTCTCTCCAGGTCGATGGCAAGTCATCCCTGCAGCGGGCCACCGGACCTTCGGCAAAGAAAGGTGAAAATAACCGGCTGCCGCCCGGCGGGGAGGGCGCAACCAGGGCCGGCGCGCACCGCGCCGGCTTACTGGAGCTTCGGCGGCAGCCGGGCCCAGCGGGTCTGGTAGTGGGAGATGATGGCGCCCGTCTTCGGTTCGGGATTGTCCCCCGCCTTCAGCGTGTCGGCGGCGGTGAAGTCGCCGAGCACGGCGCAATACTCACTGTTGACCATCATCCCGATGAGTTCTCCCGTCTTGCTGAAGACGAGGTCGCCGCGCTTGGCGGAGATTTCACCGAACAACCGGGTGACGATCCGGTTGTCGAGCCGCACATAGCTGGCGCTCGTGGGGTCGATGCGCAGCGGGGTCTCGCCGTAGCGGCCGTCGTCGGCGCGCACGAGCACGGCCTCGGGAAACTTGAAGGGTTCTTTCGCGAGCGAGTAGATCTTGGCGCCCATCAGCGCGGCGAGTGAATCGTCCACCGGCACCACGATGATGCGCGGATCGAGCCGGAGAAACTGCAGTTCGCCCACCGGGGCGTTGAACGAGCCGCGGCTGAGCGTACCGGTCACCCGGTCGTAGTCGGCCGGTGTCTCGGCCAGCGTGAACGGCGTGTCGCTCAGGTGCATGAGGGCGTAGGTGCGGTTGCCGTCGCTCACGAGCACGGTCTGCGTTTCTTTTTCCTTCACGGTCGGGCTGAAGAGGCCGGGTTTGCGCGCGGACAGTTTCGTCGCGACGCGGTTGGCCTGGAACTCGCTGAAGATGAGGTTGGGGTTCACCGGGCGGTTGGTGCGGATCTCCTGGCTGAGCTCGACGGACTTCTCCGCCAGCTGGCCGACGCCCTGCGCGAGCTGGGTGGTCTGCTCCTGCACTTTGACGCGCTCGGCGCGCTCGACCTCGACCTGCTGCTTGGCCTCGGTGAGGTTCTGGGCGATGAGCTGCTTTTCCTGCTCGGCGACGCGGACGGCGACGTTGAGGTTCTCAATGCGCTGGCGGGCCTCGGCGTTCTGCCGTTCGGCCCGGGCGAGCTCGGCGCGCTGGCGCTCGGCCTCGGCCTTCTTCTCCTCCAGTTCGCGTTGCAGTTTGGCCAGTTGCTCCTTGGACATCGACGCCTCCTGCGAGGTGGCGGTGTAGCGCTGCTCCAGCTCCTTCACGCTGGTCTGCGTGGCGGACAGGGTGCGCTCGAGCTGGCTTTTCTGCGTCTGGACGGCGGCGAGGTTTTTCTCGCGCTCCGACAGGGTGCCCTGCGTGGAGGAGAGCTGCGCGGCAAGTGACTCGCGCGAAGTCTTCTCATCGTCGAGGGAAATGCGCATGAGCTCGACCATGTCGGCATTGATGGAGGGGGCGTTGGCGGCGGACCGCGGCGCCGCGGTCTCCAGCTGGGTGTGCGACGGCTCCGCTTTCTCCCAGCGGGTGAGTGCGAGGAGGTTCAGCAACATGAAGTCGCACATTATCAGGAGCAGGGTCTTGTTCATGGCGCGCCCTGTTATGCCTTCGGACCGGACTGGATCTCGATGATGAGCTGGCGCTTGTAGGGCCGGACGTGACGGATCTTGACCAGCGCCACGCAGACAATGCCGAAGAGGTTGGACGAATAGGCGGCGAGCAGGTTGGCGTCGATGAGGTGGAGCACCTGCAGCACGAGCGCGGTGGCCGTGCCGGCGATGCCGATATAGAG
>CXWL01007375.1_pt1 | contig 17372 bp, 20 predicted proteins | sample 590931 | NCBI WGS metagenome assembly CXWL01 (sample SAMEA3498368, study PRJEB10139) | groundwater metagenome | biome: water well; material: biofilm material | place: Germany | collected 2015-04-27 | reverse complement strand
CAGCGTTTCCGCCACGTGCTCGTGGATGAATTTCAAGACACCAACCTCGCGCAATATGCCCTGATAAAGCAGCTCGCTTCCTGTCATAAAAATATCTTTTGCGTTGGAGATCCGGACCAATCAGTGTACGGCTGGCGCGGCGCGGACTATCGCAACGTGCAGCGCTTCGAGCAGGACTTCCCCGATGCGCGTGTGGTTTTGCTCGAACAAAATTACCGCTCACACCAAAACATTCTCGATGCCGCCACAGGCGTCATTGACCGCGCACACAACCGCAAAAAGAAAAGACTCTTCAGCGACCGCGGCGCAGGCGAGAAAATTTTTTTTCACGAAGCCTACAATGATTACGATGAAGCCTTCTTTGTTGTAGAGACCATTGCACAACTTGTTGCATCCAAACAATTTGAACCCGGCGAATGCGCGGTGATGTATCGCACCAATGCCATGTCCCGCTTAATTGAAGAAGCATTTTTGAAGGCGCGGCTTCCCTACCGCCTGGTCGGCGCACAACGCTTTTATGGACGTCGTGAAGTAAAGGACGCCGTCGGCTTCATGCGCCTCGTCCACAACCCCGCCGACGAAGCCAGCCTCGACCGCATCATCAACGTCCCGCCGCGCGGCATTGGCGAAAAGACTCTCACCACCCTGCACATGATCGCGCGTCAAAATGAAACCTCGCCCGCAGCCATTTTGCTCGACCTCGCGCGCGGCGCGGACTCACAATACTATAAATCATTCACAGGCCGCGCCGCGGTTCCGCTCGCTGATTTCGGCGGCATGTTGTCAAACTGGCGCGCGCTCGCCGCAACCAGCGCCATCCCCGAACTCTTCGATCACATCTTGAAAGACATCAACTACAAGGAATACATCATTGAAGATGAAAGCGAAGAAAGCTCAGACCGCTGGGAAAACGTGCAGGAGTTGAAACGCCTTGCCATGGAATATTCCACGCGCACGATGGATGAGTTTCTCGAACACATCGCGCTCATCGCCGACCAGGACACCATCACCGACAACAACGCACCCACCCTGCTCACCCTTCACGCCGCCAAAGGACTCGAATTCGGCGCGGTCTTCATCGTCGGTCTCGACGACGGCATCATTCCGCACAGCCGCTCCTTCGATGACCCCGAACAAATGGAAGAAGAACGCCGCCTCTTTTATGTCGGCATCACGCGCGCAAAAGATAAACTTTATTTGCTGCGCGCCATCCAACGCGGCAGACGCGACACCATCGAAGAGACCTACCCCTCGCGCTTTATGGATGACATTCCCCAAGCCCTGCTTGTTGGAAAAACCCGCACTGGACGCGCCCCAACCTTCCGCACAAACAACTGGTCGCTTCCGACTCCGCTCAAGTCTGCTCCTGTTTCAACCAGCAAATACCACGCTGGGGCGCGCATCCAGCACGCCATGTGGGGCGAAGGCATCGTCCTCAGCAGCCGCCTCCAAGATGGCGACGAAATCGTGGATGTGGTCTTTGAATCTGTTGGGATAAAAAGATTAGCGGCGAGTTTAGCGAATTTGACGATCATTTGACGTCATTGCGAGGAGGGCTTTAGCCCGACGAAGCAATCTCACTCATCACCAAACTGGAGATTGCTTCGGGCTATCGCCCTCGCAATGACATAATGGAGGAACCATGCAATACACCAACCTCGGAAAAACTGGATTGAAAGTCTCACGCCTGTGTTTGGGCATGATGACCTACGGCTCGAAGAAATGGCGTGAATGGATATTAGATGAAGAGCAGGCCAAGCCATTCGTCAAACGCGCATTGGATGCGGGTATCAACTTCTTCGACACGGCGGATGTGTATTCACTTGGGGAAAGTGAAAAAATTACGGGCAACGTACTTCGTCACTTCGGCGTGAAACGTGAAAACGTGATTGTCGCCACCAAAGTCCACGGGAAAATGAGCGATGACGCAAATGANNATTGGCGCATCGTCCATGTTTGCGTGGCAATTCATGAAAGCGCTGCACATCTCGGAGATGAACGGTTGGTCGAAATTTATTTCGATGCAGAATCACTACAACCTCGTCTATCGCGAGGAGGAGCGCGAGATGATTCCGCTGTGCAAAGATCAGGGCATTGGACTCATCCCCTGGAGCCCGATGGCGCGTGGATTCTTTGCAGGCAACCGCAAACGCGGCGGGGGCGGTGAAACATCCCGCGCACAAAGCGACCCGTTTGCGAACGAGTTATATTTCCGCGAGGAGGATTTTGTGATTGCCGAGCGCGCAGCGGAAGTGGCAAAGGGTCACAACGCAACCGCTTCGCAAGTCGCACTGGCCTGGGTGTTGAGCAAACCCAATATCGCGGCGCCAATTATCGGGTCCAGCAAGATCGAACATTTGGATCAGGCCATTGCCGCTTTGGATATCAAATTGTCGGAAGATGAAATCAAAAGCCTGGAAGCAGACTATCAACCGCATCCAATTTTGGGTCATTCGTAACTCGCTCAAGCGCCGTCCCCGGCGCGGATTTTGCAAGACTACACAGCCATGACATTTTCTTCCATCCACGATCCAACCCACCTATATTTCATTACTGCCTCCATAGTAGAATGGAGGCATTTATTTAACATTCCGGAATATGCGCAAATCCCTTTAGACTCCCTTTCATGGCTTCAACGCGAAAAACGAATTTCGCTATTTGCATTTGTATTAATGCCTTCCCACCTTCACGCAATCCTTAAGCCTGAAAAAGAAACAATTGGGCAAACGCTACAACAGTTCGGTTCTTTTACAGCCCATGAAATTTTAAAAAGATTGCGCGCGGAAAACAGAAAGGATTGGCTGGACATCTTCAATCAGCATAAACGTGACCCAAGACACGAACACAGCATCTGGCAGGATATTCAAGCCAAAAACATCTACTCGATGGATTTTCTCTGGCAAAAAATGGAATATATTCACCAAAACCCAATAGCCAAGGACTGGCAACTTACAAAGAACAGGGCAGATTATATTTATTCCAGCGCATGTTATTATGACTGCGCGAGAAAGCCCATCGTTGAAATTACAGATATAAACGAATGGTTAACATCCCTCCCTCCGCCGAGGACGGCGGAGGGAGCATAAAATCATCCAAAGGCAGAACATGTATTTCAAAATTTTATATCTCGCCTACAAAATCTACTGCTTCATCTTTCGCCCCATCCGCATGGGCGTGCGGGTGATGATGCTGGAAGAAGATAAGGTGTGGCTCATCCACCACACCTATCTTTCAGGCTGGTTCCTGCCCGGCGGCGGACTTAAACGCAACGAGACTCTCGAACAGGCCGCCCGCCGTGAAGCCTACGAAGAGACAGGGGCAGAGCTAAAGGAAATTACCCTGCTGGGCGCCTTCACAAGTTTTATCCAATGGAAGACCGACCACACCGTTGTATTTTTATGCAGGGATTTCAAATTTACAGGAACGCCCGATGGCGAGATCGCAGAGATGCGCCTCTTTCCATTAAATGAACTGCCTGCAAACACCTTTCCCTCCCACCGCAAACTTTTGGAAGCCTTAAAAAGGGAAAAATCCCCTGCCAATTTTGGCGAGTGGTAACCGAACTGTCCAGACGTATTAATTTGTAGGTCTTTTGAAAATCACGCGGGGGATTTGCAGACGGTATAATACAAAGAAAAAATCAACCATAAATGGATACCAAAGCATGACAAATGAATCCCTAAAGATCGTCATCCCCATGGCAGGCTGGGGCACGCGCATGAGACCGCACACCTGGAGCAAGCCCAAGCCGCTCATCAGTGTAGCTGGCAAAACATCCCTCGAGCATCTGCTGGATATGTTCAAATCCCTGCCCGACCTTGAAAATTCTGAGTTTATTTTCATTGTTGGGCCGTTTCTGGGGGAAATGCAAATCCCCGCCTTCGTAAAGGAAAATTACCCCAACCTCAAGGCGCATTATGTTGTACAGCATGAAATGAAGGGACAGTCTCACGCNNGAGGAGGCCGATGGCGTGGCCTGGGTGATGCCTGTCGAAGACCCGCGCCGTTTTGGCGTGGCGGAAGAGGGCGCAGACGGCTGGGTGAAGCGTTTCATCGAAAAGCCGCAAAGCATGGGCAATAACCTTGTGGTGGTTGGGTGTTACTATTTTAAGAACGCAGATGATCTGCTGGCCGCCATTGACGACCAGATGCAGCGCGGCGTGACTCTCAAAAATGAATACTTCCTGACCGACGCCATCTCGATCATGATCGAAAGTGGAGCGAAGGTACGCACGAACAGAATCAGCACCTGGCTGGATACGGGTACGATCGAAGCGACGCTGGATACGAATAGGATTTTGTTGGAGAAGATCGGTTCAAAGGTTGAAAAGTTCAAAGGTTCGAAGGTTAAGATCGTGGAACCTGTGGCGATTCATGCAACGGCTGAAATCACCAACTCGACCATTGGGCCGTATGCTTCGATTGGCGCGAATTGCAAGATCGAAAACTGTCAGATCGCGGAAAGTATTCTCGAAGCGGATTGCGAGATCAAGGATTCAGCGTTGAGCCGCTCGTTGATCGGCAAACAGGCAACAGTTAAAGGAAGAGGCGATGGTCACGTCATGCAGTTGAATGTCGGCGATACGAGTTCCATCATCCTATAAATCATGGAAGCCGTTGAGTGCCGCTCGGATACCGAATATGCGGAACGTCCGCTTTCATTAATATGGCAGGGACGGAGATATGAGATTGCGGAGATCATTGCGCGCTGGCATGGCCCCGGCGAAAAAGGCTTTCGCGTGAAAACGGCGAACGGCCTGGCCTTTGAATTGACGTATCATGAAATTTCAGACGACTGGAATGTCCAACCTATCTAGTCCGTCATTACGAGGGTGATGCTCTCCGCCCGAAGCAATCTCACTATCCAAGTCTGGGATTGCTCACCGCACTGGCGCGCGGCGCAAGTGTCGTCGGGCTACGCCCTCCTCGCAATGACGGGAATAAGGAGACTCAATGCAGGAAATTAGTGAAGTACAAAGACTCTCGAAACGTGTGGCAGGGTTAAAACCCAGCGGCATTCGCAAGTTTTTTGATATTGTCGCAACCATGAAGGATGTGATCTCATTGGGAATCGGCGAACCAGATTTCACAACCCCCAAACCGATCCTCGATGCGGGCATTCGCTCGCTACAAAACGGCGAGACGCATTACACATCCAACCACGGCAAGATCGAATTGCGCCAGGGCATTTCGGATAATTTGAAACGGCTGTACAACGTCGGGTATGACCCTGCCCATGAAATTGTGGCAACGGTCGGCGTGTCTGAAGCGTTGTATCTAACTTTTACTGCTATTCTCGAAGCGGGTGATGAAGTCATCATCCCAACGCCGTGTTTTGTTTCCTACCAGGCTGAGGTCATTCTTGCGGGCGGCGTGCCAGTTGAAATTCCTGCGCGTCTCGAAAATGATTTCACCATCGACCCCGATGACATCCGTAAGGCCATTACCCCGCGCACGAAGATCATCTTTATCGGTTATCCGTCCAACCCAACCGGCGCAGTGGCTCCACGCGAAGTGATGTTGGAGATCGGCAAGATCGCAGAACAACACAACCTGATCGTTGTCTCGGATGAAATTTACGACCGCCTTGTATACAACTTTGAACATGTCTGCTTCCCCGCGTTGGATGAAAGCCTGAGACGGCGCACGGTTTTGCTCGGCGGCTTTTCAAAAGATTATGCCATGACGGGCTGGCGCATCGGCTACGCTTGCGGGCCGGAAGACATCATTCAAGGCATGGTACGCATCCACCAATACACCATCATGTCTGCGCCCACCACCGCGCAGGATGCCGCCATCGAAGCCTTGAAGACGGGCGAACCCTACGTGCAGGAAATGGTGACCGAATATGACCGCCGCCGAAAACTTTTGGTGAGCGGATTAAACCGCCTCGGTCTCTCGACCTTTGAGCCGCGCGGCGCTTTTTATACATTCCCCAACATCCGCGCCTCCGGCATGGACGATGAAACCTTCGCCGAGGCCCTCCTGCGCGAAGAGGGAGTCGCGGTTGTCCCGGGCAATGCCTTCGGCCCCGGCGGAGACGGCTTCGTGCGCGCCTGTTACGCAACTGCGTATGAAAAGATCGAAGAAGCGCTCCTGCGCATGGAACGCTTCATGAGCAGGCACGGATAGATAATAGACCTTATCGGAAATAACATACGAACACCATCCCGACACTTGCGCCGCGCGCCAGTGCGGTGAGGTTTATTTCGAGTAATTTGAACGCCGGATGGCAACCTTCGGGATGTTTTTTCCAATTACAGATAAAGTCTATTTAAGAAACAGTCCCTCACTCGAAAGGAATCAAAAAAACTCCCCGAGATTTTCATCTCAGGGAGTTTTGCGTATTCAAAGTGAATTAGCTGACTACAACTACGTTGGTAGCCTGCGGACCCTTGGGGCCTTTCTCAACGGTGAATTCGACTTTCTGGCCTTCTTCAAGGTTTTTGAAACCGTCGCCCTGGATCGCGGAGAAGTGCACGAAAACATCCGCGCCGCCTTCACGAGCAAGAAAGCCATAGCCCTTGCTTCCGTTGAACCATTTGACTGTTCCGGTAATACGTTCTGACATGTTTGCCTCCTATGGCAAATGAAAAATTTGGAGGACCCGGTTCTTTCGCCAGAACATACAAAAAAATCGGCTCATGGATTGATTACCCTGAGCCGATGGTTATACTTCCAAAGCGAACTACTGGTATCCGTGTAGGGCACTACTTTATCACGGTGATTGTGCGGCGTCAATGATTAAATGTCATTCTGCCATGGCTGTAGCAAAGTCAGGAAAATCTTAGCGCGAAATACGCGAAATTGGCGAATGGACNNAATGGACGCGAAAAAGGAAAAATTCGCGCTCTTTCGCTTTTTTCGCGGCGTTCGCGTTAAAACAACGCCATGAATTCAGAACCACGTCAAGCGACTTTGCAACAACCATAGTCATTCTGCCTGTACCGTGCGCAGGCACACGTGAGCACAGCGAAGAATCTCTTTATTATCTCAGAGACCCTTCGCTTGCGCTCAGGGTGACACCGTAAATTGAATTACGCCTTCACCACGCTGAACTTATCCTTGCCGATCTTGTAATTGCCGCTGTGTTTGATGACCTGGTCAACCAACTCTTCGGGAACATCCACATACGTATATTTATCCTCGATGCGGATCTTGCCGATGGTATGGCCGGGGATATTGGCATGGAAGGCGATCTGCCCAACAATATCATTCGGGCGGATGCTGTTGGCCTTGCCCTTGTTGATCTTCAAACGCACCATGCCCTCTTCATGTGAATCACGGCGGGGCTTTTTGTTGGCGAAATCACCGCGTTGATTCCCCTTTAGGGTGGCAGCGCCAAAATCACGCCTGCCGCCAGCGGTGTCGCCGCGTTTTCCACGGCCAAAGTCACGCTCGGGCCTGCGGGAGAAATCTGCCTTCACATCGGATACTTCCGCGATGGGGCGCTGTTTTTCATCGGCGCGGGCGATCTTGATGGCAGCGGCGGCGATGTTCGTTACATCGTGACCAGCTTCGATCAATTCCTGTACCATTTCAAGTTCGCGTTTGAAACGCCCGCGGCCAAGCCATATCTTTAAGTTTTCAACCGTCTGTGATTCGCGGTGTTGAATGATTTCCGTGGTGGTGGGCAATTCCATTTTGGTGACAAGCTGCTTGGTCAACGCCTCCACTTCGCGCATGCGGCGCTTTTCGCGTGGGGATATCAAACTGATCGCGATGCCTGTCTTGCCTGCACGGCCTGTGCGTCCGATACGATGGATGTACACTTCGGCATCATCGGGCAAATGGAAATTGAAAACGTGGGAAATATCGTCGATGTCCAAACCGCGCGCGGCCACGTCGGTAGCGACCAGCACTTTAAGTTGATTGGCGCGGAAGCGTCCGAGCACACGCTCGCGGGCGTTCTGGTCGAGGTCGCCGTGAATGGCTTCGGCGGGGATGCCACGGATGACCAGTTCATTGGCGAGCTGTCCTGTCTCGGCGCGGGTGCGGGCAAAGATCAAGGCGCTGTGAATCGGTTCGATCTCGAAGAGACGTGTGAGGGCGTTGATCTTGTCATTGTCGTGGACAAAGTAATAGCGTTGTTCGATGTGCGGGGTGGTGAGAGCGCTTTTTTTAACGGTAACAGATTGAGGGTCGCGCATGAAGCGGTTTGCGAGGGTGCGAATCCGCGCGGGCATGGTGGCGCTGAAAAGACAAGTCTGACGTTCGGGGGGAGTCGTCGCAAGGATTTTTTCGACTTCGTCGATGAATCCCATGTTGAGCATTTCATCCGCTTCATCCAGGACGACGGTCTTGATCTCGTTTAAGATGAGGACGTTGCGCTCAAGCAGATCGTTCAAACGGCCAGGCGTACCAACGACAATATCCACGCCGCGTTTGAGGCTGTTGATCTGCGGGCTGTAGGGCTGACCGCCATAGACGGCGAGCACGCGCACGTTAAGATGCTTGCCATATTGGATCATGGAATCGGCAACTTGAAGCGCGAGTTCACGTGTGGGCGCGAGCACCAGAGCTTGCGGATTTTTTTGCCTTTGAAAGTTGTGCAGAATGGGGAGGGCGAAGGCGGCTGTTTTGCCTGTGCCGGTTTGGGCCTGACCAATTACGTCTACGCCGGTGAGCATGAGGGGGATCATGCCCGCTTGAATGGGTGTCGGCTCGGAATAGCCAAGCTCAGTGATGGCCTGCGTGATCTCGTCACGGAGGTTGAGGGAGGAAAAATCGGTTGTCATCTGAATCCTTTTGTTCGTCATTCCAAGGGCGTTCTTCGCCCAAGCCTATCCATCACATGGATGGAGATTGCTTTGTCGGGCTAAAGCCCTCCTCGCAATGACCTAATAGGGGATGTTTCGATGACTCCGTTTTACTTCCTTCTTGCCAACAAAGTTTACTTTTGCAAGCAAACCCGCCCAACAAAAAAGCCTGACAAAACTTCATCAGGCCATCATTTAGAGTGATCAAAACAATTTCCCAGAAAATTTGCTTTCCGATGAAAGCGAACGTGAGTTTACCACAAAAATTTTGGGATTCCAGATTTTCTACGTGTGCAAGCAAAAGGTGTCAGGGGAGGCAGAGGGTTCGCTGGGCTGTGAAAGGCCCTCACNNCTACAAAGTCATCAACACGATGGCGATCAACGCCGAGGCGATGCCGAGCCACTGGCTGCGGTTGAGACGTTCCTTGAGAAAGACCCACGCGAGCAGGACCGTTGCGCCGGGGAAGAGCGAGCTTAAGACCGCGGCCACATCCAGGCGGCCCAACTGACCGGCCAGGATGAAAAAGACATTTCCTGAAATATCGAGAATGCCATTCACGGCGATGATCGGCCAGGCGGTGGAGTCTTTCACCTTCCACGAAGTGCGGCTGAGAAGCATGTAGATGGTGATCAGGATCAGGCCGCCGGAACGGGAGGCAACCATCGGCCAGATGGTTGCGCCTGCGCTGGTGGCTTCGTGCATGAGGACAAAGTAACAGCCAAATCCAATGCCTGCGAGCAGGGGCAGTTTCAAGTCCGAAAGATGCGAGAGCGTATCTTTGATGCCGTCTTCAGCCTGGGAGATCATCCACACCGCAAGCAGGGCAAAACCAAATCCGATGAATATCAACGGCTCTGGCAGGCCTTCGCGAAAGATGCCAACGACAATGGGCAGCGCCGCCGCAAGCAGCGCGGAGACGGGCGCGGCGATGCTCATCAAGCCGAGGGTCATGGAGTGATAAAGCAGGATCAAACCCATTGTGCCGAGCGCGCCCGCCAGCATGGCAAATATCCATACCCTGGGGCTGGGGATGGGTTCGCCAAAAACTGCGATGGCAAAAAATAAAACAAAGATGCCGATAACCTCGCCATAAAAGACCGTGCGGTACGCGCCCGTTTTTCGCGCGGCCAGACCGCCTGTAAAGTCGCCTGCGCCCCAGCCAAGCGCGGCGCAGAAACCGAAGAAAATTGAAAGCAAGTTGATTTTTCCTTATTGTTTTATGTTCGAGGTTGTTTTGCCGTCAAGCGTGGACTCGGATTGCGGACTTCAGTCCGCGCTCCTATCTTCTTGCCGCCTTCGCGCGCAATAATACTTTTTGCGCGTTCTTCAGCAGCGGCATATCGATCATTTTGCCATCCAGCGAATACGCACCCCTGCCCTCTTTTTGACTGGCTTCAAAGGTTTCGATGATTCGCTTTGCATACGCAATCGCTTCATCTGACGGGGTGAACGCCGCCTGCACCACCGGCACCTGATTCGGATGCACAACCTGCTTCCCGCTGAAGCCGAGTCCCGCCCCAAACTCCGACTCGATCCGCAGGGCTTTCTGATCTTTGTACTCGATGGTGACAATATCGATTGCCTGCAAATCATTCGCCGCGCAAGCGACAAGAATCGCCTGCCGCGCATACAACAGCTCAATTGCGCTTGTCGTGCGCGTTGCGCCGATGGATGCCGCAAAGTCCTCGCCGCCGCAGATGATCGCATCCAAACGCGGATGAGCCGCAATTTCCTTCAGGTTCAAAATTCCCCTGGCAGTTTCCACCCCAATCAAAATACGGACGGAATTGATCGGCCAGCCATTTTTCAACTCCGCGGCTTCGATGATCCTGCCTGCCCATTCCACCTGCTCAAAAGACTCCACTTTGGGAATCACAATGCCATCCAGNNCGCGCCAGTTTTTCGCTTGCGCCGAAATCTAGTTCCCGCAAAGCCTTTGCAATGGTGGCGCGCGCCTCGGCCTTCTTGTTGATGGCTGTGCCGTCTTCCATGTCCATGCAAATCGAATCCACGCCCAGCGTAACAGACTTCGTGATCATCTTCCAGTTGTCACCGGGCATGTAAAGTAGTGCGCGTCGTGAGTGCATAATTCTCCGTTATTGGGTTACGAGTTTCAGGTTGCAAGTTGCAAGTTGCAAGTTTCAAGTTTCAAGTTGCAAGTTTCAGGTTGCAGGTTTGGCTTTCAACATTCCAACCTTCAGCCTGAAACCTTTTTCAAAAACATCACCGTCCGCTCAAATTCCACCACAACCGTCCCATCTGGTTTTTTGCCCCAGCATTGGATGCGCACNNTCGGCATAGATCGTATCGCCATGAAAAACAGGGTTTGAATGGTTAATTTTATCGTATCCAAGATTTGCCACGATCGTGCCTTCGGTCAACTCGGGGACGGACAACCCAACCACCAGGCCAAAGGTAAAGATGCCATTCACCAAACGATGTCCAAACTCTGTCTTCGACGCGAAATCTTCATTGACATGCAACGGCTGGGTATTCATCGTCAGCGCGCAGAACAGCACATTGTCCATTTCAGTGACGGTGCGTCCGCCGTGCTTGAACTTCATGCCCACTTCCAAATCGTCAAAATATTTACCAGCCATAAAACCTCCGTTGGAAAGTTGCAGGTTTGCAGGTTGAATGTTCTAACTTTCCAACCTGTCAACGATCTCAATCAGAATCTGCTCCCTTTCCACGGTTTGACCAACCTGAATAGGAAGAGCCGATACCACCCCATCTTTCAAAGCCTGAATGCGGATTTCCATCTTCATGGCCTCCATCGTAAGCAGGGTTTGACCTTTCTTAACGACATCTCCCACGCCCACAGAAACGCTTCGCACCTGCCCCGGCATTGGGGCGATCAATCCCCCGGCATGGTCGTGCCTGACGCCTCGCTTCGCGCCCGATGTTTTCGTCAACATCAATGTGTGGCCATCAATCGTCACCCAGCGCTTTGCCATATCCGAAGAGACATGCGCATTCACGCGTTGGCCGTCGATGAGCAAGTCCATGCGCCCATCTTCCGCACGGATGACTTGGACAGAAACAGTCTTTCCATCCATGCTGGCGACATAATCATCACCCGATGGGTTGATCTCAAGGATTTGTGTGCCAAAAGTTATTTTCATTGTTTTACAAGTTTATCCTTACGCAGTAATGGTATGTCGTTGCGAGGACGCTCTTGTTCTTTGTCCGAAGCAATCTCCTAGCCGTCTCGGAGATTGCTTCGCCGCTAAAACCAAGTGCGCGGCTCGCACATCGTCCCTGAATGGGGAACGATATCACTTTTTCTCAAAACTGCGTAAGGTGAGTTACAAGTTTATCCTTACGCAAATCCCAACGCTTTAAGAACCGCTACAAACCACATTGCTCCAACTGCAATCATAAATTCAAAATCATGCCGTATTAATCCAGCCAGAACGCTTACCCATGAATGATACGCCAGGTAAGGCGAAAGGAAGGGGGATGCCGCCATCGCAAAATCGTCTCGCAAGTCTCGCAGGGCAAGCGCCAGCAAAACCGCCCCAATTGGAATAGCCCAGGGCCATAAACTGGCATTCCAAAAAGATTCCAACAGATCCGCCTGTTTGCCGGACAGCCAATTTCCAAACAGCAAAAAGGATAAAACCAACGCAATTGTGACTGGCATAAAAGTTTGAACCGCCTGTTTTATTCCTCCCTGTTTATATGCCTTTACCAGCCAAAAGGGAATCATGGCAATGCCCATTTGCGGTTTTATCAATACAAAAAATAACCCGATGGGCGCGGGCAGGGTAAAACCGATCAACGCGAAAACATCCACGTTCAACATTCTCATGCCATACACAACGGGCGGCGAAAGCAGAAAAACCGTCAGGGCTATGCGGCTGGCTTTCAGCCGATACGCCGTCCATGCATAAAGCCCGAGGGACGCAATGAAGAACAAAATGCCGCCAGGCGTTTCAGAGAATAATGCAAAGGGAAGTATTAAAAGAATAGTCCACGGGGCATTCCGAAAGGTTGGCACAAGGTACGGGGTTTTTCCTTCCAGCACGGCGCGGGCAGCGGGGTAAAACGTTTCCTTCCAGTCAATTCCTACAATCGGCCAAATTTGATTTATCCCAAAATAAATCACAACAAACAGCAACGAAACGGCCCCGATCAACAGCAACTTCTTTTTTTGCATGGATATTAATTCCTATAACTGTTCGTCTGTTTCCACGGGCTGAAAGGGTCGGTCTCGTTTCGATTTTCGATTTTCGATTTTCGATTTACGAACACCACATCCGCAAGCGCGGCGGCAATTAAGGTATGGAGTCCAACAGCTTGCTGTTGGGGGAGCAAGCTCCCCGACTCCAAAGTCTTCTCCGCCCACCTGGTAGACACTTTCCCCTGGGCAAAATCTTCGTGCTTCAATACCGCCTGCATGAAATCAATATTCGTGACAACGCCATGCACAACGAATTCACGAAGCGCGGTTTGCATTCTCTGAATGGACGCCTCGCGATTCTCGGCGTGGACAATTAACTTCGCCAGCAGCGGATCGTAGAAATGGGTCACGTCGCTGCCTGTTTTGAAACCTGAATCCACGCGGATGCCGGGGCCGCAGGGTTCAATGAATTGCAGGAGTTTGCCCGTGCTGGGTAAAAATCCGTTGGCGGGGTCTTCGGCATAGACGCGGCACTCGATGGCGTGCCCATGTTGGTGGAAGTCACTTTGCGTGAATGGGAATTTCTCTCCTGCGGCGATGCGGATCTGCCACTGGACAAGGTCAATGCCTGCGGTGAGTTCGGTGATGGGGTGCTCCACTTGCAGGCGGGTGTTCATCTCTAGAAAGTAGAAAGGTTGAAGGTTGAAGGTTGAGGGTTGAGGGTCAAAGATGAATTCGATGGTGCCTGCGTTGTAGTAATTGACGGCTTTGGCGGCGGCGACTGCGGCCTCGCCCATTTTGGCGCGAAGCTCTGGGGTTAATAATGGCGAAGGAGTTTCTTCGATGATTTTCTGATGTCTGCGTTGGACGGAACATTCGCGTTCAAACAAATGAACAAGGTTGCCGTGCTTATCGCCAAAGACTTGAAATTCGATGTGATGCGCGTCTGTGAGATATTTTTCGATGAGCAAGCGTTCATCGCCAAAGGAGTGCAACGCTTCGCGCCTTGCGGATTCAATGGCTTCGCTTAATTCGCTTTCGGCATTGACCACACGCATCCCTTTGCCGCCGCCGCCTGCCGAGGCTTTGATCAAAACTGGATAGCCAATTTCTTTTGCGGCTTTTTTGAAATCAGCATCTGATTCCAAACCTTCAAAGCCAGGGACGGTGGGCACGCCTGCTTTTTTCATGGCGATCTTCGATTCGGCTTTATCGCCCATGGCGCGGATCGAATCTGCCGAGGGGCCGATAAATGTCAAATTCGCCGATTCAACTGTCAGGGCGAAGGAGGCGTTCTCTGAGAGGAATCCATAGCCCGGGTGAATGGCATCTGCTTTTGAGTCGAGAGCGGACTGGATGAGTTTATCCACATTCAAATATGATTCTTTCGGCGCGGCGTCGCCGAGCAGAATGGATTCGTCCGCAAGATGAACATGCTGGGCATGTTCATCGGCGGCAGAATACACGGCGACGGTTTTGATGCCAAGTTCTTTGCAGGCGCGCATGATGCGAATGGCGATCTCGCCGCGATTGGCGATGAGGATTTTATTGAACATTGTTTTTGAGGATTTCCAATAATTCTTTTTCGCGCTCAGGTTTCAAGCCTGCTTTCCATTCATGATCCTGGGGGCGTGAATTTGCCCACTCCAGCGTATCGTGGATGGTTTCTTCCAGCGAGTGAAATTTTAGACCCGCATTCAGCGCCTTGGATATATCCACGCGCGCGAAGCCTGCATCTTCGCCGTTGTCAGGGAGCCAGGCTGGCATGTCGCTCCATGCGGCTACATTATTTTCATTTAAAAATTCGGGCGGCGCCCATTTGAATTTTGCGTCACTATTGCCGATCAGCTTGCAGGTATCGAGCAGCCTTCCAAAACTCAGGTTGTAATCGGGTCCCGTTGCGTTGAAAATGCCCGAGACATTTTCTTCGATCAATCCGATGATAAATTTGGCGAGGTCGCGCACGTCGATGATTTGTGTCAACACATCGGGTCTGTCAGGCGCGAGGACATCGCCGCCGCGAGCCACGCGCACCGGCCAGTATGTGAAGCGGTCTGTCGGGTCGTGCGGGCCAACAATCAGCCCAGGGCGAATGATGAGCGAGTCGATTCCAAAAACATCCTGCACGGCTTTTTCGCATAGGGCTTTTAGCGGGCCGTATGTTTCGGGGGTATTTTCTTCGTTCGTTTCATCCTCCATTTTTGCAAGCGGGTCGCTTTCGTTGATTCCAATTTTACTGAAATCAGCATACACGGAAATGCTGGAGATGAAAACATAGTTTTCGACTTTGCCTTTCAACGCCTCGGCAGACATGCGGACGATGCGCGGGAAATATCCGCAGGTATCGATGACCACGTCCCAATATTCATCGGTAAGCAAATCCAAATCTTTTTCGCGGTCGCCTTGAATCTTATCCACTTGCAGGAAAATGTTGGGGTTCGATTGACCGCGATTGAAGAGGGTGATCGTGTGTCCGCGCACACGCGCCGCGTTGACGAGGTGACGTCCTAGAAAGCGCGTGCCGCCGATGATGAGGATTTTCATTTTTTCTCCATTTGCTATGTCGTTGCGAGGAGGGCGCTCGTCCCGACGAAGCAACCTCGTTCGTAATCGGAGGTTGCTTCGTCGCAAAAAGCAAGAGCGCTCCTCGCAACGACATTACATTTTTATTTCTTCAATCTCGTCAGTATTGTTTCAGTGGCCTTAGCTTCTTCGCCTTCAGGAGTGATGTTGTAGGCGGTGATCGTAAGTTGATCGCCGTTCAATTCGACTTCGGTGCGCCAGCCCCAGTCGGGTCCGCCTGAGGGATCGGGATAACTGCCTGTAACAGAGAAGCCATTTTCTCTTTCCGCGCCGATGCAGAACATGATGCCTGTGCTGTTGTGGAAAGAATCCACCCAACTGGCTTCGTATTGTTCGAGTGTGATGTTGTAGCCGAAGGTGAACATGCCATGTTGCGGCTCACCTTCAATGGAAGATTGGTACAGGTACAAAGCAAAACGTCCTTCGAGCAAAAGTTGAATGGTTGCAACGATGGAAGCTTCATCGGCGAGTTTGTCTGGTTCCAGCCAGAGCTTGGATGTGCCGCGCCAGTTGCCTGTCATTCGCGCAAAAAAGTGGTGCGGGGTGTCGATTGAGTTTGAGAAGGTCATGGGTGATCCTTTGGAAAGTGGAAAGTAGAAAGTAGAAAGTGGAAAGTGGGCTAGGTTTCAGGAATTGGTGTTTGGAGAATTTCGTTTTCAAAATCGGACAATGTTAGATAAAGAGCCTTTTCTTCGCGGATGCCGCGCTTTCTTTGGGTCGGGACAAATGCATTTAAGATTTTTATGGTTTGCGTAAGAACTTTCACACGATGTAAAACAACTTCGGCCTTCATGGCGCGGCGGACTTTGTACATACGGTCTCGCGCTTCACGGGCTTCGCCGAGAGCATATTCAAAATAGCGAGCGCGATCTTTACCAGTGGAGCGCGAGTATCCTTCGGCAATGTTGGCGCTAATTCCATCGAGAGAACGGCGAATCTGGTCTGCGGCACTGCGAGTGGATGGATTCTTGAATAATGCTTCCGTGTCATCCCAGGTGATATCGGCAACAAAGAACCCAAGCCGATAAACTTCCAATCCCCACAGCGGGTCTTGGGTAATTTCCTCGGGTACAGTTTTCATCCATTCCTGATAATTCAAGCCGTCCTCACTTTCCACTCACCACTTTCCACTTTCTACATCCTAAACACCCCAAACCCACCCTCTTCCTTCGGCGAGTTAAGCACAATGGATAGCGCTAACCCTAAGACCTGTCTTGTTTCATCAGGAGCGATGACGCCATCATCCCAAAGTCGGGCGGATGAATGATACGGGCTGCCTTCGGTTTCGTATTTCTCCAATAGCGGACGCTTGAACTCTTCCGCTTCTTTCTCACTCAAAGCTGGTTTGCCCTCTCTGACGAGTTGATCTTGTTTGATGGTTAAGAGCACGTTCGCGGCCTGTTCCCCGCCCATGACGGAGATGCGTGCATTGGGCCACATCCACAGGAAGCGGGAGCCGTAGGCGCGGCCTGCCATGGCGTAGTTGCCTGCGCCGAAGGAGCCGCCGATGACGAGAGTCAACTTGGGGACGCGGGTCGTGGCAACGGCATGGACCATCTTCGCGCCGTCTTTGGCGATGCCGCCTGTTTCGTATTCCTTGCCGACCATGAAGCCTGTGATATTTTGCAGGAACAGCAATGGGATTCCACGCTGGTCACAGAGTTCGATGAAGTGAGTCCCTTTTAGCGCGGACTCGCTGAACAGCACGCCGTTGTTGGCGATGATGCCGACGGGGTATCCGTGAATGCGGGCGAAGCCTGTTACCAGCGTTGTGCCATAGCGCGCTTTGAACTCGCGGAACTTGGAACCGTCCACGATGCGGGCGATGATCTCGCGGACGTCGTAGGACTCTTTGAAGGTGCGCGGCAGGACGCCGTACAATTCGTCAGGGTTGTATAAAGGT
>CXWL01110892.1_pt1 | contig 17373 bp, 17 predicted proteins | sample 590931 | NCBI WGS metagenome assembly CXWL01 (sample SAMEA3498368, study PRJEB10139) | groundwater metagenome | biome: water well; material: biofilm material | place: Germany | collected 2015-04-27 | reverse complement strand
ATTGGCGTGCCCGACAGGAATCGAACCTGTAACCCCCAGCTTAGAAGGCTGGTGCTCTATCCAGTTGAGCTACGGGCACAATTTTCGGGCAACCATTGAATCTGGTCGGGGTGGAGAGATTCGAACTCCCGACATCCTGCTCCCAAAGCAGGCGCGCTACCAGGCTACGCTACACCCCGAGAGCGCGGCACTATACAGGGCGCACAGCGAAAAATCAATTCGCGCCATGCCCTGAAAAACCGAACTCGCGCAGCTCACTCGCGCGACTTCTGCACGATTTGCGGCATCGCCAGCATCAGGTAATACACCATGGATACCAGAGTAAGCAGGGCCGCGACATAAATCAGCAAAGTGCCGAGCTGATAGACCGGCAAACCGAGCAGCGACTCCTCATACAACAGGAAAGGAATGGCGATCATCTGGAAGGCGGTCTTGACCTTGCCCAGCATCGAAACCGCCACGCTCTTGCTGTTGCCCAGTTGCGCCATCCATTCGCGCAAGGCAGAAATTGCGACCTCGCGCCCGATGATGATAAAGGCTATAAAAGCGTCCACGCGCCCCAGATTCACCAGCATGATCAGCGCTGCGGCCACCATCAGCTTGTCCGCCACCGGATCGAGAAATGCGCCGAACGCCGAAGACTGGTTCAGGGTGCGCGCCAGATAGCCGTCCAGCCAATCGGTGATGGCGGCAAACACGAAAATGAGGGTGCTGACCAGATGTTTGTGGTGCGGGTTGAGGGTGTTGTCGGACACATAAAACACGGCAAGAAACACCGGGATCATCACGATCCTGAACCAGGTCAGCAAGTTTGGAATATTTAGCGGCATAAACTGTGCGATGCTGGAGTTGCAACTCCTCAATGCAACTGCTGGTATATTTTTTCCGCAAGCGCGCGGCTGATGCCGTCCACCTGCGCCAACTCGTCCACGCTGGCCTGGCAAACACCTTGCAAGCCGCCGAAACGCGCCAGCAGGCTGCGCCTGCGCTTCTCCCCTACCCCGCTGATTTCTTCCAGCGAAGATTCCGTGCGCGCCTTGCCGCGCCTGGCGCGATGCCCGCTCACGGCAAAGCGGTGCGCCTCGTCGCGCACTTGCTGGATCAGATGCAGCGCGGGACTGTCCGGCGGCAATTGTAGCGGCTTTTCCCGATGCGGAAGCAACAATTGCTCCTCGCCCGCTTTGCGCTCCGGCCCCTTGGCCACGCCGAGTAGCGGAATTTCCAGGCCAAGTTCCGCCATCACCCCTGCCGCCACGCCGAGCTGCCCAATCCCGCCATCTATCAGGATCAGGTCGGGCCGTCTGCCCTCTCCCCCTCGACCAGGCTCGGGACAGGCCTCACGCAATTTCTGGTAGCGCCGCAGCAGCGCCTGGCGCATCGCCGCGTAGTCGTCGCCCGCCGTAACGCCCGCGATGTTGTAGCGGCGGTACTCGGAATTGCGCATGGCCAGGCTGTCATACACCACGCACGAAGCCACCGTCGCCTCGCCCATAGTGTGGCTGATGTCGAAACATTCGATGCGCGCCAGCTCCGGCAGATCGAGTGCGGCTCGCAGCGCATCAAGCCGCGCGTGCTGCCCCAGTTTTTTCTCCACCTCGCGGCGCAGCGCGAGCGTAGCGTTCTGCGCCGCCATCTCCAGCCACTGCCTGCGCTCGCCGGATGCGCCACCGAGGATGCGCACCTTGCCGCCGGCTTGCGCGCCGAGCAACTCCTCCAGCGTCGCGCTCTCGATCTCTTCGCCGACAATTATCAGCGGCGGCGCGCTGCGATTGAGATAATGCTGCGCAAGAAACGCTTCCAGCACTTCGTTGCGCGCCAAACTCCCCTCGTTTCCCTCATTGGCATTTTGCGGAAAGAAGCTCTTGTCGCCCAGATGCCGCCCGCCGCGCACCATCGCCAGATTGACGCACACCATGCCGTCCAGCGCTGCCACCGCGACGATGTCCGCATCGGCAGCGCGCGCGTTCTCCACAAACTGCTTCTGCTGCACCGTGTGCAAGGCGGCCAACTGGTCGCGCAGCGCCGCCGCCTGTTCGTAATGCTGCCGCTCCGCCGCCTCCCCCATCGCCCGGCGCAGCGCGCCCTCCACCTCGGACTGCTTGCCCCGCAACAGCAGCGCGGCGTTGCGGATGTCGCCCGCATAGCCCTCTTCCGAGATCAGCCCCACACAAGGCGCGGTGCAGCGGTGGATTTGGTGCAGCAGGCAAGGCCGCGTGCGATTATTGAACACGCCGTCCTCGCAGGTGCGGATGCGGAAAATCCTCTGCAACAACTGCACGCTCTCCTTCGCTGCATAGGCGTTGGGATAGGGGCCGAAATACTGGTTGTGCTTCTCGGTCGCGCCCCGATAATAGGTCAGGCGCGGAAACCCGTGCCCGGTCAGCACGATGTAGGGGTAGGACTTGTCGTCGCGGAACAGGATGTTGTAGCGCGGCTTCAGCGCCTTGATGAGGTTGTTTTCCAGCAACAGCGCCTCGGCCTCGGTGCGCGTCACCGTCACCTCGACGCCGGCGATATGCGACACCATCAGCCGGATGCGCGGCGAAATGTTGGCCTTCTGGAAATAGGATGCAACGCGCTTCTTCAGTTGCGCCGCCTTGCCGACGTAGAGCACCTGGCCTTTCGCATCCAGCATGCGGTACACGCCGGGCAGCAGGGGCAGGCTGGCGAGGAAGGGCTTGGGGTCGAATGCGGGAGAGGGCAAAGGATGATCTCGCAACTTGGGCTAAACGCAACGATACCCAAAAACCAAATATGTATCACGTTGCTCGTTATTACCAACGCGAATTATTTGAGTGCGGAGCGGAGATTCAAACACTTCGAGGAACACCGCCTTGGCAAGGCGCTTGGCCTGCACAATCGGGGCAGGTCTTGCATTAACGCACAAGCCTACCGCGCCATCTCGATTAACTCGATGTCTTTTTTGAGCATGTCGTTGACCAGTTCGGCCAAGTCAACTCCTCTGGCTTCGGCCTTGGCGGAAAGATACGCCTGCACCTGTTCATCGAGATACACCGGCAACCTGAAAACCGCATCCGGCTCGTGAAATTTGCCGCGCACACCCTTGCTGAAATCGTAATGGTCTTTCATGGTTTCACCTTCATCCGCTAACGTGGCACCTGTTCATAATCGCGCAACTCCTGCCGGTCTGCCTTGCGCGCCGAGATAATGCGTATATGCAATTCCGTGGTACTGATGCTCTCGCTGGTATGCACGACCACCAGCACCTGCCCATTCTGTGCTCGCCCCAGCGTTACCCAACGCTCCTCTTCTTCGCTGTGTTCCTCGTCGAAAATCGTCAGCGCCAGCGGGTCGCGAAACACCGTGGTGGACAGCAGGAATGATACATCGTGTTTCTTGAAATTGGCGTGCGCCTTGTTTGCGTCCCAATCGAAGTCAAAGAATGTCATTTCACCATTTTCTCCTTGCGAAAAAATCAGGGGCAGTTCTAGCAGAGAGCAACCTGCGCTCGCTACGCCTCCTGTATCACTCGCGCGCCAAGCCGCATCGCACCACCAAGCCCGCCTCACCCGGAGCCACTTGAAAATCGGCCGCGACTGCCACCCCAACGACGCTCGCCAGCATCTCGCCGCAATACAGCAGCGGCAGCCGTTCGCGGCGCCAAGGTGGAACATGGTGCTGTTGCAGCAGCTTTTTCAGGCTGCGTGTCGCCGCCGCGCGGCCCGGGCGCAGCGCTTCGCCGCCGCCGCGCAGGCGCAGCGTGACGGGCGCGCTTGACAGGCGCTCCAGGCTGATGCCCTCGCCCGCCGTGCGCGAGAAGAACAGGGCTGAGCCGAGTGCGGGCCATTCCAGCTCCGCCTCTCCGGCCCAAACAACCTTGAGGCCGCAAGGAATTTCGGTCGGTGCGGGCATCGCATATGCCCGCCCCTGATAGCGGCGCAACTGCCAGCCGCCAAATTCCACGCACACCGCGCCATCCGCACGCGCGCCGCACATCTGGCGCAACATTTCGTCGAGCTGCACGGCCTGGGGCATCGGCGCGCCCCGGCGGTGCAGGAAATAGCGCAGCAGATTTTTGGCGCGGGGCTGGCTCAAGGATTGCAGGCGGGCAACTTCAAGAGCCCCCTCTCCCCAGCCCTCTCTGATGGAACTACTAGCCAACTGGCTAGGCTGTCCAACAACGCCAGCCAAGTCATTGGTTACCGCGAGGGGAGAGGGAGACAGTTGCGCATCCTGCTGCGCCAACTGATCCAGCAATTCGCTCGCTTCTGCGAAATGCCGCGCGCTGCGCGCCAGGGTTTCGCGGTATGCCGGAAAGCGCTGCTCCAGCAATGGCAACATGCGCTGGCGCAAGAAATTGCGCGGATACCTGTCATCCGCGTTGCTCTCGTCTTCCACCCATTGCAGATCGTGCCGCCTCGCATATTCGAGCAATTCGCTGCGCGGCACATCAAGCAGGGGGCGCAGCAGAACCGGCGCATTGATGCGGAGCTGGATGCCGGGCATCGCAGCAGCCCCGCGCGCGCCGGCGCCACGCAGCAATTGCAGCAACAGGGTTTCGGCCTGATCATCCTGATGATGGGCGAAGGCGATGAAATTCGCCTGCTGCCGCTCAAATACCGCATGGCGCAACTTGCGCGCCGCCGCCTCGATGCCGTGCTCGCGCAGCGGCGCGATGTCCACGCGCTCGATCTGCAAGGGAACGCCGCAGCGCGCGCACAGGCCGGCGCAGAACGCCGCCCAGGCATCGGCATTGGGGCTGATGCCGTGATGCACGTGCAGCGCGCTCAAGCGCCAGGAATAAACGGGAGAAAGGCGGTGCAGCAAGTGCAGCAGCACGACGGAATCCACGCCGCCGCTCAAGCCCAGCACGATAGAGTTGCCGACAGGAACGACGGGCGAGAGCGCGTCAGCGATGCGCGGCTGCAAACCATCCTCCCTGTTCAAGGGAGGAAAGCCGTCAGAGCTCGACTTCCTTGAATTTGCCATAACCCATCAGGCGGTTGAAGCGAGCTTGCAGCAGCTCGTTCATGGGTAGCGACTGCGCCTGTTTGAGCGCGTCCTGCAAAGCCTTTTTCAGGGCTTGCATCGTCGCCGGGTAATCGCGGTGCGCGCCGCCCGGTGGTTCATTGACAATCTTGTCCACCAGCCCCAGCGTTTTCAGGCGGTTGGCGGTGATGCCCAGCGTCTCAGCCGCATCGGCAGCCCTGGCCGCGCTTTTCCACAAAATCGAAGCGCAGCCTTCTGGCGAGATCACCGAATAGGTGGCATATTGCAGCATCAGCAACGCATCGCCCACCGCGATGGCCAGCGCGCCACCGGAGCCGCCCTCGCCGATCACCGTGCAAACGATGGGCACGCGCAGCTCCGCCATCACGTACAGGTTCTTGCCGATAGCCTCGGACTGGCCGCGCTCTTCCGCGCCCACGCCGGGATAGGCGCCGGGTGTATCAATGAAAGTCAGGATCGGGATGCCGAATTTTTCTGCCAGGCGCATCAGCCGCATCGCCTTGCGGTAGCCCTCCGGGCGCGGCATCCCGAAATTGCGGTACTGCCGCTCCTTGGTATCGCGCCCCTTCTGGTGGCCGATCACCATCACGCTCTGGCCGTTGAAACGCGCCAGTCCCCCGACGATCGCCGCGTCGTCGGCATACACGCGGTCGCCGTGCAGCTCCTCGAAATCGGTGAACAGGCTCTGGATGTAATCCAGCGTGTAGGGACGCTGCGGGTGGCGCGAAACCTGCGAAATCTGCCAGGGCGTCAGCTTGGCGTAAATTTCCTTGGTCAGAGTTTGGCTTTTCTTTTGCAGGCGGCCAATTTCTTCGGAAATATCGAGCGCGGAATCATCCTGCACGAAGCGCAGTTGCTCGATCTTGTTTTCCAGATCGGCGACGGGCTGCTCAAAATCCAGGAAGGTTGCTTTCATGAGTTGTCGTATTCCGTTCGTTGTGTCTGAAGATTGAGAGGCCGATCAGCACGCTCCCCGGAGTCAGCCAAGCCCGAAAAAGCGCTTGATGGTCGCCAGGATTTCTCCGCTCTGCTGAGAGATAACCATCTGGGCGCTCGCCGCATCCATATCCAGCAGCGCATTGTTAAGCTCGGCCCGGCGCGACGCCAGAATCTGTGACATTTCTTCGGCAATCACCGGACGCGCGCGCAGAATTCCCTCGAATATTTCCTTGTCCAGCCGGTAGCATTCTACATCTGTCTTGGCGACTACCGTAGCGGAGCGCGGCGCGCCAGTCATCAGGCTCATCTCACCGAAAAAATTGCCTTTTCCCAAGTCGCGGATCACGCGCTTGCTGCCTCCCAACGATTCCAGATAAACCTCCGCCTCTCCCTGTATGATGACATACAACCAGGGTGACTTCTGGTCGCCCTGCCTCGAAATGATATTACCCTTGGCGAAAGGCGAATATTTCAGGCGCTCGGCCAGAACCTTGAGCTCTTCGTCGGTCATCTGCGAAAACAACTCCACCTTGCGCAGTGTTTTAATGCGCAGCAGCACCTCGCGGTGATGCACCCCCTCCTCGTATTTCTCGTTTTCCTTGGTGATGCGGAGGCTATGTTCATCCAGCGCCAGCTTGATGCCCGCACGTTGCAGCGCAGTGGCGATCTGCCAGCGCATCGCGGCATCGGTGGGGTCGTCCACCATCAAGTCGGTCAGCCAGTAACGCAACGCGTAACGGGCAAACCCCCTGCTATCGAAGTCCATCAGCACGCAGTTGGGCTGCGGTTTCTTCGCCACGTTGGCGACATCGGTTTGCAGGATGGATTCCTCGACTACGCCGATCACTCTGGCGGGCAGCACTTCCATGCTGACGCTGAACCACACCCAGCGCCGCCACTGCACCGGCTGGTCGGTGCGCCGCCCGAGTACGACGAATTTGTTCTTCATCAACTGGCTGTTCGGGAAAACTACTGTTTCCCAGTTGCGCGTCTCCACCAGCGTGGAACGCCAGCGGATATCCACCACTCTGCCTGAAATGTCGTCCACCTTGATCCAGTCGCCGATCTCGATGGAATTGTCCAGTTGCAGCGCCAGCCCGCCGAGAATGTTACCCAGCGTATCCTGCATGGCGAACGCCACTACGGCGGTGATCATCGCCGAAGTGGCGACGATGCTGCCCAGGTCCAACCCGGCATAGCGCAGGCGCACCATGCCCCAGGCGATATAGGCGATGATGACGATGATGTCCTCGGTGATGCGCGGCGGCGACAGCTTGACCAGCGGCAGCACGATGCGGAATACCAACTCCCCCCACAGACGGATCACCGCGATGCCCGCGCCGATCACGAATACCTCGTGCAGCACCTCGGAGGCGCGCGTGAACTCCAGGGTATGCAGCAGGCTGCTGACAAATTGCCCGATCATGCACGCACCGAAGAAAGCGAGTGTGTTGAGCAGGCTCTTGCGATCTTCTTTGCGCAAATGGAACAGCAATACCGCAATGCTCACCACCATGGTCAGCACGGCGAGTGATTCCTCGCGCCAGAAATATTGCAGGGTGTTATTCCAGAAATTCATGATCGTGCGCCCGCGAAGGGTGGCAGGGTTTCTTGCTCCATACGGCAGGAGGGTATTTTACACCAGGGAAAACTTTGGCCTTAAGCAAGCGGCAGGTCGCCGCTGCCGCTGCCTATCCCGGCGACTTCGTGCAACGCTCTCACAAACTCCGCCTGTTCGTGAAGTTGCACCAGCGTTTCCGGGTGGGGGCGACCCCGCATCTGCGCCAGCCGCGCCTTGCTGGTCGCCGGCATATCCCATTTCAGCCCCGCCAGCAATTCACCCGCAAGCGCGGGCTTGTTGCAGGCCAGCGCCATGTCGCAACCGGCGCGCAGTGCTGCTTCCGCGCGCTGCACGATGCCGCCCGCCACAGTCGCGCCTTCCATGCAGAGATCGTCGCTGAAAATACAGCCCTCAAAACCCAGTTCCCCGCGCAGGATTTTTTTCAACCATATCTCGGAAAATCCCGCCGGGCGATTATCCACCCTGGAGTAAATCACGTGTGCCGGCATCACCGCAGACAATCCGAAACTTACCATCTGGCGGAACGGGATCATGTCGCACAACTCGATGTCGGTATAGCTGCGGTCATCTACCGGGATTTCCAGGTGCGAATCGGCGCGCACATAACCGTGACCGGGGAAATGTTTGCCCACCGTGTGCATCCCGCCCTGCCGCAGGCCAACCAGCAGGCTGTGCGCCAGCTCGGCAATCGCCTGCGGCTCGGAATGGAAGGCGCGATCACCGATCACCTGGCTCGCCCCATGATCCACGTCGAGCACCGGAGTAAAGCTGAAATCCACGCCGCAAGCGCGGAGTTCGGCGGCCAGCACGTAACCCGCCTGTTGCGCCAAGTGCCGCGCGCGCTTGGGGTTAACGTCCCAGATACGGCCCAGCTCGCGCATCGCCGGAATGCGCGCGAAGCCCTCGCGGAAACGCTGCACCCTGCCCCCTTCGTGGTCTACCGCGATCAGCAAGGTGGGGCTGCGCAGCGCGTGGATGGCTGCCGTCAGCTCGGCAAGCTGGCGCGGCGATTCATAGTTGCGCGCAAACAAAATGACCCCGCCCACCAGCGGGTGGCGCAACCGCGCCTCATCCTCCGGCACCAGCCGCGTCCCCAGCACATCCAGCATCACCGGCCCAAGACCCATATCCGCCCCCGAACAGCCAGTTATTTCTTAACGCTATATTTGCACTTGCAAATATGCTCTCTGAGATACCGGACGATTTGCGTTATCTCTTTGTCGGTGAAAGTGTCTTTCCAATCCGGCATGGATTCGGAAAAACCGACCGGGGCACCGCCTAGCTTGATCACTTTGAATAAAAACTCATCCGACCGGCTCGACAGAAGTTGGGCGTCGTTCAGCTTGCGCGGCTGAACCCCTTCACCGAGGCCGTCCGAGAGCGGGCCATCCGCATTACCGGCCAGCCCGTGGCAGGGCGAACAATTCCCGATATAGTTATCCTTGCCCGCTTCCCCGGTATAGGTTCCGGTGTTATTGGGGTCGAGCTCTATGTGTGAGCGGTTTCTTTCCCTCGTGAACGGTTCTTTGGCGTATCCCGCTCCGGCAAAAATCATCGTACCAAAACACAGGACAACGGTGATGGCTCTTGCAATGCTTAACTTCATCTCGCGCTCCAGTTAATCTTTCCCCGGTTTCCCGCCCCCAAAAGGCGTGCTTCATGCTACCAGCTTTTCCCGTAGCAGGCCGACGTTCATGGAGGGATGAACCATTTCCAACCGGCAAAAATATCTGCATTCTGCCGCCACCCTCTTTGGGTTGCACGGTTCCCCAGCTCACGAAAGGTAAAGCCTGATAGAATAACGGCCTGTTTTTTCGATTAACTTTAATGTTCTGGAGAAATTAGCATGACCGTTGAACGCACCCTGTCCATCATCAAACCCGATGCCGTCGCCAAAAATGTAATTGGCAAGATTTATTCCCGCTTCGAAACCTCCGGCCTGAAGGTCGTAGCCGCGCAGATGCGCCACCTGACCCGCGCCGAAGCGGAAGGTTTTTATGCGGTACACCGCGAGCGCCCGTTCTTCAACGACTTGGTGAAATTCATGATCTCCGGCCCGGTGATGATCCAGGTGCTGGAAGGCGAGAGCGCGGTACAGGAAAACCGCGACCTGATGGGCGCAACCGACCCGAAGAAGGCCGACAAGGGCACCATCCGCGCCGACTTCGCCGACAGCATAGATGCCAACGCGGTACACGGCTCGGATTCCGCCGAAAACGCAAAGACAGAAATCGCCTACTTCTTTGCGCCGAAGAATGTCCACTCCCGTTGATGCAAAACCTTCTCGACTTTAACGCCCAGCAGTTGACCGCCTGGTTTGCGGAACAGGGCGAAAAGCCCTTTCGCGCCCGCCAGGTGATGCGCTGGATCCACAAGGCCGGGGAGCACGATTTCGATGCGATGAGCGACCTTGCCGCATCGTTGCGCGCCAAACTGAAGGAAACAGCCCGCGTTGAGGCACCTCGGGTGGTGCGAGAGGAATTGTCGGAAGACGGCACGCGCAAGTGGCTGCTTGACGTAGGTACGGGGAACGCGGTGGAAACCGTGTTTATCCCTGAAGAAAGCAGGGGCACGCTGTGCGTTTCCACGCAGGCGGGTTGCGTGCTGGATTGCGCGTTCTGCTCTACCGGCAAACAGGGGTTCAACCGCAATCTCTCGACCGCCGAAATCATTGGCCAGCTATGGTGGGCCAACCGCGAAATGGGCCGCGATGCAGACGGTAACTGGCCGGTGAGCAACGTGGTGCTGATGGGCATGGGCGAGCCGCTGCTGAATTTCGACAACTCGGTCAGCGCCTTGCGCCTGATGCTGGACGACCATGCCTACGGCCTGTCGCGCCGCCGCGTGACGGTATCCACCTCCGGCATCGTCCCTGCCATGGATCGCCTGCGCGAGGAATGCCCGGTGGCGCTGGCGGTATCGCTGCACGCACCCGACGACGCCCTGCGCAACGTGCTGGTACCGGTCAACCAGAAGTATCCGTTGCGCGAGTTGCTGGCGGCCTGCCAGCGTTACCTGGAGAAAGCGCCGCGCGATTTCATCACCTTCGAGTACGTAATGCTGGAAGGAGTGAACGACAGCGCTCGGCAAGCGCGCGAACTGGTGGCTCTGGTGCGCGACGTGCCGTGCAAATTCAACCTGATCCCGTTCAACCCGTTTCCGCAGACGCGCTACCGGCGCTCCAGCAGCGAGGCGGTGCGCTGTTTCCGGGACATCTTGATGGAAGCCGACATCGTGGCCACCACCCGCAGGACGCGCGGCGGCGACATCGCCGCAGCCTGCGGCCAACTGGCCGGACAGGTGCAGGACAAATCCCGGCGGGTTTCCCGCTTGCAGGAGATGCACGCATGAGATCGCTTGCCTGTGCGGCATCGTTGCTGGCCGTAATTTTGGCGGGTTGCGCCACGCAGCCTGCCGGCTCATCCGGCGAAACCGTTTCGCGGGCGCGCGCCAAGGTGCATACCGAGCTGGCGGCACACTATTACGAGCGCGCCCAGCTCGGCGTGGCGATGGAAGAACTGGGCAAGGCGCTGAAATCCGAGCCCGGCTATGCGCCCGCCTTCAACGTGCGCGGGCTGGTCAATATGGCGCTGCGCGAAGACCGCCAGGCGGAAGAAGATTTCCTTCACAGCCTGCGCCTGGACAGCGCCGATTCGGACGCGCACAACAATTACGGCTGGTTCCTTTGCCAGCGCGGCAAGACATCCGATTCCATCAAGCAGTTCATGACCGCGCTGAAAAATCCGCTGTATGCGACACCGGAGAAATCCTACCTGAATGCCGGGGTGTGCTCCGCAAAGGGCGGCAACGCGAAAGATGCCGAAGAGTTTCTGCAAAAATCGCTGGTGCTCCGCCCCAATCTGCCGGAAGCGCTGCTGGAGTTGGCAAAATTAAGTTTTGATGCCAACGACACCGCAGGCGCGAAATCCTATTTCCTGCGCTTTAGCCAGAACCGGGAAACGCCGCCGTCAGCCGAGAGCCTGTGGCTTGCGGTACGCATCGAACGCAAAATTGGCGACAGGAACTCCGAGGAAAGCTATGCGCTGCAATTGCGCAAGCGTTTCCCGGAGTCGCGCGAAGCGCAACTGTTGCTGCAAAAGCAATGAGGGCGCCTCTAAAAATTCAGAGTGCGCCCAAATGCCCCACAAGGGGACGCCGATCCGCTACGGGCAAAAGCGGCCCGTGCGGAGTCGTCAGCAAGGCGCAGAAAAAATTTTCAGCGCCGCATATGTGTTGATATGTCAGCAAGAAAACGAAGTTTCAGTGAAGGGTAACCTTCAGGTTGGCCGGAACTAAATTTTTTCTGCAACCCAGCAGTTGGGATGAAATGTGAATTTTAGAGGTGCCCATGAGATGTAACCAGCCGCTCCACCCCTGACTCCAGATGACAGACAACCAGCCGGATACCACCCCGGATCATACAGGGGGTCAACCGTTCAGCGCCGGCGCCGCGCTGCGCGAAGCGCGGGAGCGCATGGGCTTGAGCGTGGCCGATGTCGCGCACCGCATCAAGTTTGCCCCGCGCCAGGTTGAAGCACTGGAGGCGGACGATTTTGCCCGTCTGCCGGAAATCGCCTTTGTACGCGGCTTTGTACGCAGTTACGCCAGGCTGTTGCAGCTCGACCCCGTGCCCCTGCTGGCCGCATTGCCGGATACGCCCGCGCCTTCGCCGCTGGCTGCACGCACGCCGGAGGAAACACCGTTCCCCCACGCTGCCTCGCCGCGCAAACCCAACCTCGCCTTGCTGGTTGCGGCAGCCTGCATCGTTGTGCTTGCGGGAGGATTCTTCATCTGGTCACCCGGCGGCAAACCGGATGCGCCACAAACGGCGCGCGAGGAAGCCGCGCCTGCTCCCGCCCAGCCGCCAGCCCCGGTGATTCCAGCCCCGACCGCCGCACCGGCCCTGACCGCCCCACCGCAAGCGGCGGCAAGGCCCGCACCACAAACCACTGCGCCCGCCCCCCAGACGGTTGTGGCCGCCGCGCCCAGGCGACCCACTGCCATCCAGATGGAATTTGACGAGGAATCCTGGGTGGCAGTGACGGACCGGGATGGCCGGGTGCTGCTGTCGAAAATTTTCCCGCGCGGCAGTGTGCAAAGCCTCAACGGAAATGCACCGTTCTCGCTGGCAATCGGGCGCGGCAGCGCGGTGCGCCTGACATACAAGGGCAAGGCCGTTGATCTGGCGCCGCACGCCAAATCCGGGGTGGCCCGCCTGACGCTGGAATAAGGGTCGGGATCGCAGCCATCATGAGCCCTCCCCCTATCGGGCGCCGCACGGCACAGCGCGTCACGGCTGGCGGAATCGCCATCGGCGGTGATGCACCGGTCGCGGTGCAGTCCATGACCAACACCGACACCGCCGACATCGCCGCCACCGCGCGCCAGGTGTTCGAGCTGGCGCAGGCCGGCTCCGAGCTGGTGCGTATCACCGTCAACACTTCCGAAGCCGCCGCCGCCGTGCCGCGCATCCGCACCCGCCTCGATGCGCTGGGCTGCAACGTGCCGCTGATCGGCGACTTCCATTACAACGGCCACCGCCTGCTAACCGAGTTCCCGGAATGCGCGCGGGTGCTGGACAAATACCGCATCAACCCCGGCAACGTCGGCAAGAATCGTTCCGGCGAAGACCAGTTCGCCGTCATGGTTGACGCGGCGAGGCGCTACAACAAGCCGGTGCGCATCGGCGTCAACTGGGGCAGCCTGGATCAGGAACTGGTGGCCCGCATGATGGACAAAAACGCGAATCTGGCGCAGCCGCAAGACGCCGGCGAAGTCACGCGCGAGGCGCTGATCGTCTCCGCGCTGCAAAGCGCGAGCCGCGCCGAGGAGCTGGGCTTGCCGCACGACCATATCGTGCTGTCGTGCAAAGTGAGCGAGGTGCAGGACCTGATCGCGGTGTACCGCGAGCTGGCGCGGCGCTGCGACTACCCGCTGCATCTCGGCCTGACCGAGGCGGGCATGGGCTCCAAGGGCATCGTCGCTTCCACCGCCGCGATGGCCGTGCTGTTGCAGGAAGGCATCGGCGACACCATCCGGGTTTCACTCACGCCCGAACCGGGCGGCGACCGCACGCAGGAAGTGGTGGTGGCGCAGGAACTATTGCAGACCATGGGGCTGCGCGCGTTCGCGCCGATGGTCACCGCCTGCCCCGGCTGCGGGCGCACCACCAGCACCGTCTTCCAGGAGCTGGCGCAAAGCATCCAGGCTCATCTCCGCGCGCGGATGCCACAGTGGCGCAAGCAATATACTGGCGTGGAAGAAATGACCGTCGCGGTGATGGGCTGCATTGTCAACGGCCCCGGAGAAAGCAAGCTCGCCAACATCGGCATCAGCCTGCCGGGAATTGGCGAGAGCCCAGCCGCTCCGGTGTATGTGGATGGCGAAAAAGTAACCACGCTGCGCGGTGATAACATCGCGGTGGAGTTCACCCGGATTGTGGATGAATATGTGGCGCGCAAGTATGTTCGGAATAATTCACAGGGTGCGTGAATGAATCTGGAAAACATAGCTGGTGGTTTTCCCAGGATGAAAAACAAAGCCCTTCTGTAGGTTGGGTTAGCGGCTTTTTCGCGTAACCCAACATCATTCAAAAAGGCTGTTGGGTTACGCGGTGAAACTGCTAACCTAACCTACATGACTACTTTTTCCAGGATGAAAAACAAAGGGGCGGGACAGTGGCTGATAACGCGATTTTCAAAGACTATCTGGCGCAGATAGAGCAAGCCTGCAAAGCGGGCAACGCCACCGAGCACACCCACCGCCCCGCGCTGAAATCCCTGCTCGAAGCATTCCAGCCCGGCATCACAGCCACCAACGAACCCAAGCGCATCCAGTGCGGCGCGCCGGATTACATCATCACCCGCAAAGACATTCCGCTGAGCTTCGTGGAAGCCAAGGACATCGGCGTCTCGCTGGATGACACCGAAAAAAGCGAACAGCTCAAACGCTACCGCGACAGCCTCGCCAATCTCATCCTGACCGACTATCTGGAGTTTCGCTGGTATGTCGGAGGCGAGCTGCGCTTGGCCGCGCGCCTTGCGAAGCCGCAGCCCAATGGCAAGTTGCGCGCAGAAGAGGAAGGAGCGCAGCAACTCGCAGAACTGCTGCATTCCTTCTTCGCCGAGAATATCCCCGTCATTTCCAGCCCGAAGGAACTCGCCACGCGCATGGCGGCGCTGGCGCGGCTGATCCGCTCCATCATCGGCAAGACCTTTGCGGAAGAAGGCGAGCACGGCGCGCTGCACGAACAGATGGAAGGCTTCCGCAAAGTGCTGCTGCACGACCTCACGGCGGAGCAGTTCGGCGACATGTACGCACAGACTATTTGCTACGGCCTGTTTGCCGCGCGCTGCAACCAACCTAACTCCCCTCGCCCGCTTGCGGGAGAGGGGCTGGGGGAGAGGGCAAGATTCACCCGCACCCATGCCGCCTACGATCTGCCCAAGACCAACCCCTTTTTGCGCAAACTCTTCGCCCATATCGCCGGGCCGGAACTGGACGAGCGCATCGTGTGGGCGGTGGATAATCTTGCCGAGCTGCTCAATCGCGCGGATATTTCAGCAATCTTGCAAGACTTCGGGCGCGCAACAAGACAGGAAGACCCGGTAGTGCATTTCTATGAAACCTTCCTCGGCGCGTATGACCAGAAGATGCGCGAGGCCAGAGGGGTGTACTACACGCCGGAGCCGGTGGTGTCGTACATCGTGCGCAGCGTGGATGCCATCCTGAAAAAGGATTTCAAGTTGAGTGCGGGACTGGCCGATGCCAGCAAAGTCAAAATAAAGAACCCCTCGCCCGCTGGCGGGAGAGGGGCAGGGGTGAGGGCGGGATCGAAAGCGGAAACCATCGAAACCCACAAGGTGCAAATCCTCGACCCCGCCACCGGAACCGGCACTTTCCTGTATAGCGTCATCGGGCAAATCTACCAGACCTTTGCGGGCAATAAGGGCATGTGGCCGGGCTATGTTCAGGAAAATTTGCTACCCCGTGTGTATGGTTTCGAGTTGCTGATGGCGCCCTATGCCGTGGCGCACATGAAGCTCGGTTTGCTGTTGCGCGAAACCGGCTACGATTTTTCCAGCGATGAACGTCTGCGCGTGTTCCTCACCAACACACTGGAAGAAGCACACGAAATGACTGGCTTGCCGCTGTTCACGCAGTGGCTGGCGGACGAAGCCACCAGCGCCAACCAGGTGAAGAAGGAAANNAAACACCGGTCATGGTGGTGCTGGGCAACCCGCCGTATTCCGGACATTCCGCCAACACTGGCGAATGGATCGCCGGATTACTGCGCGGCAGCGACAGCACAACCGGGCAAAAGACCGGCAACTATTTTGAAGTGGACGGCGCGCCGCTGGGCGAACGGAACCCCAAGTGGCTGAACGACGACTACGTGAAGTTCATTCGCTTCGCACAATGGCGCATCGAGCAGACCGGCTATGGCGTGCTGGCCTTCGTCACCAACCACGGCTATCTGGACAACCCCACCTTCCGGGGAATGCGCCAGAGTCTGATGCAGAGCTTTGACGACATCTACCTGCTCGACCTGCACGGCAACAGCAAGAAAAAAGAAAAAGCGCCGGACGGTGGCAAGGATGAAAACGTGTTCGACATCCAGCAGGGTGTTGCCATCGGCCTGTTCGTGAAACACAAAACAACCGTTCGCCCTGAGCCCCTCACCCCCGTTCGTCCTGAGCTTGTCGAAGGAACGAACGGTATTCAGGGCAGGCCTGTCGAAGGGCATTCCGCTCATGGTTCGACAAGCTCACCACGAACGGAATGCACCGTGCGTCACGCCGACCTGTATGGCACGCGCGAAAGCAAATACGCCGGGCTGGCGGAAAACGACGTGTCCACCACACACTGGCAAGCACTCAAGCCGCAAGCGCCGTTTTATCTGTTCACGCCGCAGGATGAAACTTTGCGCTCCGAATATGAACAGGGCTGGAAAATCACCGACATCATTCCGGTGAACGGGTGGGGAATCGCAACTAGAAAAGATTATTTATTAGTAGATTTTGAACGTGATGTTTTAGTGAAGCGTTTCAAAGATATTCGCACGTTGGATGCTTCTGCTGCTATTCAAAAATACGAGATCAAAGAATCGCCCCACTGGAGTTTTTCTGAAGCGGTTAAGCAAATGTCTAACGATACGCAGGCTCATGTACGCCCAATTTTGTTTAGGCCATTTGATGTTCGCCAAGTTTATTACGAAAAGTGCATGATTGAGCGTGGAGACCACAAAAGTAAATAGGGGACAGACCACAAAGTAAATAGGGGACAGACCACGATTCCCCAGGACTACCGCTGGTCGAGCTACCATGCCAACGCACTGGGCAAAGCCAGCAACCTCATCGGAGGCTGGCTCCCAGCGAGTTATTGTTCAGCGTCGCAAGAAACGCGGCATGCACCGAATAAGCTCAATCGCATTTTTCATAATTGCGATTTATGCAATCCCGGATCAATTTTTGCGCTTCAGCGATTTGGGTAAGTGTCATGTTCATGACTATATAGATCGCGATTTTTCTGGGCGCTGCTATCGCCTTTAGCCGCCACAAGGCTGAGCCACTTGTATGCCTGAATATAATCTTGCACTGCGGCGCGCGCCAAAGTAGTTGTCACCTCGGTCATGCAGCCAACGGTTGAATATTGTTACCAGCCAAATGCGCCTTTAATGATGGAGTCGCGCTCTGGATTGAGCGTCACGGCGCCGATGGGTGCCCAATTTCGAGTGTTGCCAGACCAGCGCACCAAGTTTCGTCAGTGAAATCAGCGGGCGATCGTAGCTGGTTTTTCAATTTGGATTCCCATCAGGCGAGTACATTCCAATCGAGGTTTGAGTCTGAAGTGATGCGTTTTTAAGGATTTCAGGCAGCCGC
>CXWL01101789.1_pt1 | contig 17378 bp, 14 predicted proteins | sample 590931 | NCBI WGS metagenome assembly CXWL01 (sample SAMEA3498368, study PRJEB10139) | groundwater metagenome | biome: water well; material: biofilm material | place: Germany | collected 2015-04-27 | reverse complement strand
CACCTTTTTGGTAAAGCCCAAGAACGTGACCGATCTCAATGCCGTCACGTCGTCCCTTGTTGATGGTGATCACGGCATGTTGACCGGCTTGCTGTACGCCACCGTAAATCGAAATCACTTTGGATGAAATGTTGCTGATAGGTGCGTGGGGCAGGTAATTGCTTGAATAACCGGAAGCCGCTTGGGCAAAATGGTCGCCCTTGTTTATTTCCAAAATAGAATTAGTGATCCGGAGAGTGCTTGGGTCGCCGAATTTTTCGACCAACGCATCACCCAGATACAACACTTCACGGCCTAATTCTTCGCCGGTATCGGGATCAACAAAGGTAACGTTGGGACGATAAACCTGCCACTGTGTACCCTTGTCTGCCGGCATGTTACTAGCGTAGGCAATGTCGTTGACTGACAGCAAGGTGCGTTGCTCATAAGTGCCGACCAGCGTGGGCGCCATGAGCAACTCTTCACTTTCCATGACCAGCGGTCGACTCAGGTAGGAGCCGATGAGGTTCAACGGGATTGCCGGGATCGCTTCGCTGTTCAACGAGACAACGCGTGCTCTGGGCTCCAGCTTCACAACATCAGACGGCGTAACGGGCTCGGAGGTTGCTGTGGATGAATTTGAAACCGGGGCAGACTCACCGACGGTGAGTGTTCCCGCGCGACGATCAAGATAGATCACGTTCCCAGGATAGATCCAGTGGGGGTCTTTAATGTCCTGTTTGTTCAGCGCCCAGATCTCAGGCCATTTCCAAGGATCTTTGAAGAACTTGGCCGAGATATCCCACAGCGTGTCTCCCTTGACCACGATGTGGCGATCGGGCGCATCCTCGCGTATCTGCNNGCACCTGCTTAAATTCTGCATCTAGTCTCTTCAGTTGGCAAGCATTTATGGCACTTCTTCCTATTCTTCAGTATCCCGACCCCCGTTTGCACAAGGTGGCAAAACCCGTGGCTTCAGTCACCAATGAGATACGAAACTTGATTCAAAACATGAGCGAAACCATGTACGCTGCTCCCGGCGTGGGTCTGGCAGCCACACAGGTGGATGTGCACAAGCAGATCATCGTGATCGATATTTCAGAGGCTCACGATGACCTGAAGGTGCTGATTAATCCTGAACTGATCAGCGCCGAGGGAGAAGAAGAAAGCGAAGAAGGTTGTCTTTCTGTGCCCGGCATCTATGAAAATGTGCGTCGCGCAGAACTCATCACGGTGCGCGCGCTGAATGAACATGGCAAACCGTTCACACTGCAAACCGGCGGGCTATTGGCGGTGTGCATCCAGCACGAAATGGATCACCTGCGCGGCAAAGTGTTCGTCGAGCATCTTTCACAACTTAAACAAACCCGCATTCGCGCCAAGCTGAAAAAACAGCGACGCGAGACGCTGTAACGAGCTATTACCGTGAAAATCATATTTGCCGGCACACCGCATTTTGCCGCCAGTGCACTCGAAGCATTGCTGGGTGTACATCAGGTAATTGCGGTGTTGACGCAACCGGATCGTCCGTCTGGGCGCGGCATGCAGTTGACTGCCAGTCCGGTTAAGTTGCTGGCGCAGCAACATGGGATCCCTGTGTTGCAGCCCGCCACATTAAAAATATCAAATACGCAAAATGAATTGGCCGCACTGCAGGCTGACGTGATGGTGGTCGCGGCTTATGGTTTGATCCTACCCAAGGCCGTGTTAGAAATCCCGCGCCACGGCTGTTTGAACATCCATGCGTCACTGCTGCCGCGCTGGCGTGGCGCCGCTCCCATACAACGTGCCATTCTGGCAGGCGATAGCGAGACCGGTATCACCATCATGCAAATGGACGAAGGCCTGGATACAGGCGCGATGTTGCTAAAAAGAACCTGCGCTATCACGGCGGACGATACTGCGCAGACTTTGCACGACAAACTCGCAGAACTGGGCGCGCAGACGATCCTCGAGACTCTGCGACTATTGGAGCTGGAACAGTTGCATCCCGAACAGCAAGATGCGCGGCTGGCGACGTACGCGGCCAAACTGAGCAAAGGTGAAGCACAACTTGACTGGTCCGCAGATGCGGCACAACTGGAACGAGCAGTGCGCGCTTATCTTCCATTTCCCGTTGCAACTACGTTGATGCACGATACACCGATCAAGATCTTGCACGCCAGCTCACACACTGCGTATCAGGGTGAGAGCGCTCCCGGCACGGTCATTTCGATAGACAAAGTGCGCATTCTGGTGGCTTGCGGTCAGGCAGCGCTCGGTCTTGAAGTAATGCAAAAACCGGGAGGCAAGGCACTGCCGGTTGCACAATTTATCCAGGGTTTTTCCATCAAGGTGGGCGACCGCTTCGGCGCCGATTGACCATGCAACATGTCCAGCTCGAAGCAGCCAAAGTGGTAAGCAGCGTGTTGCAGGGTCGCAATCTCACACAAGTATTGACTGAAAGTCTGCGTCAACATCCGCAGTTTTCCGCGCAGCAGCGAGGCGCACTGCAAGACATGTGCTACGGCACGTTGCGCCACTACGGTAGGTTAGTCTTCATGCTGAACAAGCTAATGGAGCGCCCTGCCCGTGATGAGCTGCTGCAGCACTTGCTGCTGGTCGCCCTGTATCAACTCGAATTCAGCAAGGTGGGTCAACATGTCATCGTGGACCAGGCGGTGCGTGCGTCTAAGCTGCTTAGTGCAACCGCCGGCGGATTGGTCAATGCGGTGCTGCGCAATTTCCAGCGTAAGCGGGAGGCATTGCTGGAAGCGGCGAACCATAATGACGAGAGCCGATATTCCTATTCGCAATGGTGGATCGATGCAGTCAGGAAGCAATACGGCGAACGCGCCCACGCGATTCTGGAAACGGGCAATCAACATCCCCCAATGGCCTTGCGCGTCAATACGAGGCACACCACCGCGGCGGAATACCAAACATTGCTTGCGTCGCAAGACATCACCGCGCGGCTCGTCGAGCCGGATGCGCTGATATTGGGGCGCCCGGTAACCGTCGAGCGACTGCCAAAATTTGCCGAAGGCTGGGTCTCGGTGCAGGATGCCGGGGCGCAATACGCCGCGCGCTTACTGAATGTGCAAGATGGTATGCGTGTGCTGGACGCGTGTGCCGCACCCGGCGGCAAAGCGGCACACTTGCTGGAATCCGCAGACATCGATCTGGTGGCGGTTGACAGGGATGAACAACGATTGGTGCGCGTGCGCGAAAATATGCAACGACTGGGGCTTAAGGCGCAAATTGTGTGTGGCGATGCCGCATCGCCTTTAGTTTGGTGGGATGGAATACCTTTTCAGCGCATTCTGGCCGACGTACCCTGCACAGCCTCGGGTGTGGTGCGTCGCCATCCGGATATCAAATGGCTGCGCCGGCCGGCAGATATCGAGGGATTTGCCAAACAGCAGGCGCAGATTCTGGAAGCACTGTGGTCGCTATTGGCCATAGATGGTAAATTGCTGTACGCGACGTGTTCAATTTTTTCGCGTGAGAATCAACAAGTGATCGATGCGTTTCTGGCGCATCATCCGAAGGCTGCGCAGGACAAGATTGACTTGTTGCAGGAAGGACAATTGCTGCCGAACGAACAGCACGACGGATTTTTTTATGCCTTGCTGCACAAAAATAAATAAATTGCTCATCAAGACAATCTGGCTGCTGGGCTTGATTTTCTGTGCATCACATGCCGTTGCCGATGGCATCGAGGTCAGCAAAGTTCAAGCGCGTTTAACCGACGAGGGTTATCTGCTTTCGGCGGATTTCATTATCAATCTGCCCGTGCCGGTGGAAGATGCGCTCAAGCGGGGCGTCACTCTATATTTCGTAAGTGAATTATCCATTCATCGATCGCGTTGGTTTTGGCTGGATACCGACATTGAAAGTCATGAACAAACGACCAAGCTTTCTTTCAACACACTGACACAGCAATATCGAATCTCGCGCGGTGGTTTATTCCAGAGTTTCTTTGAACTCAGGGATGCCTTAATCGTTCTGGGTCACCAGACGGCGCCCCCCATCCAGGCTTCCATGCTGGATAACACGGGTGGTGGTTATCTTTCACGCCTCACCAAAAAAGGCAGCCAAATCGGTGCATATGCTTCGATGCGCCTGGACCTTACCCAATTGCCCAAGCCGCTCCAGGTCAACGCGCTGGCTAATGACCAATGGAGCGTTGAGTCAGGGTCCTATCATTGGGACATCAGCCCGGATGCAAGTGGCGATGAGGTGCAGCCATGAAATACCTGATACTGTTCTGCGGTACGGCTGGGGCAGTATTGCTGTATATGTTGTCGAGCATCAGCGCCAACACAGACCTGTTCTCCCGCAATTATTTTACCTTGTTGGCGTTGACCGGCACATTGGCACTCGGACTGTCTGTGCTGGTCGCTTATCAGTTCTGGCAGTTGCGCAGCAAGCTGCGGCAGCAAGTCTATGGTGCCAAGTTAACACTGCGTCTGGCCATGTTCTTTACGCTGATCGCCGTATTACCCGGTGTGCTGGTGTATGCCGTATCAGTGCAGTTTCTCGGCAAGAGTATCGAGTCATGGTTTGACGTGCGCGTGGAAAAGGCGCTCGAAGGCGGTTTGAACCTGGCGCGCAGCACGCTGCAGAACGGCCTGGATGAATTGAGCAAGAAAGGACAATTTGTTGCTCTGATTCTGGCTGAACAAGACCCGATTCGGCATAACAGCACACTGGCGCGATTCATCGCCGAAGGAGGTGTGCAGGAAGCGGCGGTGTTTGGCAGCGCGGGCAGGCCGTTGGCGATAGCGGGCAGAACACGCAACTCGAGGATTGAGTCACCCACAACGATGATGTTGCGCGAAGCGTGGCAACGCGGCAGCTACAGCAAAGTGGATGCTCTTCCTGATGACAGTCTGATATTGCGGGTGTTGGTGCCGATCCGCTCCACTACATGGACCGACGACAAGCGCGTGTTGCAATTCGCTCAACCAGTACCCAGGCAGATTGCTGCCGATGCAGAAACGGTACAGGCGGTTTTTCGCGATTATCAAGAATTGTCATTGTCCCGGCTTGGGCTAAAGCGGCTTTACGGAATTACGCTCACCTTGTCATTGCTGATTGTGTTGCTAAGCGCGGTATCTGCAGCTTTTTTTCTCAGTGCCCGACTCAGCGCACCACTGGCGGCGCTGGCCGCTGGGACGCGCGCAGTGGCAAAGGGCGACTTCAGCAGCAGTTATCCGGTGCAGAGCAAAGATGAGCTGGGTGGGCTGACCGGTCTGTTCAATCAAATGACCGCACAATTGGCCGCGGCGAAGAAATTGAGCGAGCAACAACAGCACCAGGTGGAAGATGCCAAAACCTATCTGGAAAGCGTGCTGGCGCACCTCTCTTCGGGTGTGCTGGTAGTGGATGAGCAATTCAAACTGCGCTCGACCAACGCCAGCGCGAGTCAGATTCTCGGTGTGCCCACGTATGAAATAAACGGCAAAGGATTGCATGAATTGTCGGATGGGTATGTTTTATTGCGCCCGTTTTTCGAGGCGGTGCGACAGGGTCTGGAGTCCGGCCAGGACACGGAGTGGCAGCGCCAAGTCGAGCGCAAGAGCAGGAATGGCGATCAGGTACTGTTGTTGCGCGGAACCCGACTCACCACCGAATCGGATAAAAGTTTCGTGGTGGTGTTTGATGACATCACCCACTTGCTGCAAGCCGAGCGGCAAGCTGCATGGGGCGAAGTTGCCAGGCGTCTGGCACATGAAATCAAAAATCCACTTACGCCAATCCAGCTTTCTGCCGAGCGCCTGCAACACAAACTGTCTGACAAGCTGGAAGAAAAGGACGCACAATTGTTGCAGCGCGCCACCCAGACCATCGTCAGCCAGGTTGCCGCCATGAAGAACATGGTGACGGATTTCGCCGATTACGCGCGCGCTCCGTCACCCAAGTTGATGCTGTTGGATGTTCATCAACTGATCAACGAAGTGATGGGGCTATATGAAGCCAACAGTAGTCCGATCACACTGCACCTGGAGGCGACGCGAACCCTGGTCAATGGCGACCCGACGCGTTTGCGTCAGGTCGTGCATAACCTGCTGCAAAACGCGCACGATGCCTTGCAGCAAACGACATACCGGCAGATCGTTTTGTCCACGGGCAACGCGCAGGATGGCATGCTCAAGCTGACCATCGCCGATAACGGATGCGGATTTCCCGAGCATCTGCTGGCTAAAGCTTTTGAACCCTATATGACGACCAAGCCCAAGGGAACAGGGTTGGGACTGCCCATCGTGAAGAAGATCGTGGAAGAACACGGCGGGAAAATAACCATAGAAAACCAGGCACAAGGTGGTACATGCGTGAGCATATTGCTGCCCTTGTTGCCGCAAGAAATCGAGGTGGTGTGATGGCAACAAAAAACATATTGGTGGTGGACGACGAAGCAGGCATCCGTGAGCTTTTGTCCGAAATCCTGTTCGATGAAGGTTACGGGGTTCATCTTGCGGAAAATGCCGCGCAGGCGCGTCAGCTTCTGCAGCAACAGCCCCCCGATCTTGTGTTACTGGATATTTGGATGCCGGATACGGATGGGCTGACGCTGCTTAAAGAGTGGGTGGCGCATGGTCAACTGACGATGCCGGTGATCATGATGTCCGGGCACGGCACGATAGAAACGGCACTCGAGGCGACCCATATCGGTGCGATCGATTTTCTGGAAAAACCCATCGCGCTGAAAAAATTGCTGGCAACGGTGGCGCGGGTATTGCAGCAAAGCAGCGCTACCCCACCCGTGCAACCTGCGCAGGATACCAATACTGCGGGAACGGAAGGATTGGTGCGAGTTGACCTACTTCTGGATTTGCCGTTCAGAGAGGCGCGCGAGCACTTTGATTTGCTGTACCTCAACTATCACATCAATAAAGCGGCTGGTAACGTTGCAGACCTTGCAGACAAAATCGGTATTGAGCGCACGCATTTGTACCGCAAACTCAAACAACTTGGGATAAAGCCCCCCAAAAAAGCCGGTGAGGAAAAACAGTAACTGTTCCCTAGCAATTCCGTGGGGCATTAGTCGGGTTGCCCTACTATCGACCGCTGAGGCATAATCCGCCCCCTTAAACACAAAAAACCCGTGCTCAATTCACAAAGTTTCTTCGGAGGAGATTGGAAATGTCAGCAGCGCGCAATATAACCCCACCAAAATTTAACGACATCACAGGTGCGATCCGCATGCTGGCAGTGGATGCCGTGCAGAAGGCCAATTCCGGTCACCCGGGCGCACCGATGGGGATGGCAGAAATTGCCGAAGTCCTGTGGAATCACCACCTGCGGCATAACCCGGCCAATCCGAAGTGGCCGGATCGCGACCGCTTCATGATGTCCAACGGTCACGGCTCGATGCTGGTTTACGCGCTGCTGCACTTGTCCGGCTATGATCTGCCTATCGAGGAATTGAAGCGCTTCCGCCAAATGCATTCCAAGACCCCGGGTCACCCCGAGTACGGTTACACCGCCGGGGTAGAAACCACCGGCGGTCCCCTCGGTCAGGGCATCACCAATGCGGTGGGCATGGCGATGGCGGAAAAACTGCTGGCAGCGGAATTCAACAAGCCCGGGCATGAGATTGTCAACCACCATACCTATGTATTCATGGGCGACGGTTGCATGATGGAAGGCATTTCGCACGAAGCCTGTGCGCTGGCCGGAACCTGGGGCTTGGGCAAGCTGATCGCCTTCTGGGATGACAACGATATCTCCATCGACGGCCATGTGGGCGGCTGGTTTACCGACGATACTCCCAAGCGTTTTGAGGCGTACGGCTGGCACGTTATCGCAAATGTGCAAGGCCACGACAGCGCAGCGATCAATGCCGCGATCAACGCGGCCAAGGCTGTTACCGACAAGCCCACGCTGATTTGCTGCAAGACCATCATCGGCGTCGGATCGCCCAACAAGGCAGGCACGCACGATGTGCACGGTGCAGCGCTGGGTGATGCGGAAGTCGCGGCGACCCGCGAGCACATCGGTTGGAAATATCCCCCGTTCGAAATCCCCAAGCATGTTTACGATGCTTGGGATGCGCGCACCAAGGGCGAAGGGATGGAAAAGTTGTGGAACAACAAATTCGCCGAGTACAAAAAAGCCTTCCCGAAAGAAGCGGCTGAATTTCAACGCCGCACCAAGGGCGAGTTGCCTGCTAATTGGGCTGACCACGCTGCCAAAGCGATTGCACAAATCAACGAGAAGGCCGAGACGATCGCTACGCGCAAGGCTTCGCAAAATGCCATCAATGCACTGGTTCCCGTATTGCCTGAATTCCTGGGCGGCTCCGCCGACCTGACCGGTTCCAACCTGACCAACTGGACCGGCGCGCATCATGTGAGCGGGAAGAAACCCGGTAACTACATCAGCTACGGTGTGCGTGAATTCGGCATGTCACACATCATGAACGGCATGGCGCTGCATGGCGGCCTGTTGCCGTTTGGCGGCACTTTCCTGATGTTCTCGGAATACGCCCGTAATGCGTTGCGCATGTCGGCCTTGATGAAACAACGCGTGATCTACGTGTTTACCCACGACTCCATCGGTCTGGGTGAGGACGGCCCGACGCACCAGCCGGTCGAGCAAACCGCCACGTTACGCTACATCCCCAATATGGAAGTATGGCGTCCGTGCGACACCGTGGAATCCGCAGTGAGCTGGGTCGCCGCAGTAGAGCGCAAGGATGGACCGTCCAGCCTGATCTTCAGTCGCCAGAATCTGGCGTTCCAGAAACGCGATGCGGCGCAGATCGCCAACATTCGCAAAGGAGGCTATGTATTGTCCGAAGCCGCAGGCGGCAAGCCGCAGGCGGTGATCATCGCCACGGGCTCGGAAGTTGATCTGGCGAACAAGGCACAAGCCGCATTGGCAGCGGAAGGCATCAACGTGCGCGTGGTGTCCATGCCATCGACTAACGTGTTCGACAAACAAGACAAAGCCTACAAGGACAGCGTGCTGCCCAAGGGCGTGAAGCGAGTGGCGGTCGAGGCCGGTGTAACAGGTGGCTGGTACAAGTATGTCGGGTTGGATGGCGCCGTGGTCGGTATGGATAGCTTCGGTGAATCCGCCCCTGCTCCGGAATTGTTCAAGCACTTTGGCTTTACTGCTGAGAACGTAGTAAAAACGGTCAAGAGCGTTCTTTAAGGCATATTTTATTTACTAAAACGGGAGATAAAGACATGGCAATTAAAGTTGGTATCAATGGTTTCGGCCGTATCGGGCGCATGGTATTTCGCGCGGCAGCCAAGGATTTTCCTGAAATCGAAGTGGTGGCGATCAACGATCTGCTGGAGCCGGACTATCTGGCTTACATGCTCAAGTATGACTCTGTGCATGGCCGTTTCAACGGCGATGTGTCAGTGAGCGGCAACAACCTGGTAGTGAATGGCAAGCAGATTCGCCTGACCGCAGAACGTGACCCCGCCAACCTGAAATGGAATGAAGTGGGTGCAGATATTGTGATCGAATGTACCGGTTTTTTCCTGACCAAAGACACCTGCCAAGCTCACATCAAAGCAGGTGCCAAGAAAGTCGTGCAGTCCGCACCGAGCAAGGACGACACACCGATGTTTGTGTACGGCGTGAATCACTCCACATACAAAGGCGAGAACATTATTTCCGCCGCGTCCTGCACTACCAATGCATTGGCGCCCGTCGCCAAGGTGTTGCACGACAATTTCGGTATCAAGCGCGGCTTGATGACCACAGTGCATGCCGCGACGGCGACGCAAAAAACCGTTGACGGCCCTTCCAGCAAAGATTGGCGCGGCGGCCGCGGCATACTGGAAAACATCATTCCATCTTCGACCGGTGCGGCCAAGGCAGTGGGTGTTGTGTTGCCGGAACTCAAAGGCAAGCTGACCGGCATGGCGTTCCGTGTGCCGACTTCCGACGTGTCGGTGGTTGATCTGACCGTGGAACTGAACAAGGAAGCAACTTACGAGCAAATCTGCGCGGCCATGAAGGCGGCTTCAGAAAATGGTCCGTTGAAAGGTGTGCTGGGTTATACCAAGGAGTCTGTGGTTTCCACCGATTTCCGCGGTCAGACCACACCCTCCGTGTTCGATGCTGAAGCCGGTATCGCGCTGGATCCTACTTTCGTCAAGGTCGTGGCATGGTATGACAACGAATATGGCTACACTTGCAACCTGATGCGCATGGTGCGTCACATCGCCAAGTAATTCGCCTCGTTAAGGGCTGGCTCTGCCAGCCCTTATCACTTCGATAGTTCAAAGGAAAATCATGTCTGTGATCAAAATGACCGATCTGGATCTCAAGGGCAAACGCGTCCTGATCCGCTCTGATTTAAATGTGCCCGTCAAAGACGGCAAAGTCACTTCCGATGCACGCATCACCGCTTCCATGGCAACCATCAACGCTGCACTGAAAGCCGGTGCACGCGTGATGGTGACCTCGCATCTGGGCCGTCCGGAAGAGGGTGTTTATTCGGAAGAAAATTCACTCAAACCGGTTGCCAATGTTATCGCCAACAAGTTGGGCAAGCCGGTGCGCCTGATCAAGGATTGGGTGGACGGGGGCTTCCAGGTTGCCGAAGGCGAACTGGTGTTGTTGGAGAATTGCCGTTTCAACAAGGGCGAAAAGAAAAGTACCGAAGAGACCGCGAAAAAATATGCCGCCCTGTGCGACGTGTTCGTAATGGATGCGTTTGGTACCGCGCACCGCGCCGAAGCGTCGACTCACGGTGTGGCGAAATACGCGCCAATCGCCGCTGCCGGTATTTTGCTGACCGAAGAGCTGGAAGCGTTGACCAAGGCGTTACTCAGCCCGGCGCGCCCGATGGTCGCCATTGTTGGCGGCTCCAAGGTTTCCACCAAGCTGACCGTGCTGGAATCGTTGTCCGAGAAATGTGAACAATTGGTGGTCGGCGGCGGCATTGCCAATACCTTTTTGAAAGCAGTCGGCAAGAATGTCGGCAAATCACTGTGCGAGGACGATCTGGTACCAACCGCACAAGCCCTGATAAGCAAAATGACGGCACGCGGTGCGACTATTCCGATTGCTGTGGACGTGGTGGTGGGCAAGAAATTTGATGCCAATGAGCCTGCGGTGCTGAAAGATGCCGGCGATGTGGCAGACGACGACATGATTTTTGACATCGGCCCGAAATCTGCACAGGAAATTGCCGACATCATCATGAAGGCGGGTACAGTAGTGTGGAACGGCCCGGTTGGCGTGTTTGAATTTGACCAATTCGGCGAAGGCACCAAAACCATCGCCATGGCGATTGCCAATACCAAGGCATTTACACTGGCGGGCGGTGGCGACACCATCGCGGCGATTCAGAAGTACGACATCTTTGACAAAGTGTCTTACATTTCCACCGCAGGCGGTGCGTTCCTCGAATTCCTCGAAGGCAAAACCTTGCCCGCTGTGGAAATTCTGGAACAACGCGCCAAACAATAATCAATCAGGACTCACATGCTGCGTAGAACAAAAATAGTTGCAACGTTGGGGCCGGCAACCAATGATCAAAAGTCGCTGGAGGCGATAATCCGTGCCGGAGTAGACGTCGTGCGCATGAATTTTTCGCACGGCACTGCTCAAGATCATATAAAGCGAGCCGAAATTGTGCGTGCAGCGGCAACCGCCGCGGGGCGCACGGTCGGCATTCTTGCCGACCTGCAAGGTCCCAAGATTCGTGTGCGGAAGTTTGAAAATGACAAAATCATTCTGAAACCGGGTGATACTTTCATCCTGGATGCAGAGTGGGATGCGTTGGGCAACCAGGAGCGCGTTGGTCTCGATTACAAAGAGTTGCCAAAAGACGTCAGCAAAGGATCCGTGCTGTTGTTGAACGATGGTTTGCTGGAATTTGATGTAGTCGAAGTCAAAGGCTCGCAGGTCATTTGCAGGGTGGTGCGCGGCGGGGTGCTGTCCAACAACAAGGGCATCAATCGCAAGGGCGGCGGACTGACGGCGCCTGCACTGACGGACAAAGACAAAGAAGATATCAAAACGGCAGCATTGATTCATGCCGATTATTTGGCAGTTTCCTTCCCGCGTTCCGCAGACGATATGAAGCTGGCGCGCGAACTGATGCATGAGGCCGGCGGCAAGAGTTTGCTGATGGCCAAGATCGAACGTGCGGAAGCGATTCCGGTGTTGGCCGAGATCATTGAAGCATCGGATGCCATCATGGTGGCGCGCGGCGACTTGTCAGTGGAAGTGGGCGATGCTGCGGTACCGGGATTGCAGAAACGCATGATCAAGATGGCGCGTGCCCACAACAAGCTGGTGATCACGGCGACGCAAATGATGGAATCGATGATCACCAATCCGATCCCGACGCGCGCGGAAGTGTCGGACGTAGCCAATGCAGTGCTGGATGGCACGGACGCGGTAATGTTATCGGCAGAAACTGCGGTCGGCGACTACCCGGTAGAAACTATCGAAGCAATGGTGCGCATCTGTACCCAATCCGAAAAAGAATTGGAAAATAGCGCGTTGGATCGTCGACTTGAGCACAGCAAGTTCAGCCGTATCGACCAATCCATAGCCATGTCGGCTTTATATGCCGCCTCGCATTTCAAGGTTAAGGCTATTGTAGCTTTGACGCAGTCTGGTTCGACTGCGTTATGGATGTCGCGCGTGAATGTCGGGGTGCCGATCTTTGCCTTGACGCCCACCAAAAGCACGTTGAGTAAAGTGACACTATTTAGCGGTGTACATCCCATCTCGTTCCACCCAACGTCCAAAGATCCCTCGGCGACTATCATCGAGGCCGAAAACGAGTTATTGAAGCAGGGGCAAGTTGAAGACGGGGACTTGGTCGTAATGACCATAGGTGAGGCTGTGGGGAAAAGCGGACATACCAATACGATGAAGATCGTGCGTGTCGGAGATCACCGCAAGGGCTAGAATATTACGTCGCAGCGCCGCAAAACAGAGCGCAAATAGTTATCGGATAATCTTGATTAATCAGTGAGGAGAAAAAAATGGCACTCGTATCATTGCGTCAACTACTCGATCACGCGGCTGAAAACAGCTACGGTTTGCCCGCGTTCAACGTCAACAATCTGGAACAAGTCAAAGCCATCATGGAAGCGGCTGACGAGACCAACAGTCCGGTGATCATGCAAGGCTCAGCCGGTGCACGCAAATACGCGGGTGAGCCGNNATGCACCAGGATCACGGCGCTTCCGAAGCGGTCTGTATCAACGCCATCCGTTCCGGCTTCTCCAGCGTGATGATGGACGGCTCGCTGATGACCGATGGCAAGACACCGTCCACATTCGAATACAACGTCAACATTACCCGCCGCGTGGCAGAGATGTCGCATGCGGTCGGTGTCTCCGTCGAAGGCGAACTGGGCTGTCTGGGTTCGCTGGAATCCGGACACGGTGAGAAAGAAGACGGTCACGGCGCAGAAGGCGTGCTAAGCCACGACCAGCTGCTGACCGACCCGAACGAGGCCGCTGAATTCGTCAAGCTGACTCAGGTGGACGCATTGGCGATCGCCATCGGCACTTCCCACGGTGCGTACAAGTTCACCAAGCCGCCCACAGGCGACACACTGGCGATCAGCCGCATCAAAGAAATTCATGCGCGTATCCCCAACACACACCTGGTGATGCATGGTTCTTCCTCCGTGCCGCAGGAATGGCTGGAGATCATCAACCAATTCGGTGGCGCGATGCCGCAAACCTACGGCGTGCCGGTCTCCGAAATCGTCGAAGGTATTAAGCACGGCGTGCGCAAGGTCAACATCGATACCGACCTGCGTATGGCTTCGACCGGCGCGACCCGCCGTTACCTGGCGCAAAACCCCAAGGACTTCGACCCACGCAAGTTCCTGGCAGAAACCACCAAGGCGATGCGCGCGATCTGTAAGGCTCGCTACGAGGCCTTCGGTAGCGCAGGCCAGGCAGGCAAGATCAAACCGATCTCGCTGGACGCAATGGCAACCCGCTACGCCAAGGGCGAATTAAAGGCGATTGTTAAATAATCAGCGCAACATGCATCTATCAAAAAGCGGCCTTCTGGCCGCTTTTTTGTTTCTGACAATTGAAACAGATATTGTTGAATGTGACATGACAGAAGCGTGTGTGAATTTCCGGTATCGACGAAACCAGAAGTTCAAACCTTACCCTTCTTTTTGCTTGTTGCTAAAGAATTGCTTTGCCCCATCATGTTCTGTGACTCTTCCAGCAGAAACCGCTCAAATTCCTGCGCAGCAGTAGAGGGGCGCTTATCTTTGCGATGCACGATGTGCCAGTGACGCACGATGGGGAAGTGTTCAACATCGAGCACAACGAGCCGTTTGGTCTCCAGTTCCAGTTCAATGCCGTGGCGCGAAATAATACCGACGCCCATGCCGGCTTGTACCGATTGTTTGATGGCTTCGTTGGTATCCATTGCCATGTGTACCGGAAGAGCGAGCTTGTGGCTGGAAAAGAAGCGCTCCACCACGCCGCGTGTGCCGGAACCTTGCTCGCGCAATAGAAAAGTTTCGCTTGCCAACTGGTGCGGTTGAATCTTCCTGGCGCGCGCCAGCGGGTGCGTTGGTGAAGCAATCACTACCAGCGGGTTCTGCATGAAAGGCTCGGCAACCATGTCTGTGCCTTCCGGTGGTTGACCCATGATGGCAAGATCGGCGATGTTCTCGGCGAGTTGTTTAATGACGGCATCACGGTTTGCCACAGACAGGCTGACTTTGATCCTGGGATGCGCCTGAATAAACTTGGCCAGCAGTTGCGGCATGAAATAGTTGGCGGTACTGACCACGGAGATGTTCAGGTGACCATGCTCCAGCCCTTTCATTTCATCGAACACCGATTCCATTTCCTGCATTAACAGCAACACCGAACGGGCGTAGTGCAGCAGTTCGCGCCCTGCCTCGGTCAGAAAAAGCTTCTTTCCCGCTTGCTCGAACAGTGGCAAACCGATAGTCTGCTCGGCCTGCTTGATCTGCATGGAAACGGCGGGCTGGGACAGGAATAATTCAGCAGCAGCGCGCGAATGATTCAAGTGACGCGCGACGCTTTCGAAGACCTGAAGTTGGCGCAAGCTGAGTGGCAACATGATGGTGCGGATTTTAATCCATAAATAACGCTTATGGTTCCAATAAAAACATTTGACTGTTATTTATGATACAGAGGCCGTAAAGTTCGTCGCGTAGTAAGAATATTTCAACGACAAGAGGAGAAAAAAATGGATCAGTCAAATCGTTATGCAGATCTGAGCTTGAAAGAAGCGGATCTGATCAAGGGTGGCAAACACATTCTGGTTGCCTATACCATGACCCCGGCAGCGGGCGTTGGTTATCTGGAAGCGGCGGCGCATATCGCTGCTGAATCTTCCACTGGCACCAACGTAGAAGTGAGCACCACTGACGATTTCACCAAGGGTGTGGACGCGCTGGTGTACTTTATCGACGAAGCCAAGGGCATCATGAAGGTGGCTTACCCGAATGACCTGTTCGATCGCAACGTGATCGACGGTCGCGCGATGATTGTTTCTTTCCTGACCCTGGCGATTGGTAACAACCAGGGCATGGGCGACATCGAAAACCTGCAGATGCAGGATTTCTATATTCCACAACGCATGCTGCAATTGTTCGACGGCCCGGCCAAAGACATCTCTGATCTGTGGCGCATCCTCGGTCGTCCGGTCGTGAACGGCGGCTACATCTCCGGCACCATCATCAAACCAAAGCTGGGTTTGCGTCCCGAGCCTTTCGCCAAGGCAGCTTACCAATTCTGGCTGGGCGGCGACTTCATCAAGAACGATGAGCCGCAAGGCAACCAGGTGTTCTGCCCGATCAAGAAGGTGCTGCCGCTGGTTTATGACTCGATGAAGCGCGCACAGGATGAAACCGGCGATGCCAAGTTGTTCTCCATGAACATCACCGCTGACGACCATTACGAAATGTGCGCTCGTGCCGATTACGCATTGGAAACATTTGGCCCGGATGCAGACAAGTTGGCGTTTTTGGTTGACGGCTATGTCGGTGGCCCAGGCATGGTAACTACAGCACGTCGTCAGTACCCAGGTCAGTACCTGCACTACCACCGTGCCGGTCACGGTGCGGTGACTTCGCCTTCTTCCAAGCGCGGCTACACTGCGTTCGTGCTGGCCAAGATGTCCCGTCTGCAAGGAGCTTCCGGCATCCACGTTGGTACCATGGGCTACGGCAAGATGGAAGGCGGCAAGGACGACCGCATCATCGCTTACATGATCGAACGCGACAGCTGCATGGGTCCGTTCTATCATCAGGAATGGTATGGCATGAAGCCAACGACACCGATCATCTCCGGCGGCATGAATGCGCTGCGTCTGCCAGGTTTCTTCGAGAATCTCGGCCACGGCAACGTGATCAACACAGCAGGTGGCGGTTCTTACGGCCATATCGATTCTCCGGCAGCAGGCGCGATCTCGTTGCGTCAAGCGTACGAGTGCTGGAAGTCGGGTTCCGATCCGATCCAGTATGCGAAGGAGCACAAGGAATTTGCGCGTGCATTTGAATCCTTCCCGAAAGATGCGGATAAGATATTCCCGGGCTGGCGCGAGAAGTTGGGCGTGCACAAGTAATCAAGGCTGCACCAAAGTGGTGAAATGCGCCCCCACTTGCTGGGGGCGTTTTATTCCGGGATTCAAGACCTTTATGGAGTGCTGCGACGCGTCGCCGCATTGAATACGCAACCTACCCAATGGTGAGCGCGAGATCAGGTGAAAGGGGTTATGCCAATGTCAAACAAAGACCAATACAAAGTCCACCAGGAACCGTTTTATCAGGCACAAGGCGATGAGGTGAAGTTGTACGAAGCGGCTTACGCTGCGCGCTTGCCGGTGATGGTGAAAGGCCCGACGGGGTGCGGTAAATCGCGCTTCATCGAATACATGGCATGGAAGCTGAACAAGCCGCTCATCACCGTGGCGTGTAACGAAGACATGACCGCGTCAGACTTGGTTGGCCGCTATCTGCTGGATGCCAACGGCACGCGCTGGCTGGATGGCCCGCTCACGACGGCTGCGCGCATCGGTGCGATCTGTTATCTGGACGAAATCGTCGAAGCGCGACAAGACACCACGGTGGTAATCCACCCGCTTACCGACCATCGTCGTACCTTGCCGCTGGACAAGAAGGGCGAGTTGATTGAAGCGCATTCCGACTTTCAGTTGGTCATTTCCTACAATCCCGGCTATCAAAGCCTGCTGAAGGACTTGAAGCAATCCACCAAGCAACGCTTCACCGCGTTCGAGTTTGATTACCCGCAAGCAAAGATCGAAGCGGAAATCCTGAGCAAAGAAGCGGGCATCGAGATTGGTTTGGCCGCGCAACTGGTGAAGATTGGTCAGGCAGCGCGCAACCTGAAGGGGCACGGGCTGGACGAAGGTATCTCCACGCGCCTGTTAGTGTATGCAGCGACGTTGATCAA
>CXWL01000380.1_pt1 | contig 17378 bp, 12 predicted proteins | sample 590931 | NCBI WGS metagenome assembly CXWL01 (sample SAMEA3498368, study PRJEB10139) | groundwater metagenome | biome: water well; material: biofilm material | place: Germany | collected 2015-04-27 | reverse complement strand
AAAAAACCTCACCGCACTCCCGCAAGAACATCGGGACGATGTAGCGCGCGGCGCAAGTGTCGGGACGGCGCCTGTGTGTTATTTCCGATAAAGTCTCTAATACCTGCGGCCATAAGCGGGAAAGCGCAATTTATGACCGTGGCGGGTAAACTTTATTCGACTGGGGTTAATTCGCCCGCAACCATGCCCTCGAACCTTGCCCGAAGTTTTTCGTCCAATTCATCCGAAATCAACGGCTGGGGGTTGCTGGTCATAATCTCCTTTGCCTTCATCATCGCGCGGGCATGAATATCGGTGGAGCCTTTCTTTTCCCAAATCGTGCGCGCATTGCGGTCTGCGATCTTTGTCATCACGGCTTCGGTCTTCATGCGGCCAATGGTGTGTTTGGCAGTGATGTACGAGCCGCCCGGCCCAACTTCTTTGATAAGCGAAATCGCCAGTTCATCCTCGCTAAAATTGATTCCGCGTTTCAAGCGTTTCATCATTTGGGCGGCTTCATCATCCATCACGGCTTTGGCAAAATCGAAGGTCTTCAGCGCATCGATCAACCCGCCAATGTTGAACATATCCATGCCGCCGAGCAAACCAGCAATTCCAGACATGCCTGTTTCATACCCAGCCTGCGCGTCATTCAACTTTGAATTGGTCAAGCCAACGTACCCGCCGCAGGGAACAGTGTAAAACCGCGCCAACTGTGCGAACGCCATGTGTAACATGCCGCACTCGATTGCGCCAGATGTGTAGGCGCCAGAGCGCATGTCTGCAACGGTGCCGAGTGTGGCGTAAATGGTGGGTGTGCCTTCCTTTACCATCTGCATCAACACCAGCCCGGATAAAAATTCGGCGTTGCCCTGCGCCAGCGTCCCCGCCATGGACATCGGCGAAGTAAGGCCCGCGTTCGGTACAATGGTCGGGTAGACAGGCAGGCCCTCATTGGCAAAATACATCACATTTTCAGTGGAGAGCTTATCCATGGTCAACGGCGACACAATGGGGCAATAATGATGTGTGAGGAAAGGATGTTCCTTATAAGCTTCCTTTCCGCCCGCCACCATATACGCCATTTCCATAACGTCAAGCGTATCCTTGTGATCGGTCGTGGTGACACGGATCGGTTTAAGACAATACTTGATGGACGGATACAGCCTCGAGATTGTGAATTGATCCGCAGGCGCGTCATCTGCCAAAGTGGAAATGGAGAAAATATCGTAGCCTGGAAGTTCATTGATGAGATGCGCGATCCGCGCGATATCCGCTGACTCGGCGCGTCTTTCCGCGCCCGTAACTGGATCTATGATATCAGGAGCGGAACTGGCTGTGACAATGACCGGGCTATCCCGCGGGATCGTTTTATCGAACTTCGGGTCGCGCCCGTGAAAAGTAAAAGTAGGCGGAACCAGCCTGCGATATTTTTCTGTAATTGCGCGTGGAAATTTAACCCGCTCATCTTCCACGATACATCCGTGCTGTTTGAAAAGTTCACGGGCAGGTTCATAGCGAACCTTCAAGCCAACATCCTCCAAAATCTCCAATGAGGCTTCGTGGATTCGTTCGACCTGTTCCTGGGTAAGAAGAGCTGCAAATGACATGGGTCACATCCTTATTGATAAATTTTAATCAACCAATGATCTTTTGATCTTCCTGCGTTCCACTTTCTTCTTCGGTAAAATTTTTGCTGCCAGCTTCTGGCCTTCCTTTACAAGGGCGTTGTTGGCAATCGGGTTGCCCTGCGGAATATGCAGAAATTTGCGTATTTTGTAGAACTGGTCGCCGCGATAGACCATACGCTCGATGCGAACGGTGCGCGCCAGCCCCATGATTTGCTGGACGGGGAACATCGCCAATCCTGAGCGGGTGACTTTGAGCGAAGCGGCCGCAATCGCAAAGCGGACGGTCTCCTCCAGGCTCCATCCATTGAGATAGCCGTAGGCAAATCCCGATGAGAACGTTGCGCCTGCGCCGGAGGCGTCCACGGCTTTCACTTTGGGGGCATAGGCGCGGATGATCTCATCGCCCTGCACCACCATACAGCCCTGACTAGCCATGGTAATGATGGCAGTCTTTATACCAGAGTTAATCAATTTGCGCGCCACACCCAGCATGGCCTGTTTTTTTCCGATCTGCGCGGCATCTGTCACCGCCTGACAAACTGTGACCAGGCCTGAGTATTTTTTGAGCAATTCAGGGTGCTGATGTCCATGCTCAAAATTGAGAAAAACGGGTACGTTATGCCGATGCGCCTCTTCCATGGCGCGGAGGATGTGGGCGTCGCCATCGTACCAGTCCACGTACAGCAGTTTGGACTTCTTTATTAATGAAAGGTCGGCGGTATCCAGTGTGCCGAGGATTTCTTCAGAGCGTTGCCAGAAATACGTGCGCGCTCCTTTTTTATCGGAGACATTCACCTCGAGCGGCGTTTTATATTTTTTGGTAAAACGCACCTTTCCCTGCACACCCATCTTTTTTAGAGTATCGGCAACATGATGGCCGAGCAGATCGTCGCCAACTGATGTGCCAATCATGCCAGCAGGCACACCCCATTGACTCAGGTTACATGCAATAATCGCCGCATCGTCATAGACATACTCGCTGACTTGATGCACGATCGCGCCTGTGTTGTGCTTGGGCAAACGATCCAACGCCATAATGTAGACAGGCGTCAACATGCCGAAGCCGACGTAAGAGGGGTTAGGGTTCTTCTTTGCCATAACATAGACAATGGACGATAGACCATAGACCACGGACTTTCATCGTCCATCGTCTGCGGTCTATGGTCTAGGCTCTTAGCTTCTCACCTTTCGGGTCGAATAACACAGAGGCGGTTACTTCCGCTTCACGCCGACCCTCTATCAGGTCAACGAAGAAGCGATGGCCCTGCTTCGCCAAATCCGTTGGCAAATAGGCGTACAAAATATTCTTCTTCAACGTGAAGCCATATCCGCCACTGCGAACGCGGGTCAACACCTTGCCTTCGTGATAGATCGCTTCACCGCCGTAGATTTGAGTGAAGTCATCACCCTTGACGAGGACAAGCGTGCAAAGTTTACGATTAATGCCTTCCGCTTTTTGTTTTACCAGGGCATCGCGCCCGATGAAATCGCCTTTATCGAGATGGACACAAAATCCAAGACCCGCCTCGTAAGGCGTTTCAGAAGGCGTGATATCGGTTGTGAAATAACGGTAGCCCTTTTCGAGGCGCAAAGAATCCAAAACTTTATAACCGCCAAGTTCGAGGCCAAATTCTCTGCCCGCTTCGATGAGGCTATCCCAAACGGGCGTGGCGCGGTTGTTGGGGATGTAAAGTTCCCAGCCCAGCTCGCCTGCATAGCTGACTCTCTGAGCGTACACTTTTGCCCCATTGATCAGAATCAGTTTTGTCGTTAAGTAAGGATGCGCGGAATTCGACACATCGCTTGTTGTAATTTTCTCCAACACTGCGCGAGCCTTCGGCCCCCACAAAGCAAGGCAGGCATATTCCTGCGTGATGTCGCGGATGGATACATCGCCATCTTTTTCATCCACATGCATTTGAATGCGCGCGAAGTCATTGCCGATAAAACCAGAACCTGTGATGACCCAAAAATGATCTTCGCCCAAACGAGTGACGGTGAGATCGGATTCAATTCCGCCGCGCGTGTTCAAGAACTGAGTGTAGACCGCGCTGCCAATAGGCTTATCAATATTGCTGGAAGTCAATCGCTGCAATAAAGGCAATGCGCCTGCGCCTTTCAATTCGATCTTTCCAAAGGAAGTCAGGTCAAACAAGGTCACACGTTCGCGGGTGGCGGCATGTTCCTGGCCCACCCGCTCAAAGAACGGCGGCCTATTCCATCCAAACTGACGCTGGTCTTCGCCCATGCGGCGAGTCTCTTTGCCAGGTTGGAAATAATTCACGCGCTCCCAACCAAATTTTTCACCAAAGACCGCGCCATTTTCCATCAAGCGGAAATGCACGGGACTCACACGATGAGGCCGCGCAGTTTCATGTTCATCGTGCGGGAACTTCATGCGGTAATAATATTTCACGCTTTCGACAGTGCGCTCCGCCGCATACACGGGGTCGGCATAATAATTTCCAAAACGCGTGGCGCGATAGCCATACACATCCATCGGCGCTTCGCCTTCGATGATCCACTCGGCCAGCAATTTTCCCATGCCGCCCGCGCCGCCGTATCCATTTAATGACATGCCTGCCAGCATCCAGAAACCCTTGACACCTGCCATCGGTCCAAGCAAGGGTTGGCAATCCGGCGTGTACGCGCCCGGGTGACGCACCAAGGTAATAATGCCCGCCTGATCTAAAAATGGTAGTCGGCGAATTGCGCCTTCAAGCAGCATTTCAAATTGATCGAAGTCACCGGGGAAACTCTTGCTGCCATGTTCCCACGGCGTACCGTCAATCCAGCGCGGCAACGGCTTCGGCTCATACCCGCCGATCACCAGCCCGCCCTGCTCCTGACGCATGTACACCAAATTATCAGGGTCGCGCAAACAGGGCGTGGACGATGAAAACTCATGCCCGGGCACAGCCCGCAACGCAATATGCTGATGATCCACTGGAGTAGTTGGGATGTGAAGCCCCGCCATCGCGGCGATACGCGGCGCCCACAGCCCCGCCGCATTGACGATGATCTCGCATCTTATCTCGCCTTTATCTGTCACTACACCTTGAACCTCGCCCTTCGCTGACAGTTTGATTCCCGTCACGCGTGTGTTGGTGTAAACCTCAACGCCCAATTCCTTCGCAAACTTCACCATCGAAGTCGTGGCAGTGTACGGGTCGAGCTGTCCATCACGCGGGAGATAAATACCGCCGTATAAATCTTTTTGGGAAATCTGCGGCATGACCTTCAAGGCTTCATCAGGCGAGATGACTTCGACTTCGAGTCCCAATGCTTTGGCACGGCTCACGCTTCTTTCCAACTCCTTGAGTTGTTCCCTGCTTGAAGCGACTCGCAAACTGCCGACATGGTCGAACAATCCAAGTTCGCTGTACAACTCAATGCTATACATACGGAACTTGAGCATGGCTTGCGACGTGGCGAACTGCGTCACCAACCCCGCCGCATGAGACGACTCGCCGCTGGCGATCTCACCTTTCTCAACGATCACCACATCCTTGCGCCCGTACTTTGCAAGGTGATAGGCAACCTGCGCGCCATAAATCCCGCCGCCAATGATAACAATCTGTGCTTGATCTCTCATTTTGGTTTCACCTGAAAATTGAATTATGCAGTCGCATTTGATTTGCTTGCGATCAAAGTCTCAATGGAATGCTCTGTCAGGTCTTCCACGGCAGATTCTGCAAATCCTTCATCCGTCACGAACTTATCCACCTCTTCGATGTTGGCAACAGGAAAATTCGAGACCGCCCCCCACTTGCTGTGGTCAGCCGCCACAATCACTTGACCCTTCGTGCGGTCGATCATCCTGCGCACCACTTCCGCTTCCGCGTTCGTTGGCACGGTACAGCCGTGCTTTAATGAGATTCCGTCCACGCCAAGAATCACCTTGTTGGCGAAGACCAGGTTCAAATTGTCCAGCGCGAAGCGGCCTGCCAAAGAGTTGGAGCGAGGCTGAAACTCTCCGCCAATCAAATAGTAATGAAAGCCCGGGTCGCCAAGTTCCAATGCCGCGTTGACGTTATTTGTAAAAACCGTAATCCTTAAATCACGGCGAATGTGTTGAAACACCTGCGTAGCTGTGGTTCCACTGTTGATAAAAACAATATCGCCTTCTTCGATCAACGAAGCCGCAAGTTCGCCAATGAGTTTCTTCTCTTCAGGAAAGTGCTGCGCGCGCTGTTGATATTCCTGCTCGAAGATCACACGCTGATTCAAAATCGCGCCCCCGTGCGTACGTTCAAGGATGCCTTTTTTTTCCAGCCATTCAAGGTCGCGGCGAACCGTTGCCTCAGACGTTTCAAGCAAATCCATCAAATCAGCAGTACGCACAATTTGATGAACAGCAAGATATTCCTGAATTCGCTCGCGCCGCTGTGCTGGAATAAGGGGTTTACCCATCTGGAAGATTATATAAGAATTTGAAGGAATTTGCAAGTTTTTGAATTTTTCATTATAATTCGCTTACTTCCTTTCACAAGGCAGATCCAAAGGTTTTTTTGAAAAACAACCTGCATGTTTCAGGCAAATCTTTAGGGTCTTTTTATTTGGAGTTTCAATGACAAAACTTGTAAAAGACCTCATGCACCCCGGCATCATCACCTGCAAACCTACCGCTTCTTTGGGTCAGGTTGCGATTCTACTTAACCAGCATAAAGTTCATGCCCTTTTTGTTACAGACCGTGACGGGCGCATTATGGGGCTGATCACGGACTTCGATCTGATGGCCGGCGAATGGCTCTCATCGGATTCTGAAAGCCTGACAACCATGCGGAGATTAACCGCTTCGGATCTTATGTCGCATCCGGTTGATGCCATCGACGCAAACATTCGCCTCCCTGTGGCAGTGGAACTGTTCATCGAAAAAAAGGTAAGCCGTTTTCTGGTAACTGAAAATGAAAAACCAGTGGGGATCATTTCGCTGTCTGATTTCGTTGCCAGCATCGCGGATGAAATTAAATCCAAACGGAACGAGGTCGGCGATGTAATGTCCGATGCCATCCTGGTTTGTCGCGGCAAAACATCCGTCGCCTCCGCAGCCCGCGCGATGACATCTGCTGGCTGGCGTTCTGTGCTGGTGGTGGATGCAAAAGGAAAAATCCTGGGCGTGATCAGCGGGCACGACCTGTTGCGCTTCGTGAAAGAAGGCGTGGCGGAAAAGATGGTCGTCCGTGATGTGATGCACCCCGCGCTGACCATTGACATCCATGCCAGCCTGCGCGAAGCCGCGGATATGATGATCCAGAATCACTATCACAGGCTGGTTGTGGTTGACAAGGAAGACGCGGATGCATTCCCCCTCGGCGCAATCTCCACATTCGACATTGTAGCGGAAATGGCAAGGCCTGATTCCATCTGGCAAAAATAATTTTTAACCACAAAGGAACCAAAGTGTCACCAAGGAAAATCAAAAACTTTCTTTCCCTTTGTGTACCTTTGTGACCCTTTGTGGTAATAGATTTTCAAGGAGATAACATCAATGTCAGAATTTCCAACACAGGCTCAGGCAGTTGTTATCGGCGGAGGCGTGGGCGGATGCAGCATTGCCTATCATCTCACCAAATTAGGGTGGAAGGATATCGTCGTTCTCGAACGACACGAGTTAACTTCAGGCTCCACCTGGCACTCGGCGGGGCTGGTGGGACAAATGCGTTCAGATGCGAACCTGACCCGCATGATGCATTACAGCACAGACTTGTACCGCAGCCTCAAAGCAGAAACGGGACAGGATACTTCATGGCGCGAGGTCGGTGGGATTCGCCTCGCTTCCTCCGCTGAAAGAATGGAAGAGACGAAAAGATTAGTGGGCATGGCAAATTCCTTCGGCGTGCCGATGGAATTGATCAGCGCCAAAGAAGCGCAGGCTATGTTCCCATTGATGGACATCAAAGGCGTGGTGGGCGCGGCCTACACCCCCAACGATGGCAGTATCGACCCGACCGGCCTTACCAACGCGCTCGCCATCGGCGCAAAGAATCGCGGCGCGAAATTCTTCACCGATACAAATGTTGAAAAGATCAACCTGAAAAATGGCCGCGTCTGTGAAGTGGTCACCAACAGAGGCACGATCAAGACCGAGGTTGTAGTGAACGCTTCGGGCATGTGGGGGCGCGAGATCGGAAAAATGGTCGGGCTGAGTCTGCCTGTCATCCCAATGGCGCATCTCTACATTATGACCAAGCCCATCGAAGGCGTCACCAACACATTTCCAAACCTGCGCGACCCAGACTTGTTGGTTTACTGGCGCGAAGAAGTCGGCGGATTGGTGACGGGCGGGTATGAACGCCAGCCCGCCACCTTCGGCATGAATGGCATTCCGCGTGATTTCAAATTCAAATTGCTCGAACCCGATTGGGAACGCTTCACCCCGCTGATGGAAAATTCCATCCGCCGCGTGCCCGCGGTGGAAACTGCCGAAGTGAAAATGTTATTGAACGGCCCCGAAGGCTTCACGCCCGACGGCGAGTTTTTACTTGGCCCAACATCCGTCAAAGGTTTCTGGGTGGCTTGCGCGTTCTGCGCGCACGGTCTCGCGGGCGCGGGCGGCATCGGCAAGGTGATGGCCGAGTGGATCGTGGACGGCAACCCCGAATGGGATATGTGGAGGTTGGATGTCCGCCGCTTTGGCCCCAATTACAACAGTCTTGAATACGCGGTGGCGCGCACCTTTGAAACCTACACCCAATATTATGACATTCACTTCCCCGGTGAAGAACGCTTGTCAAAACGCAACGTGCGCACCTCCCCCACCTACAACCGCCTGCGCGATCTCGGCTGTCACTTCGGCGAGAAGATGGGTTGGGAGCGCCCGAACTGGTTCAAAAAATATGAAGAGCTTGCCACGCACGGCCACGAACCACGCGGCTGGGCGCGTCATAATTGGTCGCGCGCCATCGGCCATGAACATTTGAAGACCCGCGAGAACGCCGGTCTCTTCGATGAAACCTCCTTCAACAAATTTGAAGTGCGCGGACCTGGCGCATTGAAATTTCTTAACTACGTCTGCTCCAACGAAATGGATCAGCCGCTCGGCGCGATCACCTACACCCAATGTCTCAACAAGCGCGGCGGCATCGAATGCGACTTCACCGTCACCCGTCTTGCGGAAGACCGCTTCTTCATTGTGACAGGCACAGCTTTTGGTCAACATGATATGTCCTGGCTTTCGCTGAATATGCCTGAAGACGGCACTGTCACACTTGAAGACGTCAGCTCCAATTATGTGTGTCTCGGCTTGTGGGGACCCAAGGCGCGCGCCATTCTCGAAAAAGTGACGATGGATGATGTCTCGAATACGTCCTTCCCTTATATGACTTCCAAGCGAATGAACGTGGGTGATGTCCCGGTCATCGCTTCGCGCGTAACGTATGTAGGAGAGCTGGGCTGGGAGTTTTACTGCCCCTCGGAATACGGTCTGCGACTCTGGGATACGCTTTGGACAGCGGGAGAACCTTTGGGCATGGTGGCTGGCGGCTACAAAGCCATAGACACCCTGCGCCTCGAAAAGGGTTATCGTTATTGGAGCGGTGAAATTTCCCCAGATTACACTCCGTATGAAGCAGGCCTGGGCTTTGCAGTGAAATTGGACAAGCCTGATTTCATCGGCAAGGATGCGCTGGTGAAGCAGAAGGCGGAAGGTATCAAGAGAAAGCTTTGCACGATCACGCTTGCAGATGACCGCACGATTGCGCTTGGCAAGGAACCCATCCGCGCAGACGGGAAACTCGTCAGTTGGGTGGCTTCGGGCGGGTTCGGGTATTCGGTTAATAAGTCCATTGCTTATGCGTATCTGCCGATGGAATATGCAAAGATTGGAACAAAATTAGAGGTAGAGTGTTTTGGCGAGCAGGTCAGCGCGGAGGTGACGCAGGCCGTGTTGTGGGATGCCAAAGGTGAGAGAATTCGGCAATAAAAGATCGTCCCGTCATTGCGAGGGCGCCCTTGTTTTTTGCCCGAAGCAATCTCCGACACGGCTTTGAGATTGCTTCGTCGGAAAGAGCAAATGCCCTCCTCGCAATGACGAATATGAAGCGAAACGAATTTACCAGTAAACAGGATCAGGTTCGAGGTTAAGAAAGAAGCGATGTACTTCATCCAAAAAATAATGGAGGCTGCCGTCTCAAATAATTTTCATGGAAAGCGCGAACGTAAACAAAAATCCTAATCTTGTTTGGAGAATATGCCATGTCAACACTCGCAATTGATAAAGCCATTGAAAAAGTTCCGTTTCTCGCCGAGTCTAAAAATGTAAAGAAGACTGCCTTGAGCGGCGGAATCACAAATTTGAACTTCAAGGTTGATGCAGACGGTAAGTCTTATGTGATTCGACTCGCGGGCGATGGGACGGATCAACTCGGTATTAAACGTGATGTGGAATATGCGGCGAATTACGCGGCGGGAGAAATGGGGATCGCGCCGGAGGTGGTGTATTTCATTGAGCCTGAGAATTACATCGTGACGCGCTTTGTGACTGGGAAGGTGATTCCGCCTGATCTGATTAAAACGCCTGATTATCTTGCGCGTGTTGCAAAAAAGATACGCCTCTTTCACATGCGCGGACCAAAGTTGAAAGGCGAGTTCAATGTTTTCCGCCGCGTGGAAATGCTGACGAAAATTTCAAAAAGCAACAACGCCAAATTCCCGCATGATTGGGACTGGATTATGCAGAAGACAAAGGAAGTGGAGAAGGCGCTGCTGAAAGACCCGTACACGCCGACCCCCTGCCATAACGACCTGCTCAATTTGAACTGGCTCGAAGAAGACGTGCCTGGCGAGATTGGCGAACTCCGCCTGCTGGATTGGGAATACGCGGGCATGGGCGATATTTTCTTTGACCTGGCGAACTTCTCACATCACCACCGTTTGAACGAAGAGCAGGTGGACAACTTTCTGTATGAGTATTTCGGCGAAGTGACGGACAAGCAATACGCGCGTTTGCGCCTGATGTGGCCGATGTCTGAGCTGCATGAATCGATGTGGGGCACAACGCAGACGGGTATCTCCAAACTGGAAGAGGATTTCCAGGGCTATGCAGACCTGTGGTTTGGGCGCGTCCGCCAGCACATGACGGATTATCGCTGGGGTCAGTGGTTGAAGGACGTGGGGAAGAAATCGAAGTAGGAAATATAAATTATGAATTACGAAGAGATCAACTTCATAATTCATAATTTTGAATTCATAATTTGTAACGTAAGGAGAAAAACAAATGTCTATCGTAAATGCAAAAGAAATCATGATCCCTGCGGCGAAAGAGGGCTGGGCGGTGGGCGCGTTCAACGTGACCGACCTGCTGCAATTCGAGGCAGTGATCGATGCGGCGATTGAAAAGAAAGCGCCTGTTATCGTTCAGACTTCGGTTAAGCCGTCGCAATTTTTGGGGACTCAAATGATGGTGAATATCTACCGCACGCTGGCCGAATCTGCGCCTGTGCCTGTGTGCCTGCACCTCGATCATTGCACCACCATTGATTATTGCAATAAATGCGCGGACGCTGGCTACACCAACATCATGATCGACGCGTCCAAGCAGTCTTATGAAGAGAACATCCGCCAGACCAAGGCAGTGGTGGATTACGCTCACAGCGTTGGAAGCATTTCCGTCGAAGGTGAGTTGGGAACTGTGGGCGGCGTGGAAGATCAGGTTGTAGTGGCAGACGATGAAGCGCAGTTGGCGAATCCACAGCAATCTGTGGAGTTTGTGGAGCGCACGGGCGTGGATATCTTTGCTCCCGCCATCGGCACCGCACATGGCGTGTACAAAACCAAAAATCCGAAGATCGACTTTGAGCGCATGGCTGTCATCCACAAGATGTTGAACAGCAACGGTATCAAGACTCCGCTGGTCGTCCACGGTGGGACGGGCTTGCCTGACGATTACGTTGCCAAATTGCTGGCGGCGGGCGGCGCGAAATTCAACGTCTCCACCGAATTGAAGCACACCTTGATCAACGCAAAATGGGAATATCTATCTGCCCACCGCGATGAGTACGATCCCGGCAAACTGGATGTTTTTGTCCGCGATGCAACTCGCAAGGCTGTGATGCACTGGATGGATAAGCTGGGTTGTGAGGGGAAGGCGTAAGAGCAAGTTACAAGTTACAGGTTACAGGTTACAGGTTGCAAGTTGAAGGTTGAAAGTTGCAACCTGAAATCAAAATAAATTGAATTAGGAGATATAAGGTAATGAAGAAAATCGAAGAGTATTACGCCCCGTGGGTTAAGGGCATTCCGATGTATATTTCGGATCATATCGAGAAGGCATGGAGAGACCCGTCATTGCACCGCATGATGTCCAATGAAAATCCGCTGCCGCCTTCGGATAAGGTCTTGGAAGCAATGGTGAAGTATGCCAAGATGGCGAACCGCTATCCTGACCAGGGTTTGGTTGTGCGCGGCAAGATCGCTGAAATGAACAACGTGGATGGGCCCGGTAACGTGATGATCGGCAACGGCTCCAGCGAAGTGTACGACAACATCTTCCGCATGTTCCTCGAGCCAGGCGATGAAGTCATTCAGCATACCCCCTGCTTCGGCATTTACGGTCTGCGCGGAACATTGCTCGGCGGAAAGATGGTCTCGGTACCGATGATCTACAAAGATCACAAAATGGAATATGATCCCGAAGCGATCATCAAGGCTGTTACCGGCAAGACGAAGATTATTGTCGTTGCCAACCCGAACAACCCGACTGGCAATTTCATGGACGCAAAGCACTTCATCACAATTGCCGAATTAGGCATTCCTTTCGTGGTTGACGAAGCCTACGTGGAATACGCCGGGCTGGGCATGTCTCAAGTGCAGTTGACCAAGAAATACAAGAACGTGTTGATCACCCGCACCCTCTCCAAGGCGTATGGCCTGGCTGGAATGCGCTTCGGATACACCATCGCGGACAAGGAAGTGATCGACCAGATCGCCGGCTCGCTTCTTCCGTGGAACGTGGGCACGATCCCGATGTGGGCGGCTTTGGCGGCCTTTGAAGATGAAGAGGGTCTCGCAGAGCGCGTCAAGTTCAACAACAGCGAAGTGGACTTCATCTGCGAGTCGTTCAGCGACATCCCCGGCTTCTACATTATAAACTCTAAAGCCAATTACATTCTTTTTGATTGCGGCGAGACCGGCAAGACAGGCAAGGAAGTTCTGGCGTACGCAGAAACCAAAGGCATCATCCTGCGCGGCGAGAGCAAGAAATACGGCAGTGACGGCTGGTTCCGCGTGACGATTGGCTCGAAGGAAGAGAATCGCCTGTTCGTGGATACTGTCCGCGAGTTTTTTGGGATGAAGAAATAATTCACATTTCGTCATTGCGAGGGCGCTTTTGTTCTTCGCCCGAAGCAATCTCCTGCACCATAACGGAGATTGCTTCGTCGGGGAGAGCGCCCTCCTCGCAATGACATGGAGGCTCTTATGTCAAAAATAAAAGCAGTGTTCTTTGACCAGGACGGCGTGATCATCGACACCGAAAGAGATGGTCACCGCGTTTCGTTCAATATGACCTTCAAGGAATTCGGATTCACAGACGAATGGGATATAGAGTATTACCATGAACTGCTTCAAGTTGGCGGCGGCAAGGAACGCATGAAGCAGCACTGGAAGACCAAGGGGTTTTCCAGGCCGTTGACCGAGGAGGAGATCGACAGCCTCGTCAAGGAGATGCACAAGCGCAAGACAGCCTTGTTCGTGGAACTGATCGAGACTGGCAAACTGCCCCTTCGCCCGGGCCTGCACAGGTTTATGAAAGAAGCGATGGATGCAGGCCTCAAACTCGCGATCTGCACTACATCCAATGAACAGGCGGCGAAAGCCATCACGGAAGGTCCGCTTGGAGATATCAAGTTCGAGGTTGTGCTGGCTGGTGATGTGGTCGAGAAAAAAAAGCCAGACCCTGCAATTTACAATCTGGCGCTCTCCAAACTTGGGTTGACGCCTGATGAAGTGATTGTGGTGGAAGATTCCAAGAACGGACTCGCCGCCGCAAAAGCCGCGGGCGCGAATGTGATCGTCACCACCAATCACTACACCGAAAAAGAGGATGTGAGCGCGGGCGATGTGATCGTCTCGTGTTTGGGAGATGCCGATGGCGAGAAAGCCGAACTCCGCAAGGGTAATCTCACAGGGTTCGACGGCGTTGTGCATATCAAACAACTGATTGAGTTGTTTGGGAAATAACAGGGTTTGGCGCATGAATTCGCTTCGATGCGCCCAACCTTGTTTTGTCGGCAAAACCTGGCTATCTCGATTTGACCAACGAGTGTAAAATTGGGGAGTATTCGTCGAACCTATTTTAGACTGCCAGTGTTTTTTAAGATAGATTACTCAGAGGATATCTCCCCATTGGGAGTAGGAGGTGCAGTATCGATGATTAATAAGTGCTCTTCGTAAGTTCGGTTTCTTGAGTTCAAAAATAAATTCAAGTCTAAGGAGAATTACGAAAATGGCTGATAAAAAAAGCATGGAGCACGACAAGAAGGTTCTGCATAAATTGGGGTATGCGCAGGAACTTTCACGCCGCATGAGCGGCTTCTCGAACTTCGCAATTTCTTTCTCGATCATTTGTATTTTAGCCGGCGGTATCTCCGCCTTTCCCGCCGCCTTCAATGCCCTTGGGTCTGGTGGCGCATTTATGATCTGGCTGGTCGGCGGCGCGCTTGCCATGAGCGTTGCAGTCGGCATGGGTCAGATCGCTTCTTCCTTCCCAACAGCGGGCGGTTTATATCACTGGAGTTCCCACCTCGGCGGTAAGGCCTGGGGATGGGCCACTGCCTGGTTCAACCTCGTTGGGTTGATCTGCGTGGTTTCCTCTGTGGATGTGTTGTTGTATACCGTGTTCTTCAAGGATTTGCTGCTTGGCACTGTCCTTGGTGTGGACGTTTCCACATTCGGGTATTGGCATCAGTTCATCTTTGTAGCTGTTGTGTTGATCTCTCAAGCCGCGTTGAATCATTATTACATTGATATCACCACAAAGCTCACTGACTGGAGCGGCTATGTGATCCTTGGACTAACAGTTATTTTGATCGTTACATTATTTGCCTTCAGCCCTGTTGCGATTGATATCACCCGTCTTTGGACCTTCAAAAACTTTACAGGCGATGTTGGCGGCGCTGTGGTTCCCTTCCGCACAGAGAATGTAGCCTTTGCCTTCCTGCTTGGCTTGTCTTACGTCTGCTACACCATCACAGGCTTTGACGCTTCCGCTCATACTTCCGAAGAAACGCAGGATGCCCAGGTGAATGTGCCGAAGGGTATGTGGACTGCGGTGTTCTGGTCCTGGACATTTGGTCTTGTGGCCGTGGCTGCCTATGTGTTGACCATGCCAAATATTGATGAGGCTGGCGCGGCTGGCTGGGGTTCGTTCTTCTATATGTGGGGCGCCTCTCGAATGCCGTTTGCATTAAGCCTGTTCCTTGCCGTCGGCATGGTACTCGTGAACTATGTATGTGCCCTGGCTGGTCTTACCTCCACATCACGCATGATGTATGCCTTTGCCCGTGACGGTGGCCTGCCTGGCTCTGCTGCTCTCGCCAATGTTAGCCCCGTCTATCGAACACCCGGCACCGCTGTTTGGGTATCGGCAGTATTAGCTTTATTAAGCACCGTATACGCACCCTATTACCTTGTATTGGCTGTGGCTTGCGCGGTATTCCTTTATATTTCCATGGTTATGCCGATTGCAGCAGGTCTCCTTGCCGAAGGCGGACCGAAGTGGCCTGAGAAGGGTCCCTTTAACCTTGGCGGCCTTTCCAAGGTCAACGCAGTTCTTGCCGTCATTTTCGGTATTGTACTGGCGATCAGCGGTTTCTTCCCACCCAATGAAAAAGTGTTCTACTTCACCGTCGGCATGATCGTTGTCATGCCTATCGTCTGGTATGCGTTTGAACGCAATCGCTTCGAGGGCGTTCCCGAAGGCGATAAGATCACACAACGCCAGAAGATGATCGCCGATATCGAAAAGAAATACGGCGAGCAGTAAAGTAAAAGTGATCAGTAGTTAGTAAACAGTGATCAGTAATTGGAGATTGGAGATTAGCAGGTTGGCACAAACCAATCACTAATCTCCAATCTCTTTTTTTACCATCGGAGCCGCATATGAAATATCTGCTTGGCATCGACCAGGGCACAACACAAACCACAGCAGTCATCGTCAACGAAAACGGCGAGATGATCGAAAAGAATTCCGCTCAACTGCCCGCGCGTTTTCCACAGGCGGGCTGGGTGGAGCAGGAACCTGCCGACATCGTCCGCACGGTTAAAGACGCGTGCGCTCCCCTGCTGGACAAATACGAAATCGCCGCCGTCGGTTTCGACAACCAGGGCGAAACCTTCGTCGTCTGGGATGCGGAAACGGGCGAAGCCGTGACTCCCGCCATCGTCTGGCAGGATACACGCGGACAATCCGTCTGCGACGCGCTCGCCTCCTCCGTTGACCTGAACTGGTTGCGCCAAACAACAGGTCTCCTCCTCGACAGCTATTTCTCCGCGCCAAAACTCAAGTGGGTATTTGAAAATTATCCCGAGCTTCGCAAACAGGCCCACGAAGGTAAACTCAAATTCGGCACCACAGAAACCTGGGTGATCTGGTCGCTGACAAATGGAAAGCTGCACGTCACCGACCCATCCACCGCTTCGCGCACTTTATTATTCGACATGAACAAATTCGAGTGGGATGAAGACTTACTGAAATTATTTGACGTTCCGCGCAGTATGCTGCCTGAAGTGAAACCGTCCGCTGGCTACATTGGTGATGTGGATTTTGGGGGGCAAGGGCGAGCCTTGCCCCTACATGCCTTATTGGTTGACCAGCAAGCCGCGCTATTTGGGCAGGCCTGTTTCAACGCAGGTGAAATGAAATGTTCCTTTGGCACTGGCAGTTTTCTTTTGATGAATATCGGCGGCAAGCCGCAACTCTCGAAGAACGGACTGCTGACCACCGTCGGCTGGAATTTCAACGGGCACACCGCCTACGCTTTCGATGGCGGTATTTTCGTCACTGGTTCGGCTATCCAATGGCTGCGGGACAATTTGAAATTCATTCCCGATTCGGCTTCGAGCCATGACGCGGCAAACAAATCCACGGATATGGGCGTGGTGGTAGTGCCCGCCTTGCAAGGCCTCGCCGCCCCCCACTGGCGCACGGATGTGCGCGGCGCGATGTTCGGCCTCAATCGCAGCACCAGTTCCGATGACATTGTCCGCGCCACACTGGATGGAATTGCCTGCCGAGTCTACGAAGTGGTCACGGCCATGTCGCAGGATTTGGGCACGCCTCCTCCCCACCTGAAAGTGGATGGCGGTCCTGCGGGCAATCCCTACCTGATGCAGATGATCGCCGACCTGCTGGAACTTGAAGTCCACGTCTCTTCTTCGGTGGAAGCCACCGCAATTGGAATTGCAAATCTCGCGGGCGTCTCTGCGTTAGGAACATCTTTCGATACACTGGCGGCAAATTGGAAAGCTGAAAAGATTTACACACCAAAAATGATGAAAGAGGAAAGAGGAAAGAAACTGGCGCAATGGAATAAGGCGTTGGATGCGGTAAAGAAGTTTCATGAATAATTGACGANNGCGGTTGGCTCTGCCATGGCACGGGAACTTTCGCGCTATCAACTTAAAGTCGCTTTGGTGGAGGCGAATTCCGATGTAGGCATGGGGACTTCAAAGGCAAGCACGGCCATCTGGCATACGGGGTTCGACGCGAAACCAGGCACACTCGAAGCGACACTCATGCGGCGCAGTTACACGCTGATGGATAAATAT
>CXWL01100406.1_pt1 | contig 17381 bp, 16 predicted proteins | sample 590931 | NCBI WGS metagenome assembly CXWL01 (sample SAMEA3498368, study PRJEB10139) | groundwater metagenome | biome: water well; material: biofilm material | place: Germany | collected 2015-04-27 | reverse complement strand
TCATGTCAACCACATCACTAAAACTTCCCGATGAGCTCAAGCAGCGGGCAGCTACGGCGGCTCAGGAATTGGGGATCAGCACCCATGCCTTCATGATCGGCGCGATCCGGCAGGCCGCCGATGCAGTTGAGCAGCGCTCACAATTTATCGCGCAGGCGCAGACGGCGCGCGCTGAAATGCTACAAAGCGGGCTCGGACACGATGCGAACGACGTTCGCTTCTATCTGCGCGAACGTCTCACCAATAATCAAGCAGACAGGCCTGACGCCAGGCCATGGCGAAAGTAAGCTATTCGGGCCAAGCGCTTGCCGACCTCGAACGTATCAGCGACTTTCTTTCCGAGAGCGGCTTGAATGCGCTGGAGACACTCGACTTGATCGATGAAGCCGTCACCATCCTGGCCCGTCATCCGTTGGTTGGCCGGCAAGCTGACTCCGGGCTGCGTGAGCTCGTGATTTCGCAAGGAAGAACAGGCTATGTCGCGCTCTACACCTATGAGGCGGAGCAGGACGCCATCTTGGTGCTCGCCATCCGGCACCAACGGGAAGCGGGATTCCATGGACAGACAATATGAAAAAACTGCCATTCTGATCTGGTTTATCACTCTGCCGCGGAACTCGGATTCGTCGGGTCGATGAACGCGCCCTTTCTATTTGAAATTGACCAGAGTCTTCCATGCTTGCAGTTTCATGCCGAATGCCAGCGTATTCGCCGGACTCGACGACGGCAGGTCAATCAATACCAGCCTATCCGCAAGCGACCTGAGCCGCTTCGAACCAATTCGCGCCGCGGTCCCGCCGTTGAACGCAACTGCTCGTAGCGCTGGCAGGGTCTCCACCAATTCCTCAAGGGCATTGTGCGATTCATTGCGGATATTGGCATCGAGACTGCCCTTGCGCTCGGCTTCCGCAATCACGTCCCACAGGCCGATGCCGTGGTCCAGAAGCGTTGCGAGTCGTGCTTCGTAGGGCAGGCTGCGCAAATCGATATCGATGACGGCCCCGACCAGCTCCCAGAATTTGTTCTGGCGATTTCCGTAGTATTCATTGAGCGCGAGCGATTGCTCACCCGGCAAGCTTCCTAAAACGAGCAAGCGGGTCTGCTGGTCAACGACCGGATCGAAGCAGCGCTTACGCGATGTCGCTTCGGAGGTGGCCATGGGATTGGAGATGGGTGTCATTTCTTTATATCTATTGAACGCGCCAACTGTTTCGCGGAGGTGCATAATTTTGTTGCGCGGCCAACGAGGCGGCGCCGGGAACGCGCAGGGATCAGGATGCGCGCGTTGGCGACAAGCACCGGGAAGGATTCGGGCATGCCGCGATTCTATCCGATGGCGGCCGGGCCGACACCGTCGCCCCGCCAGCGCGGCGGTGTAGAATCCCCAAGCACTTCCAAATCAACAAAAAACAGACGGAGACAAGCCCATGCAACCGACAGGACAAGCGCGCGACATCGATACGCTGCTGGCAAAATACGGCGAGAGCCACCTGAACCACACCAACGAACTGATTCATTTCGTCTGCGTTCCGGTCATCGTGTTCACCCTGCTGGGGATTGTCTGGTGGGTCCACCCGCTGGCCGCGGTGGCCGTCAGCGCGGCGGCGCTGTGGTACTACTTCCAGCTGTCGCGCCCGTTTGCGATCGGCATGCTGGTGATGACCTTGCTGATGCTCGGGCTGCTCAGCGCGATGCCGCCGGCCGCCGTGCTGCCGCTGTCGCTCGCCATCTTCGTGCTGGCCTGGATCGGCCAGTTCATCGGCCACAAGATCGAAGGCAAGAAGCCATCCTTCCTCGATGACCTGCGCTTCCTGCTGATCGGCCCGCTGTTCGTGCTCAGCTTCCTGTACCGGCGCCTGAACCTCGCCTATTGAGCCTGCCTGTTCGCACTCCGCCGCCGCCGGCTCCCCGCGCGGCGCCGGCGTATCGGCTTGCTGCCCGCCCCCGGCCTTCCTTGCGCCCGCTCAAGCGTGCTGTCGTTTTGGCGGCATGCTGACAAGAAACTGCGAAAACTCGTATACTTTCGCGATGTCCTCACCTCTCCTGTTCGCCATCGCCTCGCTGATCTGGGGCTCCACTTTCTGGGCCATCACCCTGCAGCTGGGCGAAGTGCCGCCGGCCGTATCGGTGGCTTATCGTTTCGGCATTTCGGCCGCGGTCCTGTTCGCCTGGTGCCTGCTGCGCGGCGACCGCTTGCGCCTGCCCTGGCGCACCCAGCGCTGGCTGATGCTGCAGGGCTTCCTGACTTTCGGCCTGTCATATGTCTGCACCTATGGCTCGGAGCAGTACCTGGTCTCGGCGCTGGTGGCGGTGCTGTTCGCGCTGATGGTGTTCTGGACCCCGATCTGCAGCCGGATTGCGTTCGGCACCCCGATCGGCTGGCGCACCTGGGCCGCCGGCGCGGTGGCGATGGCCGGCGTCGGCTTGCTGTTCTTCCGCTCGATCAGCTCGGCATGGCGGGAAATCCTGGCCGGCGGCAGCGGCCATTTCCTGCTCGGCCTCGGCCTGGCGCTGACGGCGACCATCGCCAGTTCGGCCGGCAGCGTGATCGTCGCCAAGGTGCGCGAGCAATCGGCCAACCTGCTGTTGACCATGGCCTGGTCGATGTTCTGGGGCACCTCGCTGGTGCTGGCGTGGGTCGCGCTGAGCGGTCAGCAGCTGGTGCTGCCGGCGGCCCCGCGCTACTGGATGGGGCTGCTGTACCTGTCGATCTTCGGCTCGGTGATCGCCTTCATGGCCTACTTCACCCTGATCAACCGGATCGGCTCGCAGAAAGCCGTGTATATCGGCGTCGTCACGCCGGTCATCTCGGTGCTGCTGTCGATCCGGCTCGAACATTACCGGCCCGGCCCGCTCGAATGGCTCGGCATGATATTGTGCCTCTCCAGCGTGGCCTGGGCGGTGCGTGCGCCCGCGCCACAGCCTGTAAAAAAACGTATTCAACCAACCCCTGTTCTAGAGACTCCATGACATCTTCCACCGCCTTCTCAGTGCGTCCCGCCCAGCCATCCGACGTCGCCCACATCCACGCCATGATCGTCGAACTGGCGGTGTTCGAAAAACTCGAACACCTGGTGGTGGCGACCGAAGCGATGCTGCACGACGGCCTGTTCGGCCCGCGCCCATCGTGCGAAGCCATCATCGGCGAGGAAAACGGCGAGGTGGCCTGCTTCGCGCTGTTCTTCCACAATTTCTCGACCTTCCTTACCCGCAAAGGCCTGTACCTGGAAGACCTGTACGTCAAGCAGGCCCACCGCGGCAAGGGCTATGGCCGCCAGATGCTGGTGAAGCTGGCGCAACTCGCCGTCGAGCGCGACTGCGGCCGTTTCGAATGGTCGGTACTGGACTGGAACGAAAACGCGATCCAGTTCTACAAGGGCGTCGGCGCCGACGTGATGCCCGAATGGCGCATCTGCCGCGTCGCCGGCGACGCCCTGGGCCAGCTGGCGAGCGGCGTCAGGAACTGAGTTTCGTCCTGCGCCGGGCAGAAAAAACCCACGGGGAGAATCGCCGTGGGTTAACCCATTCGTGAGGATGGGGAGGGGAGACTGGCATTGCGCCGTGAACCGCATCTGTGCAACCGTTGGTGCAATAATTACCCAACCGCAAATTTCGGAATTGATGCGGATCAAACCGCACGTCAGGATGTTTTCCTGCGCCCCGCCAGCAGCCATTCGCCCGCCTCGAACGCGCCCTGGGTCAGCAGCGCCAGCAGGGCTGCCGGTATCGCCCCCGCCAGCAGCATGTCGTTGTCGTTGAGGGCGAGGCCGATCGTGATCCGCTCGCCATAGCCGCCGGCGCCGATGAACGCGGCGATGGTCGCGGTGCCGACGCTCATCACCGCGGCCGTCTTGACGCCGGCCAGGATCACCGGCAGCGCCAGCGGCAGGTCCACGTGCAGCAGGCGGTCGCGCCGGTCCAGTCCGAGCGCCAGCGCGGCCATGCGCAAGCCGGGCGGGACCTGCAGGAGGCCGGTGCAGGTGTTGCGCACGATCGGCAGCAGCGCATACACGAACAGCGCGACCAGCGCCGGCACCGTGCCGATCATCCCCAGCAAGGGAATCAGCATCGCCAGCAAGGCCAGCGACGGCACCGTCTGCAGCACCCCGGTCAGCGCCAGCACCGGATGGCGCAGGCGCGGCGCGAACGCGGCCAGCACGCCCAGCGGAATCCCGGCCAGGCAGGCCAGCGCCACCGACAGCAGCACCAGCGTGACATGCTCGCGCGTGAGCTTCCACAGGCTGCGGTCGAACATCTTCTCCATCAGCGCGCTGCGCGGCCCGCCCGCCTTGGCGCCGCCCGCCAGCCAGTTCGCCGCGACGGCGGCAAAGCTCTCCCCTTCCAGCTCCACCGCCGCGTTCATCGCGATCATCGCCTCGGCCGGGATGCGGCCTTCCAGCCGGGCGATGGCGCGCCAGGCCGCGGGGAAGCGCTGCGGCGCGTCGAGCCGGTACAGCAGCACCGCATCGTAGCGCGGGAAGTAGTTCAAGTCGTCGGCCAGCAGGCGCAAGCCGTATTGGCGAATCTTGGCGTCGGTCGAGTAGATGTCGATCAGGTCGACCTGGCGCTGCGCCAGCGCTTCGTAGGCGATGCCGTGATCGAGCCCGCGCGGCTGCTGCGCCAGTCCATAGCGTTTGGCCAGTCCCGGCCAGCCATCGGCGCGGCCGAGGAATTCGTGCGACAGCCCGAGCTTGAGTTCGGGGCGCGCCGCCAGGTCGGACAATTTGGCAACGCCGCCGCTGTCGCTGCGCATCGCCAGCGCGTAGGTGTTGTTGAAGCCGAGCGGAACTCCGACCCCGAGGCCGATGCGCGCCAGCGCGGTGCGCGTCTCGGCCAGCGAGGTTGGCTTGTCGTTCTTGAGGATTTCGAGGTCGATGGTGCCGAGGTATTCGGGGTAGACGTCGATGCTGCCGGCCTGCAGCGCGGCCAGCACGATGGCGGTATTGCCAAGGCCCTGGCGGTGTTCGGCCTTGCCGTGCGCGGCGGCGGTCTGGGTCAGCACCTCGCCCAGGATGTACGACTCGGTAAAGCGCTTGGAGCCGACCCGCAGCACGCCGTCGGAGGCGGCCACAGGTGCGATCGCGGCGGCCGAGATCGCGAGTACTGCGAGCCAGCGGATGGCCGCGTCAAGTCTGGTGCGCACGCACTCTCCAGGAGATATCAGTCGCCCCAGCTTACCACCGGCGCGCGCAGCACGCCCGCATTGACGACCGCGCGGCACGGATTGAATCCCATCGCGTACGCCAGGTCGGCCGGGCGGGCGATGTCCCACAGCGCGAAATCGGCGCGCTTTCCCACTTCGAGGGTACCGATATCGCCCTGGCGTCCCAGCGCCCGCGCGGCATGGATGGTGCAGCCGGCCAGCGCCTCCTGCGGCGTCAGGCGCCACAGCGTGCAGGCCATGTTCATCGCCAGCAGGATCGAGGTCATGGGCGAGGTGCCGGGATTGCAGTCGGTCGCCACCGCCATCGCGACGCCGGCCGCGCGCAGCATCGCGATCGGCGGCGGGGTGGTATCGCGCAGGAAGTAGTAGGCGCCGGGCAGCAGCACCGCGACGGTGCCGGCGGCGGCCATCGCGGCGACGCCTTCCTCGCCCAGGTGCTCGAGGTGGTCGGCCGACAGCCCGCCGTAACGCGCCACCAGCTGCGCGCCGCGCTGGTCGGACAGCTGTTCGGCGTGCAGCTTGACCGGCAGGCCGAGCTTGCGCGCGGCCTCGAACACGCGTTCGGTCTGCGCGTTGGAAAAGCCGATCCGCTCGCAAAACGCATCGACCGCATCGACCAGGCCTTCGGCCGCCAGCTGCGGCAGCATCTGCTCGCATACCGCGCCGATGTAGTCGTCCGGCCGCCCCGCGAACTCCGGCGCCAGCGCGTGCGCGCCGAGGAAGGTGGTGGCGACGCTCACCGGCAGCGCGGCGCCGACGCGGCGCGCGACGCGCAGCATCTTCGCTTCCGATGCGAGGTCGAGGCCATAGCCCGATTTGATCTCGATGGTGGTCACGCCTTCAGCCAGCAGGCTCGCCACGCGCGGCAGGCTTTGGCGCAGCAGCTCGTCGTCGGTGGCGGCGCGCGTGGCGCGCACGGTGGACATGATGCCGCCGCCGGCACGCGCGATGTCTTCATAGCTGGCGCCGTTCAGGCGCGCCTCGAATTCGCCGCTGCGGTTGCCGGCATGGACGATGTGGGTGTGGCAGTCGATCAGTCCCGGCGTCAGCCAGCAGCCAGCGCCATCGACAACCCTTGCGCCATCGAGCTGCGCGTCGGCGCGCGGCCCGAGCCAGGCGATCCGGCCTTCGCGCACGCGCACCGCGCCGTCGCGCAGCTCGCCGTAGCCGTCGGCCATGGTGGCCAGGTTCAGGTTGGTGAATACGGTGTCGCCGGTTTCCATCATGCCGCGTCGGAACCGAAGTAGATATCGACGATGAAGATCGTGGCCTCCTGCGCTTCCAGGGTCCACAGTGTTTCGGCGTCGAACACGATGGCGTCGAAGCGCACCAGGCCGATCCGCTCGTCATCGCTGCAGGCCGACAGGCCTTCGCCTTCGGCCAGGAACAGCACGGTCTTGTCGGCGCGCGGCGCGAACACCGAGCTGCCGTCGAGGCGCCGGCGGCCGAACTTGTGATGGCATACCGCGCGCCGCGTCATGACGTTGAAGTCGATGGTGGCCCCGCCGTTGAGGGTGGCGCGGATCGCCGCCTCGCCGGGGAATTCGATGATGGTCTGCTCCTCGCCGAGCACGATGCGCCTGCTGTCGTCGATGTCGAGGGTCAGGCCCGGTCCTTCGACCAGCGCCAGCGTGCGGTCGACCCCGGGGAACAGCGAGAACGGACCGTCCTGCGAAATTGTCGCGAGGCTGATGCGCCAGTCGAAATCATGGAATTGCGAACCGGGCGGCTCGATCGCGACTTCGGTGGTGCTGCCGCCGCCGTTTTTCCACGGCACCGGGGCGAGGCTGGCAAACGGAATCAGCATGGTCATGAGCGAAACTCCCGCAATTCGGCAAGGGCCTGTTTGTAGCGCCGAGCGATGGCGTCCTGGTCGATGTGGCGGCCGCCCTTCACCACCCAGCGCCCGCCGGCCAGCACNNGGCGCCGTCCAGGTTGGGGTGCTCGCTGTCGAGCACCAGCAGGTCGGCGCGCATGCCGGCCGCCAGTGCGCCGACCGGCCGGCCGCTGGCCTGCGCCCCGCCCTGCAAGGCGCCCTGCCACAGGAACTCGCCGACCCGGCGCTGCGTGTGCGACACCGCCACGTTGCGGCGCTGATGCTGCAGGCGCTGGCCGTATTCCAGCCAGCGCAATTCCTCGACCGGGCTTTGCGATACATGGCTGTCGCTGCCGATGCCGAAGCGCCCGCCCGCCGCGATGAACTGCGCCAGCGGGAACAGGCCGTCGCCGAGATTCGCCTCGGTGCTCGGGCATAGCCCGGCGACCGCGCCGCTGTCGGCGATCCGGTCGACTTCATCGGCGTCGATGTGGGTCGCATGCACCAGGCACCAGCGCGGATCGAGCGCGACATGCTCCGACAGGTAGCGCAGCGGACGCATGCCGGTGGCGTCGACGCACTGCAGCACCTCGGCCTGTTGTTCCGCGATGTGGATGTGCAGCGGACGCCCGGCCGGCAGCGCCTTTGCCAGCTGCTGGATCTGGGCGATCGAGGCGGCCCGCAGCGAATGCGGCGCCGCGCCCACTTCGAGCTGCCCGCCGCGCAGCGGCTCGAGCGCTTCGACCATCTTCAGTACCTGGGCGGGGTCGGTGCGGAAACGCTGCTGGTCGCTGCCCAGCGCCAGCTCGCCGAAACCGGAATAGCTGTACAGGACCGGCAGCATGGTCAGGCCGATGCCGGCGACGCGCGACGCGGCCACCACCCGCTCGGCGGTTTCGGCCGGCCGCGCATACAGGGCGCCATCCGGCGCGCGCTGCACGTAGTGGAACTCGCACACCGCCGTGTAGCCGTGCCGCAGGCACTCGGAAAACAGCTGCGCCGCGATGGCCTCGATCTGCTCGGGCGTGATGTTGCGCGCGAACCGGTACATCAGTTCGCGCCAGGTCCAGAAGCTGTCGGGGCTGTCGCCCGCGGTTTCGGTCAAGCCGCCAAGCGCGCGCTGGAACGCGTGCGAATGCAGGTTCACCATGCCGGGCAGGACCAGCTGCGCCAGCGCGACGCCATCCGGCTGGGGGACGCCCGGCGTCACCGCCGTCAGCGCGCCTTCGCCGTCCCACTCGAGCAGCACGTCGGCAGCCCAGCCTTGCGGCAGCAGCGCGTGGCGGGCGAACAGCGCGTTCATTTGCGCACCCAATCGGCCGCCGCGCCGATCATCTGGCGCAGCAGCGGCTGGACCTCGCCCGCCAGATCCGGGCGGTAGGCGAACGGCGCGCTTTCATTCATGTACAGGCACTGGCACATCTCGAGCTGGATCGCATGCACGTTGGCCCGCGGCTGGCCGTAGTGGCGGGTGATGTAGCCGCCCTTGAAGCGGCCGTTGAGCGCGATGCTGAAGCGCTCCGCGCGGCGCGCCGCGCCGACCACCGCCTCGGCCAGGCCGGGATCGCATGAGGCGCCGCTGGCGGTGCCGAAGTTCAGGTCCGGCAGGCGGCCTTCAAAAAAACGCGGCACCACCGATGCGATCGAATGGGCATCCCACAACACCACCTTGCCGTGCAGCGCCAGCAGGCGATCGAGTTCGGCGCGCAACTGGTCGTGGTAGGGCCGCCAGTAGCGTTGCAGCCGCAGCTGGACTTCCTGCCCGGACGGCGCGCAGCCTTCCTGGTACAGCTGCTCGCGCCCGAAGGTGTCGAGCGGACACAGGCCGGTGGTGTCCATGCCGGGATACAGGTTGCTGTCTTCGGGCGGGCGGTTGACGTCGATCACATAGCGCGACCAGCGCGCGGCGATGGTCGAGGCCCCCATCTGGCCGAGGAAGCCATACAGTTCGGGCAGGTGCCAGTCGGTGTCGGCCTTGGCCAGCGCGCACGGCGCCAGCCGCGCGGCGATGTCGTCGGGGATGTCGGCGCCGGCGTGCGGCATCGACACCAGGATGGGAATACTGCCGGCCTTGAACTCGAAATCCATCGTTACTCCTGGCTGACTTATCGATAAAGCGCTGAAAACAGTTCCTTGCACGAGGCGCTCAATGTCCCTTTGACGACCATCTGCTTGGCCGCTTCGATATCGGGCGCGAAGAAGCGGTCGGCGTCGAAAAACGGCACCTGGCTGCGCAGCTGGGCGTGCACGTGCTCGAGCTGCGGCGAGCTTGTCAGCGGCCGGTGGAAGTCGACGCCCTGCGCCGCCGCCAGCAGTTCGATGCCCACGATGACAGCTGTATTGTGCGCCATATCGTCAAGACGGCGCGCCGCGAAGGTCGCCATGCTGACATGGTCCTCCTGGTTGGCGGAAGTCGGCAGGCTGTCGACGCTGGCCGGATGGGCCAGCGACTTGTTCTCGGACGCCAGCGCCGCGGCGGTGACATGGGCGATCATGAAGCCGGAATTGACGCCCGGCTCGCGCACCAGGAACGGCGGCAGGCCGGACAAGGTGGCGTCGATCAGCAGCGCGATGCGGCGCTCGGACAGCGCGCCGATCTCGGCGATCGCCAGCGCCAGCGTGTCGGCCGCGAAGGCGACCGGCTCGGCGTGGAAATTACCGCCCGAGATGATCTGGCCCGTGTCCGCGAAGATCAGCGGATTGTCGGTCACCGCGTTGGCCTCGATCAGCAGGGTGCGCGCGGCATTGCCGATGATGTCCAACACCGCGCCCATCACCTGCGGCTGGCAGCGCAGGCTGTAAGGATCCTGCACCCGCTCGTCGCCGACCAGGTGCGAGGCGCGGATCGCGCTGCCGGCCATCAGCTGGCGGTAGACCGATGCGGTGGCGATCTGGCCAGGCTGGCCGCGCACCTCGTGCACCCGCGCGTCGAACGGCGCGTCGCTGCCCTTGGCCGCGTCGAGCGACAGCGAGCCGGCCACGATGGCCGCCTCCAGCAGGCGCTCCGCCATGAACAGGCCATGCAGCGCCAGCGCGGTCGAGACCTGGGTGCCGTTGATCAGCGCCAGCCCTTCTTTCGCAGCCAGCACCACCTGGGCGATGCCGGCCGCCGCCAGCGCTTCGGCCGCATCGACCAGCTTGCCGTCGACCCGCACCTGGCCGACGCCCAGCATGGCCAGCGTCATGTGGGCCAGCGGCGCCAGGTCGCCCGAGGCGCCGACCGAACCCTTGGCCGGAATCGCCGGCATGATGCCGGCGTTGTACAGCGCAATCAGGGTTTCGACGATGACCGGGCGAACACCGGAAAAGCCGCGCGCCAGGCTGCCGATCTTCATCAGCACGACCAGCCGCACCACCGCATCGGACAACAGCTCGCCGGTGCCGACCGAATGCGACAGGATCAGGTTGCGCTGCAGCTGCTCGAGCTGCGCGTCCGGAATGCGCGCCTTGGCCAGGATGCCGAAGCCGGTGTTGATGCCGTACGCGGCGTCGCCCTTGGCGACGATCGCGCGCACCGCCGCGGCCGAGACCTCGATTGCGGGCCAGGCGCTTTGCGCGAGCGCCAGCGGCGCGGGCGCCATCCACACTGCGCGCAGGTCGGCCAGCGTCATCGCGCCGGGGTTCAGGGTCCAGCCTTGGTTCGAATTCATCATGTTCATTTCTTAATCATAGGTGCAGCAGGGGTTTCAGGCGGCTTGCCGCCTGCCTGCGGAACGACCTTTCCTTGCAAGGAAAGGTTCCTGTCCTATCGGATCATAGGGAGGTCGAGGCCATTGCGCTTGGCGCAGGCGATTGCGGTTTCGTAGCCGGCGTCGGCGTGGCGCATCACGCCCGAGCCGCTGTCGTTGACCAGCACCCGCGCCAGCCGTTTCGCCGCGGCGTCGCTGCCGTCGGCCACGATCACCATGCCGGCGTGCTGCGAATAGCCCATCCCGACGCCGCCGCCGTGGTGCAGCGAGACCCAGGTCGCGCCGCCCGCCGTGTTCAGCATGGCGTTCAGCAGCGGCCAGTCGGAGACCGCATCGGTGCCGTCGCGCATGCTTTCGGTTTCGCGGTTCGGGCTGGCGACCGAGCCGGTGTCGAGGTGGTCGCGGCCGATCACCACCGGCGCCTTCAGTTCGCCGCTGCGCACCATCTCGTTGAAGGCCAGGCCGGCGATGTGGCGCTGGCCGAGGCCCAGCCAGCAGATCCGCGCGGGCAGGCCCTGGAACGGGATCCGCTCGCGCGCCATGTCGAGCCAGTGGTGGACCTGCTTCTCGTCGGGGAACAGCTGTTTGATCTTGGCGTCGGTCTTGTAGATGTCTTCCGGATCGCCCGACAACGCCACCCAGCGGAACGGGCCGCGCCCTTCGCAGAACTGGGGCCGGATATAGGCCGGCACGAAGCCGGGGAACGAGAACGCGTCGGCCACGCCCTGGTCGAACGCCACCTGGCGGATGTTGTTGCCGTAGTCGACAGCCTGCACCCCCATCGCGTGGAAGTCGAGGATCGCCTGTACGTGCAGCGCGCACGATTCGGCGGCCGCGCTGCGCAGGCGCGCGTGCTGGCCCTGGTCCTTCTGCGCCGCCTTCCACTCGGCCACGCTCCAGCCGATCGGCAGGTAGCCGTTGACCAGGTCATGCGCCGAGGTCTGGTCGGTGACCAGGTCCGGCACGATGCCGCCCGCTTTCGCGCGCCGCACCAGTTCCGGCAGCATTTCGGCCGCATTGCCGAGCAGGCCGATCGAGACCGCATCGCGCCTTGCGGTATGCGCCTTGACCAGCGCGATGGCCTCGTCGATGCTGGCGGCCTGCTTGTCCAGGTAGCCGGTGCGCAGGCGGAAGTCGATGCTGCTTTGCTGGCACTCGATATTGAGCGAGACCGCGCCGGCGAAACTGGCCGCCAGCGGCTGCGCGCCGCCCATCCCGCCCAGGCCCGCGGTGAGGATCCAGCGTCCGCCCCAGTCGCCGCCGAAGTGCTGGCGCCCGGCTTCGGCGAAGGTTTCGTAGGTGCCCTGCACGATGCCCTGGGTGCCGATGTAGATCCAGCTGCCGGCCGTCATCTGGCCGTACATGAACAGACCCTTGCGGTCGAGTTCATTGAAGTGCTCCCAGGTCGCCCACTTCGGCACCAGGTTCGAATTGGCGATCAGGACGCGCGGCGCGTCGGTGTGGGTCTGGAACACGCCGACCGGCTTGCCCGACTGGATCAGCAGGGTCTGGTCGTCTTCCAGGGTGCGCAGCGAGGCCAGGATCTGGTCGAAGCAGGCCCAGTTGCGCGCCGCCCGGCCGATCCCGCCGTACACCACCAGGTGCTGCGGATTTTCCGCCACTTCCGGGTCCAGGTTATTTTGCAGCATCCGGAACGCCGCCTCGGTCAGCCAGCTCTTGCAGGCCAGTTCGGTGCCGCGCGGGGCGCGGATCACCCGGCTGGGGTCGAAACGCGGGTCGAAGTCGGCGGTGCTTGGATCGGTACTCATGGCAGTTCCTGGGAATGGGTGAAGTCGCTTGAAGTCTAAGTTGTCTATACAAGTTAGTCAACCCTTTTCAGCGTCCCAGCGCGGCTGGTTCACTTCTTCTGGTAGACCTGGCGCCCGCCGACCCAGGTTTGCAACACGCCGGTCTTGTGGATGTCGCCGGCCGGGACCTTGAACAGGTCCTGGTCGATCACGATGAAGTCGGCCCACTTGCCCGGCTCGAGCGAGCCGGTGGCGTGCTCCTGGTGGCCGGCGTAGGCCGCGTCGAGCGTAAAGCAGCGCAACGCCTCCTTCAGCGTCATGGCCTGGCCGGGATGCCAGCCGGCCGCCGGCTGGCCCTGCGCATCCTGGCGCGTGACGGCCGCGTGGATCCCGTAGAACGGGTTGGGCGACTCGACCGGGAAGTCGGAACCGCAGGCGATGCGCGAGCCCTGCTTGAGGAAGGTGCGCCAGGCGTAGGCGCCCTTGATCCGGTCCGCGCCGACGCGCTGCTCGGCCATGTTCATGTCGGAGGTGGCGTGGGTCGGCTGCATCGACGCGATGATGCCGATGCGCTTGAAGCGCGCGATGTCGGCCAGCGTGACCACCTGCGCATGTTCGATCCGGTGGCGCAGCGCGCCGCTTGCGGTCTGCTTGACCAGCCGCTGGTAGCCGTCGAGGATCTGGCGGTTGCCGGCGTCGCCGATCGCGTGCACGTTGACCTGGTAGCCCTGCCTCATCGCCTTTTCCATCATCGCGCCGATGTCGGCGTCGGTGCGGAACAGCAGGCCGTGCGATTTCGGCTCGTCGCTGTAGGGCGCGATCAGGGCCGCGCCGCGGCTGCCGAGCGCACCGTCGGAGTACAGCTTGACCGCGCGCAGCGCATACATGTCCCGCGCGTAGGTCTTCAGCGGGCCGTTGGCGGAAAGCTGGTCGAAGTCCTGTTCGACGCCGCCGATCATGGCGTACACGCGGGTGGTCAGCTTGCCCTGGTCGGCGTAGGCGCGGTACAGCCGGTCCTGGCCGGCGTCGACGCCGGCGTCGTGCACGCCGGTCAGGCCGACCCGGGCGATTTCGGCCAGCGAGCGCTCGAGCACAGTGCGGGCCTCGGCCTCGGTCTGCTTCGGCAGCACCTTGGTGACCAGGTCCTGGGCGGCGTCGATCAGGATGCCGGTTGCAGCGCCGCTGGCGTCGCGCATGATCTTGCCGCCGGCCGGATCCGGCGTGGCGTTGGTGATGCCGGCCAGTTTCAGCGCGCGGCTGTTGGCCCAGCCGGCGTGGCCGTCGACCCGTTCCAGCCAGACCGGGCGTTCAGCCACGGCGCCGTCGAGTTCGGCGGCGGTGGGGAAGCGGCCCAGCTTCCAGATCTCCTGGTTCCAGCCGCGCCCGCGCAGCCAAGGCTGCTTCGGATTGGCGGCCGCATACGCGCTGGCCGCTTGCAGGGCGTCGGCCAGCGAAGCGGTACCGGCCAGGTCGAGTTGGGTCAGCATCTCGCCCAAGCCGAAGATGTGGGCGTGGGCGTCGATCAGGCCGGGCAGCACGGTCTTGCCCTGCATGTCGATGCGGCGCGCCTTCGGCGCCTTCGCGGCCACCTCGGCGGCGCTGCCGACGGCGATAATCTTGCCGCTGTCGTCGAAGGCGAGCGCGGCGAAGCGGACCAGTTCGTTCTTGCCGTTGAGGGTGTAGCCGTTGGCGCGGTCGAGCACCGTGTCGGCCTGTGCGGCGGTGAGCGCGCCCAGGGACGCGAGGACGAACAGGGAACACTGCAAGGGGATCAGGCGCATCGGTATTTTCTCTGGTTGGGCGGCAATTAGCAGAGTGTATACAAAGCGGACTCAGACCTCAATTTTCCTCAACCCCGGGGTCAGACCTAGGTCTGACCCCGGGGTTGAGGCAAGTTGTGTCGATAGCGCAAATTCATGCGCCGCCCTCGCGCTTGAGCAGCGCGGCCTTGCGCTCGACACCCCAGCGGTAGCCGGAAATCGATCCGTCCTGGCGCACCACCCGGTGGCAGGGAATCGCTACGGCAACTGGATTGGCGGCGCAGGCGCCGGCGATCGCGCGCGCGCCGGACGGCGTGCCGACCCGCGCGGCCAGCTCGGCGTAACTGACGGTGGCGCCGGCCGGAATCGCGCGCAACGCTTGCCACACGCGCTGCTGGAAGGCGGTGCCGCGCACGTCGAGCGGCAGATCGAGCCCGATCGCCGGAGACTCGACCAGCCCGACCACCTTGGCCACGGTCGCCTCGAACTCCGGCTCGGCGCCACGCAGCTCGGCCTGCGGGAAGCGGTCCTGCAGGTCGCGCGCCAGCAGGTCCGGGTCGTCGCCCAGCAGGATGGCGCAGATGCCCTTGTCGGTGGCGGCCACCAGGATCGCGCCGAGCGAACAGGCGCCGATCGCGAAGCGGATCGAGGCGCCCCTGCCGCCGGCCCGGAACGCTTTCGGCGTCATGCCGAGCACTGCGTCAGAGGCAGCGTAAAACCGCCCGCTCGAGTTGAAGCCGGCCGCGTAGATGGCGTCCGTCACGCTGGGCGACTGCGCCAATCCTTGCCGCAGGCGCCGCGCACGCCCTGCCGCAGCGTAGGCTTTCGGCGTGATCCCGGTATGGGCCTTGAAGACGCGGTGAAAATGGAAGCGGCTCATGCCGCACGCCTGCGCCAGGTTGTCGAGGTCCGGCCCCTCCTCGGCCGCGTCGATCAGGCGGCAGGCCTGCGCCACCGCCAGCGCGTGGCGCTCGGCCAGCGGCGGCTGGTCCGGCTTGCAGCGCAGGCAGGCGCGAAAGCCGGCCTGCTCGGCCTCGACGCAGCTGGCGTGGAAGGCGACGTTGCGGCGCAGCGCCGGCCGCGCGCCGCACGAGGGCCGGCAGTACACGCCGGTGCTGCTCACCGAGTACCAGAACAGGCCATCGGCCTGGCGGTCGCGCCGCTGCACCGCGTCCCAGCGCTCGGCGTCGCTGCTGTAAGCGGGGGTGTCGATTACTGCATTCATGATGTTGCCTCTGTCGGTTCGTCGCGAGCCATCATCTTGCGCCACGAGGCGGCGCAAAAAAACCCGGGTCTTGCTTTTGAATTCCAGTGCTAAAATCGGATTTTAGGCCGCCCCTTCGGAGAGTAGTTTGGAAGAACAGATTGCGCAAGACAGCACGCCTATTTTCCAGCGCATCAAAGACTACCTGATCGGGGAGATCGCCGCGGGCCGCTGGAGCGAAGGCGACCTGGTGCCGTCCGAGCAGGCGCTGGTGCGCCATTTCGGGGTTTCGCGCATGACCGTCAACCGCGCCGTGCGCGAGCTGACGGCCGAACAGGTGCTCACGCGCCGCCAGGGCGCCGGCACCTTCGTGGCGCCGAAAAAATACCAGGCCACGCTGGTCGAGATCAAGAGCATCGCCGACGAGATCCGGGCGCGCGGCCATGTCCACCGCAGCAGCCTGCGCCTGCTGGAGGCGGGCCGCGCGAGCGACCTGCTGGCGCGCCAGTTCGAACTGGCCGCCGGTTGCCCGCTGTTCCATTCGGTGATCGTCCACTTCGAGAACGAGGCGCCGATCCAGGTCGAGGACCGCTGGGTCAACCCGTCCTGCGCGCCGCACTACCTGGAGCAGGACTTCGCCGCGATCACGCCCAACGAGCACCTGATGACGGCCGCGCCGCTGCAGGGCGCCACCTACAGCATCGAGGCGCTGGCGGCCCCGCGCGAGGTGGCCGAGATGCTGTCGATAAGCCCGCGCCAGAGCTGCCTGGTGCTGCGCCGCCGCACCACGTCGATGGGACAGGTCGCTTCGGTGGTGACGATGTGGCACCCCGGCGAGCTGTACCAGTTCACCGGCAGCGTCGGCTGAATCTGCCAATGCAGGGCGGGCCCAGCGCCGCCCGCTTGCACAAAACTCAACATATCGTGCGAACCGACCCACCTTTTTTTGAAAATAGGTTATTATTTCGTCTAATTCCCCGCCTGACGCCCCCTTGCCGCCCTTCCACTTATTGAAATTGCGCACTCTGTCGCCACCATAAGTGTTGCAAGTAAAGGAAGCTGGCTGGCGTGCCGACGCGGTATCCGGCGCCCCTGCAGTCCCAGGCGTAATTTGATCCCACCCTCGATTGAGGAAAAAACATGAGCGAAAATATTAAACACATCAGCGATGCATCCTTCGAAGCCGACGTCCTCAAGTCGGACCGTCCGGTGCTGGTCGATTTCTGGGCCGAATGGTGCGGTCCGTGCAAGGCCATCGGCCCGATCCTCGAAGAAGTCGCCAAGGAATACGACGGCAAGATCCTGATCGCCAAGATGGACGTCGATGCGAACCAGGCCGTGCCGGCCAAGTTCGGCATCCGCGGCATCCCGACGCTGATCCTGTTCAAGAACGGCGTCGCGGCCGCCCAGAAAGTTGGCGCAATGGCCAAGGGACAGTTGACTTCCTTCATCGACAGCAACATCTGATATGATGATGCGACGGCAGCGCGCCCGCACTGTCGTCTGATCCGGCCGGGAAGCGATTCAGCCTCGACTGTTCCTTCCTACCTTGATTAACCCACGCAACTCCCTCCCCTACCTTTATTTCCCGTCACGGGACTCAACTCATGCACTTATCTGAACTGAAGGCAATGCACGTCTCTGCACTACTCGAGATGGCAATTGGCCTCGATATCGACAACGCGGCACGCCTGCGCAAACAAGAACTGATGTTCGCGATCCTGAAAAAGCGCGCGAAGTCAGGCGAACAAATTTTTGGCGACGGCGCCCTCGAAGTGCTGCCGGACGGCTTCGGCTTCCTGCGCTCGCCCGACGCCAGCTACATGGCCTCGACCGACGACATCTACATCTCGCCGTCGCAGATCCGCCGCTTCAACCTGCACACCGGCGACTCGATCGAAGGCGAAGTGCGCACCCCGAAAGACGGCGAGCGCTACTTCGCGCTGGTCAAGGTCGACAAGGTCAACGGCGAATCGCCGGAAGCGTCCAAGCACCGCATC
>CXWL01093182.1_pt1 | contig 17381 bp, 20 predicted proteins | sample 590931 | NCBI WGS metagenome assembly CXWL01 (sample SAMEA3498368, study PRJEB10139) | groundwater metagenome | biome: water well; material: biofilm material | place: Germany | collected 2015-04-27 | reverse complement strand
CTTCGGCGCCGTCGCCCGGCAGCGCTGCCAGCACCAGCACGAAGTCGGTGCTGCGCGCGCGCTCGAGCGCTTCGGCGGCCGAGCCGGCGCGCACCAGGACCTGGCCGAGCGCATTGATGACGGCTTCGATGCCGGCGATCGGGGCGGCGGGATGTTCAACCAGCAGCACACAGTGATGATAGCCGGCGCCCGGCCCGAGGAAAGATGTTTTCATGAAAATGTGAGGGTTTGCAGGGCGCGTCAAAAAGTTGTCAATTATACAGTTCGATGGAAAGATGCCGCGCGCCGTTCACGGCTTCGGTTGGCGCGGCTTGTTGCGCGGCCAATTCTTTTCCAGGATCGCCCACAGGATCAGGCCGTAGGCCAGCAGGCGGATCAGGTAATGCAGGGGCGAATCTTCGTGGGTCGCCAGCACGATGCCCGAAACCAGGCGGTGCACACCTTCGATCAGGAACGAGAGCGCGAAATACAGGAAGAAGCGGTCGCCGGCGTCGCGCCAGAACCGAAAGAAGAACAGCGCAATCAGCATCGACGCCATGGCGATCGCCCCAGCCAGGATCTCGTTCATCGTGGTCTCACTCCTTCTCGTAAATCAGGCCGTACAGCAACAGCAGCATCGCCACCAGCGCGGTGGCCAGGCGCAGCGTCCTCAGGTCAATGTCCGGGAACGCCAGCTTGTCCAGCAGCAGCAATATATTGTTCAGGGTCATGCCGACGAAGCACAGGCCGCTCCAGAACAGCAGGCGGTGGCCGGTGCGCCGATAGCTGCGCAGCAGCAGCCAGGCGCAGGCCAGCGCGGTCAGCGTACAAAGGGAATAGATCGTCTCGGCCATTCAGGAATCCTTTCGCCATGTGAAGGCGTTGGCAAACTGTTGCGCCTTGCGATCCAGGGTCGAGTGGATCAGCGTGGTCACCTGCACCAGCTGGCGCGAATACAGTTCGGCCAGGCGGTCGATCAGCGCGCCCATTGCGGGGGTGGCCGGATGGTAGCGGTATTCGGGGGCGTCGTGCCGGCCGCACTGCTGCACCATGCCGGCGTCGCACAAATGGACCAGCAAGGCCTGGGCGACCCGGTTGCGCACGTACAGGCGCCCGGCCACGGTTTCGCTGCGCCACGTCTTGCCGGCATCGGCGCGCAGCAACAGGAGCGCTTCGAGGAAGGGCACGGACGGAATCCCGGTCAGCACGAAGCGGCGCAGGTCTTCCGGGATCGGTGGCTGCTCCATTGCGGGCACGGGATTTCCAGGCAGGATTGAACTATGCGCGCATTTTATGCGAATCCGGACGCGGCTGTTGTTCGCTATCGTGCGCCACTGCAATTGCATGACGGACTGCGCGGCGCGCCGGAATCACCCTTGCCGTCGGCGCCGTGGCGGCCTCCAGCGTGAACACGCCGACTGCGCGCGACAGCTCGCCGGCTTGCTGGCGCATCGACGCGGCGGCGGCGGCCGCTTCCTCCACCAGCGCCGCATTTTGCTGGGTGGCCTGGTCGATCTGCGCCAGCGCGGCGTTGACGTGGACGATGCCGGCCAGCTGCTCACCGCTGGCGTCGGCGATTTCGCTGACGATGGCGGTGACGCGGCCGATGCCGCAGACGATGTCGTCCATGGTACGGCCGGCCTGGCCGACCAGCCGCGCGCCGGCGTCGACTTCGCTGGCCGAGTCGCCGATCAGGCGATGGATGTCGCGCGCCGCCGCGGCCGAACGCTGGGCCAGGGTGCGCACTTCGCCCGCCACGACGGCGAAGCCGCGGCCCTGTTCGCCGGCGCGGGCCGCTTCGACCGCCGCGTTCAGGGCCAGGATATTGGTCTGGAACGCGATCGAATCGATCACGCCGATGATGTCGCCGATCTTGCGCGAGCCGGCGTTGATCGATTCCATCGTCGCCGCCACCTGCGCCACCACCGCGCCGCCCTGGCCGGCAAGGTCGGAGGCCGCTACCGCCAGCTCCCTGGCCTGGCGCGCGTTTTCGGCGTTCTTGCGCACGGTGCCGGTCAGCTGTTCCATCGAGGCGGCGGTTTCTTCCAGCGTGCCGGCCTGCTGTTCGGTGCGGCTGGAAAGGTCATGGTTGCCGGCCGCGATTTCGCGCGCCGCCTGGGTGATCGTGTCGGTACCGCCGCGCACCTGGCTGACGATGCCGGCGAGGCTGTCGTTCATTTCCTTCAGCGCGGCCGACAGCTGGCCGACCTCATCGCGCGAGCGGACTTCGATCTTGCTGCTCAGGTCGCCCGAAGCGACGATGCGGGCGACTTTCACCGCGTGGCGGATCGGGCGCACGATGCCGCGCGTGATGTACCAGGCGGTCAGCATGCTGAGCACGCCGCCGACGATGCCGAGCGCCATCATGACCTGGCTGGCCAGCGTGGCGCTGCGGATCGCGTGGGCGCCGGTGTCGCGCATCAGGCGCGACTGGAAGTCGATCACGTGGTCGATGGCGTCGAAATAGGCGAGCTGGGCGCTCGTCATGGCCGCCAGCAGGCGGGCGCTGGCTTCCTCTTTCTGGCCGGCGCGCGCGAGGCGCACGACCTGCTCGCGCTCGGCGGCGAAGCGGGCGCCTGCCCGGCCGATGCGGCCGAACAGGGTTTGGGCTTCCGGCGCCTGGGGGCGGGCGCCGAGCTGCTCGAGTTGGCCGGCGACCTGGGTGCTGAGCTGGTCGACTTTATCTAACTCCGCCTTGACCAGCGCAGGCTCGCCGAGCAGCAGCGCGTTGCGCAGGTGGCGCGCCTGCAGGTCGAGTCCGGCCTTGACCTGGTTCAGTTCGCTGATCCTCTGATAGTGGTCATTGACCGTGACATCGATATCGCCGCTCACGCTCGCCAGGCGCGATGCGCCCAGCGCCACCACGACCGCGAGCATCGCGATGGTCAGCGCAAAGCTGATATTGAGGCGATGTCCGATTCTTAAGTTTGCTATGTTCATTTCCGTCCCATGGTCACAATCGGCTTCCGTCTGTCCAGACGCGAAATATTGTAGCCTTAATAACAATGGCCGGGAGGAAATTTTTCAATGCTGGTGTCAGGTCTGACATTCGGACAAAAACATGGTGTCAGGTCTGACATTCGGACAAAAATGTGGAAAATCGGGTTCGGCCCCGCCAAAAGGCGCAACACAATTCTATTTACGCCAAGGACGCCGGGAAAAAGATGGGNNGACCTGACACCAGCAATTTGTCCGAATGTCAGACCTGACACCAGGGCGAAAATGCCTGGAGGCCGGTCAACGCCGCGACGCCGAGCAGCAGCACGCCGGTCAGCCGTGCAACGACGCTGCTGGCGCCGGGATTGCTGGCGAACCATCCGCTGGACCCGCTCGACGCCAGCGCCAGGCCGCCGTACACGCCGGCCTGCGTGAGCGAGGTGATGGCGCCGAGCACGCCGGCCTGGATCCAGACCGGCCCCAGCCCCGGCTGCAGGAATTGCGGGAAGATGGCGAACATGAAGATGTAGGCTTTCGGATTGACCAGGCTGGTCAGCATCGCGCGCCGGAATGCCGTGCCCGGCGAGCGCAGGGCGCCCGACTGGCCGGGCAAGGCGATGCCGCTGCTGCGCAGGAAGCCGATGCCCATCCAGGCGATATACGCGGCGCCGCCCGCGAGCATGACCTGGAACAGCGCCGGCCACCAGCGCAGGATGGCCGCGACCCCCAGCCCGGCCATGAGCAGGTGGCACAGCCCGCCCGCGACGATGCCGGCCACGGCGGCAATGCCGGCGCGCCGCCCGCCCAGCAGCGAGGTGGCCATCACGAATGCCATGTCCATGCCGGGCAGGGCCACAATGCCGAACACGACGATAAAGTAGAGCCACAGGTTGGCGGTGCTGTTCATGGGGTTCCTTGGTAGGTTGAATGGAGGACGTAACCAGCATAGATTGCAATCAGGACAGATTTCGCCCTATTAATCTGTTATCTTCTCGGCATGTACCATCCAACCACCCGGGTGCTGGCCGTGCTCGACCTGCTGCAAACCCATGCCCAACTGAGCGGCGCCGAGATTTCGGCGCGCCTGGGGATCGACGCGCGCACCGTGCGGCGCTACATCGTCACCCTGGAAGATATCGGCATTCCGATCACCGCCCGGCGCGGGCGCGATGGCGGCTACGCGCTGATGGCCGGCTTCAAACTGCCGCCGATGATGTTTACCGACGACGAGGCGCTGGCGCTGGCGGTCGGCCTGCTCGCGGCGCGCCGCTTCGCACGGTCGGAAGCGGCGCCGGCGGCCGAGAGCGCGCAGGCCAAGCTGGAGCGGATCATGCCGGCCAACCTGAAGCGGCGCGTGCGCGCGGTCAGCCAGACCGTGCGGCTGGACCTGGCCGGCGCGGTGGCGCCTTCGGCCAACGACGCACTGGCCACGCTCAGTTCGGCTGCAATGGCGCAGCAGCGGGTGCTGCTGGACTACCGGAGCGCCGACGGCCAGCGCAGCGCGCGCGAAGTCGATCCCTACGGGCTGGCGATGCGCGGCGGCTGCTGGTACGTGGTCGGCATGTGCCAGCTGCGCGGCGGCATGCGCTCGTTCCGCCTCGACCGCATCGCCAGCGTCGAGCCGCGCGCGGTCTCGTTCGCCCGTCCGCCCGGCTTCGATGCGCTGGCGCACCTGCGCGAGTCGATGACGCGCATGCCGCGCGCTCACGCGGTGGAGGTGTTGCTGAAGACCGACCTGCACACCGCAAGCAGCCACTTCTTCGATGAAATCGGATTCTTCGAGCAGGCCGACGGCGGCGTGCTGTTGCGCGGCGAGGCCGACGACCTCGACTGGTTCGCACGCCAGCTGTGCGCCGCGCCGTTCGACGCCGAGATCGTCGCCCCGCAGGCATTGCGCACCAGCGTCGCCGCGCTGGCGGGGCGCTTGCTTCGCATGGCGCATCCGCTCTGATATGCTGCCGTCACCATGAAAATGAGAAAGTGATTTGATGTCGCAACACTCTGATAAGGCGGGCCGCCTTTCCCTTGCCGAGCGGGATATCCGGCGTATCCGCTATTTCGCGCCGGCAGCAGATGCTTCAGGTTTTCTCCATCCGGTGCAACAGGCGCTGATCCACCGGCGCGGCTGGCTGCGGATGCTCGCGCCCCACGCCGCCGGCGGTGCGGAGCTGCCGCTGCCTGCCGTGGTCAGGCGGGAGGAACAAATCGCTTCGATCGATGGCAGCATGGGCTGGGTGGTCACCCTGTGCGCCGGCGCCGGCTGGTTTGCCGGCTTCCTTCCGCCGGCGCTCGCCCGGGAAATCGTCGGCACCAGGCGCGTCTGCGTCGCCGGCAGCGGCGCGCCCACCGGCTACGCGGACCTGGAGGGGGATGGCTATCGCATCAGCGGCCGCTGGGACTATGCCAGCGGCGCACCGATGGCCACGCACTTCACGCTCAACGCCATCGTTCGCGAGAATGGCCAGCCCGTCCTCGACAATTCCGGCGCGGTGCGCATCCGCGCCTTCGTCGTGCCGGCACAATATGTGGCAGTGGCGCCGTCCTGGGGCAGCATCGGATTGCGGGCCACCGCGTCGCACAGCTATCGCATCGACAACCAGTGGATCGCGGCCCAGCATGGCTTTCAGATCGATGCCGCGCACGCGACCGATGCCGGCCCGCTGTACCGCTTTCCCTTCTTCTCGCTGGCGTTCGTGACGTGGGCCGCCAACTTGGCGGGCATGGCCGGCCATTTCCTTCAGCTCGCAACACCTGCCATCTCCCGCCGCAGGCATCCGCTGACCGGAATGCAGTTGATCGATTCGCCCGGCGTGTCGGCCCGGCTCCACAGCGCAGCGGAAGACCTCGAATCCGCGCGCACGCATTTCTACCAGCTGCTCGATGGCGCCTGGGAGCAGGTGGTGGCGGGTTCGGCGATCGGAGCTGGCGATGCCGCGGCAGTCCAGGCGGCGTCGCTGGCATTGGCGGGTGTCTCCCGCAAGTCGGTGGATGAGCTCTATCCCTATTGCGGCCTGTACGCGGCGAGCGAGCAGAGCGACATCAACCGCGTCTGGCGCGATTTTCATACGGCCACACAGCACACGCTGCTTTTGCCATAGCGGCGAGCTCGGCTAGAATGCGGCATCGATTTGTTTCAATTAGGAAATCATGCTGCAGAAAAAAATTGGCGCCGCGGCCCTGGCGTGGCTGCTGCTGGCGGCCGCGCCGGCCTTTGCCGGCGGTTGCCCGGCGCATTACATGGACGGCCGCCTGCCGGAGATTCGTAATCCAAAACTCGCGTCGGCCACCAGGGAGTTATGCTTCGGCGTATTCGGGGTGATGCATTCGGGCGTGACGCGCACGCCCTTGTGGTCGGCCGAATACCTGCGGGCCGAAAATCTCGAAGCGGCGCACGAGCTGTCGCGCGAGAATTCGTTCCATGCCGAGCCGCAGTTGCCGCCGTCGCAGCGCGCCGAACTATCCGACTACGCGCGCAGCGGCTTCGACCGCGGCCACATGTCGCCCAACGGCGACATGCCGGACCGCCCGTCGCAGCACGAGAGCTTTACGCTCGCCAACATGGTGCCGCAGGACGCGGACATCAACCGCCACGTCTGGGCCGGCATCGAGGGCGTGGTGCGCAAGATGGCGAAAAAGGAAGGCGCGCTGTATGTTATCACCGGACCGGCGTTTATCGGCGGCAGCCTGCGCAAGGTGGGCAACGTGATGGTGCCGAGCCATGTGTATAAACTGGTGTACAGCCCGCGCCAGCATGCGGGCGCCGCGTGGTTCATCGAGAACCGCGCGAACGCCGAGTACCAGGCGATCTCGATCGCCCAGCTGGAAACGACCATCGGCATCGACCTGCTGCCTTCGCTGTCGAAGCGGGAGAAGGAAGCGATGCTGCGGCTGCCTAATATCAAACGCAAGAAATCGGCGTACATGCTGCGCTTTTAATTGAGGAGTCCTGCCATGAGCGCAAAGAAACCATCGTTTGTCCCGTTCGCCAATGAAGCCGACGTGCTCCAGGTCGGCAACCTGTCGATCGAAAACCGGCTCGACCGGATCACCCTCGATGGCGACGTCGACCTGACGCTGGACCAGCCCGGGCTGGCGAAGGCGAAGCTGCTGCACCAGCTGCTGGGCGATGTGGTCGCGAAGCTCGAAGCGGCTGAATTGCCCGACGCGCTGCCGGCCCCCGATGTGAAAACGGTCGACAATCCGTTCAACTGAAGCATTCCCTAACGCTCCAGCACGTAGTTGCCGGGAGCTGGGCCGAGGCCGCCTTCGACCGCGCGCGCCGCGACCTGCCCGCCGGACGCCACTTGCTCGAGCCAGCTGGTCCAGGCCGGCCACCACGAGCCGTCGCGCTGTTCGGCGCCGGCCACCCAGGTGTCGGGATCGAGATAGCATTCGCCCTGGGGCCGGGTGGCGAAGTAGTAGCTGCGCCCGCGGTGTCCCGGCTCGCTGACGATGCCGGCGTTGTGGCCGCCGCTGGTGAGCACGAAGGTGATGTCGCAGTTCGGCACCAGGTGGATCTTGTGCACCGAGCGCCACGGCGAAACATGGTCGCTCATGGCGGCCACCGCGAACAGCGGGCGGCCGATATCGGTCAGCGCCACCGGCCCGGCATCGACCCGGTAGCGGCCCGAAAACAGATCGTTGTGCAGGAACAGCTTGCGCAGGTAGTCGCTGTGCATCCGGCGCGGCATGCGCGTGGTGTCGGCGTTCCACGCCATCAGGTCGGTCATCGGCGCGCGCCGCCCCAGCAGGTACTCGCTGACCGCCACCGACCAGACCAGGTCGTTCGAGCGCAGCAGCTTGAAGGCGCCGGCCATCTGCCGGTTGTCGAGATAGCCCTGTTGCCACATCAGGTCTTCCAGCCAGTCGATCTGGCCTTCGTCGATGAACAGCATCAGCTCGCCCGCTTCGGAGAAGTCGGTCTGGGCGGCGAGCAGGCTGATCGAGTTCAGCAGGCGGTGGCCCTCGGTGGCCAGCGCGGCGGCGGCGATCGACAGCAAGGTGCCGCCCAGGCAGTAGCCGGCGGCGTTGATCTTCTGGCCGGGCACCAGCCGGGCGACGGCGTCGAACGCGGCGATCACGCCATCGCGCACGTAATCCTCCATGCCGAGCTCGCTGTCGGCCGCGCCCGGGTTGTGCCATGAAATCATGAACACGGTGTGGTCGCGTTCGACCAGGTAGCGCACCAGCGAGTTGTGCGGCGACAGGTCGAGGATGTAGTACTTCATGATCCAGGCCGGGACGATCAGCATCGGTTCGGCATGCACCGCGTCGCTCGCCGGCGCGTACTGGATGAGTTCGATCAGGTGGTTGCGAAACACCACCTGGCCCGGGGTGGCGGCGACTTCGATGCCGGGCCGGAACTGCTCGGTCCCGACGGGCGGCTGGCCGGCGCCGATCCGCTGCAGGTCCCCGACGAGGTTGAGGGCGCCGCGCACGAAATTGCCGCCGCCTTCGCGCAAGGCGGCGGTGCACACTTCGGGATTGGTGGCGACGAAGTTGAGCGGCGAGGCAATGTCGAGCAGCTGGCGCGCGGCGAACGACACCATCTGTTCGTGATGGCGGGTAACGCCATCGATGCCGGTGGTGACGTTGTGCCACCATTGCTGGTTCAGCAGGAAGGCCTGCTGCAGCAGGTTGTACGGCCAGTGCTGCCAGGCTTCGCCGCGAAAGCGGCGATCCTGCGGCAGCGGTTCGATGCACGGCGTGGCCGGCATGCCGAGCGCCACCTGGCTCGCGTAGTTCAGCCAGCGCATGTCTTTTTTCCAGGCCTTCTGCACCAGCTGCTGCCATTTTCCCGGCGACATCGCCAGGTGCATCAGCCAGTCGATCCCGGCCAGCGCCAGGCTGGTCGGCGCCACGCCCTGGGTGGCCGCGGCCATGACGGCGTGCAGCAGGCGGTCGGCATCGGCAGGCGGCTCGGCCTCGTAGCCGCGCGGCGCCGACAGCTCGGCGCGCTGACCCGCAAGCGTCGGCTCGGAAGACAACAGCTGGGGCATTTGCATGACGATTCTCCAGCGATCGATAGCCCAATTTTACAAGCTTCGACCGGGGGGACGAAATCAAACTTGAGGGAAGTCAATGGTGCGCATGGCGACGCCGGTTTCGGGTACTCTCCATTGTCGGTGTGGCTGTGTTTTGCGAGGCGCCGGCAACCTGGCATGGAATGCAGGGAGGCCCCCGATTCGGTGACCTGAAACAATTTGGAGGAACCATCATGAAACGCACACTTATAGCCGTTTTCGATAACCGGGGCGACGCCCAGTCCGCGCTCGACGAGCTGGTGTCGTCCGGCTTTGCGCGCACGCAGATCCGCTTGAACGAAGGCGAAACGACTGCCCCCGCCGCCCCCGCCGCCGATACGTCGCATGGCGGCGGCATCGTCGACAGCATCAAGCACTTCCTGGGCAGCATGTTCGGCACCGACGACAGCGAATACGTCCAGAAATATTCCGATGCCGTCACGCGCGGCCACCAGGTGCTCACCTTGACTGTCGAGGAAGAGCGCGACGTCGAGCGCGCGGCCGATATCGTCGAGCGTTGGGGCCCGGTCGATATCGACGAGAAATCCGCCGAATGGAGCGGCGGCGCGCTGGCCAGCGAGGCAATGCGAATGGGGGCCGGCGCGCAGCAGCAGTCGGTGCCGATGTCGCAGCAGAGCACTCAGGGCACGCAGGGCATGCAGGGCGCGCCAGGGTCATCGCAAGGGTCGGCGCAAGGCGCCATGCAGGGATCGCCCCAGCAAGGCTCGCAGCAGTTCGCCTCGGACGCCGCTAGCGGAGCGTCGGTTCCCGTGAACCAGCGCGTTGGCGTGCGGGTGTTCGAGCACCTGGCCGAACCGCCGGTAGTCGCCGCTGATATCGAGGAGGAAGAACTCTATTTCCGCAGCCATTACAACAGCAACTACGCCGGCGGCGGCGAGCACTACGAGGATTATGCGCCGGCTTACCAGTACGGTTCCAAGATGGCGGTCGACGAGGGGTATCGCGGGAAGCCATGGAAGGATGTGGAGCCGCAACTTCGGAGCGATTGGGAAGGGAGCAATCCCAACTCGACATGGAGCAAGTTCAAGGCGGCAATACGCCACGGCTGGGAAAGAATGACGCACTGAGGCAAGGCGGTGCGGNNGCGGTGCGCAGGTCCGGGTTGCAGCGCCGGCGGGTTCGCCGCCGGCGCTGGCCTCAGTACGCCTCGGAGGTCGGCAAGCTGATCCGGTTGCGGCCCATGTGCTTGGCCCGGTACAGCGCGGCGTCGGCGATGCCGACCAGCTGGCTGGCGTTGGTGTCGGGCGAGGCGAGCGCGGTGGCGGCGCCGATGCTCACCGTCACATGGCCGGCTGCCGCGCCCGGATTCGGCACCTGCAGGCGTTCGACCCTGCAGCGGATCCGTTCGGCCACGATGGCGGCGCCCTTGAGCGACTGGTTGGGCAGGATCACCGCGAATTCCTCGCCGCCGTAGCGGGCCACCAGGTCGTTGGCGCGCATTTCGCTCGCCACCGCGCTGGCGATGCGCTTCAGGCATTCGNNGCTGTTTCTGGCGCAGCGCGCGCGCCCATTCGGCGTGCAGGGTGTCGTCGAAGCAGCGCCGGTTCGCCAGCCCGGTCAGGCCGTCGCGGGTGGCCAGCTGTTCCAGTTTGATCTGCGCCATTTTTTCGTCGGTCAGGTCGCGGAAGGTTTGCACCACCGCCACCAGCGCGCCGTCGTCATCGCGGATCGGGCTGGCGTCGGCGGCCAGGTAGCGCCGGCCGACCCGCGGCATGTCGCACCAGCTCTCGGCGCACAGGCTGCTGCTGGCATGGCTTTCCTTGACCTGGCGCGGATACAGCTGGCGGATCTCGTCGGTGCGGTCCTGGATCACCAGGTCTGCCAGGATCGGCCGCCGCTCATCGTAGAAGCTGCGCCAGTGGTCGGACGTGCCCAGCACCTCATAGCTGGCCACGCCGGTCAGGCGCTCGCAGGCCCGGTTCCAGATCGTCACCTTGCATCCGGTATCGAGCACGAAGGCAGGAACCGCCAGCATGTCCATCAGCTTGTTGGCGAACGCCCGTTCATGGTCGGGGGCGGTGAAGTCCAGCGCGCGCTGTCTTGTTGTTGTGCTTGGCATGTGCGGTCCTCTAAAAACTATCCGGTGGGCAAATGATTGACTGCCGACAAGTTCCGATTCTGCTACGACGACGCTGGAAATTATTGACATTAAGCAAGAGAGTGCTGAATGGCCGCTAATATGCGACCACCGGGCGCGACAGCGGGATTGACAGCGACAATAAGGTTCCGGCCCCGGGCTGGCTATCGATGACGAACTTGCCGCCGGCCGCGGTGACGCGGTCGGCGATGCCGACCAGGCCGGATCCGCGCGTGGCCGGCTGGCCCGCCATGCCAATGCCGTTGTCGCGCACGTTCAGCGTCAACTGGTTGCCGCTGCGGGTCAGCGCGATCTTCACCTCGGTCGCCTGGGAATGGCGCGCCACGTTCGCCAGCGATTCCTGCAGGATCCGGAACAGCATCGCATCGACGTTACGGTCCGGGTTCGCGGGGAAGGCCTCGGGGTCGGCCTCGAGTTCATGCCGGATGCCGTTGACGCGCGAAAATTCGGACAGGTGCGCCTGCATCGCGGTCTGCAGGCCGTGCTCCAGCGCGAGCGGGCGCAGGTCGTTGATGACCGTGCGCAGCGACGCCACGGTCAGGTCGAGGTTTTGCAGCAGGCTGCCGATTTTCTGCTGCACCTGCGGATGGGCACCGTTGGTGCTTACCTGCATCAGCGACAGTTCGATCTTCAGCGCCAGCAGGTGCTGGCCAAGGTCGTCGTGGATGTCGCGCGCAATCCGGTTGCGCTCGCGCTCGCGCACCTGTTCCTGCTGCTCGATCAGGCGGCACAGGGCGGCATGGGTGTCGCCCAGGGTGCGCTCGGCCAAGGCCCGCGCGTGCCGCTCCATGCCTAGTTGCATCTCGGTGTAAGCGAGCTGGTCGTTGAAGCGCAGGTGGCGGCCGAGCAGGGCGTGGAAGCCCCAGCCGACCATCAACAGCCATATGACGGCGAATACCACCATCGTCTGGGCCAGCGGCCACACGCCGAACCCGGCGGCGCCCGATACGGCGATGGCGGCCAGCACGATGGCGATTGCGGCAAGACGGCGCGGTGCGAGCTTCATGGCATCCCTTCGACAACGGTCAACGCTTCTGGGCTGAAGTTACAACGCGCGTCAACCGAGAGTCTTGTCCAAAATCAACTGAATTTCGATAGGGCATTATTGCGGGCGGCCGGGCCGACGACCGTGGGTCAGGGACTGCAACGCCGCGGCGCGTTATAATGACCGGTTGACGATTGAGGTTTACAGTGACTTACAGCATCAAAGAAATTTTCTATACCCTGCAGGGTGAAGGCGCCCATGCGGGGCGGCCTGCCGTTTTCTGCCGCTTTTCCGGCTGCAATTTGTGGACCGGCCGCGAGAGCGACCGCGCCAGCGCGGTGTGCACCTTCTGCGACACCGATTTCGTCGGCACCGACGGCGAGCGCGGCGGCAAGTTTCCCGATCCGGCCATGCTGGCGGCGGAGATCGACAGCCTGTGGCCGGCCAGCTACCCGGCCAGCAAGTACGTGGTGTTTACCGGCGGCGAACCGCTGCTGCAGCTCGATGCGGCGCTGATCGAGGCGATGCATAAAGTGGGCTTCGAGATCGCGATCGAAACCAATGGCACCTTGCCGGTGCCTGCCGGCGTCGACTGGATTTGCGTGAGCCCGAAGATGGGCTCGACCCTGGTGGTCAAGAAAGGCAATGAAATCAAGGTCGTGATTCCGCAATCGGGCCAGGAGCTGGGCGCCTACGAGCAGCTCGAGTTCGACAATTTTTTCGTGCAGCCGATGGACGGTCCGCTGGCCGAGCACAACACGCGCCTCGCGATCGAGACCTGCAAGCGGCACCCGAAGTGGAAGCTGAGCTTGCAAACCCATAAACTTTTACAGATACCTTAAGCAATGCTCACCATTACACGCAAGCTCGAATTCGATGCCGGCCACCGGATTCCCGACCACAAGAGCCAGTGCCGCAACCTGCACGGCCACCGCTATACGCTGGAAATCACGCTCACCGGCGCGGTCATCGAAGTCGAAGGCAATTCCGACAACGGCATGATCATGGATTTCTCCGACATCAAGGCGCTGGCCAAGGAACACCTGGTCGACGTCTGGGACCACGCCTTCCTGGTCTACGAAAAAGACGACAAGGTGCGCGAATTCCTGGCTACGCTGCCTGGCCACAAGACGGTCGTGATCGACCGTATCCCGACGGTGGAAAACCTGGCGCGCGTCGCGTTCGACATCCTGAAGGCGGCCTACAAGGACCGCTACGGCACCGGCCTGCACCTGCACAAGCTGGTGCTGCACGAAACGCCCAACTGCTGGGCCGAGATCACCGATGCCTGATAGCGACTTCATGCAGCTCGCGCTGGCGCAGGCACAACATGCATGGACCCTGGGCGAAGTGCCGGTCGGCGCCGTGCTTGTCAAGGATGGCGAGCTGATCTCAGTCGGCTACAACCAGCCGATCGGGCGCCACGATCCCACCGCGCACGCCGAAATCGTGGCGCTGCGCGCGGCGGCCGAAAAGCTCGGCAACTACCGGCTGCCGGGCTGCGAACTGTTCGTCACGCTGGAGCCGTGCGCAATGTGCTCGGGCGCCATGATGCATGCGCGCCTGGCGCGCGTGGTGTACGGCGCGCAAGATCCGAAGACCGGCGCCTGCGGCTCGGTGCTCAACCTGTTCGAGCAGGAAAAGTTGAATCACCACACTGAACTGGTCGGTGGCGTCCTGGCGGACGAGGCCAGTGCGATGCTGCGCGGCTTCTTCGCCGAGCGGCGCGCCGCGGCACGCACGCCGGCGGCGCGGTAAGGGCGCGCCGGCGCACGCCGGGCGCGCGTCAAAAATGGTATGCTGGCCGAGGAAGAAACAGTCATCCTCAGAGCGACCGTACCCATCATGCCAACCCTGACCGCCAACGGGATCAACATCGCCTACGACACCGCGGGCGACCCCAAAGGCATCCCCATGCTGCTGGTCATGGGCCTCGGCCTGCAGCTGACCGCGTGGCCGGACGACTTCATCGAAGGCCTGGTCGAGCTCGGGTTTTACGTGATCCGCTTCGATAACCGCGACAGCGGCCTGTCCACCAAATTCACGCAAGCCGGCACGCCGAACCTGGCCATGGCCGCGCTCAAGTCGATGCTGCGGCTGCCGGTGCGCAGCCCCTACCGGCTGGACGACATGGCCGCCGACGCGCTCGGCGTGCTCAACGCGCTCGGCGTGGCGAAAGCGCATGTGGTCGGCCTGTCGATGGGCGGCATGGTCGGCCAGATCATGACGGCGCGCCATCCCGACCGGGTGCTCAGCCTGACCTCCATCATGTCGAGCAGCGGCCGGCGCGGCTTGCCCGGCCCGACCCGCGAGGCGCGCGCGGCGCTGATGCGGCGGGCGCCCGATACGAAGGACCCGGAGCGCCTGATCGGCCACATGGCAGACATCTTCCGCGTGATCGGCAGCCCGGCCTACCCGACACCCGAAAAGCAGCTGCGCGAGCGGGTGGGGGCGGCGGTGCGGCGCAATGTGTGCCCGGCCGGCGTGGCGCGCCAGCTGGTGGCGATCATCGCTTCGGGCGATCGCGGCGCGCTGCTGCGGGCCATCGAACGGCCGACGCTGGTGATCCACGGTGCGGCCGACCCGCTGGTGAGGCTTGCGTGCGGCATCGACACCGCGCGCCAGGTGCCCGGTGCGCGGCTCGAAGTCATCGAAGGCATGGGACATGACCTGCCGGCCCAGCTGATCGAGCGGCTGCTCGCCTTGATCGACGTGCATGCGCGCGGTAAGATGGCGTCCGATACTCTTCCCAGCCACTTCGAAAAACAGTAATGACAAAAAAAATCGGCATCGCCATTTTTGCGCCGGGCGGCCGCGCCCCGGACGACGCAGTGCTTGCGCGCGGCATCGAGCGGCTCGAGCAGCGCGGCTGCATCGTCCACAACTACTACGATCCTGAGCAATCGTTCCAGCGCTTCGGCGGCACCGACGAGGGCCGGCTGGCGCAGCTGGAAGCGGCGGTGGCCGATCCCGAGGTGCAGGTCGTGATGGCGCTGCGCGGCCAGTACGGCTTGACCCGATTGCTGCCGCAAATCGATTTCGAGGCGCTCGCCGCCAGCGGCAAGATCTTTGTCGGTTTCAGCGACATGACCGCGCTGCATATGGGCCTGATGGCGAAGACCGGCGCGATCAGCTACGCCGGGCCGATGTTCGCCGGCGACTTCGCCGCCGACAAGCCGGTCGATTTCACGCTCGACAATTTCTGGCAATGCCTGGCCGGTCCGACCCATGTGATCACCGAACTCGCGGCCGGTAATCCATCGGTCAATGTCGCCGGCAAGGTCTGGGGCGGCAACCTGGCGATGCTGGTGTCGCTGCTTGGGACCGAGTACTTCCCGGTGATCGAAGGCGGAATCCTGTATGTCGAAGACGTCAACGAGCATCCGTACCGGGTCGAGCGCATGCTGCTGCAACTGATGCAGGCCGGCGTGCTGGCGAAACAGAAGGCGCTGGTGCTCGGCGATTTTTCCGCGTACCGGCTCAGTCCCGCCGACAATGGCTACGACTACGACGTGATGCTGGCCTACCTGCGCAGCACGCTGCCGCTGCCGGTGCTGACAGGGCTGCAGTTCGGCCATATCCCGAAACGCGTGACGATTCCGTTCGGTGCCCAGGCCAGCCTGGTGTCGGACAGCGCGCGCTTCCAGCTGACCATGAGCGACTACCCGACGCTCGGCGATGCCTGAGCTGTCGCCCGGTCAGCACTACTACCGGGCGACATCGGCTGCGGCCGATTATCCGGCGATTGAAGGTCGCGCCGATTATGCGATCTGCATCATCGGCGGCGGCTTTGCCGGGCTGGCGACCGCCGCCTCGCTGATGGAACGGGGCGAGACTGACGTGCTGCTGCTGGAAGCGGACACGATCGGCTTCGGCGCCTCGGGGCGCAATGGCGGCTTCGTGTTCGGCGGCTTCTCGCTGGGCGAGCGCAGTCTGGTCGGCACGGTCGGCGCGTCCGAGGCGCGCAAGCTGTACCAGCTCACGCTCGACGCGGTGGCTGCGATCCGGCGCCGGATCCGGCGCTACGGCATCGAGTGCGACATGCGCGACGAAGGCGTGTATCTCGCCAACTGGTTCGGCGACCAGCGCATCCTCGACAAGCAACAGCGCTTCATGGCCGACAGCCTTGGGGTCGAGTGGCAGCACATCGGCCGCACCGAGCTGGCCGGCCGGCTGCTTACCGAGCGTTATTCGGGCGCGCTGTTCGAGCCGGGCGCCTTCCACTTTCATCCCCTCAAATATGCGCGCGGCCTGGCCGCTGCGCTGGCCGGCGGCGGCATCCGCGTCCATGAGCAAAGCCGCGCGACGCAGATTGCGCCTGATGGCAAAGGCTGGCGCGTATCGACCGCGCGCGGCGAGGTGAGGGCGCGCGAAGTGGTGGTGTGCTGCGGCGGCTATCTCGAACGCCTGTCGCCGAAGCTGGCCGGCGCGATGCTGCCGATTGCCACCTACGTGATGGTGACCGAAGCGCTGGGCGCGCGGATGCATGGTGCGCTGCGCACCGGGGCGGCGGTCTACGACACCCGATTCGCGTTCGACTATTACCGGCCGCTGGCGGACACCCGGCTGCTGTGGGGAGGGCGGATATCGGTGCGCGATCGTGCGGCGGCCGATGTCGCGCGGCTTTTGTACAGCGACATGCTGCGGGTGTATCCGCAACTGGCGGGGGTGAAGGTCGATTACGCCTGGAGCGGCATGATGAGCTACGGGCGCCACAAGATGCCGCAGCTCGGGCGGCTGCCGGATGGGCTGTGGTACGGCATGGGTTTCGGCGGCCACGGCGTCGGCCCGACCACGCTGGCGGGCGAAGTGCTGGCGGCGGCCCTGTGCGGCGACGGCGTCGACCTGGCCCGATTCGCGCCCTGGAAGCTGCCGTCGACCGGCGGCCCGGCCGGGCTGTTCGCCGCCCAGTTGACATATTGGTACTACGCGCTGCGCGACCGCCTGCGCGAGTAGCCCCAAGAACCTGGTGTCAGGTCTGACATTCGGACATTTTTCTGGTGTCAGGTCTGACATTCGGACATCTTGCTGGTGCCAGGTCTGACAATCGAACATTTTCGCGGTAAATTCGTCGCCTACCGAAACTTTTGCGCGCGTTTGATGCCACGCCAACATGCCAATCTCGATTCATCCCGGATTTTTGTCCCAATGTCAGACCTGACACCGGCAAAATGTCCGAATGTCAGACCTGACACCAGGTTTTTGTCCGAATGTCAGACCTGACACCAGAGTGAATTGGGGAATCTTGAACGGTTTTGACGTGGGGGGCCACTGGGTGCACTGCACAATGGTAAAATAACCGGTTAATAGAAATCCTCGCTTAAAGGCTTTACCAAGT